>Ga0224512_10001800_pt1 | contig 20147 bp, 27 predicted proteins | sample SF_May12_sed_USG_4_FD_169103 | JGI IMG/M metagenome (GOLD analysis project Ga0224512, IMG submission 169103) | Sediment microbial communities from San Francisco Bay, California, United States - SF_May12_sed_USGS_13 | ecosystem: Environmental > Aquatic > Marine > Sediment | place: USA... | reverse complement strand
TAATAGTTTCAAATTGAGATGCTAACTGATTGTTTCTTATTCCAAGAAATGAATCGTGATTAAATGCAAACTCTTGTGAATCTTTTACATATTGTATGCTGCCCACTTGATTTCCACAAATACATACTCCTAACTTGAAAGGTATTTTTTCTTGTCCACAACGAGGACATGTTTTGTAGTTTTCCATAATTGCAATGGGAGATGAGAGCATTTATGCTCTCTGTTAACATTGTTAACAATAATAACAATCAATTTATGCTTCTGTCAATCAAATCCTCTTTAGCATAGCATCAGTATGGCAAAATTAATGTTCACGAAAGAGTATCCGAAAGTTCCAGAAAGTTACACCAATAAAAAACCTTAAAGAATATGATAATTATCCATAAGCATATTAGTAAAAAATATACAAATTTTTACACGGAATACAAAATACCAAATATTCAATCCTTGATCAAAAAAGAAGGATATGAATCATGTCTAAATAATGCATCAATAATATTTACTCAGTCCATTGATGCTGTATTTTTAAAATTTGGAGGGAAAATCAAATCTGATATAATTGCTTATCTTAGGTCAATAACAGAATTTCCTTGGAAATACAATTTTCCATATTATTCCATAACAAAAAATATCTTTTCAGATCTATTTGATGAAGAATCTAGTCAAATAATCATGGAATCAATAAGAAAAGAGATGCTTGGAAGAATTGACTTTGATACTCATGGCAACATTGAAGAAATACTTGATGAAATTCAAAGAAGAGATATTTCCAAATTTTTGAAGACTCTGCCAGGACATACCCATATCTTATTTCTATGGGATGATGAAGATCTCAGAAACAAAATGATGAAAGAATTCTTTGTTCAATCTGATGCACCTCAGGCTATGATATCCTCAGAGAGAATAAAATTGCCTTCAGTAGAAAATATACTGTATTCGGATCTTTTATCAAATGAGGGGGCTGCCATTCAAAAAGAACTTCAAATGATCACTCAAATTCATCAAAAAAACCAAACGGTATTGATTACCCGTCTTGCAGGAATAGATTGTACACAATGGTTTAAGCATGGATTGTCTAGAGAATTCTTGGCACTTGAAAAACAAATCGACAGTTATTTTAAAAAAGAAAATATCTCCTGCATTTGCGGATACAACATAAATGAAATTCCGGACAACAAAACTCTGAAAACTTTATTGAAATGTCATGATTACGTTATGTTTGATAGTCCGCATTCTCTACTCAGGAAAGAAGTGTGAATCAAACCAAACACAGTCATCAAAATAACAAATGAAAACCAATAAATTTATTCTTTTAAATCTTGTTACAGACTCATGTCCATGTTAGAAAACCCTAAAATAAAATTTCTTTTAATTATTCCGATAATCATAGCGATTATTTTTCTTGGAACCAGTATAATGGAACCTGCTGTCTCTGGCAACACTGAAAAACGTGAACAACTTTTGGCACAATTTACGATAAATTATGAATCAATGATGGCTGCATGTAGTGAAGATGATCTTAACTCTGAAGAACTACAATCATGTCTTGATGCATTTGATGAAGTAAGAGAATTTTGTGTAATTGAAAATGCTGATCAATGTGGTGATGAACAAATGGAACAATTAGAACAAAAATTATTGGAGATCTGATTGGTTTTATTTTTCACCATAACCTTTCTTTCTTAAGTCAAAATTGTCACTATGCTACAACAAGTCAAAACCGTGATCGCGGCCTTAACTTATGTAAAAAACACCTTCCTTTTAACAAATGCAGGGTCAGGTATTCTCATTGATATCATCGCAGATGCATGTGACATGTTACATGCTGATAAGATTGGATGGTTTCTTTTAGTTACAAAATAACCTGCTTTTTTGGTTGAATTATTCCTAGTTCATGATCTCATGATTTGTAATATGTTGAGTTGTTATACTGAGGTCTTTATACAAGTCACGTTCTAACACTTTGAGACGGGTAGCTCAAAACCATATTGTAAGTAAATCGTGAGATTTTATATCAACCATACAAAGCAGATTTCTCAAGATGATAACACAGTCAGGATGTATGTGCTTAATTGAGAAGGATCAACGTGGAGATAAAGGACAAGGGATACTTGGATTTTCTGCCGTATGCATCAAGGAAGATCTGTCGGTTTAGGGCGGATTAAAAAATATTATTAGATGCCCCACCATTACCTATAGGAACAGGTACAGGTCAAGAAATCAAAAATTGATGTAAAGTATTGATTTCAAATATCATAATAAACAATAATAATTTATCAATGTTTTATTGAATAATTTACAAATTAAAATAAAAAAAATGAAAATGTCTAGAATTTGATAATTGATCCTTTGCTTAAAGAAAATTCCTGCGTTTGATTTTCCCCATATGCATCATACCAACTGATTTTTAATCCAAGTTCGTTTCTTGTTGCACTTTCGACTTCTATGGTGTGTGCCATTTGTATTCTATCGCTTAATTGCTGTTCTTTCATGAGATGTACTTTCAGATTGGTACTTTGAGTACAAGAGTGAAAAAAATTTTTTGATCGATTGAACGATTTTGACTGTTAATAATGAAATGTTCTAGATTTGGTGTAAAATTCTAAAGTGTTTGATAAAACAATTGTTCATCTATTTGAAATACTAGTTCGTTGTAGAATGATTGCGTGTTTTCGGTAACGCCAGGACTAATCTAGATAGGTTCTAAGAATAAACCGACGTTATCTTATTACAGGTTCAAATATTCATAAATCGCAGTTTAAATTAATCTCATCGACATGTCCTGTAAAGTAGCCTGTCTCAGATACAAGGCAATAAGACCTTCAAAACATCACATAATATGGGTACAATCCAGAAGAATTACGCCACACGTGATGTTTTCGTGGAATGACATGACTAGGTTGGTTTTATTGGATGACGTTTTAAGAACAAATTCAAGACCATCAAAAACAAAAAGCATCTTGTAGGTACATGTGAGATAAAGAGAACCTAAAAAATAGAACTCAGCCCATGCAAGATCCCGGTTGGTTTCCTTTAGAGTATTTCACTCAGGGGGTAGAGGTGGACTTTGTTCTTGTAATTGATATGATATTCTGAAACTTAAGCATGTCTATGGATTTGTACTATAAATTCTAGAAAATTTATAAAAAAATATTCAAAATATTGTAAAAATTCAATTTTTGATTATAATTATTCCATACAGGTTCATAAATCACATATTTTCAAATTTATGATGTGGTGAGTAGTTTCATGTGCAAAAATTGTGAACTGGATCATATACATGAAAATGACTTGATGAATACGATTAAAAATTACATGGTCTGCCTGAAGTCTAGTTAGATAGACGAGATATCTTGCATGATGATAGGCAGAGTATGACTCATCCGTTTTTTAGATCTTCCATTAGTGTTTCAACATTTTATTTTCTAAAAACCGTGCCACTAAATTATCTGAATTTCATTCAAGCCTGTGATTTTTCTAAATGCGGATTTTGTACTAGTTGAATGTGATTAGTGGTTTCAATTGGTTTGTATTGATTCCAATATTTTTTAAATTTGCCACACGTTGAAAGTAAATTTGTAAATTGAACATCAATGAGATCAGAGAAAAATTTTATTGATGGAGACATGATTCTTCATTTTTTTTAAAACTTTATCTGTGAATTATCCTTGTTTTTTTAATTGGAAGACAAATGACGTAATCCAATTTGTCTATGGATTGTTTTGTGATTGGTTTTTTGAGGTTGGTTGTAATGAACATGATTCCTTTATATTTTTGAAACCTTTTCACAAGATAATTAGTTTCCAAGTTTGCATATTTGTCATGAGCGTTACTGACTTTACTTCGCTTTCCAAACAAGGCATCAGCCTCATCAAAAAATAGAATTCCGTTCATCTTTTTGGCTCTTTGAAAAATTCTGCCAAAGTTCTTTTCAGTTTCTCCAATGTATTTTGATGAAACTCTGGATAGATCAAATATGTATAGTGGTTTATCATTTTTGATGCCTTTTTGATTTTGCTTTTTAAAATAATTTTGATCCTTTCTCATATCTTTTGAGATTGACAAATTATCTGAGAAATAGATGCCTCTTCTATTCGTAAGGGACTTTGTTTGCATAGTTTTTTCAAGTGTTTTTTTCTAATCTTCGTTCTTCTTGCAATTGTTTTTGGCCTGACTAATGTGGGGCGCATGATTCCTTTTACATTTGTTTTCCTCTTTGCGCCGACAATTTTCTTTTCTGCCATTGTAATGTAAAAAATTTACTTACATATCATAACAATGTGTTGAATGTTTTTGATTAATTGACCACTTCTCTTAGTGTAATTGTCTTGAGTGTTATTGTTTTCCGATTTGACATCATACTAAAGAACTCATTTCAAGATGATGGCGTGATATGCTATGCATCTGGTTAGGTTGAATAGTTTCTTTTAAGATTTATGCTGAGAAACTTTACCAGCAATTACATCATATAACAAATGAAAAAATTCATTTGGATAAAGAAGATTAAACAAGTCTAAATTAATCTAATCGTAGAAGTGAAACTATGACAAACGAGCCTGAGTATTTTTACATGCCATGCATCAGAAACCCAAAACTGATGGACATATTTCTCAAGGTTTAAGGATATGCGAAATTGATATTTTGTTCTACAACAATGGAAATTGGAGATGTTAATCACTAACACGACAAAAAATAAATTTTGTAATGAATTACGTATACTAGAATCAATGGATGGAAATTAGGTCAATTACCTAAATGGGTATGTGGTAAACATATACAAAAAAAGTACTCCAACACATCCACAAATTCTTTTGTTATAGTAACAATCTAATTTTTTTGAGAATTAATTTCAGAGTTTAATGATTTGATTTTATTTTTTAACTGCCTGTTTTCTATTTTCAACTCATTGATTTCTTTTCTAATGTATTTTTGATATTTATTACAACATCACATTTTTTACAATTTTTCAATGAGAAGAATTAATTTATTTTACAATCATAACAGGGCATTTGGCCATCTGACTCACTTTATTGCTTACACTGCCCAAAAGAAATTTGTTAAATCCACCTCTGCCATGAGAACCAATAACAATTAGATCTATTTTATTTGAATTTGAAAATGTAATTATCTGATTTGATGTAGATTTTGTTTCAAGGATGTTTAACGAAATTGGAACATTTGCATCTGTTGCAGGCTTTTCCAATTTTGAAAGGAATTCTTTTGCAAATTCTTTTGCATCACTCATTATCTTTTTGTTTGTTCTTTTATCAATATACCATGCGCCCAAATCCTCTTTTTCTAAACATGTTAAGACATTGATTTTGGCATTATTGTTTTTTGCAATATCCAGTGCGGCTCTAAATGCTTTTAGTGAATGCTTCGACCCATCTATCGGTACTAGAATTTTTGTTATTGGCATCTCTTTACTTTACCACCATTACTGGACATTTTACTTTTTGTGTAACACTATTTGCAACACTACCAAGGATCATCTTATTCAGACCAGTTCTACCATGAGAACCTATCACTACCAGATCAAATTTGTGTGAGTTGACATAGTTTGTAATTGCTTTTGCTACGGATGGATCTTGCAAAATTTTTAATGAAATCTTAATGCTCTTTTTCTTTGCAGCAGATTCCAAGTTTGAAAAGGTTTTTTGGAGTGTTTTTGTATATTTTTCCAGCATTTTTTCGCTGTATTTCATTGTAAATCCTATAGATGGTTGATATACTCCAGTAATGACTGTGGCTATTGTGATTTTACTTTTGTTTGACTCTGCAACATCTAAAGCACTTTTAAAAGCCCTGTTTGAAAAGCTTGAAGAATCATACGCTACCAAAATATTTTTGAAATCCATAATGATTACAAGTTAAATGTACTTACTATTAATTCCAATCATTGTCTTTTCTTTATCAATTTACTACCATTCATAATTAGAATATTGCCAATTCTATTTTTCTAATACTGAATTTAGTATTTTTATCTTGAGATTCACATATTTTTTAAATGTAAACTATTTGACTGCAAAACAGGCTTTATTGATATTATTGTTTGAAAACTTTCATTGAGTTTAAATTCATAAATATTCTGGATGATTTTGTGGAAGAAAAAACATTAGAATGCCCTGTATGTAAAAGCAACAAAGCTGAGATTGCAGGAGAGAATGTTAAATTAAGTGGAAGATTTGATGATAAGGAATTTCTAACTACTGAATTAACTGTTTTACGATGTGTGAAATGTGGATTTTACATGTTCTTTGACAAACAGGCAAAATTCACAACAAAAGATGAATCATAAAGGATTATTTGATTAGCTCTTGACCGCTTAGTTGAATCAAATATGCTTGTATTTCTTCAGGGGTTTCAGCACCAAATATAATTAAAATTCTATCATCTTCCATAATCTCATAGTCTCTAATATCATCTACTGGTTCTTCATTGATGAAGAATTTCAAAGTATAATCGTCATTTGTGCAAAATGATTTCCCATCTGGGAATATGAAGCATTGATCATCAAGACCAATTGATAGTGTATCAAAGAGATATCCTAGTTCAACTCCTGTTGCATGTTTATGAATTGTGGAACCATCATTTCCTTCAAAATGAATCCAACTTGATTTGATTTGAAAAGCTGGACTGGCAAAATCAAATGTATCTCCAAAAATCTTTACCAGTATTGCTGCATGTGAGTGTTCGCTGCCCAATGCACCTGCGTTTTCTGGTCCTCCTGGAGCAGTTTCAGTCATGTTGATAAACATGTAACCTGCATAACCTACGATAACTGCGATAAGAGCTAGAACTCCGATAGCGATTAGATTGTGCTTTCTTTTTTCAGATGAATGTTTACTGGCATAGTTATCACGTTTTGCTTCACGATTTTGCCTTTCTTTTCTGCCCATTAGATAATCGAACTCTGGAATTTACCCTAATTAATCATTCGTCAATATTATTTCAGCCTATTAGAAAATGTATGATGATCTTGTTATTGTGGATTGTCATGTTATTTTTAACACTCAATTTTTGAAATAGATGTGATGTTAGATATTAGAATATTTCATGTTATTTTATCTAAAGAGTTAACTCTTGATCGATATTGTCATTGACGAGGTTCTTTGTATTCTCGATTAAATCATATGATGTGCGAGTTGCAAGGTAGGATCCATTCATGATTTTGTTTGGTTTGAGATATTATCCTCAAAAAGATGCATGCATTGTGGCCAAGAAGAAAACTAAGAATATCGGATTTACTTTTTACAGTCAATGAAATTGTGCCTGCCATGAATAATTTATATTAAATTCGATAAAAACAATTAATAAAATTGCATAGTGCTGTTTGTCTATGAGTTGCATTTTTTGTGAAATCTTAGACGGAACCCGGGATGCTCATTTTCTTTATCAGGATGAATTTCACGTGGCGTTTTTAGACAAATATCCAATTGATGTTGGCCATAGTTTGGTAATTCCAAGAAAACATCATGAAAGAATAACTGATATGAATTCAGATGATGTTGGAAATGTGTTCTCAATAGTTCCAAAAATTGCAAAGGCAGTTTTAGATGCCACAGGTGCCGATGCATTTAGTCTTGGTCAGAATAATGGTAGAGCAGCTAAACAGATTATTCCCCACGTTCACATACATATCATTCCAAGATACAATAGTAAAGGAACAGTGTGGACAAAACGTCAAATTTCAAGTGATGATGATCTTTTAGAACTTTCTAAAAAAATTAATAGACTTCTTACTTAGTGTGCCCTGGATTATATCTCAAAATTGCTCCGACCTTCCCCAGACTGGCGAGCATTGTTCCATGTTCTGCACTTCCAGAAATAACCTCCAGCTGAGTTCCGGTTTTCGCTGCAAGAATTTCTAGATAATCCACAATATCTTGTTCGTTAACCTCTACTTCCATTGAGTTACATCCGGGGCATGGGTTGTTCCTGTATTCTGTTTTTTTTGGAATCACTAGCGGTCGTTCTAAAATTTCCTCCTGAAGGTGTTGACATCTTTTGCATTTTCCTTCAACTCTGTTCAAATTTGTATTGTCTGTGATGATTAGAGTTTTCACAACATTGTTTTTTAAATATCCAATGACCTCTTGCAATCCGTAGGATCCTTTTCCAGTATTGGAGTTTATCTCTCTGAATAAATCTTCGATAAGTTTTTTTTCTTCAACCATTCTAAAATCTCCTAAAATATCTGCAGATTTTGCAAATGCTTCTCTGATTCCTTCTGCTCCTGAATATGACGCGTCAATTGTATTTATGATGTTATTTTGTAATCTGTATTCTAGATAGTTACCATTAATGAAATCTTCTTTTGTAGGTCCCGGACCTGAAATTATCAATCCTTTCACTGGGTAAATATCGATGAAATATTCTCTCGTAGTCTGAGCTACTCTGTTGTAAAAATAACTCAATTCCATTTCTCTAAGTTTTTGAAATCTTTTTGCGGATTGCCCACCTTGTCTGTGTTTTCCTGCTACTCCTGAACCAGTTTGGGATAACACTTCAATTTTATCTCCATGTAGTAATCCCCATCCAGCATCTTTTGCATCTATTGCTAGAAATCCTATGAGATTGTCATCCTTTAGCATATCTTTTAGAATATCTACATGAAAATGATCATCACATCTGTATAGATACTGGTTCAAATCTTTTGGAGGATCTATTTCCCATATTGTTACAACTTCACTTCCTAATGGGCCTCCTTCTTCTGATGGCAATGCCCCGCAAAACATTACCAGTCCTCTATCAGGAGTTTTTTTGTATAGTTTCAATCTTTGAACAACTTTTCCTAGGGAATCGACAACATGTGATCTTGTAAGATCCGATTTTATGTTGTCAGCTGTTCCTTGCTCTTGTTGAAGTGAACTGATAATTTCATGCAGTTGTTTTCCCTTTGGAATGTATACTGTGATAAGCTCCGTACCTCTGCCTGATTTCTTAGACAGTTCTTCGAGAGTTTTTCTAATTTTATAGAGTTTAACTGAATCTTGTTTTTCAATGTTAATTTTACCCATTCATGGTTTCTCTTTTTGTAAGGTTATTAATTTTGATTTGTTCACTTCAATTTTTCTCAAATCATAATTCATCAAATGTTTTAAGAAATACTTCTAATGGTTGATTTCCTCTGATTTTGATAATTTTTTGATCATTAAAGACCAGAAATGACGGTGTTGCATCAATTCCGACCTCTTTTCCAAATTCATACAATGAAATTACTTTATCTTGGTATTTGTGTTCATTCAGACATGTGTTAAAGTCGTCTAAATTCAAATTCACAGTATCTCCAAATTCATCAAGTGATTCTCTCGTAATCCAACCTGTTCTTTCTCCTTTCCAGTTACTGTATAATTCATCGTGGTATTGCCAATATTTTTTTTGGTCTTGTGCACAGTATGAAGCCTCTGCTGCAAGAAGTGAATCAGGTCCGTTTAGTGGAAAGTCTTTGAAAATCAGTTTTACTTTGCCTGTTTTTATAAAATCTTCATTGATGACATCTAGGGTATTTTGATGGAATTTATAACAAAAAGTACATTGATAATCCCCCCACTCCAATATTGTGATTGGAGCATTAGAGTCCCCCATAATTGGCGAACCTCCTCCAATTAATTTTGCAGCGGTAAGTAAATTTGATTCTGTTTCTGATTCAAGATAAAATGACAAAAACATTCCACTGATTATCCCTATGATTACTGGTATTGCCAATAAATAATACTTTGTCATATCACAATGAAATTTGTTTTAAGTAAATATCTTTTCTAATTTGTATTCTAAGTTGATTTATTTTGTAATGATTTACTAAATTTAATTTTGTAATTCTTATTTTCTTTCACATCTTTTTAGATAGTGTTTTTTTGTTTGATGTTGATTTTTTTCAATTCTTTAAAAATTCTTGAATTGTTTATTGCATAGCATGGCATATGAAGTGAAAATGATTTTTCTGTTACTGTAATTACTCCGTTTAGTTTTGTCAATACTAGCAGTAATATTTTTCAAAATATTTAACAAAAGAATCATTCTTTGCTGTGAATTGACATTTAGGATTTTAGTTCATAATTACAATCTTGTGGCGAATAGATTTTTTTGATCAAGTAAAGCTGCCTCAAAATGATTTTCTGATTCTTGAGATTGTGATTTTTTCTGTGTTTTCATATTTACAAGCATTTGTTGTCATTGTAATTTCTCAACCTCTTTTTTCAAAAAAATTCTTCTATGGTCGGAAATTCTCTACGTTATATACAATTAGTGTTTTAATAGATTTTTTTATAAACTGCTTTTCCATGAATATTTTTTATTCTAATTCTTAGATTGATTGGCTCTTTTTTGATTCTACCAATTAGTACAGATTTTTTTATGTATTTTTGTTAATAATTCACAGTTCATCATAATTTCTTTTTTTTAGTTTCTTCGCAAATTTTTATCGTTGTTTGTATGATTGATTTGCATCATTTACTCAAGGCAGATCAATTATTCTTGCTTTGATGATCTCAAAAATATGTTTTTTATATTCTCTACATTAATTTTAATTCTAAAACTATCCAATTTACAAAATTTTAAGGAAAAAACACGTCAAAAAAACTCGTATATTAGATCTTTTAAGAACGATTTATTACTACTAAAACCTGCATTTTTGATCTTTTGTGCAGGCCATACAAGAGCTTAAATATATTCAGAGAATCATATTTTTTATGTCTGAATCAAGACAAATTGTTGTCTCAAAAACTGGCGTTTCAAAACTTGCAATACTTGCACTAGCTATAATCTTTGCAGCAGGATTGTTTGTTGTGGGATTTGACCAAGGTCATATCTTTAGTCTGGTTTATGGTGAGCAAGCATTTACTGATCTTTACATTCATGAGCTTACTCATGATATGAGACACGCAGCCGGTTTTCCCTGTCACTAGGAATTCTTTGTCGTGAAAACATTTCTTTTTATAGTTATTGTGCTGCTATCGGGTGCATCCGCAGGGTTAATTCATGGGACTGTAAATTTTGCAATTGTAGAGCCATATCTTGATCAAGCAATTGGAATTGAAAATCAAAATCTATTTGCTTCTGGCGAAGAAGAAGACACTCCTCAGTTTTGGGCAGAGTATGAGGGGTACAGAGTATGGCAAAAAAGTGGTCAGATTCTTGCAGGTGTAATTTTAGGAGTATCGATGGGCTCTTTGTTTGGTATTGTATTTGTGTTGTCTAGAAATTCATTACCTGGAAACAATGACATCAAAAAATCGATTGTTTTAGCAGGTGTGATGTGGTCTGCCCTTTATCTGATACCTTTTCTCAAATATCCTGCAAACCCTCCAACTGTGGGAGATGGTGAAACGGTAGTTCTTAGGGCAATTTTGTATCTGTCGTTCATTGCAATTTCTGGCATTGGTGTGATTTCCTTTTACCAATTATCAAAGAAATTTAAAAACAACAAAAAATTTGTGGCATTAATAGGATACGGTCTTTTCATAACTGTTGTTTTTGTAATGATGCCTGAAAACCCTGATGAAATTACTGCCCCTATGAATTTAGTAAATGAGTTTAGGATGATGTCTGTTCTTGGTGTCACATCATTTTGGATGTCCATTGGAATAATTTTGGGATTCTTTTGGCATCGCTTAAAACCTCATAAAGAAACAAATCAGTATATGTAATTATTCTAACTCTCTAGAATGAGAACAATCACATTTAATTTAAATACACGTACAATATTTTTGATATTTGAATGTCTAAAAAACTGACTTTACCCCAGTTAAAAAAATATGATATTACTCAAAAAGTCATAGAGGCATTAGCTGATACTGAATCTCGGGCAATCTTATTTTCTATTATTAGAAAAGGAAATACTGCTGCAGAACTTTCTGATAAACTCAAAATTCCCCTTAGTTCTGTTTATAAAAAATTAGCAGATCTTGAAGAATTGACATTAATCAAAGTTGAAAAATGGATGCTTTCTGACAAGGGTAGAAAATACAAAGTTTATCGAAGCAGAATCAGTAAAGCGGACATCTCCATTAGAAAACCTGAGCCAACTCTAACCTTGATACATAATTGAGTGATCTTGTTGTCAAAACCTACTATTATTCAATTATCTGAATTCGATATTACTCAGAAAATTATTGAATCCCTTAGCAATGTATGCACCAGAGCAGTTTTGTTTTCAGTTAAAAATCAAACAAAAGATGCAACGCAGATTGCAAACGAATTGAAAATTTCACTTTCTACTGTCTACAAAACATTGTCTACTTTAGAGGGACTTGCCCTTGTTGAAGTATACAAATACGTAATTTCTGCTGAGGGTAAAAAAATCAAACTATATCGTAGTAGAATTGGCAAGGTCGAAATCACTTTGGATAATTTGGAGCCCGTTTTGAATTTGTATTCAAATACATCAAATCCAAAATCCAGTTGATCATTCCAAATCAGAAAATTAATCAGTATGCTATGTTCGATATTCTCATTCTATATACTTGGAATGACTATCTAGAATGAAAACTTGATTTAAATAATTTAGCTTATCCTAATTTTTTAGTTAATTATGAAAAGACAAAATACTTTGGCATTGGTTGCTGTATTTGCAGTAGTCAGTGTTATGTCTGTGCCATTAACTCAGAATGCTCAAGCACAAAGTTTAGTCCCAGATTGGATTAAGGCAAATGCTGGCTGGTGGGCTGATGGTACACTAGATGACGAAACTTTTCTAAATGGAATTACATTCCTAATAGAAAATGGGGTCATCGAGGTTTCATCTGAATCAAGCACAATAGATGTCGATACGATTACTATAGGATTCATTCCTGTTGAAAAAGCTGACGAGCTAACATCCAAAGCTCAAGCATTAGAAACGTTTCTCGAAAATGAACTTGGTGTGAATGTAGAGATAGTTGTACCTACAAACTATGAGACCATCATAGAAGGAATGAGATTTGGACATATTGATGCTGCCTTTATGGATACTGGCCCTGCATGGATTACCCATCAAAGAACAGGCGCAGAAGCTGTAATGGCCGAACTTGTTGCAGGCAAAGTAAACTATCAAGCAACAGTGTGGACTTTAGCTGACAACGACTCCATTAATTCAATAGAGGATACAGTTGGCAAAAAAGTTGCATTTACCAGTATAACTGGCTCTTCTGGGTTTGTTAGACCTATGGGAACTCTAGTCACTGAAGGTCATGTCGTTATCGAAGGTGATGATATTGTTGCCTTGGAATCAGCATTGGCAAATAACTTTGAAAGTTATACTTTTGCTGGAGGTTACAAGGCTGCATTACAACTACTTTTAAATGAAAATGTTGATGTTGCGTTTGGTTCAGATATTGCTCCGCAAAAATACCTTGAATTAGAAGATCAAGTAAAACTACGTCCAGTTACAACAATAGGACCTGTTCCATCACACGTATTCATGGTAAGTCCTGACATGTCAGAATCTACCAAAAATGCACTCGTTGATGCCCTGATACAACTCAATTATGATGAGAATAATTCAATCTTGACTGATTTGTATGGTGCAGAAGCTCTAGTTCCAACTACCACCACCATGCATATCGGTGAATTTGGCGACTATATCGATGCATTGACAGGACTTGATCAGTTGATTCTTGATAAGTCAAACTATGACAAGAGCAAATAAAACCTGGGATTCTTGAAATGAAACAAATTCAGATGACCAAAAACCCTCCTTTTTCATTAATTTCTACAAACAAAATAATTCAGATGAGTGATGTGTGGACATCTTATGATTCCAAAAATTTTGCTCTTGAGGGAATCAATCTATCCATTGACAGGGGCACTAACTATTCGATTGTTGGTCAGTCAGGTTCTGGAAAATCAACGTTGCTTAAACTAATGAATTCGATGATGATTCCAAGCAAGGGGACCATCAAAATTGATTATGTAACTCCTGACATGAACAATAAAAAATTCAAAAAAATGATGCACACAATTGGTTATATCCCTCAAAGTCTAGGATTGGTAAAAAACATCACGGTTCTTGAAAATATAATGATTGGTGCATTACCGCGATTAACTACAATTCAATCTCTGTTTAAACGATTTCCTGATCATGAAATACAAGAAGCCAAAAAAATCATTTCTCAGGTTGGATTGTCTGGAAAAGAGGATAGAAAGGCCTACATGTTGAGTGGTGGCGAAAAGCGAAGAGTTGCTATTGCCAGGGCACTAATGCAAAAACCTACGATTTTGTTAGCTGATGAGATTGTCTCAGAATTAGATCATGTTACTGCACGAGAGATCATGAATCTGATTACAGATGCTCAAAAAAGAATGAATCTGACTGCAATTATGGTCCATCACGATATGCAACTCGCATTAGAATTTGCCAATAGAGTTGCAGTGATCAAAGAAGGAAAAAAAATACTTGAAATTGGTGTTGAAGGTGACACTATAGTTGATTTTCAAACTGGTGATCTAAGCACTGAAGAGATTATAGGAATGTATGATGATGACTCCAAAAAATAATATTGTTATTGGAATTATTGTTGCGTTATTAGTAGTTGCATCATACAATGTAGATGCTAATCCCATAGAATTTGTTGAAGGATTACCTAATCTTGCCATTGTTGTTGAAGAAATGTTGCTTGTTGAACCAAAATATATCCCAACAGCTCTTTGGGCGATGCTTGAAACTATTCAGATGGCCTTTATTGGAACTATGGTGGGTACTGTAATTGCATTACCTCTTAGTATGCTTGCAGCAAGAAATCTAAACAGCAAGTATGTTTATGGTCCTATTCGTGCATTATTGGCAGCCATCAGAACATTTCCTTCAATTCTTTGGGCAATTTTGTTTGTAATTATGGTTGGATTGGGTCCCTTTGCTGGAGTTTTGGCAATTACCATGTATACAGTTGGATTTATTGCAAAATTACAATATGAAGCAATTGAGACAATTGACTCTGATCCCATGGATGCCGTGAGTTCAATTGGTGTTTCAAAATGGCAATTGATTCGTTACGTTGTAATTCCAGAATCAGCTTCTCATCTTTTGAGTCAAATTCTTTACATGTTTGACTACAACGTACGTCAAACCAGCATTCTAGGATTGGTTGGTGCTGGCGGAATTGGATTTTACATTATCAATTATATCAAATTCTTTGAGTATGGAAAGGCGGCAATTTTCATGTTGGTAGTATTGGTAACTGTATTGATTATTGATTGGGTCAGTGTGAAAATTAGAGACAAGTATATCATAAAATCTCAACACGGTATGGAAATTACTTCAAAATAGATTACAAAAAGAGAATTTTTGTTAGTTATGTTACGTTGTAATCTTATCTAATTGATTAGTTTCCGTAGCTGTTTTGATTTCCCTTGCAATTCTTTTACCCATACTCATTGTTTCATTGAATAATAGTGAATAGTATGGCGAACCATCCATATAGATATTGGAGCCTGCGACAATTCTTGCTGAAAATTCAAATGATGTAAATTTTGCATTTTCATCATAAACACCTTCTATACAAAAAGGACCATTCATTCCAGGTTTGACAACTCTCTTTGCTGCCTCTACAAAGTTTTCACCCATTGTGTATACTTCATCTAACAATGATTCTCGTAAAACCAAAGGGCTATTTCCGATTACATTGAATGATGGGACTTTGGTTGATTTTAGTTGTTGTGCTGCAGGAATTCTTCCCAATCCTTCGATATCTGATTCATGCCTTTGGTCAACTCCAAAAAATTCTAATTCTTCTTTTAGTGGGGAATAAAAAAATTGCAGATAAGCTAACACACCGGCTGCATATTCTTGAATGTATAATGTCTCATCTTTTGAAAGTATGCCCTCTGAAATCAATTGATTTCTTTTTGCATTGTAATCTTCTTCGTTGGCTGCCATGAAATACCCTTTTCCTCCTGCAGCACCTTGTCTTTTTACAATTACTAATTTGTCTATGTCTTTGGGATTTGTAACGGGTTTTGGAACTGGAAGATTCGCTTCTCTCATGAGTTTTTCTTTCATCTCTCTGTCTGATTCCCATCTTAGGATCCATTTGTTGCCAAACATGGGAGTTTTGATGGATTCGATTTCTTCAGAACTCATTTGTGCAATCAATGTTCCGTGAGGAATGAGAACAGATTCGTTTTGTTCGAGAATTGATTGGCATTTTTGATCAAGAACTTCTTTGAATGACTCCACAACTATTAATTCGTCAATAAATGGAAATCTCCGATATAACTTTTCACGTTTTTTTTCACATACTAGAATGGTTTTCAGACCTTCATCCTTTGCTCCTTTTAGAACCTGTAATGAACAATGGGATCCTAATGTTGCTATTGCAGTCATTGTGTTATTTTGAGTGTTGTTTTGTACTTTATGAATTTAAGGAATATGGTATTTCATACTTTACCGTTTCGTATTACAATAAATCTCTAGTAAATCATCATGTCATACCTGGAAAGTCAAATCTGCATAGAACGACATCTTAATAGCATTACAGATAGATCTAAGAAAAATCATATAGGTTCAATCCTCAACCAATTTAACATATTTTGCCAACAAAGTTACAACAAAACATACCAACAAGTCATGAATGATCTCAAAGAAGAAACAAAGAAGGATAATTCAAATGATAATCTCTATGTTCTGTTTAATAATTGTAAAATTCAAATTTTGAATCATTGGAATTTTATAAAATTTTTATTCTTATATAAAATAATGATGCCATCTTGAAATTACCTTCTTGGTCTAAATTCAAAGAAAACTCATCTAAATTTGAGGGCAAGACAATGGATGTAATTGATGAGATAAAATCCACTGATCACAAAGCGTGGTATAATCGTGGAATATCTCAAAGTAGACAAGGAAGGTTAGATGATGCTGTCAAAAGTTATGACAAGGCAATTGAGATAAAACCTGACTATTATGAGGCGTGGAGTAATAGAGGAAAAGTATTGAGTAAACTTGGAAAACATCGCAGTTCTGTCAAAAGTTATGACAAGGCAATTGAGATAAATCCCGATGATTATTTGTCATGGGCAGGTAGAGGAAATTCTCTAAACAAATTTGAAAAGTTTGATAACGCTGTCAAAAGTTATGACAAGGCAATTGAGATAAAACCTGACTATTATGAGGCGTGGTATAATCGAGGAAATTCTCTAAATGCGTGTGGACGATTCATAGATGCAGTTGCAAGTTATGACAAGGCAATTGAGATAAAACCCGATAGATATGAATTCTGGACAGGTCGGGCGTGGTCATTGTACAAGCTTAAAAAATATGAAGAATCTAATGAAAACTACGATAGGGTGTTAGAACTAAAACCGGATTATAAACTGGCAAAAGATAATCAAAAAATTGTCAAGAAAAAACTGTCAAAAAATAAAACATATTCTTTTGAATGATTGTTTCTGATTTTTTAAAATATTGTTCTTGATTTAAGATGTTCTGTTGTATGTCTTGCTGTCTACATTATAATCATGTTGAGCTATGTGCAGATGAAACGTACTGAAATACTTCATCTATTAGTTCTATGTTCAATTCTGATTTGATGTTTTCTGGAACTATTCTTAACACAAAATCATACATTGTCGTATTTTTTGGAAGGCTGTCTCTTTCTTGCAAAAGTGAAAAAACTGCAATTCCATTTGAAATGATTGCAACCATTTTTTCTTTATCTGAAAGTGTCATGACTTTATGAATCACTATTGTAATTTAATATAAATCCGGCTTATGATTGCTAGATGGCTGATTTTCTAATTTCATGGTATTGGAGAGTTTCAATTGACTCTGTACTTTCGTTAAGGATTTCTAACTCTACTGTGATATCGTGGCCTTCCACCTCATCTACCGTTATTTGCTGTGATGCATGATATCCCACATACCCGCCAACAATGATAAACATTGCAATTACGAGCCCAATTAGAATATTCATCTTATTTTGATGTGCAATTTTTGTTGGCTATAAGCATTATGAAAATTAAGATAATGATCCATTATTTTGTGTAAAAAATAATAACACCCAAGATTTGGAACAAGGTGAATTATGATAGAAACTGAATTAGGCTCTTTACGCAGATCTCATTATTCTGATGAAATAAACTCCTCTATGGATGGAACTCAAGTAACTGTAATGGGTTGGGTTTTGACAGTGCGTGGACATGGAAATATCAGTTTTGCCACAATTCGTGACAAAAACGGTGATATTTCAGTCGTAGCAAAAAAAGGAGATTGTCCTGATGAAATTCGTGAGAAAATATCTGTACTGAAATCACATTCTTCGATTTCTATTACTGGGAATGTAAAATCCTCTGAAAAAGCACCAAGTGGATTTGAGATAATTCCGACAGAATTAAGAGTATTTTCAGATGTTGAAAAAATTCCTCCTTTTGAGCCAACGGCAAAAACTGTGAAAAATATTGATACTAGACTGGAGGTAAGACCAATTGATCTTAGACGTAATGCTCTTCAGCATATTTTCAAAACTAGGAGTTTGGTTTTAAAATCAATCAGAGATTATTTTGTCAGTCAAAATTTTGTTGAAATTAATACTCCTAAAATGATTGCAACAGCTACTGAAGGGGGCGCTGCATTATTTCCAATATTTTATTACAACAAAGAAGCATTTTTGGCGCAGAGCCCGCAATTGTATAAAGAGCAATTGACAATGAGTTTTGAAAAAGTGTTTGAGATTGCTCCTATTTTTAGAGCAGAACCCTCTAGAACCAATCGTCATTTAGCTGAAGCAATATCTATTGATTTGGAGGAAGCGTTTGTAGATTATAACGATGTGATGAGTAGAATTGAAGAAATTATCAAAGTTGCCATTCAAGCTGTTAACGGTTACGTAAAAGATAATCCTGATGCAGAATTTCCTTCCTTATATGTACCTGAAACAATCCCACAATATTCTTACGATGAGTTAGTTGATAAGATGCAAAAAGTAGGAGCAAAAATCGAGTGGGGTGATGATCTATATCCATCTAATCTTAAAAAAATAGGTCTTGATGGATTTTATTTCATAAAAGATTGGCCACTTGCACCAAAACCATTTTACGTAAAGGATAGCAAGTTAAATCCCAAAGTTTCTGAATCTTTTGATTTGATGTTTGGTGATTTGGAGTTATCATCAGGCAGTACAAGAATTGAAAAACGTGAAGAGTTAGCTGAGCGTATGAAAAATAAAGGAATGAAAACAGATTCATTTGAATATCATCTTGGAGCATTTGATTACGGCGTTCCACCCCATGCTGGTTGTGGAATTGGTCTTGAACGATTGATTATGGTACTGACAGGCACAGACAACATTAGAGATACAACATTTTATCCAAGAGATGTTGACAGATTAACTCCTTGATATCATGTATTGATTATTCTGTAAAAATTCCATTTAATGAAAAATACTATTTTGATAACAGGATATTTTGCAGACAGTGGGAGGGATTCATGAGGATCCAGCCACAATGGCAGTCGATGCAGGACTAATTAATCAAGAATTTTTGGATGCGGAAAGGGAAAGGCTGGGACCGATGTATCCAATGTATTACGAGTGTGATTTCTATAATTCGTCAAGTACGTGGTACAAGCCAGAGATGTTTCAGTATGGGAACATGGGGAAGACATGTAGATATGAATAATTAACTCAATTACTTGTAAAGATGAATGGTTAACGGAATAAATTATGCCTCATGCCCTGATTTGTGGGATCTTAATTTCAGCTGTGAAATGTCAAATCATGCAACTATGGTGCTTGAATTACTCATTGCATTAGCTGCAGGATTATGTTTAGCCTATTTGTTCTATAGGAGAGAAAACAATAACATGTAGAATGTCACTTCGTACAATGAACAACAATTTGATTATCAAAAAAGAAGAATACAACTACATTTGCCTGATGTTTTAGGCGAAGTTAAATCGATAAAATCATTTTTTATACAAATACGAGAATTATTAAAACGAGATGATTGCTGGGATAGAATTGATGATCTGATTAAAAATATGGCTAATTCAGAAAAGGAGGGTCATTTTTTTACTGTTGTATTTTCTCGAGAGCTTCAAGTGAAAGTGTTTAAAGATCCCCAACTACATGATTATTTGACAAGAAAATTAGAGCCTATCAAAAATGACATGGATCCTGTTCTTCTAAACGATACATACAACTTGGCATGGTTTGCAGGTGATTGTCTTAAAGAAA
>Ga0224512_10001799_pt1 | contig 20154 bp, 17 predicted proteins | sample SF_May12_sed_USG_4_FD_169103 | JGI IMG/M metagenome (GOLD analysis project Ga0224512, IMG submission 169103) | Sediment microbial communities from San Francisco Bay, California, United States - SF_May12_sed_USGS_13 | ecosystem: Environmental > Aquatic > Marine > Sediment | place: USA... | reverse complement strand
CGGCCGGCGTCCGTCGTGTCGACCGCCTTTTCCGCCTCCTTCCGCGACACGCCGAGCCGTTTCATGGCGGCCTCGATGCGCGTCTCACGCGGTGCCACGATGTAGACGTGCAGCGCGTTCGCCCGTTCGGCGAGATAGGCGGGGGCGCCCCGCCCCACCAGCACGACGTCGCCCTGCTGGACGGCTTCCGTGATCACCGTCTCGGTCATCGTGACGAGCCGATCTTCCGGCGGGAGCGCGGCCGAGGGGTCGGCCGCCGTGGCGAACATCTCCGGTGACGAGACCGAGAGCGCCTGGGCCAGCCGCTCGATGAGACCGGGGACGCGCTCCTCGTGCACCTCGACTTCTTCGATGGACAGCCCGGCCCGCCGCGCGACCCGGTCGACGAACTCGTTGTCGATCGGCGTCCAGCCCAGGGCCTGGGCGACGAGCTTCGCGATGTCCGAGCCGCCCGAGGCGTACTGCCGCGAGATCGTGATGACGGCCATGGGGAACTCCGGCGGTAGGGCGGGTGGGCGGATGGGCGGTTGGCAATTCGCGCCGCCCACCCGCCCACCCGCCAGTCCGTCTACTGGAACAGGTTTGTTCCGCCGAGTCCGGGGCTGCCGCCCGGCGGCCGCTCGCGGCGCGCGCGGCCGTAGCCGGTCTCGTCCGTGCGCGAGATGCGTTTCTGCGCGACGAGCCCCTCGAGCACGAGCTCGCAGGCGGCCACCAGCCGGGCCGGGTCGTTCTGGCCGGCGAGCCCGGTCTGCTGCACCACATCGAGCAGCCCCGGTACCCCGGAGAGTCCGCGGACGAGCACATCCGCCCGCTCGTCGCCGCCCACCTTGAGCGCCCCGCCTTCGTCGAACCAGGTCACGATGGAGTCGCAGTCCGCGCCGCCAGCCCGGCCCTCGAAGGTGGCCAGGCAGGATCGGCGCACCAGGTCGCGCGCGACGGTCGCGGCCCCCTGCAGCTCGCCCTCGTACTCCAGCTCGATCTTTCCCGTGATGGAGGGCAGGGCGGCATAGACGTCGGACACCCGGGGGACCACGCGGCGCTCACGCGCGACGATCGCACGGCGCTCCGCGCTCGAGACGACGTTCTCCAGCACCGTGATCGGCAGGCGCTGGCTCACACCCGAGCGATGGTCAATGCGCTTGTCCTGACGGGCCTCGAACGCCACCCGCTCGACGATCTCGGCGATGAAGTCGGGCACGTCGAACGCGCGGGTGCTGCGCACCATCCACGCCTCCTGCGCGGTGATCGCCATGCCGTCGTCGATGCTCATCGGATAATGCGTGACGACCTCGCTGCCGATCCGGTCCTTGAGCGGCGTGATGATCTTGCCCCGCGCGGTGTAGTCCTCGGGGTTGGCGGAGAAGACGAGCATGACGTCCAGGGCGAGGCGGATGGGGTAGCCTTTGATCTGGACGTCGCCCTCCTGCATGATGTTGAACAGGCCCACCTGGATCTTGCCGGCGAGATCGGGCAGCTCGTTGAGAGCGAAGATCCCCCGGTTCGAGCGCGGCAGCAGGCCATAGTGAATCGTGAGCTCGTCGGAGAGCAGATGGCCCCCGCGTGCGGCCTTGATCGGATCGACGTCGCCGATGATGTCCGCGATGGTGACGTCCGGCGTCGCGAGCTTCTCGACGTAGCGGTACTCCCGCGTCACCCAGGCGATCGGCGCACGATCACCATGCTCGTCGATCACCTGCCGCCCGTATTTCGAGATCGGCCGGAACGGATTGTCGTTCACCTCGCTGCCGGCGATGATCGGGATTTCCTCATCGAGCAACCTGACGAGTTGTCGGAGAATGCGGCTCTTCGCCTGCCCCCGCAGACCGAGCAGGATCAGGTTGTGGCGCGCTAGCACCGCGTTCACCATCTGCGGCACGACCGTGTCGTCGTAGCCGACGATGCCGGGAAAGATCGGCTCCTTGGACTCGAGCAGACAGATCAGGTTCTCGCGCATCTCGTCCTTCACGGGTCGCGCGTGCCGGGCCGGGTCGGCCCATTCGGTCTGCTTCAGGTCTCCGAGTGTCAGCGGCTTTGTCATAATCCCCATTTCCGGCGGGCGCGACGGACCTGGCCGTCACTTCGGCCAATGCTCGCGACCGTTCAACCGCCCAACTGCCCAACCGCCCGTCCGCCGAGATATACCCCCGACCGGGCCTAGGTCGCCAGCCGGACACCGAGGAGGCGCACCGCCGCGTAGCCCGACGCCTCGACGGGCACGAGGGCCGCGCCGTCGGGTGTCATCACGGCGGCGCGGTGATCGCGCTCGACGAGGTCGGTCAGCACGGCGCCATCGAACGCCAGGAGCCCCGGTCGAACGGCGACCTCGCGCGACGGGCCGCCAAGGTCCATGAAGTAGACGGCGAGGCCCACGCCATCGTCTGCGGGCTTGAGTCCGACGACGGCCACCGCCGGATCCGCGACGTCCACCAGGCGGCCGAAGGTCGGCAGGGTGCGGTCGCCCCGTCCGGAGGCGGGAACGCCGTGGAGCGGCAGAATCGTGTATCCGAAGCGCCACGGATCGTCCGGGAGCAGGTGGCCTTCGTGCAGGGCCAGCCGAACCCGCGAGGCGCCGGCGGGGCTCCGGAGCACCACGTCGCCGGGGTCCGTGACGGTGACGTCGTGCGCTCCGGTCTGGCTCACGAGCAGGGTGGGGCCGTCGCCGGGGAAGGCGAGCCAGCGGAGCGGGCGCGCCCGACGCACGGGGATGGACGCCTCGCGCTCGCCGCCCGGCACTTCCCAACGGACGCGCGCGCCCACCCGCGCGAGCTGGTGGCGTACGTCGAGCCCGCGGTCGAACGCCTCTTCCGGGACGTTTTCGATATCCACCCACGGCAGTGTGTCGTAGGCGGTGACGGTGGAAATGACGGCGCCCTGCGGCGTGATTCGCCGCACGCCCACCCGGGCGCCGACGCCGGCGAGCGTCTCCACCCAACCGTCGGTGACGAGCGCGTAGTCAAGCGCGTTCAGTTTTCCACCCGCGCGCACGAGGTCCCGGCCCGTCGTCTCGTGCACGAGCGACCGGATGGCGCCTCCCTCCCGATCCAACGCGACACGCCAGCGCGCCGTGGCCACGGCCTGCCCGCCGCGGCGCTTCCACCCCCGATTGGCCGTGGGGTCATCGGGCAGGAAAGCGTAGCCGAGGCCCGGCACGTCGGTCACGATGCGGGCGGACCCGTCCGGCAGCACCACCACGTCGCTTCGCGCGAAGGGCGACGGATTGAACACGACGAGACCACTCACCGGGAATTGCATGCGCGCCACCGTGGCGTCGAGCGTCGGGTCGGCCGGCGCGGCGAGGGCCAGGAACGGCGCAAAGACCGCCTCAGCCGAGGGGGGGGCGACGGCGACGGCCGGCGCCGGGCCCTGCGTCAGCACGTCGCCCGGGCCGGGTGCCGGGACGACCGCGCGCGCCGCCTGGCGGGCCGCGTCGGTCCCGGTCACGATGCGCGGATACGCGTAGGTGGCGGTCCACTCCTCGATGGCCGGGCGGGCGCGCGCGGCGACATCCGGGTCCTCCGTGCCGACCACGATGACGTACGTGCCCGTCTCGGCGGCCGCGAACCGGAGCCCGAGCAGCCACTCCTCCACTCGCGCGGTCATGCGGGCGCGTCCCTCGGCGAACGCGAGCACGGTTGGGTCGGTGAGCACCGTGCGGGGAATGGCCACTTCCGCGTCGGCCCCTGCGAGCGCGCGGCGCAGCGGCTCGTCGGTCTCCTCGGGGGGCACCAGGGCGATGCGGCTCGTGGGGACGCCGGTATGCGCAAAGGCGTCGGCGGCGGGCGCGGCGACCCGCAGCAGGTCGAGGTGGTCGCGGCCACCGGTGGGGGGTGGGCTCCAGGGGTTGATCCGGACGCCGGCCGCCACGAGCGCGGCGGCGGCCGCGCCGCGGGTGAGCGGGGCGACCGCGGCGAGCCGTGCGCGCGCGGTGAGCGGGTCGACGATCGCCAGCCAGACCAGCGTCCACCGCGGTGTGGGGCGCAGGTCGTGGGTGGTCTGCAGGACACCGCGCGTCGCCGGTGTTTCGAGTTGAGACCGAACCGTCGTGGCGGTCGCGAGCGGCACCCATAACTCGCCCACGAGCGCGTCGCCGCGGCGAATCATTCCCGCGGTGCCGAGCAGGCGGCCGGCGCGGTCCACCAGACGCAATCGGCCCGCCGGCGCATCGATGCCCGACGCGGTGAATCGCACGAGGGTACGGAGGCCGTCGGGATGCCCGTGGAAGATGGTGGGCGTGGCGTCGACCGCCGGGGCACCGGGAACGAGCCGTGGCAGGGCGCCGGCCGTGGCGGCGGCCAGGGCGTGCAGGAACGTGCGCCGATCGGTCACGGGGCGCCGGCCCGGGAGGACGCCGTGTGGCGGTCTCCGGCGTTATTCTTCCACGTCATTACTGCCACGGTTACGCGCATGCGGAATGCCGGGATCCTGTGCTGGGGACTGTTGCTTGCCGCCGTCGCGCCGCTGGCCGGGCAGCAGGACGCCGTAATGGTAGGACGAAACGAGGTGTCGCGCGACTTCATGGCCGATCGCGGCTTTCTGATCGCGAAAGGCACGACGCTCCCGCAGGGCCGGGGCTACGTTGCCGCGCTCGCCCCTACGTTCACCCTCGGCGTCGCCTATGGGGTGACCGACCGGTTCACCGTGCAGGCGGGCACGTCGTTCTGGACCCTCCCATCGGGCTACCCCAGCGGGTACCTGTCGATCCGCTATCGGATCATCGCCGTCCCGGGGCTGGATCTCGCCGTCGGGGCCCTCGGCGTCGGGGTCGCGGGTGACGGCGAGCTGCTCACCGGGGGGTGGCCGTACGTCACCACCACCGTCGGCACCGACCGCCTGGCGCTTTCGGGGCTGATCGGCGTCGGCTCGAGCTCCGACGTGTTCGAGAGCGACTTCGATGGGCACCTCCTGCTGCAGGGACTGCTTGAAGCAGTCGTTGTCCCGCACGTCAAGATCCTGGTGGAGGCGCTCTATCTGGGCCAAAACAGCGATCCCGCCGGAGGGATCGGCGCGCGCTACTTCACGCGCCGGGTCGCCGGCGAAGTGGGGTTCATCTACGTGTTCGAGTCCGGCGGAGGCGACGGGATCCCGTTGCCGTGGGCCGGCGTGTCCGTGGGGTTCTGATGGGCGGAGGGGCGGATGGGCGGGTGGGCGGATCGAGAGGGAGGCAGGCGATGAGGAAACGGGTCGTCGTGCTTGGCGTGACGCTGGTGCTCGGCGCGTGCGGAGGAACGGAGCGCGAGCCCCAGCCGCCCGCCGCCGCGTCCCCCGCGGTGAGCGGTGACACGGTGCTCGCGGTCGATAGCCTCACCGGCGACACGGTGATGGCGCGGGACACGGCGCACTAAGGGCGGCAGGGCAACCGCCCAACCGCTCAACCGCTCAACCGCCCCACACCACCCCCACCACCGCACGCACGCCGAGGGCGAGCGTGAGCACCACCACCACGCCCCCGAGGAGATTCGCCCACCAGCCATTGACGTGGGTTCCGAGCCGGCGGCGATCGTTCATCGCGATCAATAGCACGACCGCCACGATCGGCAGCACGAGGCCGTTGAGCACCTGGGCGGCGAGGATGAGCGGCACGGGGCGCGTGCCCAGCAGGGCCACGACCGCGCCGATCAGCATCGTCCCGCCGAACACCGCCCGCGCAAGCGGCGCGCGGATGTCGCGCCCGTGCCCGAGCACGTCCAGGGTGGCGTACGCGGCGGCGAGGGGTGCGGTGATGGCGGACGACAGCCCCGCCGCCGCGAATCCGAGCGTGAACGCCTTAGCCGCCCATGGGCCCAGCAGCGGCCCGAGCTGGGCGGCCATGTCGGAGGCGGAGTGAATCTCGCGCGCATCGAGGACGGCCGCTGCCGTCACGACGATGGCCGCCGACACGATTCCGCCGAGCCCGATCGCGAGCACGAGATCCAGGCGCGCCGCCGGCAGATCGTCGGCGCCCTCCCAGCGTTCGCACACGGCCGCGGCGTGGAGGAAGAGGTTGTAGGGCACGATCGTCGTGCCGACGAGGCCCAGGGCCGTGAGGCCGGCTCCCGGCGGCAGGCGCGGCAGGGCGAGTCCGCTGAGGATGGCGGGCACACGCGGGATGACGAGCACCGCGGTAAGCAGGAAGACGATGCCCATCACGGCGACACACGCCACGAGCACGCGTTCGACCAGCCGATAGCGCCCGGTCCAGAGGAGAATCGCGGCGGTGACCGCGCCACCCGCGATCCACGCGCGGGGTGTGAAGCCGGCGGCGCCGGCGAGCCCCAGGCCCGCACCCGTGAGGTTGCCGGCTTCGTACGCCGCCGCGCCGATGACGACCGCCGCGACGGCCAGCGCCGCGAGGAGGCCGCCAAGCCAACGTGGGCCCGGGGTGGCGCGCAGGGCTTGCCCCAGGCCCGCTCCCGTGGCGAGCCCGAGCCGGGCGCTCATCTCCTGCAGCACCATCGTGGCAAGGGTCGCAAACAGGAGCGTCCAGAGCAGCGCCGCGCCGAAGTTGGCGCCGGCAAGGGTAGCGGTGGTGACGGTGCCGGGCCCGATGAAGGCCGCGGTGATGATGAGCCCGGGGCCGACCCCGCGCCACCGGCTCATGCGTCGAGGGCGAACGGCAGCTCGAGGACGGAAGCCGGGGCGCCCGCCGCGACGACGGGCCGCGCACGATCCACCTCCCGCCGGATGATGCCCAGTCCGAGGTGGCGTTCGAGGGGCGCCACCCACGCGATGCTGCTCACGCGCCCGCGTGGCCGCTCGTCTTGGCTCACCTCCGTCCGCGCGAGGTCCGGCGGCTCGTCCCACGCGAGGCCCATGAGCTGGCGGTTCGCGTGGCCCCGGAAATGGAGGCGCGCGACGGTTTCCTGGCCCGTGTAACACCCCTTCGTGTACGAGACGCCGCCCAGGTCGTCGAAGCGCACTTCCTGCGGCAGCGTCTTGCCGTCGATTTCCGCGCCCAATCGGGGCCAGCCGGCGAGCACGCGCGCGAGCTCCAGCGCGGCCGGCGCCGCCTCGATCATGCCGGCGGCGGCGAGCCGGCTGCGGAGCGAGGCGACGTGCGCCGCGGGGACTACGAGGTCGACCGCGAACGGCGCGTGGTGCGGTCGGGCGACGACGCACGCACACTCGCCGAGGATCGCCGGCCCGGCCCGGCCCTCCGAGGGGACGGCGAGCCCCGCCGCGGCGGCCAGCTCGAGCGCCCGCGGGCCGGCGAGCCGAACGACGCGGTGGTCGGGGCTCCGCTCGGCATAGCGCGCCAGTCGGGGCGGCAGGGATCGGGAGAAGATCTCGAGCGCGGCGGCGAGGCCGTCGCGCGGCACCGTGAGCCGCACGGCGCCGCGCTCCCGCAGGGCCCAGAGATCGGTGACGATCATGCCTTTGGGGGTGAGCAGGGCGCCGTAGACGAACGCACCGTCGCCGGGTTTGTCGATGTCGGCGGTGAGCAGGCCCTGCATGCACGCCACCGCGCCCGGTCCGGTGACGTCGAGGACGGCAACGTGAGGCTCGACGACCACGGCACCGTCGAGCACGGCGTCGGCTTCGGGTGCGGTGAGCTGGTCCGGCCGCAGCACGAACGGGGCCGGGCCGAGGTCCGTCGGGTCAGGCATCGTCGGGAGAATCTACCCCCGGGTCCCCATAGAAGCCCGCCAGCGCGTACGACCGGTCGAGCAGTTCGACGGGGTGGACGACCGGCGTGCGGACGCCGGCGGCGCGAAGCCCGGCACCGATCTGCATCACGCAGCCGGGGTTGCCGGTCGCCACGATGTCCGGAGCGACGGCCAGAAGGGCGTCGACCTTGCGGCGCAGCACGGCGCGGGAGAGTGCGGGCTCGAGCAGCGAGTAGATGCCCGCGCTGCCGCAGCACACGTCCGCCTCCTCGTGCGGCGTCACGTCGAGCGCCGGAATCGCGGCCAGCACGGTGCGCGGAGGATCGGTGATCCGCTGCGCGTGGACCAGGTGACACGGCGCGTCGTAGGCGACGCGCAGGTGGAGCGCCGCGCCGCGCCGGGGCCCCGTGTCGGCGAGCAGCTCGGTCACATCCCGCACGCGGGTGGCCAGATCCTCCGCCGCGGGCGCGAGCGGATCGTCGGCCAGCAGCTCGCCGTAGCCGCGCAGCATCGCGCCGCAGCCGGCGGCGGTGACGGCGATGAGCGCGTCAGGGGCGGCGGCGAACGCGCGCACGTTGGCCCGGGCGAGCACGCGCGCGTCGTCCAACAGTCCGGCGTGCGCGTGGAGCGCGCCGCAGCACCCCTGGGACGCGACGGGCACCATCGGCATGCCGTTGGCGGTGAGCGTGCGGGCGGCGGCGGCGTTCACGTGCGAGAAGAGGTCCGACTGGATGCAGCCGGCGAAGATGGCGGTTCGGCGGATGGGCGGGTGGGCGGGTGGCGCCGCTGACTCGAGCATCCACTCACCCGCTCGTCCGCCCAGCCGCCCGTCCGCCCGTCCGCCCAACCGCCCACCCACCCGCCTGCTTGCCGCCAGCATCCCCACCCCGAACCCGAGCCGGCTCCGGCCCGCGAGACGCGCGGCGAGCGGCCGCAGGATGCGGGCAACACGCAGGACCGGCTGGCGCACCATCGGCTGAGCCATCACGTGGAGCACGAGCCTGGCGAGCGGCGACACGGGGCGGCGGGTGGCGATCCGCTCGCGTGCGGCTTCCAGCGCCGGCCCGTACTCGACCCCCGAGGGACACACCGGCTCGCAGGCGCGACAGCCGAGACAGCGGTCGAGGTGCAGGGTGAGCCCGCGATCATCCGGGAGGAGATCGCCGCGGGCGAGCTGCTGCATCAACACGATGCGGCCGCGTGGACCGTCGGCCTCGTCGCCCGTCACCAGGAAGGTGGGGCAACTCTGCAGGCAGAACCCGCAGTGCACGCAGGAGGCGAGCCCGGCGAACCCCGTCACGGATTGCCGCTGAGCGGAGCGACGAGGATCCCCGCCGGATCGAACGCGGAGCGGAGTCCCGTCACGAGGCGATGCACACCTTCGCGGTAGGCGCCGAAATGTCCCAGCCGCAGGCACGTGCCCCACGGGGCCCGCTCAATGGTGACGGGCCACTCGCGGGCCGCCGCGGCGTCACGGAAGCGGATCAGCGCGTCGGGGCCCGCGGCGCCGCTCCAGCGAAGCGTGCCGGCGGGGACCGTGACGGTGAGCCAATCGCGCACCGCTTCGTCCAGGTGCAGGGCCACGAGGTCGAGCGCGTCCTCCAGTCCCGTGGGCAGGGCGCCGGCCCGCAGCGTCACCGGTGCTGCCGTGCCGCCGTCGAGCATCTCCTGCCAGAACGCGGCCGCGTCGGCGCCGGTGCGTTCGACCAGCGGGATGGGCGACGCCTGCTGCACCGCCGCACGGTCGGCGGCGACTTCGTCTCCGGTCCCGACGAGCCGAATCGCCACCGTCCACGCGTCGGTCCGCGCCGCCGCGGGGGACATGAGCTCGAGCGCGGCGGGCGTCAGGCCGCCCGCGAGAATCGCCCGGGCCACGTCGAGCACCGCGTCGCGCCGGCCGGTGCCCACGAGCGTCTGGTCGGCGCGCGGGATCGCGCGCAACCGCAGGTGCACGGTGGTCACCACGCCGAACGCCCCGAAGCTGCCAACGGCGAGTTTGGCGAGGTCGTATCCGGCGACGTCCTTCACCACGCGGCCGCCCACGGTCACGACCCGGCCGTCCCCGGTGACCAGCGTGAGGCCGAGCACCTGGTCGCGCAGCAGGCCGAACCCGGCGCGGAGCGGACCGGCGGTGGCAGTCGCCAGCAGCGAGCCGAGGGAGCGCCCGGGGGCGCCGGGCGCGTCGAGCGCGAGCCAGGCGCCGTGATCGGCGAAGGCGCGGCGCAGCGTGTCCAGCGGGACGCCCGTCTCCGCCGTGGCGACGAGATCGGCCGCGCTCACGAGCCCGGCGCCGCGCAGGGCGCGCGTGGTCAGAAACAGGTCCGCCGGTGCGTCGGGCGGTGTCCATGTCTCCGCGCCCGTCACGCGCACGCGCCAGCCATCCGCCGACGCCGTGCGCAGCAACAGCGCGCATTCGGCCGTCGTCCGTGGGGCGACACGCGGCACGCCGTCCGGCGTGGTCTCGATCGGTGCCGCCGTGCCCAGCAGGGCGCGCAGCCGGGTGGTCAGCTCTCCGCGAGCCACTGGTGCAACCGTTCCGATGTTTCCGCGACGAAGGCGCGGGACTCCGACACATAGGGTGCGGCGGCGGCGGCGGTCCACGGGCTGGTCAACACGTCCGTGAGGTCGAGCGCGGCCAACGCCGCAAACAGGTTGGGGAATTCCGCCTGCGCGCGCCGCTGCATCTCGTCAGCCGACAGGGTCTGCCGCCATGGCGGATCCCCGAGCCAGACGCGCACGCTCGCGGCGCCGACCACCGCCTGATACGCGCCCTGGAGGGCCCGACCGCCCTCGCCGTCCCGCAGCTGGCGCTCGGCGAGGTCGAGCTTTTGCCCGGCGTCGGCCAGCTGATCCTCGAACAGGGTGCGCCAACGGGTGGGGATCATGTCCCCCCCTCCACGGACACCGCCCCGGCGGGTGGGCGGGTGGGCGGGTGGGCGGACGGTGACGCCGTCGAGTCGCTCGACCGCCCATCCGCCCATCCGCCCGTCCGCCATTCCCGGCACGCGTGCACCGGGATCACCTTGCCCGGATTGGCGCGCTCCGCGCGGTCGAACGCGCGGCGCACGTCGCGCATGGCGCCGAGCGTGGTGGCGTCGAACATCGCCGGCATGTAGCGCAGCTTGTCGCGTCCCACGCCGTGCTCCCCGGTGATCGTGCCACCCGCCGCCAGACAGACCTCCATGATCTCTGCCGCCGCCTGTTCGACGCGCGCGCGTTCCGCCGCGTCGCGCCGGTCGAACGTGATGTTGGGATGCAGGTTGCCGTCGCCGGCGTGAAACACGTTGCTGACCGTGAGGCCGAGGCGCTGCCCGATGGCGTCGATGGCCTCCAGCACGTCCGGCAGCGCCGTGCGCGGCACGACGGCATCCTGGACGATGAGATCCGGACTCAGCCGGCCGAGCGCGCCAAACGCCTTCTTGCGGCCCTGCCATAAGCGCTCGCGCTCGCGCGCCTCCCGAGCGACGGCGACCTGGCGCGCGCCCGCCGCCCGCAGCAGCTGCTCCACTTCCCGAGCCGTGTCGGCGACCGCCGCATCGGTGCGGCCGTCGAGCTCGACCAGGAGGACGGCCGCCGCATCCGTGGGATACCCCGCCCGGTAGATGGAGGCTTCGACCGCGCGGATGCAGTTCCGGTCCATCATCTCGAGCGCGGCGGGCACGACGCCGGACGCGATGATCGCCGAGACGGCCTCACCCGCCGGCCGCAGCGCGTCGAAGTCCGCCAACAGCGTGCGGACGGCGGGTGCCAGCGGGACCAGCCTCACGGTGATGGCGGTGGCGACACCGAACGTGCCTTCGCTCCCGACGAAGAGGCCCACCAGGTCCGGTCCCCAGGCCTCGCCGCCGGGGGACCCCAACACGACCTCCGTGCCGTCGGGGAGCACGACATCCAGTTCCAGGATGTGATTGGTCGTGACTCCGTATTTCAGGCAGTGCGGCCCGCCCGCGTTCTCGGCCACGTTCCCGCCGATGGTGCAGGCGGCCTGGCTCGACGGATCGGGCGCGTACTGGAGTCCGTAGGGCAGGGCGGCGCGCGACAACCGCGCGTTCACGACGCCCGGCTCCACCACGGCGCGCCGATCGTCGGGCTCGATGGCGAGAATCCGGTCGAGGCGCGTGAGGACGAGCAGGATCGCGTCCGGATCCGCCAGGGCGCCGCCCGACAGCCCGGTGCCGGCGCCGCGCGGGACGAACGGCACGCCGTGATGCGCGAGCACGCGGATCACGCGCACGACTTCCTCGCGTGATGCCGGTAGAACCACGGCGGCCGGCAGGGCGTGCAACGTGGGAAGCCCGTCCGACGCGTAGGTCTCCCGCTCGGCGCGCCGCCGCCGCACCCAGCGGGGCCCCACGATGCCGGACACCGCGTCGAGGGCGTGCGGGAGGGCGCTCATGGGTCGGTGACGATGTCGCCGGTGCGTCCGCCCCCGCCGTTCCCGCGGGCGCGCACGTGCACGGTGACGCGGCGGCGCAGCTCCTCGTTCAGCGGCCGCAGGAGGCGGTGCAACTGGGTCAGCCGCTCGAGGGTGGACCGCAGGCCGAGCAGCTCCTGTTTGACCTCCCCATCGAGTTCCAGCGCGGCGGACACCTGAAAGGACAGCTGCTTGGGGTCGCGGGCCAGATCGAGCTGGTCGGTCCCGCGATCGTTGAGGAGTTCCATCCCTTCCACGAACTGCTGGAACCCGCCGCGCACCTGGGTGGCCAGCTCCGCCAACTGTGGTGGCTCGACGTCGTCGTCGTCGAACGTCTCCACGCGGGCGCACCGGTAGGGGAGATCGGTCGTGAGCACGTCGAGCAGCACGTAGCGGTCTTCACCGAGCGCGAGGATGTGCGAGCGGCCGTCGGGCAGGAGCCGTGACTCCTGCACTATTGCGGAGCAGCCGACGGTGCCCAACTCGGGCGTGGGGTCCGTCCCCTCGACGGTCTTGACGAAGGAGACGCCGAACCGGCGGTTCCCCTCGAGGCAGTCGGCGAGCATCTGGCGATACCGCGGCTCGAAGATGTGCAGGAGCTGCGGCGTGCCAGGGAACAGGACGATCCCGAGCGGGAAGAGGGGGAGCTCGAGCACGGCCATGGGAGGGAATATACGAAACGGAAGGACGGAAGGACGGAAGGACGGAAGGACGGAAGGACGGAAGGACGGAAGGACGGAAGGACGGAAGGACGGAAGGATGGAAGGACGGAAGGACGGATCGGCGGGAGGGCGGGGCGACGGTTTGGCGCTGAAAAGGGAACGGGATGCCGACCCGACATCCCGTCCGCCCTTCCGTCCGACCGCCCGACCGCCCTTCCTACGCCGCTCGCCAGAACCCGAGCAGCGCCTTCCCGTCGGGGCTTTGCCGCAGCTTCTCGAACGCCCGCTCCCGGATCTGGCGGATCCGCTCGCGCGTGACGCCCATGATCTCCCCGATGCGCTCCAGCGTCATGCCTTCCGACCCTTCCTCCAACCCGTAATACAGGTAGAGGATCTTGCGCTCGCGGGACGTGAGATACTTCTGGAAGATCCGGTCGATGAACTCCCGCATCAGGCGCGCGTCGGTGTGCTCCTCGATCTCGGCGCCCTCCTGGCCCGCAAATCGTTCCCCCACCGTCGCGGCATCGCGGTCCGTCCGGTCGATCGGGGCATCGAGTGAAATCTCGGCGGCGGTCATGCGGCGTGCCGCGCGCACGTTCTCGGGCGTGTCGTCGAGCGCGCGGGCGATCTCCGCATCGGTCGGCTCACGGCCGAGCTCCTGCGAGAGGTACGTCTCGGTGCGCGACATGCGGATGAGGTGGCTGTTCTGGTTGAGCGGAATGCGGACGCTGCGTGTCTGCTCGGCGAGGGCCTTGAGCACCGCCTGCCGCACCCACCAGACGGCGTACGAGATGAACTTCACGCCCTGATCGGGATCGAACTTGCGGACCGCCTTGAGCAGGCCCTCGTTCCCGATGGCGACCAGCTCCGACAAATCGAGGCCGTGGCCCTGATACTTCTTCACGTACGAGATCACGAACCGCAGGTTGGACGTGACCAGCCGTTCGGCAGCCTTGGTGTCGCCCTTCTGCGCTTTTCGGGCGAGCGCCCGCTCTTCCAACGGGTCCTTGATCAGCGGGAGCTTCTGGATGTCCTGTAAGTACTGGTCAAATGCTCCGGAGGAGGTCGCGCGGAAGAACGCCTTGGACTTGCTCACGCGGAGCCGCTCGGCCATACGCGCCTCTAGGGTGATGGATGGACTCTATCGGAGGCACGGGTGCGCATCCCTGCGACCCGCCATTTTGACCGACGCCAAGACTCGGCGAATATAGGGAAAACCGGGAAGAGCGTCAAGAAAAAATGGTTTTCCACATCACAAAACATTCCAGAGCAAGCGATTTCGCCGTTTATCGACGCGCCCATCGGGGGCCGGCTCCTCCCTCGGTACGCAGCGAAGCAAATCGTTGCAGAATATCAACTTACCAACTGTTGAAATGTTGGGGAACCGCAGAACTCGTTCTTGCTAAAGGAGTTCGGTTACTACGCGCCGAGTACCGACCTGATGGTTTCTTCGGGCGCTGAGAAGGTCCACTCCGGCCCCGCGTTTCGGGCCGCCTGTCCAATGCGTTTCAAGAATGCAAACCTGACAGTACCAGATCTCGCCTTCTTGTCGACGCGCATGGCGTCGAGCAGGGCGTCCGCCGAACCTGCGGGCCGCTCGACCGGCAGGCCATAGGCCTCCAGCGCGTCCGCGAGGGCGGCGTCGGTTCCCGCGTCGGTGATGCCCAGGCGGGTGCCGAGACGGGCCTCGAGCACCATGCCGATGCCCACGGCCTCGCCGTGCAGCAGGGCATACCCGCCCACCGTTTCGAGGGCGTGGGCGATCGTGTGCCCGACATTGAGGACCGCGCGTTGGCCGCGCTCGTGCTCGTCGGCCGTGACGACGGCGGCTTTGAGCGTGACGCTCCGGGTGACGAGCGACGCGAGCACGTCCGGCTCGGCGTCGAGCACGGCCGCGCGGTCCGCGACGACCCGCTCGAAGTAGGCAGCGTCGGCGATGGCCCCGTGTTTGAGGGCCTCGGCGGCGCCGGCCGCCAGGTGCGGGTGCGGGAGGGTGGCGAGGGTCGTCACGTCGGCGACGACCGCGCGCGGCTGATGGAACACGCCGATCAGGTTCTTGCCCTGGGGCGTGTCCACGCCGGTCTTCCCGCCGATCGAGCTGTCGATCATGGCCAGCAGGCTGGTGGGCACCTGCACGACCGGGATGCCTCGCAGGTAGGTGGCGGCCACGAAGCCCGCGAGATCCCCGGTGACGCCGCCGCCGAGTGCGATGATCGCTCCGTCGCGTCCCAGTCCCACCGCGAGCAGCGCGTCGCTCAACGCCTGCCAATGCTCGCGGGTCTTGTTCCATTCGCCGGCGGGGAACGTCAACAGCTCGCATGGGGCGACGGTGGCGGCGAGGTCGCGCACGCGGGGGCCGTAGTGCTGCGCCACCGTGGCGTCCGTGATCACCGCGTAGCGGGCGGCCGGGCACGTGCGCGCGAGCACCGTGGGCAGTTGCTCCAGGACACCCGGGCCGATCGTGATGTCGTAGGAGGCGTTCCCGAGCGAAACCGTCACCGTCGCCGCGCGCATGCGCCCACGCTCACAGCGTCACGTCACCGGTAATGAGCCGGACCGCGGTGCCGCCCACCGTCACCTCCGTGATGCTCCCGGCCGCATCCGTGCGGACACCCACGGCGATGCGGCTGGGCCGGCCGATCTCTACGCCCTGCTCGAAGATGAGGTCCGCCGTGCCCGCCGTGGGGCGGACCAGTCCGTGCCGCACGAGATAGGCACCGAGGGCGCCGGCCGCGCTGCCGGTGGCGGGGTCCTCCGACACGGCGAGTCCGGGCGCGAACATCCGGCAGTAGGCCGTGGGGTCGCTGCCGCCCGTCAGCGCAAACAGCATGACGCAGTCGGTGCCGAACCGCCGAAGCAACTGGCTCAGAGCCAAGCCGGTGCCGCCGCTGGGCAGCCGGGCCAGCGCCGCGCGCGACGTCACCTGCGCCATCAGCTGGGGAAGGGCGGTGGAGACCACTTGCGGTGCGGGTCCGTCGGCCAGCGTCGCGCCGTCGCCGCCCACGGCCGCCGCGAGCGCGGCGCGGTCATCCACGGTCGGCCCGTACACCGGCGCGGCCTGGGTCATCACGACGTCGGCGGGCCGTCCGTCGGCGAGGGTGACGTCCACCGGGAGCACGCCGCGCCCGGTTTCCTGCGTGACGCGCCCGGTCCCGTTCCGCGGCAGGTGCCGCAGGGCGCCGAGCTCGGCGAGCAGCCACCAGGTCCCGATCGTCGGGTGCCCCGCCAGCGGGATCTCGGCGGCCGGCGTGAAGAAGCGCACGCGGCGCGTCGCGGTCGTCGAGGGAAGCACGAACGTCGTCTCGGAGAGATTCATCTCCCGGGCCAGCGCCTGCATGGTGGAGGCGTCGAGGCCCTCCGCTTCCGGAAACACGGCGAGCGGATTGCCGGCCAGCGGCGTGCGCGTGAAGACGTCGAGTTGGTAGAACCGGTACTGCGGCATTCACCAGGTCCGGTCGGGCACGCCGGCGCGATGGTTGGCGAGGCGGGCGAGCGTGAAGAACAGGTCCGACAGACGGTTCAGGTAGACGAGCAGCACGGGGGCGATCGGCGTACGCTCGTGCAGGGCGACGACGCTGCGTTCCGCGCGCCGGCAGATGGTGCGGGCGAGGTGCAGCAACGCGGCCTTGGGCGTGCCGCCCGGCAGCACGAACGCCGCGAGCGGCGGCAGCTCGGCGGTAGCCCGGTCGATGGCCGCTTCGAGCGCCGCGATGCGCCGCTCGTCGATCTGGGCCTTCGCGAGCGCCTTCGCGACCTTCGCGGGATCCGGGCTGGCGAGCTGGCCGCCGATGGCAAAGAGGTCGCGCTGGATGCTCTCGAGCAGCGCGGCCTCGAACTCGGCGGGGGCCGCCGCGAGCGCAGCGCCGAGGGCGGAGTTCACCTCGTCCACGTCGCCGTACGCCTCGACGCGGACGTCGTGTTTCGACACGCGGCCGCCCCCGAGCAACGACGTCTCGCCCACATCGCCGGTCTTGGTGTAGATCTTCATCGGACGGGAGAAGCTAGGGGCTTCGTGCGGCCGGCGGAAGGCGCGCGGTCGCGTCCCAGAGGGACGCGTTCGCTGCCGTTTCGTCACGCCGTGCGCTACCCCGCGCGCTGCTCGTCCGGTAACTTGCGCCCATGCCCGCTCCGTCTCCGCTGCGCGTTGCGATCGTCGGGTCGGGACCCGCCGCGTTCTTCACGGCCGACGTTCTGCTCGGGCAGACCGAGCAGGCAGTGGCGCTCGACATGTTCGAGCGCCTGCCCGCTCCCTTCGGGCTCGTGCGATTCGGGGTGGCTCCCGACCATCAGAAGATCAAGGGTGTCGTCAAGTCGTTCGACAAGGTGGCGCGCCGTCCCGGGTTCCGGTTTTTTGGGAACGTCGATGTCGGCACGCATGTCTCGCTCGACGAGCTGCGGCAGCACTACCACCTGATCTGCATCGCCTCCGGCGCCCAGACCGACCGCCGACTCGGCATTCCGGGCGAGGACCTCGCGCGCAGCCATCCCGCCACCGAGTTCGTCGCGTGGTACAACGGCCATCCCGAGTTCCGGGACTGCCGGTTCGACCTCTCGGTCCGGCGCGTGGCCGTGATCGGGGTCGGCAACGTGGCGGTGGACGTGGCGCGCCTTCTGTGCCGGACGCCCGACGAGCTTGCCGCGACCGACATCGCGCCCTTCGCCGAGGAGGCGCTGGCCGCCAGCGGCGTGCGCGAGGTGTACCTGATCGGCCGGCGCGGACCGGTGCAGGCGGCGTTCACGAACCCCGAAGTGCGAGAGCTGGGCGACCTGGCGGGGGCGGATGTGTGCGTGGCTCCCAGGGACGTCGCGCTCGACGCCCTGAGCCGGGCCGCCCTGGAACAGTCCGACGACCGCACGCTGCGGAAGAAGGTGGAGATCCTGGAGGAGTTCGCGCAGCGCACTCGCACCGGGAAGCCGCGCCTGCTCACCCTGCGGTTTCTCGCCTCGCCGGTGGAGCTGCTCGACGACGGCGCTGGCGGTGTGGGGGCCCTGCGTCTGGCGCGCAACCGCCTGGAGGACGATGGACGGGGGCGGCTGCGGGCCGTCGCGACCGACGAGTCGGAGGAGTTGCCGGTGGACATGGTCTTCCGGTCGGTCGGGTATCGCGGCGTGCCGATGCCGGGACTGCCCTTCGACGAGAAGGGCGGCGTGATCCCCAACGACGGGGGCCGCGTGCTCGACGCGGGCGCACCGCTGCGCGGGATCTACGTGAGCGGCTGGATCAAGCGGGGTCCGAGCGGCGTGATCGGGACGAACAAGCCCGATGGCGCCGAGACGGCAGCGGCGATGTTGGCGGACGGCGCGCGCGGCGAGACGCTCGAGCCCGCCGCCCCCGACCCCGCCGCGGTGGATGCGCTGGTGCGCGCCCGTCAGCCGGACGCGGTGACGTACGACGACTGGCGGCGGGTGGACGCGGAGGAGGTCGCGCGCGGCAAGCCCGCGGGCCGGCCGCGGGTCAAGTGCATCACCGTCGACGAGGTGCTCGGCGTCCTGGCGCGGCGCTGATCCCGGGGGAGCGCTGCACCCGTCGGCAGCGGCGGGTCCCTCGGGCCGCTGCCGTTCCCGAGTCTCGCGGGCTGGTCGGCGAGGCACCGCTCGCCGGCGCGTCCTCCGGGCACCACCGCTGCCGATTCGTGCAGACGGTCCCTAGCGGGCCAGCTCCACCACCACCGAGTCGATCTGCGCCAACACCTGCCGTCCGGGTACCGTGTGATTGTTGACGATCACCGAGAAGATCAGCGGCCCTCCGCGCGTCCGCTCCACGTAGCCCGACAGCGAGTGGACGTGCTGGATGCTGCCCGTCTTGGCGAGCACCCGGCCCTCGAGCGGCGTGCCGAGAAACCGGGTGCGGAGCGAGCCACGCTGCCCGGACCGGGGCAGGGCGCGCAGGAAGCCGTCGCGCTCCGCGTGGGACCACATGTAGCGCAACAGCTGCCCGAACGCCCGCGGGCTCACCAGGTTGCCCGTCGAGAGCCCGGAGCCGTCGCTCAGACTGAAGGCGGTGGTGTCGATGCCCACGGAGTCGTGCAGCAATCCGCGCTCCACCGCGAGCCCGGCGCGCCACGACCCCTCGTCGCCGAACCGCTTGCCCAGCAGCTTGAGCAGCATTTCGGCGAACCAGTTCTGGCTCGTGTTGAGGATGGGGAAGATCAGGTCGTCCCGCGGGCGCGAGCAGACCGTCACGAGGGCAGGCGTGTCGCGGGCGGCGCGATAGCGCACGCTGTCGGCGGTCGCGACCGTGGGCCCCGTGACGGCCACGCCGTTGCGGAGCAGCGCGGCGCGGAACGCGTGTGCGAAGTAGAGGTTGGGGTCAGGGAGGGCGAAGTACTCGGTGCGTCCGCGTCCCAGCGCCACGGTGCCTTCCGCCCATACGTTCAGCGTCCCGGGCTCGCGGAAGAAGTCGATCGTCGTGGCCGCTCCCGAGTCCACCGTGCGCGTGCGGTTCTCGAGGCGGACGATCCCGAGGTCGGGCTCCAGGGTGATCGCCGCCGGCCAGCCCGGCGCCGGTCCGGCCTTCCACGCGAGGTTCACGCTGTTGTCGTTCACGCCGAGGGCGGCGACGGGCGACCCGTACCACCAGTTGAGGTCGTACGCTTCCCAGCCGGGGTGCGCGTACTGCGCGTCGAAGTAGCTGCCGTCGCCCACGAGCGCGCCGTCCACCGCGCGGATGCCGCGCGCCTGCACGCTGTCGGCCAGGGCGTCGAGCCGGTGCCAGACCGTTTCGCACGCGCCGGCAACCGTCGTATCGGTGCCGTAACAGCGTTCGGAGAACGACGGATCACCGCGCCCGTAGACCACGAGGTCGCCGTGCAGCACTCCGTCCTCGACGGGGCCCGTACCGTAGACGCTGGTGCTGATGCGGAACGCGCGGGGCAGCAGCACGCTCGCGGCGGCGGTCACGACGAGCTTCGTGTTCGACGCCGGAACGAACAGGCGGTCGGCGTTCCGGGCGTAGAGCACGCGGCCGGCGGTGTCCGTGACGATTACGCCCCAATTGGCCCGATCGAACGGCGCGGTGTCGAGCAGGCGGTCGAGGCGCCGCGCGAGCCGCTGCGCCTCGAGCGCGTGGGGTATGAACAGGGCGACGAGGAGGACGTGCGCGGCGAGGCGGATGGCGCGTCTGTCCATGATGCTCCCAGGGTCCGGAGTGCGAGTGACGTTGACAGTACTGTCTAACCTGCTGAACTTAAAGAAGTTATGCCGCGGCCGTCAAACGGCGGCCGCGCGGTCGCGCTTGGGGAGGGGAGCCGGTATCCGCATTGCTGCGCTGGCGCTCGCGGGCGTGCTCGGAAGTGGCGTCGCGGGCACCCCGCTCGTCGGGCAGGAGGGCCCGATGACGCGCCCCGTGATCCGCGGTCTCGCGTTCCGTGGCAACCGCGCGCTCGACGACTACACGCTGGCGATCTCGATCGCCACCTCCAACTCGAGCTGGTGGGCCCGCACCGGGTTCGTCTCGTGGCTCGGGCTCGGCGAACAGCGGTACTTCGACGAGCGG
>Ga0224512_10001798_pt1 | contig 20163 bp, 21 predicted proteins | sample SF_May12_sed_USG_4_FD_169103 | JGI IMG/M metagenome (GOLD analysis project Ga0224512, IMG submission 169103) | Sediment microbial communities from San Francisco Bay, California, United States - SF_May12_sed_USGS_13 | ecosystem: Environmental > Aquatic > Marine > Sediment | place: USA... | reverse complement strand
CGTGGGGGGTATTCCTGGTTCGGACTTCCCTGCGGCGTTCGCGATCGTCGTGGTGCTGATGGTGCTGGTCGGGGCAGGGCAGTGGCTGTTCTTCCGCTGGCGCAAGTGGTTCTGAGACGTTAACGGAATGGACTGGCGCCCAGCTGATAATTAGTTGATCGTTTTTTTTGTGCATCAATAATACGGCCTCAAACAATAAGATATAACGCTCGATAATTGATCGGGTCGCTAGTGATAAAGTTTCAGCCAAGCTCGTGTATGGGAATCAATCAATGGGATATCCGAAAACAGTTGGCCAAGACGTTTAGAGCTGTCGATTCATTAATACACATATAGAAACAATAAACTTCCGTGACCGACCCTAGTCGAACCTTTAGCCGTCGCTTATATAAACAATGGCTTAACGAGAAAGAACGACCCAAAGTTGTCGTTTAGCTTTCACTGATATACCTCCTACTCGATTAACAATCGACCAGTACAAGAAAGAACTAATTGCTTTTGTACTTGCACAGGAGTAGGTCTATAACTACTTGCCCCTCCCTAATTCCTTAAAGAACACGGGCGGAGTGGGATCATCAGCTAAAATTTTGCTCATTGGGATGCTTCGCCGAGATATGGCTCGCACCCACCCGCTAATAGTTAGGCCTTACTGAGGAAAGTTGCTATGCCTGCGCGATTGTTTTCGTTCATTGGCGGTGAGACAGGCCTCTGGCGTGTCACCGAAATGGAAGTGATAGTTGGAGAGCCGCTGCCTGCGGCGATAAGGCTTGAAATCGCTTCTGGCTCAGAGATTCCATCCGATCCACATGCGTCCTGGGTTCTTCGTGGAATAACAAGCAATGAGCGGTATGTCGATCGCGAGGAAAGGCGTCAAATCGTCGCCAAGCTGCTCGATCTTGGGCGCCCGGAGGCAACGTGCGCGGCACTGATCCCGATTCGCAAGAACGAGGCCTGGTGGGCGCTCACACAAGAGGAACGCCTGAGCATTTTCAAAGAGCAATCTCACCACACCAAAATCGGACTTGAGCATTTTCCCACGCTGGCTAGAAGGCTTCATCACTGCCGTGATCTCTCGGAGAACGAACCGTTCGATTTCATCACTTGGTTCGAGTACACGCCATCTGATGAGGTGAGGTTCAACAATCTGCTTGCTGCATTGCGTGCCATACCTGAGTGGCAGTATGTTGAACGAGAAGTGGACATCCGGCTCGAGCGTGATCAGGTCTAACCCTTCGTTGCAGCGAACGGCCTTCGACCGCCGCTGAACTCGATCATTACGAATGACCGGAGTTGCTGCGTTTGCGACCTTCACTGGAATCCGGGGAATGTCGCTTTCCGGCCGCTACCGGTAGTACATATCACAAGATGGGAACGTCCGGTTGAGCTGGCAGACCAGCTTCGGAAGTTCAGAAGAATACTTTATGCACAATAAAGACCAGATGAGCGGTTTGTGTTTTACTACGCTGAACTTGTGCCGGCATCAGTTCTCATGCGGTTATTCTCAGCACGGTAAAATGCAACAGGTGCGCGCGCCGGATGTTTGGTATTTTCAATAATAGTAAAAAACATGGTTCAAGTGTCAGGCTAGACAATCGGCGGCTCATCATCAAAATCCGGATGGATAGGCAGGGCATCGGCCTGGAAGGCCTCGACGGTGTCCCCCGCCAGCTTGGCCGACTCGAACCGGGCGACATGGAACAGTCCTTCACCCTCGTTGACAAGCGGCAGGTTGGTGCGGCCGATGATGATGCCTGCCGCATGGGCGCGCACCTCCAGTTCCTGCTGACCGAACGGGTCTGCGATCACACCGATAACCTCGTTCCTGCGGACCCGCGCCCCCAGCGGCGCAGTCACCCGCAGGATGCCGCTGCGTCCTGCACGCTCCCAGGTAGTGGCACGGGCGATCAGAGGCTCGGTGCGTTTCCGGAGACGGCTGGATGCCGGCAGCATGCGCAGTTCGCGCATCACCGCAACAATGCCCTTGACGCCGGCACGGATGGAATGCTCGTCGAAGCGCAGCGCCTCGCCGGCCTCGTACAGCAAAATCGGGATGCCGCGCTCGGCGGCCACCTGGCGCAGCGAGCCGTCACGGACATTGGCATTCAGCAGCACCGGTACGTGGAAGGCATGGGCGATGCGCGCGGTCTCAGGGTCATCCAGGTTGGCGCGTATCTGCGGGAGGTTTTCACGGTGCACCGCCCCGGTGTGCAGGTCGATGCCGTAATCGCTCTGGTCGACGATTTCCTTGATAAACAGTTCCGCCAGACGCGCCGCCATCGACCCGCGATCCGATCCCGGAAAGGAGCGGTTTAGGTCGCGGCGATCGGGCAGGTAGCGGGAACGGCTGACAAAGCCGTAGACATTGACAATCGGTATGGCCAGCAGTGTGCCGCGCAGTTTCTTCAGTTGCGGCAGGCGCAGCAGCCGGCGGATGATCTCCACCCCGTTGATCTCATCACCGTGAACCGCAGCGCTGACAAACAGACTCGGCCCGTCGCGTTTGCTGCGAATGACATGCACCGGCAGGGTCATGGGCGCATGCGAGTACAGGCTCGCCACCGGCAGGTCCAGGGTGACCGATTCCCCCGGCGCGATCGCGGTACCCCCGATATGGATGGTCGATCCCGACACGTTTCAGCCCTGGCCCCGGGTCCTTGTATGGTGGGGACGGGCATTACGCGTGATGAATTCGATGATCATGCCCGCAATGTCCTTGCCGCTGGCGGCCTCGATTCCCTCAAGGCCGGGCGAGGAATTGACTTCCATGACCACCGCTCCGTGGTTGGAACGCAGCAGATCCACACCGGCGACATTCAGCCCCATCACCTTGGCCGCACGGACTGCCGTGGAACGTTCCTCGGGGGTGATCTTGATCAGGCTGGCGCTACCGCCACGGTGCAGGTTGGAACGGAATTCCCCCGCCTGTGCCTGGCGTTTCATCGCGGCGACCACCTTGTCACCGATCACAAAACAGCGGATATCCGCGCCACCGGCCTCCCTGATGTATTCCTGTACCAGGATGTTGGCCTTGAGTCCCATGAAGGCCTCGATCACGCTCTCCGCGGCCTTCTGGGTTTCCGCCAGCACCACACCGATGCCCTGGGTCCCCTCCAGCAGCTTGATAACCAGCGGGGCGCCGCCCACCATCTTGATGAGGTCCTCGACATCGTCGGGGCAGTTGGCAAAGCCGGTCACCGGCAGGCCGATGCCCTTGCGGGACAGCAATTGCAGGGAACGCAGCTTGTCCCGGGAGCGGGTGATGGCAACGGATTCATTCAGCGGATAGACGCCCATCATTTCAAATTGCCGCAATACGGCGGTGCCATAGAAGGTGACCGAGGCACCGATACGCGGGATGACAGCATCGAAGCCGCTCTGGTCCTCGCCGCGAAAGTGGATTGACGGTCGCATGGAGGTGATATTCATATAGCAGCGCACCACATCGAGCACCGCAACTTCATGATCACGTGCCTGCGCCGCCGCTATCAGCCGGCGGGTTGAATACAGCTTCTTGTTGCGCGAGAGAATGGCGATTTTCATTTGTTGGCTCCTGTTTTATGGTAACGACCCAGCACATAGGAGCGATCCGGGTCCACGACGAACAGCCCACTCAGGGCAGTCCTGCCGAGCAGCATGCGAAACAGCATGGTGTCGCGGTTGGTGAGCGTCAACTCGAGCGGCACCTGCTGCGGACCGATGCGCACATCCGTGACAATCACAATGCGTTTTTCGCGATGCCCGCCCGAGTCCGTGACCCAGCGCTCGTCCAGTACCGGCGCTTCGCAGATACATTCCATGCGGGTATCGCGCTGGAACGGATGCACACCGAAGCGCACCCAGTGCCGGCTGCCCTTTTCGAAGGGTTCCACGAACCAGGCATGCAGTGCCGATGTACGTGCCCCCGTATCCACCTTGGCCTTGATGTGCTCGATACCCAGCGAGGGCAGAGCGACCCATTCGCGCCAGCCAACGACAAGCCTGTCTTTCGTATCCAAACCCATTCTGTCAGTCCTGTGCCGGTGTGTATAGTTTGCCTGCAGTCAGGTGGCGCGCGAGTCTAGCGCACGTCCCATCCGTATGAACAGTTTTTTTCGAATGGCCAGTCATGACCTCTCAGACAAACGCGTCCGGGGAGCTGGCAGCGAGAGCATCCTGCGCATCAGCATGATCCAGGCCGGGCTGAACAGCAGGGAGACGGCAATGGTGGAAATCACCAGCTGGTAGCCGTATTCCGTGATGGTGTGGCTGTGGATGCCGACGGCAGCCAGGACAAAACTGAACTCGCCGATCTGGGCAAGCAGCGCCCCAGCATACAGCGTTTCCTTCCAGGGATCACCGAGCAGGCGCAGTATCGCGGCGTTGATGAAGGTATTGACCACCAGGATCAGCAGGACCAGGACCAGGATCAGCCCGAGGTTCTCGCGGACAAACTGCAGGTCCAGCATCATTCCCATCGACATGAAAAAGATTGCGACCAGGACCACGCGAAATGGCTCCAGGCTATGATGCACCCAGCGGGTCTCGCGTGCTACCCCGATGATCATGCCGGCCAAAAAAGATCCCAGTGCCGTTGACAGCCCCAACCAGCCGGTCAACAGTGCGATTCCGAAACAGATACTGAGTGCGCCGAAGAGTTGCAGTTCCTCGTCCTGCTTCAGCCAGTTGAGCATGGGCAAGCGGATCTCTTCGCGCACCGACAGGTAGGCGAGCGTGGCGAGGATCACGATGCCACCACACACCTGCAGCCAGATATTACTGTGTTCCCCGCCGCTGCCACCCACGTGGTCCAGGATGATGAGCATGGGTACCACCGCGAAATCCTGTACCAGCAGGATTCCCAGTGCATCCTGTCCGACCGGGGTGTCCAATTCACCCCAGTCACCCAGTATCTTGAGAATCACCGCTGTGCTGCTGAGGCTGATAACGAATCCCAGCATCAGCACCCGGCCGAAGGGCCAGTCCAGCCACGTGCCGACCAGCCAGACGCAGCCGACACTGACCATAATTTGCAGCATGGTACCGACGAAAGAGACCTTCCAGTTCGCTGCCAGGCGCCGGGGTGAGACCTCCATCCCGATGAAAAACAGCAGCAACACCACGCCTACGGCACCGAAGCGTGCCAGTGCCTCGGTATCGTCGAACAGCCCCATCACGCCGGGTCCGATCAGCACCCCGGCGATCAGATAGGCAACGACATAGGGCTGGTTCAGAAAGCGCAGCAGCACACCGAGCGCCAGGATCAGGAACAGGGCGCCGACAATGGATGCCATGGCCGGGTCGAGATGCATGCTGGATTTCCTCGTAAAACATGTTCAATATACCAGTCTGCGGAAAACTACAAGTACGGATAAGGTCAGTTACCAAGGCGGGGGAGAAGGGTGAGCGTGGTGTCGTTGACGACAACCGGATGCCTGTCGCAGACGCCCGGGTGGTGCACCATCCGGACATTGCTGCCGTGTTGACAGCGTGATGGGATGTGGCCCCGGAATGTCTGCTATCCCGAGTCCTTCCAGTACTGCTCGGTAGTGATGTGGCCCGGGTCGCGACGCTTGTTCTTTTTCAGACCGCGCGCCTCGAGCACCCGGGTGGTATCGCGCACCATGGCGGGGTTGCCGCAGATCATGACCTGCGAGTTCTCCGCGTTCAGCGGGATACCGGCACGCGCCTCCAGGCGCCCGTCCTCGATGGCATCGGGCACGCGCGCCCTGATGGCGACGTCTGTGTCCTCCCGGGACACAAAGGGGATCATCTGGAGCTGTTCCGGATGCTGTTCCAGCAGGGCATTGATCTCGTCCTGGTAGGTCAGTTCGGCCGCGGTCCTGACCGCGTGCACCAGCACGATCTTTTTGAAGCGTTTCCATACCGTAGCATCCCCCAGAATTGACAGGAACGGGCCGATGGCGGTGCCGGTCGACAGCATCCACAGCACCTCCGCTTCAGGCACCTCGCTGAGAATGAAGAAGCCCGCGGGCCGCGGTGCGATATAAACGCTATCGCCGGGTTGCAGTCGGATCAGTTCATGGGTCAGTGGCCCGTGCGGCACGATGATGAAATAGAATTCCAGCAGCGGGTTGTCCGGGCTGTTCACGAAAGAGTAGGGGCGTGCGATCCGTTCACCATCGATGTCCAGGGCGAGGCGGCTAAACTGGCCGGCGCTGAAGGGCGGGATATCCGCCTTAACCTGCAGCGAATAGAGCTCGTCGGTCCAGCGCCGCAGCTTGACGACGGTCCCTTCGATCCAGGTACTCACAAATACCTCACCTGCACCGGTATTTGCCGGCCATTGACATCAACCCGCCGGATCTGCCCGATTGCGATCCCGTCCGCTTGTGCTACACCAATAGCGTGGTCCGTCAGGGCCTTGCCTTTGCTGCGATTCCCGGCGTTTCCTGTCACTGTGACCCTCAGGCAACTGTATAATTGATATTCAAGCAGCAATAATACATCAGCACGCACCTGTATATAGCTGCAATCCGGCCTGCCTGTACTATGCCATCGCCGGGCAGTGCCTGCTTGCCGGGGAGGGCCTCACGGCCCGGCTGGTCCAGGGAACAGTGGTCCATGGCCCGTACACAGCAGGCCAGCACGAAATCTATCCCCATATATGGCTGGAGACGGTGACGCACATGATCGACTACGCTACGCTGCCGCGCCGAGGGAGGTCTCGGTCATTCCCCGGGAACGGGCAGCATGCAGCGCCAGGCAGGTCAACCCGGGTGTCACGCGAATACGGGTCTGGATCCGGCGCGGTTCGCTGCAGGTGTGGCGCTTTATCATGATGCACAAGGCACGCTTCGAACGCGCCCTAACGAGGAAACACTGAAATGGAGAAGATGGCTGGCTGGGAGATGTTGCTGCTGGGGGCAATCGCGCTGCTGGTGTTGCTGTGGGTTGGACCCGGGATCAAGCCGCTTATGGAACAGAGTCGCCAGGCAAAAAACCGGGACTGGGCCGGATTGTTGCTGCCCATCGTGCTGGTTATCCTGTTTGTTTTGTTCCTGATCAAGCTGGTCTGACACCCATGGTGCCTGCATTATCCATCCGCGACCTCAACAAGACCTACAAGAACGGTCACGTGGCTCTCAAGGGCATCAGCCTCGATGTAGCCCAGGGCGATTTCTTTGCTCTGCTTGGCCCCAACGGGGCCGGCAAGTCAACCACCATCGGCATCATCGCCACCTTGATTAACAAGACCAGTGGCCAGGTCTCCATTTTCGGACACGACATCGAGACCGACTCGGCCGCCGCCAAGTCCTGTCTGGGCCTGGTGCCGCAGGAAATCAATTTCAACCAGTTCGAGCCGGTGGTGGAGATCGTCGCCAACCAGGCCGGCTACTACGGGATCGCGCGTGCCGAGGCCTTCGCCCGGGCGGAGCGCTACCTCAAGCAGCTGGGCCTGTGGGAAAAGCGGCGCACCATGGCACGGACATTGTCCGGCGGCATGAAACGGCGCCTGATGATCGCCCGCGCCCTGGTCCATGAGCCACGCCTGCTGATTCTCGACGAGCCGACCGCGGGCGTGGACATCGAAATTCGCCGTTCCATGTGGCAGTTCCTGCGCGAGATCAATGCGGCCGGCACCACCATTATTCTCACCACGCATTACCTGGAAGAGGCGGAGAGCCTGTGCCGCAATGTCGCCATCATCGACGAGGGGGAACTGATCGAGAACACCAGCACCCGGCAACTGCTGAATACCCTGCACATGGAGACCTTCATCCTGGATATTAAGAACCCGCTCGAACGGCTGCCGGAACTGCGTGGGCACAGCGTCCGCCTGATCGACGCGTGTACCCTGGAGGCCGATATCTCCAAGGAGCAGACGATGAACCTGTTATTCCAGGACCTGAGCGCGCATGACATCAAGGTGCTCAGCATGCGCAACAAGACCAACCGCCTCGAGCAGCTGTTCATGCGCCTGGTCGAGGGCAATGACAACACAGGCATTGAAGCATGACCCCGCATCAGAAATTCACTGCGTTCCGGACCATCCTCACCAAGGAGGTGCTGCGCTTCGCCCGCATCTGGCTCCAGACGGTGCTGCCACCGATGATCACCACGGCGCTGTATTTCATCATCTTCGGCAACCTGATCGGCCCGCGGATCGGTGAAATGGACGGATTTGTCTACATGGACTTCATCGTGCCCGGGCTGATCATGATGTCGGTTATCACCAACTCCTACGCCAACGTGGTCTCGTCGTTCTATGGCTCGAAGTTCCAGCGTCACATCGAGGAGATGCTGGTCGCGCCGGTCCCCAACTACGTGATCCTGACCGGCTTCATTGGTGGCGGCGTGGCCCGCGGCCTGACCTGTGGCATTGCCGTGACCCTGGTCTCGCTGTTTTTTACCTCGCTCAACGTCCACAACTTCTGGGTGATGTTCAGCATGATCCTGCTGACCGCGATCCTGTTTTCCCTGGCCGGTTTCATCAACGCGGTCTACGCAAAGAGCTTTGACGACATCTCGATCATACCGACCTTCATCCTGACCCCGCTGACCTACCTCGGCGGCATTTTCTACTCGATCAATATGCTCCCGGAATTCTGGCAGAAGGTCTCGCTGGCCAACCCGATCCTCTACATGATCAACGCCTTCCGCTACGGTTTCCTGGGGATCTCGGATATCCGGCTGGCGGCCTCCTACGCCATCAGCATCGCCTTCATCGCGCTGCTGTACGGGTTCAGCATCCTGTTGCTGAGAAGGGGATACGGCATCAGGACCTGAAGTGGGACTGGCCCTGAATGGTCTTCAGGAATCGATCCTGAGGCAGCCGTCGGCAACCGAGACTTTGAGCCTGCCGTCCAGCAGGGACTGCAGGCGCTCGCCCACCAGCTGCCTGCGCCAGCCGTGCAGGGCATCGATGTCGCTATCCCCCGTGGCCAGCTGCTCCAGCTGCTTGCGTGAAGCCAGCACGGCGGGATTGAGTTGATTTTCGGCCCCACTGAGACGCACCACTGCCATCATGACATCGACCAGTGCCTCCTGGGACGGACTCAGCCGTTGGCGGGACTCGATCTTCGGCGGGGGCTGTGGGGCCTGCTCGCGGGCCGCGGCGACCAGCGCAAGGAGCCGGGTACCGTGTTTCTGCAGGGTGCGCTCGGGCAGGCCGCGGATCTTGCCCAGGGCCACCAGCGATTTTGGCAGATGCCGGGCAATCTCGATCAGGATGTCGTCGCGCAGCAGCCAGCCGCGCGGACGGTCCTGGTCCTGCGCCAGTTGTTCGCGCCAGCTCGCCAGCGCCTGCAGCGCAGCCAGGGCAGGCCCCTTGAGCCGGTTGGCAGCACGCACCCTGAGCCAGGCATCGGCGGGCGGATTGCTGTACAGCTCGACCCGGGTCAGGTTTTCGAAATCCTCTGCCAACCAGTCGAGTCGGCCCAGTGTGGTCAGTTTCCCGATAATTTGCTGGTAGACCTGCACCAGGTAGACGACGTCATCTGCGGCATAGCGCAACTGCTCGGCGGATAGCGGCCGCAGGGACCAGTCCGCCCGGGTATGCAGCTTGTCCAGGCTGACACCCAGTGCCTCCCTGACCAGGTTGCCGTAGCCGATCTGGTCCGGATAGCCCAGCAGCAGTGCGGCGATCTGGGTGTCGAAGACAGGCGTGGGCAGGGCGCCGCGCAGGTGGTAGAAGATCTCCATGTCCTGGCGCGCGGCATGCATCACTTTGGTGATGCGTTCGTCGTAGAGCAACTCGAGCAGTGGCGACAGATCCTCGATCGCCAGCGGGTCGATGCAGACCACGAGTTCGGGGGTCGCGATCTGTACCAGGCAGAGTTTCGGGTAGTAGGTCTTCTCGCGCAGGAACTCGGTATCAAGCGCGATCCAGTCGCTGGCGCCCAGCGTGGCGCAGGTCTGCTGCAACGATTCGTACGAATCGACGTAGCGGATATCGAAACCGGTGTTCAACAATGTACAGGACTGCGCAGCGCAATCAGGGCCTGGACAGGCAATGCCCGATGAAACACTGCCTTGTTCTTTATCTGTACTCTATTCATTACCTCAATATCTTGTGTGACTCTACCGCCGCCCGGTGAGAAATGCGGCTTAGATGTCATCTTCGACGTCATCGACATCGAGCTGGCCGGTCATTCGTCGCCTGATATGCGACCAGGAAATGCCCGTGGCCAGGATGCCGCAGATGATAATCAGGGTGATGTAGGTAATGGCACGCACACTGTCGGCAGGCACCAGCCCCCAGTCCACTACCAGCCAGATGAGTGTCCCGAAGAAGGCCAGTGCAAGCACCAGGCCGAAGGGACCCAGGGAGCGCGCCGTCGCGCGCAGGAAAATGGTCCAGCCTATCAGCAGTATGACCCCCGCCAGGATCATCAGCGGCTCGATGGCAGGAAAGCTGTCCTTGACCCAGTGGTAATAGGAATAACCCTCCGGATTATAAGTGCAGAAGACCAGTACGATCGCGGTAATGAAGCGCAGCAGAAAACCGACCCAGGTAATGCCTTTTTTCGCCATGTACGTTGTTCCTGTAGGGAAGCCGATGTGATCTGGAAATGCGGTATGATGCGGACGCATTCTAGTGCTTAGTATCCGTTTTATATACCCCCGGGATATGGCCGGGTATATGCACTGCGCTGCCTCCCGGCCGATTCATAAGGGAGACCCAGCGCAGCGCTTGGCCAGCCCCCGCAGTGGCCCGCTGGGATCACCGCCAGATTAATCTGGAAATATTATCAAGTATAAATTATAACTTATTGTATAACATGATATTATATTGTTCAAATGAAAGTCGCGCTCATCAATCCCTACGAACTCGGACGCCAGCCTTTCGGGCTGGCCGAACCGGCGGCGTGGCTGGAACGGGCCGGTTGCGAGGTAGTCTGTTGCGACCTGTCTGTACAGAAACTCGACCAGGTGCTGACAGAGGACCTCGATGTCGTGGCGATCTATGTGGCCATGCACACCGCGACCCGGATTGCGGTCAAGGCGCTGCCGAAGATCAGGCAACTCGCACCCGACGCCAGCCTGTGTGTCTACGGACTGTATGCGCCCATGAATGCCGAGCTGCTCCGGTCGCTTGGCGTGGAGACCATACTCGGTGGTGAATTCGAGCCCGGGCTGGTGTCGCTGGTCTCGCGCCTGCAAACGGACCTTGATAACCAACAACGCGAACCCGAGATATGCCTCGACAAGATCACTTTCATTCCGCCCGATCGCAGCAAACTGCCGCCGCTGTCATCTTATGCCAGCCTGATCAACCCCGACGGTTCACACAAGACGGTGGGCTTCTCGGAAACAACCCGGGGCTGCAAGTACCTGTGTCGTCACTGCCCGGTCGTACCGGTCTATCAGGGTCGGTTCAGGGTGATACCTGCCGATATCGTGTTGAACGACATCCGTGAGCAGGTCAGGGCAGGGGCACAGCATATCTCCTTCGGTGACCCAGACTTCTTCAACGGCCCCGGACATGCACTCAGGATCGTGCGTGCGCTGCATGACGAGTTCCCCGACTTGAGCTATGACGCGACTATCAAGATCGAACATATCGTCAAATACCCCGAGGAAATACAGGCACTCAAGCAGACTGGCTGCCTGTTCATCATCTCCGCCGTGGAATCCGTGGATGACGGCATCCTGCTCGTGCTGGACAAGGGGCATACACGTGCGGACTTCATCAATGCACTGGCATTCCTGCGCGAAACCGGCATCGCCCTGTCGCCGACCTTTGTCGCCTTCACCCCCTGGACAACCCTGGACAATTACCTGGAACTGCTCAAGCACATTGTCTCGCTGGAACTGGTGGAGAGCGTCGCCCCCGTCCAGCTCTCCATCCGGCTTTTGATACCGGCCGGTTCCTGCCTGCTGAAACTCGAGCAGCTGCGCCCGGTCATCGGCGAGTTTGACCCGGCACTACTGGGCTACCCCTGGGCCAATCCTGACAGCCGCGTGGATGCACTGCAGCTTGATATACAGGACTGGGTGGCGCGGGCAGAACAGGACGGGTTGGCGCGCTTCGAGGTCTTCCAGGGTATCTGGGAGCGTGCCCACCGGCAGGCAGGCCGGCCGGCCCCGGAACTCGATGCCCGCGCCAGTGGCCCACCGGTACCGCACCTGTCAGAGAACTGGTACTGCTGTGCCGAACCCACCGGCGAACAGCTGGTCTCGTTCTAGCGAATAATCTGACATCCACTACTGTCCCACGGATTTTGTCAATGGCACAATGGAATGCCTATAGTTAAGGTCTCAAACTGTCCAGTGTTATACAGCGACATGAAATAATATCGCCGTTGATAAAAAATACATTCCCTCTCCCATGTGTGCGAGAGGGTCACGACTGCATGGAGAAGGTGAGACCGGATCCCGGTCGAGAGGCTGGTCTGGGCCATGCAGGAGGTAGTGCACCAAAAGTAGGCGCTTTAGGCGATGCAGGGAGCCGTTACCGAGGGTGAAGGCTGATAAGTCATGCAGTCAAGAAGCTTCTATTCTCACCCCTCATCCTAAGCTTATCCCCTTGAAGAGGAGAAGGGATTATGTGGGACTGCAGTGACTGACATCAAACCAGGGACGAGCCTCTTTTGAAACGCATCCTCTATGTACCGGGCAAGAACCTGAAACCACCGCCCGCGGCCCATAGGGAGCTGCTGCTGCGCTGCCTGCTGCACGGCATTCGCCGCATCGATCCGGAAGTCGCTGACGAAGTTAATGCACAGGACGTGTTCTCGCTGGTCGCCTGGAATTATCTCTACTACCGGCAGCATCGCGATATCGCACAGTTCATTCCCTGGGTGGACCAGCTCCTCAGCCAGGAACAGCTGCAGCCAAAGGACATAAGGCATGCCCGGCCAATGAGCTACTGGGTGGCAAGGTTCCTCTATCAGATGGGTGATACGCTGCCCTGGCTGATCCCCCTGATACCTGACAACCGGATCAAGTCATCGATCCGGGAAACGGAACACTACTTCCAAAACACGGACAACATCGGCTGCCGGATCCGCGAGCTGCAGAAGGTGCCGCTCAGGGAGGCCGCGGAGCGGGGCGACAAGGTGCTGCTGATCGGCCACAGCCTGGGGTCGGTCATCGCCTTCGACGCGCTCTGGGAGCTGCATCACCTGGAGGGCATCACATGCTGCGTCGACTGCTTCCTGACCATCGGCAGCCCGCTGGGAATGAAATTTGTCCAGCACCGCCTGTTGTGCAATGGTAAGGATCACCCGCAGCGTTTCCCGGGGAATATCCGCACCTGGGTCAATATCTCCGCCCGTGGCGACCTGGTGGCGCTGGACCCGTCACTGCAGAATGACTTCGGCGAAATGGTGACCCGGCACTATGTGGAGAATATCGATGACAAGCATGACGGCATCTACAACTACTACCGTGACGAGAAGGGGTTGAATGTACACAAGTCCTATGGCTACCTGGTCAATCCCATAGTCGACCAGATGATCATCAACTGGTGGAAAAGCGCTTGAAGTCCTTATTAATCGGGCACCGGGGCGAACCCGAGTACTACCCGGAAAACTCGCTGGCCGGTTTCCGTGCCGTACTCGACGCCAGTGCCCGTTATATCGAAACCGACGTGCAGATCACGGCTGACGGAATCCCGATACTCAGCCATGACCCGACCCTGCTCAAGATCACCGGCCATGAACTTGTAATCACAGAAACCGACTATCAGACGCTGCGCGAACTCCCCGCCGGTTATGACTCCCGCTTCGGCGAGCGCTTCAGGGACCTGCGCATTGCGCGGCTCGATGAATTCGCAGCACTGCTGCATCAATACCCGCAGGCCAGGGCCTTCGTCGAGGTCAAGCATGCCAGTATCAAGGCACACGGCGCCGCGCGTGTCATCGATCTCACGCTGGAAGCACTGGATGACAGCCTCTCGCAGTGCATCATCATTTCGTTTGAACACGAGGCGCTGGTTCATGTCCGGGAGATCACTTCGCTGCCAATCGGCTGGGTGTTGCCGGAATGGTCCGTCGACAGCCGCGTCCTGGCCACTGAACTCGGCCCCGAGTACCTGTTCTGCAACCGCAAGCGCCTGCCGTCGGATACCGAGCCACTCTGGCCCGGACCCTGGCAGTGGGTGGTCTATACCGTCAACACGGCCGATGAAGTGCAGGCCTTCCGGTCGCGCGGTGTCGACCTGCTGGAGACCAACGTGATCACCCGGCTGCTGGCCGACGGCACACTGGGCAATGTGGACCATGGCTGAGAATTTCGATGTTGTCGTTATCGGCGGCGGCATCCATGGCGTCGGCGTGGCACAGGCGGCCGCCTGTGACGGCTATTCTGTGCTGGTCATCGAGAAGTCCGCGCTGGCCAACGGCTCGTCCAGCCGTTCCTCTAAGTTGATCCACGGTGGGTTGCGCTACCTGGAGGGCTTCGAATTTTCGCTGGTGTGGGAAAGTCTCTATGAGCGCACGCTGCTGCTGAAACTGGCCCCGGAACTGGTGCGCCTGCAGCCGTTCCATATCCCGGTGTACCCGGACACCTCGCGCCGGCCCCTGACCCTCCGCGCCGGCCTGAGCCTGTACGCGCTGCTGAGCGGACTGCAGCCGGCCAGCCGTTACCGGAAGCTGCGCCGCAGCGAATGGGACGGCCTCGATGGCCTGGAGACCCGGGGACTGCAGGTGGTCTACCAGTACTTCGATGCGCAGACCAACGACGCCGGCCTGACCCGGGCCGTGATGCAGTCCGCCATCGAACTGGGTGCAGAACTGGCTTGCCCGGCCGAGTTCGTGGCGGCAGAAATCGACGCTTCCGGCTGCCGTATCCAGTACCGCAGCAACGGCAGCATCAGGGAATGCCGCTGCGCCACCCTGGTGAATGCGGCCGGACCCTGGGCCAATACCCTCGTAGAGCGGATCAAACCGGCGCCCGCGAAGGTCGACATCGACCTGGTACAGGGTGCGCACCTGGTCATGGAGGGCGGGCTCGAGCGGGGCTGCTATTACATGGAGGTCCCGGCCGACCGGCGCGCCGTTTTTCTGCTGCCCTGGGGGGAACATGCCCTACTGGGCACGACGGAAACCGATTTTACCGGCAGACCGGACACGGTAGCACCGTTGGCCAGCGAAGAGGAATACCTGCTGGACGTGATGCAGCATTACTTCCCGCGCCGCTCCCTCAGGGTGATCGACCGGTTTGCCGGTCTCAGGGTGCTGCCTGTCACGACACATGCCGCCTTCCGGCGTTCCCGTGAAACCTGGCTGCCGGTCGACAACCCCCGGGCGCCCCGAATCGTGTCCATCTACGGCGGCAAACTGACTGGTTACCGTGCCACGGCGCGCAAGGTGATGCGGCTCCTGCACCGGACCCTGCCCGCGCGCCAGCGGGTGGCGCGCACCTCCCGGCTCAAGCTGACGCCGGTCTGAGCATGCCCGACACCCTGACACTCGCCATCGATCAGGGCACGCATTCGACCCGTGCCGTCGCCTTTGATGCCCAGGGCCGGCGGGTGGCGCTGACCCGCAGGCCGGTCAGCCTGGCTGCTCGCAGCCGCACCGAAGTGGAGCAATCGCCGCACGAGATCCTGGCGTCGCTGCACGCCGTGCTCGACGAGCTGCTCGAACACCCCGCGGTGGAGCATGCGCACATCACGGCGGCTGGCCTGGCCACGCAACGCTCCAGCGTGCTCGCCTGGGACCGGCTGACGGGTCAGGCCCTGAGCCCGGTACTCAGCTGGCAGGACACGCGCTGCGCGCAACACCTGCAGACCCTCGAACCGCTCAATCCGGAGATCCGCCAGCGCACCGGCCTGCACCTGTCGGCACACTACGGCGCGGGCAAGCTGCAATGGCTGCTGGAACACGAACCGGCGCTTGCGGCGGCCCGTGACAATGGCCGTCTGGTCATGGGTCCGCTGGCCAGTTACCTGCTGCACCACCTGCTCGCCGGTGCTGGGGAACGGGTCGACCATGCCAATGCCTCACGCACCCTGCTGTGGAATCTCGGACAGCGCGACTGGGACGACTGGCTGCTCGGGCTGTTCGGCATTGCCCGGAAGCTGCTGCCGGAGTGCCGGCCGATCTGCGCGGATTATGGCGTCACCGCCACAGGCGCTATCCCGGTGACGGCCGTCAACGGCGACCAGACTGCCGCTCTGTATGCACAGGGCCGGCCGGCGCCGAACACCATCCGCGTCAATATCGGTACCGGCGCCTTCGTGCTCATGCCGGTCAACGCTATCGGGCAAGCGCATCCCGGCCTGTTGGCCGGCATTTCGCAGAGCAGCGCGGACAGCGCACAGTACTATTTCGAGGGGACCGTCAACGGGGCGTGGGCGGCACTCGCCTGGGCGGAGCGCCAGTTCAAGGTCAACGCTATCGAGCAGGACCTGGCGGACTGGCTGGCGGCGATCGAGGCACCCCCGGTATTTCTCAACACCGTGGGCGGTCTCGGCTCACCCTGGTGGCACCCGGGGCCGGAGCCGGCTTTCCTGGATGCACCGGCATCAACCGCTGCCGCCATGGTCGCGGTGGTCGAGAGCATCGCCTTCCTGATCCAGGCCAATGTGGACATCCTGTGCCAGCTGAACCCAGCGGTCAGCGCCATCCAGGTCAGCGGCGGCCTAGCGAACCTCGACGGCCTGTGCCAGCGGCTTGCTGACCTGTCGGGTCTGCCGGTACAGCGGCCGCTGCAGGTGGAGGCCACGGCGCGCGGCATTGCCTGGCAGGCCGCGGGCTGCCCGGATGACTGGCCCCCATCCGGTCCGGGTGAGATATTTACCCCTGCTGACAACGCGGCGCTGCAACAGCGCCAGGAACGCTTTCTGGCCGGGCTAGCCCGGACCTGAGAACAGCCACAGGAAGCCGGCGTTGTAGAAGCTGTGCAGTATGATCGGCGCACCCAGCCCCCGGGTGCGGTCCTTGAAGAAACCGAATACCAGTGAGGGGAACAACACCAGGGCCGCCCACAGCGGCGGGTGATAGATAAAATGCAGGCCGGTAAACACCGCACTGGTCAGCAGGTTGGCCACGCTGAGCGGCCCGAAGACCCGCTTACTGATCCGCTCGCGCACCCATTCCTGGACCAGTCCGCGAAACACGATTTCCTCCAGCACCGGGTAGAGCAGCGCCGGCAGCAGGTACTGCAGTGGTGCGGCCAGCGGCCAGCCCCAGCGCGGCTCTGCTCGCAACAGCAGGAAGATGACCAGCCAGCACAGCGGTCCCGCGGCCAGCGCGAGCCAGAAGAGGGGATCCTGCCAGAGCCTGCGCGTCACCAGGACGTCGGGAGACAAGGGGGGGTCAGTTGTGCTTCAGCTGCTGGACCATCTCCGGTTCCATGTCCATACCGACAGGCCAGTTAGGATTGATAGAGATGCCGACATCGCTGCCGGTGCGTTCCAGCACCCACTTGAACTCGACCAGCAGGCCGCCCTCGAAACCGGGAAAATCCTGCACAAAGGTCTTGGCGCGATCCGGACTGGTAAACAAGATGAGGATTTCAATGTCGTCTTCGGTCTTCAGCGTCAGGGGGATCGCCTTGTCGCTGCCGGTGAAGCCTTCGATCCCGATCGAATCCTTGACCGGCATGAAGACCTGGGTATCGAGCAGGTACGCCATGAACTCTTCACTCGAGAGCTGGCCCTCCTGGGCCGCCACGAGTTTCTGTTCAACTTCATTACGTACTTCAAAGGTCTCAGGCATATTCAGGTTCCATAAAATGAAGCCCCGCAGTGCGGGGCTTGTTGGATGTCAGTGAACTGGCGCTGCTACTCGTCGCCGCCGAAGGCACCCAGCAGGTGCAGCAGGCTGGTGAACAGGTTGTAGATGGCGATGTACAAGGTGACGGTTGCCATGATGTAGTTGGTTTCGCCGCCGTGGATAATCTGGCTGGTCTGGTAAAGGATCAGGCCGGACATCAACAGCACGAACATGGCCGAGACCGCCAGCGACAGGCCCGGCATGGCCAGAAACAGGCTGGCGATACCCGCCAGGAAGGCCACCAGGATACCCACCATCAGGAACCCGCCCATGAAGCTGAAGTCCTTGCGCGTGGTCAGGGCATAACCTGACAGGCCGAGGAAGATCACCCCGGTACCACCCATGGCGGTCATCACGATCTGGTTACCGCCCGGCAGCGACAGGTAAGCGCTGATGATCGGTCCCAGGGTCACCCCCATGAAACCGGTCAGGGCAAACACGAAGAACAGCCCGAGACCGCTGTTGCGCGTCTTGGTGACAGCGAACAACAGGCCGAAGTAACCAACCAGGGTAATGATTGGGTGAATAAACGGCATGTTGGTCACCACGGCAATACCCGCGCACAGCGCGCTGAACAGCAGTGTCATGGACAGCAGGGTATAGGTGTTGCGAATGACCTTGTTGGTGGCCAGTACCGACGGTTCTGACCGTACTATGGTTTTCTCATATGCGCTCATGCAGTGAAACCCCCGTTGAGATTTAACAATATCAAACAGTTAATCTGACCGTCAGCCGTTTGATTGGTTCCTAAGGATAAACACACTGGCACAAAACAGCAACCTGCGGAATTTGTGGATTTTCATACGATTAGGCTGGAAATACACATTTCCGTTCCGGTATGCTTGCGCAACGTTAAATGACCGCACAAGGAGAGGTGGCTGAGTGGTCGAAAGCGGCGGTCTTGAAAACCGTTGACGGGCAACCGTCCGGGGGTTCGAATCCCTCCCTCTCCGCCAAATACATAAGGTCCCTTTTAGGGGCCTTATGTATTTGTGGTGTGGGGAGGCCTTGGTGAGGTCCCCACAGTCGAACGCGGCAGAGACGGCAAGGGAGGAAGAATCCCAATGCACATGGATGTGCAGGTGCCGCGGAGCACAGGGAAGTGCGTGAGCGGCCTCCCTCTCCGCCAATAAACAGATTCATTTATTTTGTCACGTTATTGTTTAGAATAACGGTTAGAGTTTGAAACAACGGCAACAAATACATCACGGGCCTCAAGAGCGTATGGCTTACCCACCAATTGGATGCACATCCAACGCCCGGGAACAAAGATCATCCAATTCGTTCCTATCATAATTCAACTATGTAGCAGTTGATTTGGATCATGAAACAGTGAGATCGTCCTTCGTTTCCGGTTGCGCCGGTAAACACCAGGGGATCTGACGTCGCGCGCTCCTCAGTATGACGCGGCGACGGCTATATGGTACCCGCTCGCTAAAACCGGAAAACGCAGATAAAAGTGGCAGTTCTTTTGCGAAAGCAAGATAATCTTGATAAATTGACTGAGTGGCGTTTATGCTCGTGAGAATCGCTAATCTTCCTCGAAAGCGAGGTAAGCAGGATAATGGTGAAGCGGTTCAGAATAGAAACCAGGAGATCAACATGAAGACGCAAAAAGCCATCGGATTTATCGTTTTAGCAGGCGCTGGTCTGTTCAGCCTATCTCTTGCCACCGGTGCCTGGGCAGCTGACATGCCTGATGCGGCTGATGCGGCTGAAATGGCTGACATGGCTTACACAAACAAGTTGGTTGACACCTGCACCCAGTGTCATCAAAGGGACGGCGACAGCGACGATCCGAATATGCCGATCATCGGGGGCTATTCCGCGGCATACATTATCAGCAGCATGACGGCCTACAAGAATGAGGTGCGCTCCTGTCCGGAGATTGAATACATTAGCGATCACAAGAAGGTGGAAAAGACCGACATGTGCCGGATTTCCAAAGAACTGAGCGAAGATGACATCGCGAAATTGGCGCAATATTATGCCAGCAAGAGATTTAGACGAGCCAATCAGAGTTTCGATCTGGAACTCGCCAGGAAGGGCCAGTTGATTCATGAGCGTGATTGCGAGAAATGCCACTCCGAGGGCGGCAATCTTGCCAGCGATGATGCAGGTATTTTGGCAGGTCAATGGATGCCCTACCTGAAGCAACAATTCTTTGCGTTCTATGCCGAGAAGCGGCAGTTGGACAAGAAGATGAAGCCGAAGTTTAACAAGCTCGACAAGACTGAGATTGAGGCGCTCCTGAATTTCTATGCGAGCCGTGGGGGCCTGTAAAGAATTCTGAGGAAATCAATCAGAATTGATTCATACTTCTAGAGAAAGAGGACGGGGTTGGTATTGAAGAAATCAGCGCGCCGACGGCTAATGTCTCCGAGGCCGAGACTGTAAATTAAATTGTGTAACTGCTCATAGACCAATACCCTCGATGATAAAGGAGAAGGGAGATGAGCAAAACCGTTATTCCAGACGATATTGCGGCGTTAGCCCG
>Ga0224512_10001796_pt1 | contig 20192 bp, 10 predicted proteins | sample SF_May12_sed_USG_4_FD_169103 | JGI IMG/M metagenome (GOLD analysis project Ga0224512, IMG submission 169103) | Sediment microbial communities from San Francisco Bay, California, United States - SF_May12_sed_USGS_13 | ecosystem: Environmental > Aquatic > Marine > Sediment | place: USA... | reverse complement strand
TGAGCGACCGCGACACTTCGATACTTCGAGCACCACAGAAGTAATCGTTAAAGTCCCGCTTGAACTGGTACATGTTGCCCAGATCTTCGGCACCCGGGAAGCCGAGCGCGCGGTATACATCGGGTTCGATCGGGATATACCGCACCGGCTCGCCAAACGCCGTGCTCAGCGAAGCCGCCATCTGCTCACCCGTCAGGTGCTGGCCCGCTATGCCGAGCGTCCTGCCGATAAACTCGGTGCCGCGCCGGAAGACCCCAAGCGCACATTTGCCGATGTCAGCCGATGCAATGCCCGACAGCGGCTTGTCAGCCATGGCCAGTACGAACTCCAGCGTGCCATCGGCGCCACGTTTTGGCTCCGCGCCAAAGGAAATCAGGTTGTCCCAGTAGAATGACGTCAGCAGGAATGTCGTCGGCACACCCCGGTCGCTGAACTCGTGATTCGCTTCGCCCTTGGCATCGAAATGCGGCACTTTGTAGTTATCCATCAGCGTCGGCATGCGATCGTCGCTCAACGGCACCCATTTGCGCGTGTCCTCCAGCGTCGACCAGATGACGTGTTCAAGGCCTGCGTCGCCGGCAGCCTCTGCCAGGTTTTTCGCTTGCGCCAGTTCCTTTTGAGGCGAAAAGTGTTCCCAGAAATTGGTGACACAAAAAGCGCCGTAGGCGCCTCTGAACGCTTTCTTCAGGCTTTCGAGATCATCGAGGTCGGCCTGCACCACCTCGGCTCCACGCGCGGCAAGCTGCTGTGCTTTGTCGGAGTTAGCGTTGCGCGTCAGCGCCCGCGCCTCGAACTGTCGCTGCGAATCATCAAGGATTGCACGCAGCAGCCCGCCGCCCTGCGCCCCCGTCGCGCCGACGACGATGATCTTTTTTTTGTTCGACATTGCTTTTCCCCCAACGTGGCTTGCCCTGCAGCCTGCTCGTATTGCGGCGATAGCTACTTTTACCGATCCGACTTTGCTGTGCAAGGGCTTTTCCATCACAATCAGGGGGCTTCGTCACCGGACAATCAATATGCTGAAATCCAAACTCGCCGCGCCATTGGCATTCCTTGTACTAGTGCTGCTCCTCGGCTGCTCGCGCGCTGACCGCGAGCACGCCACGACACCGGTGGCCGCAGAACAAGAGGCCGAGCTTCGAACCGCAGCAGTGGCCATGCCCGACGGCTACGGCGCGGCCGTTGCGGAACAAATCCTGAGGGCTGGTGGTAACGCGGTCGACGCAGGTATTGCAGCCGGGCTGGCGCTCGCCGTGACTTACCCGGAAGCCGGCAACATCGGCGGCGGCGGCTTCATGCTGATTCACATGAACGGGGAAGACTCCTTCATCGACTACCGCGAGAAGGCGCCGGGAGCGGCGGACCGTGACATGTACCTCGACGTAGACGGCAACGTGATCGAGGGCCTTAGCACTGTTGGTCACCTGGCGGTCGGCGTGCCGGGCACCGTGGCCGGTTTCTGGGAGGCGCACCAGCGCTTTGGCACCCTGCCCTGGCGCGACCTCGTCATGCCCGCCGTGAAAATCGCCGAGGAAGGCTTCGTCGTGCCGGAAAAACTCGGCGGCGGCATGCTGACCAGGCTCGAGCGCTACGAAGGCAAGACCAACTTCGGCGACTACTTCGGCAACTTGAAGAGCGGCGAACTGCACAAGCAGCCCGAACTCGCCGCGACGCTCCAGCGTATTGCCGACAACGGTGCCGACGGATTCTACAAAGGAAAGACGGCCGAACTGATTGTTGCCGAAATGCGGCGCGGCAACGGACTGATCACGACGCAGGACCTGGCAGACTACAGCGCCGTCTGGCGCGAACCGGTCGAGGCCGACTGGCGCGGCTACCGCATTTTATCGGCGCCGCTGCCGAGCTCGGGTGGTTTTGGACTGGTCCAGCTTCTGAAAATCCATGATTACATAGACCATCACTTCAAAGGGGTGGCGCACAACTCGGCCCAGTACGTGCACCTTGTGGCCGAGATTGAAAAACGCGTGTTTGCCGATCGCGCGCAGTACCTGGGCGACCCGGATTTTGTCGACTCGCGCATCGATGAGCTGTTAAACGACGACTACATCCGCCGCCGCGCGCAGGAAGTCAATCCGGACGCGATCTCGATGGATGTCGGTGCCGGCACGGGGCTCGAGGCCCATGACACAACGCACTACTCCATCCTCGATCAATGGGGCAATGCCGTTTCCAATACCTATACGCTCAATCTGGGCTTCGGCAGCGGCGTCGTGGTTACGGGCGCCGGCTTTTTGCTAAACGACGAGATGGACGACTTCAGTATCAAGGCCGGGGTGCCCAATGCATACGGTGTCATTGGCAGCGAGGCAAATCAAATCGAGCCCGGCAAACGCATGCTGTCGTCGATGACACCGACCATACTGCTGCGTGACGGCAAGGTGGCAATGGTCATCGGCACGCCGGGTGGATCCACAATCTTTACTTCGGTGTTCCAGGTAATCCTGAACGTGCTCGACTTCGGCATGTCGCCACTCCAGGCGGCGGGTGCCGCACGCTTCCACCATCAGCTGCTGCCGCCCGACCTTATTCTCATGCAGCGGGATTCACCGCTGCCGGAGGAAACGCTTTCGGTACTGGGGGATCGCGGCTACAAAACCAGGAACATATACAACTACGGCGACATCCAGATGATCTACGATGACGGCAAAGACGTGCAGGCCGCGTCGGATCCGCGAAATCGTGGCGAATCCCGCGTGATCGACCTGGCTACAGAAGCCGCGCCGGAGCAATAGAACGTAAATCCCCGAGGTCAAGCAGAATCAGGTTAGTATTGCTTTAATAAAAACAAGAATCGGGGATTCAATTCATGAGCAGCTCTCTTGTTCTTTCGAACAACTCACGTGTGCGCTACGCGACGGGTTCGTTCATGTATTTCGCGCAGGGCATCCCACAGGGACTGCTAGGCATCGCCATTCCCGCCTGGCTGGCGAGCGAAGGCGCCTCGGCGTCGGACATTGCATCGTATCTTGCCGTTATCGTGTTGCCCTGGGCCTTCAAGCTGGTGACGGGCCCGTTGATGGACCGCTACGAATTCCTGCCGATGGGTCGGCGCCGGCCCTGGGTGATGGGCGCGCAGCTCTGTCTGTCACTCTCGCTGCTGTCTCTCATGCTGGTGGAGCAACCGGCCGAACAGATCGGTCTATTGATGCTGATTGGATTTCTGATCAACAGTTTTGCGGCAACGCAGGACGTGGCCGTCGACGGCATGTCGATCGATTTAACGCCGGTCAGAGAACAAGGTCGCCTCAACGCGTTCATGAGCTTTGGCAAGGCCATCGGCTGGAGCGTGACGGCCGCCGTATCGGGTGTACTCCTTACAACCTGGGGTTTGCAGGCTACCGCAATAGTGGCGGCGGTCGTTTCCGGCGCCGCTCTGCTCGCGGTCATTTTCGTGCTTGAACGCGAGGGTGAGCGCACGCTGCCCTGGACAGCAGGCAAAGCTGCAATCGTGCCTCGCGCGGAAACCTCTTTCGCTGCCGTGTTCCGCGGTCTCAATAAAGTGATCTGGTTACGCAGCAGCCTGATCGTCATGGCGATCATGTTTTTCGATGGCCTGATCTACGGCTACGGCCAGGCACTGATGCCAATTGCCGCCGTTAACCTGTTTGGCTACACGACGGCCGAATGGTCGCAGCTGGTTGCGGTTATGGGGCTGTTCGGCGCGGTCATTGCGCTCGGCGTCGGCCCTGCAATCGATCGCGCGGGCGCGAAACGCATGCTGATTGTTACAGTCTCGCTGGTCGGTATCCATGCCCTGACGCTCGCCCAGACACAGCACCTCTGGCAGGACACCCTGTACGTGCGTGTCATGTTATCGATCTACGTGATGATGCTGCCAATCGTCATGGTTGCGACTATCGCACTGGCCATGGCCATCTGTTCGAGCACCATCTCCGCGACACAGTTTGCGATCTACATGTCGGTTGCCAACCTTGGGCATGCGCTCGGATCAAAGGTGTACGGAATAGTCGCCGATAAATCGAGCTACGTGCAGTCCTACACGATGCTCAGTGTTCTGGTTGCAGCGATGGTTGTCGTGCTCCTGTTTCACCGCCATCGAATGGACGATGACGAGGACAGCGGCGGCAAGAAGCCCAAACGACGATACACGGTCGGAATTGCCGGCGCGGAAGCCGGTGCTTTTTGGTCGGGTGCAATGCGTTGCCCGAAATGCCGGGCCGACATGGAACAGATCGACTACGAAGGTACCGAGATCGATCGTTGCACTACCTGCAAAGGTCTCTGGTTCGATGCCGGAGAAATTGAAGCCGTGCGAGGCAAGGAAGCTGCGGCCGCTCTCGATACAGGCAGCGCTGCTGTGGGAAGACAGAGCAACACGCTGGATCGCTACCAGTGTCCACGCTGCAGCGGTGCGATGATACGAGTGGTCGATGCGCGACAACCGCACATCTGGTTCGAAACCTGCAGCTCCTGCCAGGGCTCGTTTCTCGATGCCGGTGAGCTGCGCGATCTTTCCACGGTGTCTATCTCCGACTTCTTCAAGGACCTGGTGGCGCCGGAGCGAAGTTGACCGACTGGCCCGCCAGACATAATACGGCGGCCGCGGTTTCGCGCACCGCCGAAAAGGCGCACAACGACGAATTGGATTATACTCGGGCAATACTTAGAGGAGATGACCTCTCCGGCCTTGTGCCAGAACGCCAGCGTCAATAACAAACAATAAAGATTCGAGGTTCCAAATGAGCAAGATGCGTCTGTTTCGGCAGATGACGGCACCCGTAAATGTGCTGTTCGCTGTAATCGCCTTACTTCCCGTAACAGCCTTCGGCCAAAGTGTGGTCGGCCAAAATACCAACGCGGTAGGGCCCACGCCCGAGGGTTTTTATCGCGGCTTGCCGCATTACCAGGATAACGAGCCACACTGCGACAGGAACCCGCTGCTGCCCAGCAACATTATTTGCATGGCGAATGGCTACGCGGGCGCCGACGACGCAATTGGCGATGCCTGGCCGAGGATATTTGAAACCCAGGACAACGCTCGCACCTGGCTGTCCCGATTCACGAAGGGCACTGTGGTGGGTCTCACCGGCGACCTCGGTCTCGGCTTTGGTGCGGACCCCATCATGGTCTGTTTCCCGGGCGGCTGCGCCGGCTTTTTCATTGCCTCGAATCGTGCCGAGGGCGGCGGCTCTGGCGGTGGCGTGTACATGGCTTTGTTGCCCGAGCTCAATCAGGAGACCGGTTTCCGGCATGTCGACGAGGCAGGTCCGCCGCGCAACGTACAGCTCGGCACGGGCGACAACTTCCTCGACAAGATCGATGCGATCTTCGTCCCGGATACCGCCAACCCGGGCACTGTACCCGTTACGTTAACCGTCGATCTCGACGACGGGATGACGCAGGAGATCACCCGGGAGTGGCCAAGAGGCCGCTTCATCGTCGTGTACGCGTCAATCAACTCGAGCACCCAGAACGTACGCATCTTCTCGACGTTTTCCGATGACTACGGTCTGAACTGGAGCCCGCCCAAACAGGTCGCGAACACGACCGGTGTCGACACCGGCGTCGCCCTCTCGGCGATCGGCGATACCGTCTTCTACGCCTACCGTCAGTTCGCGGACGACAGCGGCGGCCAGGTCGACGCAGTCTGGGGCGCACTATCGACGAATCGCGGCCAGACCGTCAGGAACCCATTCGTGGTCGTCGATAACTGGTGTGCGTTCGACCAGCCGACGTTGCCAAGTACCGACGATTCGAGCATCGTTGCATCACGGACGAATAATTTCGTCGACGTCAGTAACGACGGCAATAATTTCATCATGGTGCTGGCCGGGCGACTGCGCGGTCCGCCGCCAGGCAACAGCTGCTTCACGCCGCCGTTCGACTACCCGGCCGGCTCGCGGGTTTACGTGACCAAGTCAGGGCCGAGCGGCAAGAACTGGATCGCGCCGGTTCCGCTCGCGCCGCGCAATTCCGACGACGGACCGCGCGACGGCCACAGCTTCCAGTTCATGCCCGCGTTGACCTGCATTCTCAGTACGTGCCAGGCGATCTGGTACGACTCGATTCGGGACAGCATAAGAACCTTCGACTACCTCCAGTCGCCGGCGCGAAACTGGCCGAGTGCGGCGAATGCGTTCGAAACATTTCCGCTGTTCGGCGACTTCATTCATGAACTGACGGAATTAGACGGTCCGGACGAGGGTAAGCTCATCCAATTCCGGCGCACGGCCGATGTCTACACGCGTCAGTTCTCGATCAGTGGCAACAATGTCGTGTTCGCGGATCCCGAACCCGTGCGCGTGACAAAATTTCAGCTGGCCGCCGTGTCGCCGAGCGTCGTTGTCGAGGTCGAGCAGTTGCCCTTCAGCCTGAAGCAGTACAAGCGCAACACGGTCAGTTTCATGGGCGATTACATTGGTCTCGCAGCTCAATTGCTCCGCGAAAGTTCGACGGTGCCCGGCACGTACGAGCCGAACAACGGATTGGACCCCGCGAATCCGACCCTCAAGGCCTCGTTTTTCGCGTACTGGACCGATACACGCAATGCCCGCGGTCAGCTGTATACGGAGAACATCGACGAGTCTGTGCCGTTCGAAAAAACGCCGTCTCCGGGTGGCATGGGCGGCATGGGGAGTGTTGCTCCGGCCGACGACGAGATGGATGTCGAAGAGCAGCTGCTCTCGGCCGACAAGAAACTCGGCGCGGAGGGTGTTGAAGATTCCAATCCAGCTGATCCGATCCCCCTGGATTGTTCGCCTGCGACCCTGATGAACAAGCCAGGCGAAACTCTGTACGCCGCCGATAATCAGAACCGTATCAAGGACGCTGACGTCTACGGTGCGCTGATCGAAGTGCCGGCAACGGCCTGGGTGCTAAACGCGAGCAAAGGGCTGGGCCGAGTGGTCCCCGACCCCAATAACCCGGGCGAAGTTATCCCGCTGCAGCGCACATACACGATCGCGGCGCGCAACGAAGACGATGCACTCGGTAAGAAGTTCCGTTTCCGCATCATGAACCAGCCCGTTGGATTTCTCGCCAACGAGGCGCGGGCCTCGTGGCTGCAGCTGCCCTTCAAGAATTTCGACAACGAGGCGGAACCCCCACTTGAACAGGTCGACGAGGTCGTCGGCCCGCAGTCGAGCGTGACCGTCGCGTTGTTCGTTATCTCTGCAGAGCCCATCAACCCGGTCAACGTCAACGTCTACGAAGTGGACGCATCCAACAACCAGACGCTTGTCGAGACATTGACTGTCGATGGAGCACTGTTCGCCGGCGACCTCGTCACACCTTTCGGCGCGCCATCGGACGTCAACCTGGAAGAGATTCATGATCCGTTCGTGTACGCACCTACCGCTACGGTCTGGAACCCCGACGTCTGGAACCCCGATGTGTGGAACCCCGATGTCTGGAATCCCGATGTCTGGAATCCGGACGTCTGGAATCCCGACGTCTGGAACCCCGATGTCTGGAACCCCGATGTCTGGAACCCCGATGTCTGGAATCCCGATGTCTGGAACCCGGATGTATGGAACGTCAGCCTGACCGATGCAAGCACGCTCGATAATCCCGAAATCCCGTCGCCTGACGTCGGTGGGCTTGAGTCGGCTGGAAACCTACTTGCGAAATTCGACGTGCAGTTCACGACTGTAAACCTGGGCAACACGACTACGCCATACACGGCCGACTTCGCGGCGAATTCTCCACTCGTTCGCCAGCGATTGGCGAGCGGCGACGTTAAGGTGCAGATCATCGTCTGGCAAGATTCGGACCTGCAGAGTTTCCAGGGCTGTTCCGAAGACATCATCCCAGTGGATAGCATGATCGGCGAATCCGACACCCCGGGGCAGAACCGCATACTCGCGGTTGCCGACGGTGCGGATCTCCTGACACTGAAGATCCCCAATATCAACAATAATCGTATCGGTTCGGTGACCTACTATTCCGAAGCGCTCGACGACGTGCAGCACACGCTGCGCTTCCACGGCACCGAGGCTACGATTCGCGAGATCGCGCCCGAACTCGCCACGCCGGGCAGCATTTCCTATGTCGTTACATCGCAGGCCGCAAACACGGGCGACCTCCAGCTCGATGTCGGCGAGGAACAGGTCATCGTGGACGGCATACCGCCGGATCTTGTCGTCAACAGCCCGTTGCCGGTCGTCCTCGAGGCGGTGAGAGAATTCGGTACTACAGGTGATGTCGGTGTTGATCTGAATCTTGATCCCCCTCTCGTCACGGCAAGCAAGCTGGGCGAAGACGATCCGGATGTGTCTTGTACGCCTTACCCTCTCGGCGGCTTTGCTCCGATCGGTCTTGGAACGACGGCATTCACGTGTTCGGCGGAGGCGGATAATGGCGTCTTGGCCATGATCACCTTCGATGTCATTGCCGAAGACTTGGTCCCGCCCGTACTCGGCGCGCTGCCGCCCGATCAGATGATCGAACGCGACACGACCGACAGCGCGGCCTTCAGCTATGCGCTGCCGACGGCAACAGACGAGATAGATGACAGCGTCGACGTGAACTGCGCTCCGGTCTCGCCGACGGGTCCGGCACCGTTCATGGCGCCCGGGCCGACGCAGACGGAAATCGTGTGCACAGCCACCGACGACAGCGGCAATGCTGACATCGGTTCGTTTTTCGTCACAGTTGAGGACACCGTTGCACCCGCGCTCTCTGTTCCTGCGCCGCCAGTGACCGAAGCCACCGGTCCAACTGGAGCGATTGTTACATTCGCGCCTCCGTCGGCTATTGACGTCGGTGCCGTAATGTTGGACTGCAGCGCCGACTCGGGCGATCCATTCCCGATAGGCACAACCACGGTGACCTGCACAGCAACGGATGACGCGAATCTGACAACGGTCAGAACGTTTGACGTCACCGTCTCCGACACAATACCGCCTGCCATTGCACCCGTCGCCGATATTTTAGTCGAGGCCGACACAATCGGTGGCCGAAACGTCAGCTTCACCCAGCCGACAGCAACAGACTTCAATGGGTCGGTCACAGTTGACGTCAACTGTGACGCAGATCCCCTGGGCGTGTTCTATCCCCTCGGCGACACAACCGTTACGTGCACAACGGCACCGGATACCAGTGGGCTGACAGCATCGACAAGCTTCACTATTACGGTCGTCGATACCACGCCGCCTGATTTGACCGTGCCTGACGACATCACGACGACAGTTGGCTCTGTTGTAACCTTCGTTGCAACGGCGGACGATATCGCCGATCCGGATCCGGTCGTCACATGCGATCCGCCGTCCGGCAGCGCATTCGCAATCGGACCGACGACCGTCACCTGCACAGCCAGCGATGCATCGGGGAATTCCTCCCCTGACGGCACATTTACGGTAACGGCTGAACTCGGTATCGGGTCCGGTCTCACTTCGAACAAGAAGACCGTCAAGGCTGGTTCGGTCGCTGCATTCACGTGGGAATGGACGGGCGCGTCCGGCGTGCCGTATGACGTTGGCGACGGCAACCAGGATGTGGAAGCCAGGCCGTGTCTCGATGCCGACTGCCTCACGCTTGGTGCCGATATGCTCGACGAGGACCCGGGCAGCAGCGACATCCGCGAAACGGCGGGTGGAGGCTGGCAGTTCAACTGGCAGACCGTCGACGAATTCGGCGATCCCGTCGCATCCGGGGACTATCTGTTTATCGTCACGCTGTTGACGACAAGCCAGCAACAGGTGGCGCGTATCAAAGTCACGCCGTAGGAAAAAAGACTACGGCAGCCGCTGGCGGGCATCGTCCGTCAGCGGCCCGCCGGCCGGTCGCAGCTTGAGAAACAAGGCAAAGTTCTCGGCTGCGTTTTCGGTCATGCCGAGCTCGGCCTGCGCGCGACCCAGCCAGTAAGGCAGCGTGGCGGCATGGTGATAGGTCGGCAGATCATCAAGAAACAGTGCCGTAGCCTCTCCATGCCTCTGCTGGGCCGCCGTGAACTCGTCCACGGCTTCAACAAAGTAGCCGGCCTCGAAATAAGCACGTCCCAGGTGGAAGCGCAGCAGCCAGAGATCGGCGATTTCCAGCGCCCCGGTCAGTTGCTCGATCGCCTGCACGTGATTCCCGGCTTCCCGGGCGACGAGGGCTTCGATGAGCGCGGCATAGGCGCGCGGCTGCGGCGGCAGCTTCTGCGACAGGGTCTCGGAAATCGCGAGGGCTTTGTCCGGCGTTCCGGCCGCAACATAAAGAAGCGCTGCCGGCACAAGCGCGGCATTGCTGCCGGTTAATCCGACACCGCTTTCCACCGCTTCGAGCGCCGCGGCGCTGTCACCCTGCGCGAGCAGCGCCTCGGCCAGCGCCATGTATTTCACGGCAAGGCCGTAGTTATTGCCGTTGGCCTCGTCGACAGGTATGCCGGCCTCCAGGATTTTTTGCGCGGCGCCGAAGTTACCGGTAAGCAATTCAATATCGGCCAGTCCCAGGCTCGCAGTCGAAGCACCGCGACCACTCGTTTCAGCCATGCTGTTGTACGCCGCGCGCGCCGTATCGAAATCACCGACCGACAGCGCCTGCATCGCTATCGGCAGCCATGCTTTGAACCACGTAGCGTCAAGCTCGCGCACTTGTTTTGCTTCAGTAGCGGCTAACTCGAAGTCGCCCGAGTACATTGCGTACAACGCAAAGTTGGATCGTGCGACAACGTTTTTCGGATAGATTTCGACCGTCAGCCTTCCCTCGCGACGTGCGTTCTCGAAGTCCAGCGCCAGCAAATATTGCACCGCCAGGTTATTGTGGCCGACATGATCGGCCGGATATTTTTCGACCAGTTTCTCGAAAGTTTCAATGGCTTTCTGGAAGTTGCGCGTGACACCCCAGTAGTACATGCCCTGTGTTCGCAGTCGTTCCCTCTCTGTCATCGAGCCGAGGTTTGCCATCGTCTGTTCCCAGGCCGCATTGGCTTCGTCAAGCCGGCCAAGCGCCCGTGCCGCGACTGCCCAGCCCGAGTAAGCGCGTCCGAACTTCGGGTCATGCTCAACCGCGGCGCGATAATGCTCGATGGCTTTTTCATAATTGCCGTCGTACTGGAGGCGCTGCGCCGTGTCGTAGTCCCGCGCCGCTTCGAGAGACATTGCCGTAAACGTCTCATCAATCTTCAGGGCTTTACGATCTACCGACTTGTCCCCGAGTTCTTCTCGCAAATCGGCGGCAAGCTCGCCGATTGCCGTCAGTACTGCCAGTTTGCCGTTGGCCGTCGCGTCGGCCTCGGCAACAATTTCGCCCCTGGTCGGCACGATAGCCTTCACCGACAAATCGAATTTCTTACCTCGTGGGGCGATCGAGCCAACAAGCACAAGCTTGATACCTTCACGCGCGGCGACCAGCTGTGCAGTCACGGAATCCAGCTTGTCGGTATCCCGCAATTCGGTGGCTACTTTTTGTGCCAGACCCCGCTCGTAGACTGAGATGAACGAGGCGCCTTCGATGCCAATCTGCAGTCCCTGCTCCAGTGAGCCGTCAAACAAGGCATCTCCGGTATCGTTATCGAAATCGGCAATAAGCACGGAGAAAGGATCAATCGTTTCGCTAACGTCAGACCTCCCGGTCACGTTCAGGTACACGGCAAACACCAGCGCAACTGACAGGACGCCGATAACGATCAGGTCGCCTTTGCGACTGCCGAACGGAAGGACAACCGTGTCTGTCGCATCGGGCTGGACAACAACGCCCTTGCTGGAGATGTCGTAAACCCACGCGAGGACGAGCATGATCGGAAAGCCCACAATCGTGGCAATGATCATGAACCGCACGATCACGTCGGGCGCATCGAAAGCCGGCAACACGACGCTGGCCCCTTCGATCAGGATCCAGCAGATGCCTATGTAAAGACCCGCACTGCGAAAAACTTCGCGACGGCGCAGCTCTAGAATGAACTTTCGCATTATTATTCAGGCGCCTGCAGATAGAGTGCCAGAGCTTAGCATAGCTCCTTGACAGCCGGTCGCGGCAACGCGCTACCGCAACCTGCTCGCTATCCCGTTCAGCGTTTGCGCCAATGCCGACCGCCGATTCATCGTCATGGCGTCGCCGCTCCCCTTTTTCGCGTCTTTTGCCAGCGATTTCAGCTTGGCGGCCAGGCTCTTGTCGCGCGCGCCTTTTTGGAGCTGCGAGTCGGCGAGGTCCAGCGCCATGCGTACGTCGGCGAGAAAGGTTGCTGACAACACCTTGCCACGCTCGAGCTGGTCAATATAAGCCCGGGCCACAACCGGTTCGTCTGGCCAGTCGACGCGGAACTGTTGCTGCGGATTGAACACGCTGCCCTGATCAGCCACGGCTGCGGCCGCGATTTCGTTTGCGGACAAGTGTTCGCTTGGTAACAAAGCGAGCACGTCCAGCCCGCGCACGATCTCGGTGCCGTAGATCCGGCCGCCGTACCAGTAGGCTGACCAGAAACCGCCGGTCACCAGGTCCTCGGCATCGATGGGACCGCGGTCGAAGTAGGCAATCTCGATGGGCTTGGCTGAGTCGGTGAAATCGATCACCGAAATACCGCCCTGGTACCAGGCTTGCACGAAAATATCGCGGCCCGGTACCGGCACGATGGATCCGTTGTGCGCGACGCAGTTTTCCTGCTCGACCTGCGGCGCTGGCATTTTGAAATAGCTGCGAAACTCGAGTTGTCCGTCGACAATGTCGTAGATGGCATCCGCTCCCCAGGTCAGCGGGTCGTAAGCGCGGCAGCGCGGTCGGCTGCCGCCGCCCCACTCGTCAGTGAACAGCACCTTGGTGCCATCGTTGTTGAATGTCGCCGAGTGCCAGTACGCAAAGCCTGCATCGACGACCTCGTCGATGCGCTGCGGATTCAGCGGGTCGGAAATATTGAACACGATGCCGTTGCCCGAGCACGCGCCGGCGGCGATTTTGCTTTCCGGAAAAACGGTGATGTCGTGACAGTGATCGGTTCGATTCGTTTCCTGCGTTTCGTCGCCGTGGTCGCCGCCTTTCCACAGACCGGCCAGGATGCCTTCGTCGGGATCGGCAAACACGGCGGGGCTATCCACGATGCGCGCTCTGGCTGGCTCGTCGACCGGGATCTCGATGACGTCGATGCGAAACAGCGCGGTTCGTTTGTCACCCGGCGACTCGTCGATGCAGCCGGCCATCTCCTCTTCGTCGCGTACGGACGAGGTACCGGAGTTGTAGACGATGATCTTGCCGTCCTCGCCCGGACCCGAGACAACCGAATGCGTGTGCGAACCTCGGCAGGTCTGGACCGCGCCCACCTGCACCGGCCTTGTCAGGTCGCTGATGTCGAAGATGCGAATGCCGCGGAAGCGATCGGTACTGACGTCCTCAATCACGCCTTCGAGCCCGCAATCGAGCCGCGCGCGGGTCTCTTGCACCGACATGATCAGCAGGTCGCCGACAATAGATACGTCGCCCTGCCCACCCGGGCAAACCACAGAGCTCAAGAGCTTCGGCTGCTCGTCTTCGAGTAATCGATAAATGTTGAAGCCGTGGTAACTGCCGGCCACCAGTACGTCGCCGGCAAAGGCCATGTCGGTGTTGGAGAAACTCAGCAGCGGCACGCGCGGTTCGTCTTCATCTTCCTCCTCGTCTGCATCCTCGCCGTCTTTAGCCGGCGTGTCGGCCTTTTCCTTGTCTTTGTCCGCCTGCAAGCGCTTTGGCGGCAGCTCGGCCGGGTTGCGCGGATCAACAAAGCCCGCGGATTTCGGCAGCGAAGCGACGAGCTCGAGGTTTAGCAATGCCTGGCCCGCGTCGTTGAGGCCGGCCTTCAATCCTGCGCGCGGGTCTGATGAGAGCCCGACCAGCACAGCATTCATGCGCTCGATCTCGGTGGTCTGATCGTTGGTGATGTCGTTCGTGAACTCGAACAGCACCGGGTCGTACGCCGAACCCGGCTGTTCGAGTAACTCTTCGACCATCTTCACGGCGCCATCGTGATGGGTAATCATCAGGGTCAGAAACAGCCGGTCGAAAGCCGTGCCTTCGGACGCGGCGAGTTCCGCCATCTGTTCTGGTGTCGCCATGCCGGCCATCGTGTGGTGCGTGTGCATCGCATCATGTGCGGTCGGGTCCGGTACGCGCTCGCCGCGCTCGCGCAACCACTGTTGCATGAATCCGATCTCGTCTCCCTGTGAGGCGTTGATACGCCCGGCCACGTCGATCAGCTCCGGCCGGTTGGTGCGATCGGCCACCAGTGCGGCCATCTGCAGGGCCTGGTGATGGTGCGGGATCATGTCGCGCATGAACTGTGCGTCGGCCGGCGAGTAACTCGTGTTGGCAATCTTGATCGCCTCTTCGGCACTGAGCTCATTCGACGGGTCACCCGGTGGGCCTGGCTGAATGATGGGTGCCTGGGCTATGGCGATGGTTGATTGGCCAAACAGGATTACGCCAAGGGACGCGCACCGAAGCACTCGAACCAGGGTATTAATGGACGCGGTCAATGGATTCACTCCTACTGCTTATTTTTTTCAAGAATGTCAGCTATTCGAATCTGCTGCCTCAAGATAGCAGAAGTTCTCCAGCTGAAAGCGCCGCCGCAGTTTTTCCGGCAACTTCAATCTTCCCATCGTTATGGCCCCCAGGAAATCCTGGTCATAGGCAAGACCCGCCCTGTGCTCACCAAAATCGACGCTGCGTGGATCCACGTAGGTTCCGAATACCCGGTCCCATAGCGTTATGAAGTTTCCATAGTTGCACTCGAGATCGGCCGTATGGTGCAACCAGTGTTCCTGCGGCGTCGCAATACCAAGAGAACGCAGCATATCGTGCAGCCACCAATGTCGCCTGAGGAAAGCGGAGTGCGTAATACCGAGAATGCTCGTTTGCACAATTACGATCGAGTACAGCACGGGCATCAGGTTCCAGCCGTTGTGGCCGGAAAGCCCTAACGCGAGTTGCACCGAAAATATCGTCATTACCATCGTCGGGAAAACAACGATGACCGCAAACGGGCGGACGGAAAGACCGGGCATATAGACGGACACGTCGGTCGTCAGGTGGTGATTCTCGTGAGAAAACCACATGGGCCGGCTGTGGCTGACGAATCGATGAAACAAATAGTCACCGAGTCCCGCAAAGTAGAAACTCGCGATCCCGACAAGCACGATGACCCATATATCGAGACCCGCACCGGTGCCCCGCCCCAGCGCTTCATCGATGAATGCCTGGGACGTGACCAGTACTTGCTCCGCATTCGGCACCAAGGCCAGGCCACCGAACTGCATCCCTCCGTACACGATTATCGTGCCCACAAGGAACAGCAGCGCGGCCGGTCTTAGCCTCTGGGTTCGAGTATGCCGCGTCCGGTAACGCTCCTTGAGGTCCAGCGCGATCAGCAACAGCTGCCCGATCACAAGTACAAACAGGTACGCCTGTTTGTCCAAACTCAGGCGGCAGATCCGGCTGACTTACTCGCCGCGCGGAATAACCACACCAGGGCGGCTGCCATCAGCAGGAAGAACACGGCGTTGCCGATGTTGCGACCGCTTTCGATTTGCAGGGCTGTAGCAATCTCTTCCTGGGCTATCAGTCGTTGCAAACCCCGCAATGTGAACAACACGACGAAGCCATAGACGATCGAGCGATGACCCAGCGGATCGCGTGCCGCAGCTCCCGCCATCACGCCCAGCGCGAGCATGAATGCACCTATAGGCTTGACGAGATACAGCAGTTCCGGGGTCCAGTTAACCTGTGCCCCGTAGTAACCTGCCATTAGCTGAGGGAATGCCGGTGAGACGTTGAGTCCGAGCCCGACGATGACATGAAAGGCGCATATGAACCACAGGAAAGCCTGCAGCGCGCCCGTAATTTTGGAATTCATGGCGTCCTCCTCGAAAAACCATTATGCGCCCTTTTCGCGCTCGATGACATCGACGTAGGTCTTCAGTCCCGACTCGCCGTGGCGGTGTTTGTGCGCCAGCAGGTAAAGCCCGACGGGCACGACGATCATTGACAGGCCGCCCAGCAGGCCGATCGACGAGTACAGCGCCAGGCTGTGCTCCGGCATAAGCAGGTTCTCTGCCGTCTTCACGAAGCCGCCGTAGCAGGCGCCCATGCTGCCGAAAAAGATGGGCGCATAGTCGGTCACGGCTTCTTCCGCCGTCGCGCCTTCGGCGGCTCTCTTCGTATAAATGGATATGAAGCCGGACTTGATGGCATAGGTCTCGTACCACCAGTTCCAGAAGCCGAATACCGACGCCCCGAGAAACATCGCTGTCAGCACGCTCAAGATTCCCGTGTGATCGACCGGCACCATGCGGAGACAAATATAAAAGAACAGTGCCGAGGCCGTCGCGATGACAAAACCGTGGTGTGGCCGCACGCCGCCAATGGTGGGGCGCGTGTTCATGCGCCAGAGCCTCAGTTTCAATACGCCGACAAGGACGAATACATAGTAGGAAACGACAGGCACGAACATGACCAGCAGTGTGACGTCATGCCTGTGGTCAAAACGCTCCCACCACAGCCAGTACGCGAGCGGAAAAAACAGCAGTGGTGCCATAAACTGGTAGATGTTGTAGAAGCTCCTCATTGTCAGCTCGCCTTGCGCTCCGGCATTACACTGTCGTGGTAATTACCGAAAAACATACCGTGCTTCGTTAAGGTTTCATGAGCGTATAGCTTGTTGTAGACCAGGTAGGTACCGAGCCGGTACGGCGAGTTCAGATGCGTCCGAAAGTCCCACAGGCGTTTCAGTATGGATTTGGGTGAGTTCCAGCGGTCACGACATTGCCACACTGCCTCGGTCAGTTCATCGGGCGTCATGTTTTTCGGTATGAACGCGGCGTGGTTGAAGCGGTAGTCGGGATGCAGCCACCATTTCCCGTCCCACAAAAGTCGTCCCTCCGCTTCGAGACGCTTGTGCAGTGGTGTACTCGGGTACGGCATCAGTATGTTGAAGGCTGCAAAACAGAACCTGTTTTCCTCTGCAAAGTGAAACGTTGCTTCGATGGACTCGATCGTATCGTTGTCGTGACCCAGCGTGAACGCGGCCCAGGTCTGCAGGTGGTGTTTTCTCAGGATTTCGACTTGTCTCGCGTAAAGGTCCCAACCCTTGAATTTCTTGCTCAGGTTGGAGGCCTTGCGCATGCCACGGATGCTCGCCGGCTGCACAGACTCGAAACCGATAACAAAACCCTGGCAACCGCTCGCCTCAATGAGCTCCATGAGCTCGGGGTCCTCGGTCATATCGATCGAGCCCTGCGATACCCATCGGATCTTCAGCGGTATCAAAGCACGCATCAACTGTTTCGCAGCTTCATGGTCCGAGACAAGGTTGTCATCGATAAAGAAGATGAGCTTCCGATCCTGGCCATTGATCTCGGCAACCACGTCCTCGACGGGTCGGACAACCTGGGTACGTTTGAAAAATGTCGTTATGCAACAGAAATCGCACGCGAAGCGACAGCCCCTGCCATATTGCACGAGGCTTATAGGCAAGTAACCTTTGCCTTTGAACAGGTCGCGGCGCGGTTGCACGCCACCCGGTTGAGGATAATCCGTTCCTCCACGATAAATTCGCTGCAACTGACCGTTGCGGGCATCGTTGACAACTGTTGGCCAGATCGTCTCTGCATCGTCGGTCACGATTGCATCGGCGTGTTCGAGGCATTCGTCGGGCACGAGCGTCGGGTGGAACCCGCCCATAACAACTGGCACGCCGCGCTTCTGGTATTCAGCCGCAATCTCGTATGAACGACGCGCGTTGTAGAGTTCGACCGTAATCGCGGCGAGATCCGTCGGTTCGTCAAACGGAATGTCTTCCATGCGATCGTCGTACAGCACGCATTCGACATCGGCGGGCGTGTACGCGGCTACGACGCCGAGCGTCAGAGGCTCCATGCGACCTTCATCGATGTATGGCCCGTTCGCTAGGCGGCCGATATTCGGGCGAAGAAATGTAACTTTCACGCCGCACGCTCCGTGAGACGATCCTCCGGCGCCGACCCCAGGTGGCGGCTCTGTTTGCTGTAGATCTCGCGCCTCGAGATCAGGTTTGCCAGCATGTATATGCCGGCCCGGTACGGCGAACGAAAGTTCGAGTGATAATCAAACAGGCGATACATGATCGACTTGGCGTTGTTGAATTTTCGGCGCGCCGCGAAACAACCTTCCGTCAGCTGCGTAGCCGTCATGTTCTTTGGCAACATCGTCGCATCGCCGTAACTGAAGTCGTCGTCCAGCCACCAGCGTTCATGCAACAGGCGGCCTTCCCGCTGCATGCGATCGAAGAGCGGCGCGCCCGGCATCGGTGTCAGCGGATTGAAATTGGCCAGCATGAACTTGTTGCGCGTCGCAAATTCGACGGACCTGTCAAAGGACTCGACCGTATCGTTGTCACAGCCGAAGACGAAAGTGCCGTACAACATGATCCCGGCTTGACGAAAAACATCGACGGCATCGTCATACGATTGCCACTTGACGTTCCAGCCCTTCTTGATTTCCTTGAGGCTCTCCGGATCGAGTGACTCGAAGCCAATCAGTGCACTGATGCAGCCACTTCGTGCCATCAAGCTGACAAGGTCTGTTTCCCGCGCTATGTCGATGGACACCTGGCACGACCAAGTGATGTTCAGCGGTATAAGCGCTTCGAATAACTCGCGCGCCTTTTCTGCATTGACGAACAGGTTGTCGTCGACGATGAATATATGGTGCCGGCCCGAACGCCGGATGTCCTCGACAACCTCATCGACAGGCCGCTGCCTCAGGTTGTTGCCGTAAAAAGCGCGTATCGAGCAAAAAGAGCAATTGAACTTGCAACCGCGGCCATATTGCACGAGGCCCAGGGGTGCGTATTTCTTGCCCTTAAAGATCGAGCGGTCCGGCAAGTGGCCGGCAAGCTCAGGAAATTCGGGGCTCTCGTAGATGGCCTGCAGCGAATCGCATTCTGCGTCGCAGAGCAGCTGCGCCCAGACGCCTTCGGCGTCGCCTTTCACGATCGCGTCGGCATGCTGTAGCGTTTCTTCAGGCAGGAACGTCGGGTGATAACCGCCCATCACGACGGGAATACCGAGATGCCGGTATCGATCCGCGATCTGGTAGGCACGGCGCGCCGTGTAGGTTTCGACCGTCAGCGCGACGAGATCGGTGGGTTCGTCGAACGAAATCGGCTCCAGGCGCTCGTCATAAAAGCGCACGTGGTGCTTGTCGGAGGTCAGCGATTTCAGGATTGCAAAACACAGCGGTTCCATCGCATCAGACGAACGATCGTCGTACATGTTCGGTCGAATGAAAGTGATTCTCACTGTTCTTCCGCTGCTATACTGAACCGACTGTAGTAATACTAACAGGTCTCAGTGGGATGCTTAGAATTGCTTTGCTATCGCCGAAAGGACCGCTGTACCGCCACCGTGGCGGTATCTTCAAAAAGTCCCTGCGTTACCCCCCGCTTACGCTACCGACACTCGCCGCCCTCGTACCCGAAGACGTCGAACACGAACTGCAAGTGTTCGACGAAGGCATCGAGGACATACCCGAGGATCTCGCTGTCGACCTTGTCGGCATCACCGTCATTACGGGTAACGCGAGACGCTCTTACGAACTCGCGAAAAACTTCCGCGCACGCGGCGTCACGGTCGTACTTGGCGGCCCTCATGTCACGCTCGTACCCGACGATGCGGCGCCACATGCCGACGCCATCGTCGTCGGCTACGCCGAGGACACGTGGCCTGAATTGTTGCGCGACGTCGTCAGCGGTACTATCAAAGCGCGTTACGACCAGTCTCCCGACCTGAGTCTTGCTGGCCGGCCGCGTCCGAAGCGTGAATTAATCAATGCCGGACGCTACGCGAAAACCCATGTATTCGAGGCGACCCGGGGATGCGTGCATCGCTGCGATTTTTGCGTCGTGCCGTTCGCCTGGGGTCGAAAGCCTTATCAGAAACCGGTTGCGGAAGTCGTCGACGAAATTCGTTCGACAGGCGCGAAACGCGCAATATTCATCGACCTGAACCTGGTGGCGGATCCTGCGTATGCCGCAGAGCTGTTCGAGGCAATGATCCCCTTAGGAATCAAGTGGGGCGGCCTCGCCACGAGCCTCCTGGCACGCGATGAGAAACTGCTGGACTTGTGTGCACGCAGCGGCTGCATGGGTCTGCTCGTCGGTTTTGAATCGATATCCCATTCGGCGCTCAAGGACATTCACAAGGGCTTCAATACGCCCGACGACTACGCGGAATGGATACGGCGTTTCCATGCGCACGGCATAGCGATCAACGGCACTTTCGTATTCG
>Ga0224512_10001795_pt1 | contig 20198 bp, 27 predicted proteins | sample SF_May12_sed_USG_4_FD_169103 | JGI IMG/M metagenome (GOLD analysis project Ga0224512, IMG submission 169103) | Sediment microbial communities from San Francisco Bay, California, United States - SF_May12_sed_USGS_13 | ecosystem: Environmental > Aquatic > Marine > Sediment | place: USA... | reverse complement strand
GCCCTCTCCCCCGACGATGACGAGCGTCCCGTCGTGGGTCAGCGCCTGGCGCAGCCGGCGCAGCGGATTGAGCCCGCCGATGTCGACGATGACGTCGTACCGGGCACTCCCGTCGAGGTAGTCCGTCGTGGCGTAGTCGATGACCCGGTTCGCTCCGAGCGCACGGACCATCTCGAGCTTGCGGCCGCTGGCGACTCCCGTGACATCTGCACCGAGCGCTTTGGCGATCTGCACGGCGTAGGTGCCGACGCCGCCGGATGCACCGATCACGAGGACCCGCTGCCCCGCCCGAACCTTGGCCACATCAACCAGGCCCTGGAGCGCGGTGATGCCCGAGATGGCGGCCACGCCTGCCTGGGCATGTGAGAGGTTCGCCGGCTTGTGGACCAACTTGCGCTCCTTGGCGGCGGCGTACTCGGCGAAGGCGCCCGTGGCGATCCCGAACACCTCGTCGTTCACGGCGAACCTGGTCACATCGGCCCCGACGGCGACCACACGGCCGGAGACGTCGAATCCGGGGATCGGCGTCTTGGGCCGGGCGAAGCCGTACCCCATGCCGCGGATCAGATACGGCACGCCCATCATCAGATGCCAGACACCGCGGTCGACGCCGGCGGCGTGCACTTCGATGAGGACCTCGTCTGCGGCTACGGTCGGAATCCCGGTCATCTCGAGCGTCTCCGCTGAGCCGTACTCACGCTGCACGATCGCTCTCATCGTGTCCTGTTTGGTAATCGTCATCGGTCTTCCTCTCGTTCTGTTCGTACTTAGTACGATTCGTGATGTGGCGAAAACCTACTCGTACTTAGTACGATTGTCAACACCACGTTCTTTCCGGGAGCACTCATGAGCGACAACCAACGACAGCCACTCACAGCGGAGCGAGTTCTGCATGCAGCGGTCGACCTGGCCGACGACATCGGAGTCGAGGCACTCACCATTCGCAAGCTCGCCGACAGCCTCGGCGTCGGGCCGATGACGATCTACCACCATGTGCCGGGCAAGGAGCAGATCATCGGCGGGATGGTCGACATCGTCTTCAGCGAGATCGCGCTCCCCCCGACCGACAGCGACTGGAAGTCGGCCATCCGAGAGCGCTGCCTCTCCGCCCGCCAGGTACTCAATCGCCACTGGTGGGCAGCGCCGCTGATGGAGAGCCGAACGTCACCTGGACCGGCGACACTCACCCATCACGACGCCGTGCTTGGATGCCTCCGTCGTGGGGGGATGTCACTCCAGATGACCGCCCATGCCTACGCGATCATCGACAGCTTCCTGTACGGATTCGCGCTTCAGGAAGCGCATCTCCCGTTCCACGGTGACGAACCGGAGGTACCGCTCGAAGAACTCGCCGCCGGGATGCTGGAGGCTCTTCCGACCGACGCCTTCCCACACTTCGTGGAGTTCACGGTCGACCATGCGCTCCAACCGGGGTACGACTTCGGGGCGTCTTTCGAGTTCGGGCTCGAACTGATCCTCGACGGCCTGGAACGCAGAATGGGCTGAGAGCTGTGGTGGCCCGACGGTGGGGCCACCACACCAGGCGCGTCGGTGGCCCCGTTCGGCAGCCTCGCCGTGCCTGTTACGAAGCGGTTCCCAGATCGCGGCCGGCCGCTTCGCGTATCGAACTCGGTGTCAACTCGATCGACGATGCTTCGCTGTCGAGAGTGCGGCGACTGGCCCAGTCGGCCTCGACGAGGGTCGCGAACGCACGGACGTTCTTCTCCACCTGCCCGGCGCCGACCCTCATCATGAGCCCGGCTGCCTTCCGCCAGAGTCTCGGGCCTTCGAAGTCGTTGAGGCTGATCCGTAGGTGTGTGCCATCCCCGATTCTCGTCAACCGGTACTCGTTCTTCCATGTCAGCTTGCTCATGAGCGGCATCGTCTCGGTGTCTTGGGTGACGATCCTCTCGAATGGTGTTCACTCCAAGATGATCCGGCTGAGCACGTTCTTGCCGTGAAAGCACTGGAATCGGCTCTCTGGCCCGACGCGACCACCTCTGCGGTTGTCGACGGTCACCCGCTCGGCACCGACGATCACGGAGCGGTACTCGGGCTGCCGCAGGTAGCCCCACACGACCTCTGGAGGGAGTCCGATGTGGCCCTCGGTCCGGAGACGCATCGATCGACGTCCGCAACGGAGCGGGGGCAGGTTCGGGCACCCGTCTGCCCGGCTCAGCGGAGCCGACAGGTGTCCTTGTGGATCGGATCATGGGTACGTGCTGGGGCGCCGGGGAGCCGGTCAGGGGTCACCGCGGGTGGAAGGGAACATCTCCATGTTCACGTCGACCCCGGCCGCCAGGGCCGGGGCAGGGTCTTCGTTCATGAGCCGAAGGAACTCGACGCCGGGGATGTGGCTGTCGTCGTACCGGTAGAGGCTTCCGTCCGGTCTCACGAACTCGATGTCCCGCTGGGGATCACCGCTGATCCGCCAGCCGGAGTTGTGGATCAGGCGATGGTGGAAACCGCAGAGCGTGATGAGGTTGTCGAGATCCCTGGGCCCTCCGTCGATCCAGTGCACGATGTGATGCACGTGCACCCAGTGCCGGCGACGACAGCGCGGGAACCGGCAGCCGTTGTCACGATCGCTCCCGGTGCGCTTGTTCCTCCTCAGGTTCCGTGGTCTCGCTTTGCCGAAGGGCACGGATGTCGGCGGGCGACAGACTCACGATCTGCTCGACCAGTTGGGTATCGGTTTCGGGAGTGGCGAACTCTGTGACGGCTCGCAGTTGATCCCACGAGATCCGGGCGGTTTCGAACGCGCGGGTGATCGCCGGAAGTCAGGGGATCGCGTCGGCGACCCTCACCATCTCACGGGCGGCGACCGGGTCATGCCGTGACGGAACACCAGCCAATCGGTCAACGACCCGGTTCCATCGAACATCGGGACGCGAGTGGAGCACGCGCTCGAAGTGACGTAGCCGGGCCAGACGTGCGCGATGTTCCGCAGCGACGAGGCTCAGGTGCTCTTCGGCGACCTGGGCAGAGAACTGCATCGACCCAGCTCGGTCCGGCGGAGCGGCAGCGAACTCCTCCACCTCGTAGTCTCGGCCGGTGTCGAATCCTTCGAACATGTGTTCGACCATACCGCGTGGGTAGGACAGAACGCGTACTCCATGATCGGCGTATCGGAATGCAGCCCGATGAGCACCGATAGTGTTCTCGGCAGCCGATCGGAGGGATCCGATGACCGAACTCGAGGAGCTGACGACTGTGCTTGCGGCCGCAGGTCCGGCCCATCACGCCGCATACATCGAGACCGACGGGTACGACCCCGAATGGCCGCTCTGGTACGCCAACCACGTGGCCGCAGATGTCAGACGAATCCTCGAACGCCCGGACCTCACCGTGAGCCGGCTGGTCTGGGCCTTCGTCGAGGCCGATCGGTCACATCGATCGGAGGCTCCAGACGTGCCGTGGCCGAGGTTCTACGCCGAACGGTTCGCGACCGAACTGTGAACCCACTGCCATACTCACCGGATGACCCACGTTCCCTCGTTCTTCGTCAAGCAGAAGATCACCCTGATGGTCAACCAGTACCGGGTGATCGAGCGGCTCCCAGACGGGAGCGAGGGGAGGATGCTCGCGTTCGCCCAGCAGAAGCGCATGTCGTTCAAGGAGAAGGTGTTCTTCTATGCCGACGAGGCGAAGACCCAGGAGCTGTTCTCGTTCAAGGCCAGACAGGGTCTCGATGTCCGCGCCGAGCACGACGTGTTCGACCAGGCCGGCAACGCCATCGGGTGGTTCAAGAAGGACTTCGTCAACAGCCTGATGCGATCGACTTGGCATCTGCGATACGGCGACGTCGAAGCCGTCGGCCAGGAGCGGAATGCGACCATCGCCGTCGTGCGGCGCGTCTGGGATTGGATCCCGATCCTCGGCGAGATCTGGGTGCCGTTCCTCTTTCACTTCGACTTCGTTGACACCCAGGGCACCGTCGTGATGAGTAGCGAACGGAAGGCCCAGATCCGCGACGTCTACACCGTGACGGTGCCGGACGAGCGCCTGGACTTCCGGGTCGCGGCCTCGATGGCAGTAGCGCTGGACGCCCTCCAGTCCCGCTGATCACACGGTTCGACGCGCCGAGAACGGGATGCCGTCAGTAGTCGAACGGCACCATGGCACCGTCGAGTTGGATGAGCAGGACCGGCTGTGACTCCCAGGTTGCGACGTCTCCACCCATCCCAGGGGAGTCGGCAGGCATGCCGGGGAGCGCCAGTCCGACCGCATCGGGACGCGACTCGAGCAGCCGTGCGATCGCTCCCACCGGAACGTGCCCCTCGACGACGTATCCCTCGACGAGAGCGGTGTGGCACGACCCGGCGCCATCCGGAACGCCATGGGTCGCCTTGAACGCGGCGAGCTGAGGATCTTCGGTCAGTTCGACGGTTGCGTTGTGTCTCTGCAGGTACCCGACCCACTCGTGACAGCACCCTCAACCGGGCTCCTGATGAACCTCGAAGGAGACACCCGACAGATCCGGGGCCGCCAACGTCGTCGCGACCGGCGTCGGCTCGGCACATCCGACCGCCGCCAATGCCACCAGGGCCAACCAGAAGAAGCGGCCGTACCGCCTGCGTTGCTGCATGGCCGCATCGTGGAGTTCGGGGCGGGCGGTTCCCAGGGGCGGATGTCACCAAGCGATGGGACCGCCGGCACTCCGGCCCGCCGGCACCGGCCCGACACGACAGAACTCCCGGCCCTCCGGGCCGGGAGTTCCTCTATTCGGTTCGCGTCGTTGCTAGATCGTCAGCCCTGGAGGGCGGCGATGGCCGCCTCGAGCATGGCCTTGACGTAGCTCGGGTTGTGGACGCCCATGCTGTGATCCTCGAGGACCATCATGTAGTTCCACCGTGCGGCGACCACTTCCTCTGGGAAGACGCCCGTGACGGTGCGGGCTCCCTCCGGATCGAGCTCGAGGTCGACGACGCCGGCATCGATCAACAGCACCTTCAGCTGCTCCATCAGCTCCATGACCTCGGTCTGGGTGCCGTCGATGTCGAAGCTCTCGGCGTCGGAATGGCAAGCCTGGCAGCGCTCCACCTCGGGTTCGTAGGTGTGGTTGCGCTCTTCGCCCATGTGGCAGCCGACACATGTGTCCTCGACGTTGGCGTAATGCGGACTCGAGTCGTCGTCCACCAGGAACGCACCTTCTCCGAGCATCATCTGAGCTTCGATGCCATGGTGCGGTCCGAACCGGTTGGAGGTGATCTCCAACTCGGCGCCCTCCGCCCCTGTCAGGACAGGGAACTCGTTGCGGCTCTGGTGACAGTTCGAGCAGAGGTTCCCGTCGCCTCCGTCGTACGTCCCGGGCGAGTACTCCAGATCCACTGGCTGTGCGCCTCCGGTGAGCGCGAAATCCTCACCTGTGTAGGTGGTGTGGATCTGGTGACAGGTCCGGCAGTCGTACGGCGAGACGTTGGTGATGCCTTCGACCGAGGCGTCGTGCGGCGGTAGCCCTGCGTTGATTCGAGCCTTGGCACCTTCGTGGCCGTGGCAGCCGGCGCAGTTCGTGCTCTCGCCACGAATGAAGGCCTCACCCGTCCCGTGCACCGATGCCTCACGGAACTGGGCCTCCTTGGACCAGATGATCGTCGTGTCGTTGTGGCACTCGGTACAGGACAGGTTCGCTACGTCGAGTTCAGCCGCGCTGCCGGCCGGGCCGGGAGGTCCTTGGGGGCCTGCCGGGCCCGTGGCTCCGGCTGGGCCCGCGGGGCCCGCATCGCCGGCGCAAGAGGCCAGGGCGAGTGCCACCCCAATCAGGAAGGCATACTTCCAACTGGTCTTGAGACTCATCACCGACCTCCGCGACGGACGAATAGATACATTGCACACAGAGTGACGCCTCGATCTTGTGCGAACCCGGGTCTAAAGACCCTAAATCGACTGCAAAGTGTCTATTTAGCGACGAGTCATTCGCTGGAACCGGCCGTCAAAGCTCGGGTTCTCGACCGGCGAGCAGATCCTCGATCGTCTGCACCAGGACCATCGGGTTGACCTCACCCTGCACCTTCCCGCGAACCATGCCGTCTGCATCGACGAAATACGTCTCCGGGACTCCGAACACCCCGAGTTCCACGGTCGCACGCGAGTCCGTGTCGACGACGTACAGGTAGCCCTCGCCGCGTCCCAGTTCGTCGAGGAACTCCGACGCCGGGCCGACCCGATCCTGGTAGAGGAGGCCAACGAACCGCACGCCGCGCTCTGCGTAGGTCTTCGAGGCCGCGACCAGTGCCGGGTGCTCGATCCGGCAGGGAACACACCACGATGCCCACACGTTGATGACCACGATCTGCCCCTCGAGGTCGGAGAAGGTGAGGGATCCCTCCTGCTCCATGTACTCGAGCGTCAGATCGGGAAGCGGTCTACCGATGAGTGGGGAATCGACGAGCCGGGGATCCTGACCGAAGCGGCTGCTGAAGACCAAGGCAAGCAGCGTCGCTGCAACCACGATGCCTCCCAGAGCGAGCCATGTTCCCCGCCGACTGCGAGCGATCTCGACCTCGGACTCGGTCACATCGGTGTCGGTCATGGTGTCCCTCGCCTCGCGTCCTCGAGTGCGTCATCGATCTGATCGATCACGCGCTGGGATATGTTGGTCAGCTGCTGCGCCGCCTCGAGTTGCGGCAGGGCCTTCTCGGCGTCCTCCAACCCGTACAGCGTGACGAACCCCCGATACAGGATGGCCTCGGAGTTGGCGGGATCGGCTTCGAGGCTGCGGACCAGGTACTGATCCGCAGCTTCGGGTTGATCGGTGATGTATGCCATCCACCCGACACGCGCGAGCGCCTTGCTGCGTTCCCGCGGATCGGAGCTGTTCTCGGCGATGTTCAAGTAGTGATCGAGAGAGGCCCCGTACTCCTCGGCTTCGAAGTAGCGATCGGCCAGGGCCATCCGCATCGCCGTCACGTCGGGATTGGCGGCGACGACGGCTTCGAGTTCCTCGTTGCTGACGGTGGCCGGGTCCACGATCAGGTCGCCGGGCGCAGCACCGCCGGGCGCCGGGCCGTCGGGTTCGGCGCTCTGGACCGCGAAGTACATGGTCACCGCCAGGGCGCCGAGCAACAGCACACCGCCGATCACAGCACGGTTCGTCGATCGGGTGCGGCCATCTCTCGGGAGATGCTCGATGGGCTCCGACTCCGTCATCGGCTCCGGCTCGGCGGGGCGGGATGGGGCCGCCGGTATCTCTTCCCCGTGCTCACCGAGCGAGGTATCCAGCGCATCGAGCTCTCGCTCGTACGACATCCGGAGCCTCTCGGCGGTCTCGGGGTCGACCTCGCCCTCGTCCATCTGGAGCGCAAGCTCCTCGATGTCTCGTCGGACCGCCTCGCGGCGTTCGCGGAGATGGTTCAGATCCGAGGTCATGACACCTCCGCACTCGACTGCTCCGGTCGCCGCCGCCGGGTCGAGATCATCAACCCGCCTACGATCAGGCCGAGTATCGGTGTCAGCCACACGACGAGGGTCTTGCCCTCGAGCGGCGGATCCAGGACGATTCCGTCGCCGAACCGCTGCCGGTAGTAGTCGAAGATCTGGCGATTGGTCTCTCCCGCCGCCACCTTCTCCTCGAGCACCTCCATCATGGCCTGGGCGGTCGGTGACGGGGAATCGATGATCGCCTCGCCCTGACACACCGGACACTTGATCGATGCGCCCAGGGTCGCCACCCTGTCCTCGGGGCGCGCGTCGCCCATGAACAACCCGGCGACCACGATCACGGCGAGGACGACGGTGGCAGCCCGACCCAGCACGGCTCGACGGTCAGGCCCCAACGGAACTCCTGTCTACGGCCACCGGCTTCTCGCCGGACCGCTGGCCGGCGAATCGGGACCACAACACGGCCAGACCCGCGACGAAGCCACCCACCCACACGAGCCAGATGAACGGGAACCACCACACACCGAGACGGGCTCCATCCGGCCCGATGCTCCGCAGCGAGAGATAGAGGTCGCCTGCCAGCGACTCGTCGACGGCGGGGGTGGCCACGCTCTGGCCATTGAGTGCGTACCTGTTGATGCTGGGCTCTTCCACCGACACCACACGGTCGCCACGGCCGACCTCGACCTCGGCTCCGATCACGGTCCGGTTCGGCTCCTCCCTGGTGAACTGACCGACATAGGTGACGTCGTAACCGGCGACGGTGGCCGTCTCCCCGGGCTGCAGGAACACTTCGGTCTCCACGGACAGATTGGCGGACACGGCGATACCCAACGCCAGCATCGCGACGCCGAAGTGTGAGATCTGACCACCCCAGTAGCCGGGATCACCGCGCATGACGTGCAGCACCGCCGAGGGAAGCGACATCGATCGCTTCTCGGCCACGACCGCGGCGCTCCGGTAGAGATTCCTGATGATCACGAACATCACGAACGCCGCGAGCAGGATCCCCAGCAGGAGGAACCGGTTCCGGTACGAGGCCACGACCGCAACTGCGGTCACCGCCAGCGCAAGTCGGAGCGGCGTCTTCACTCGCTGCCACACCACGGACTTGCGGGCTGCTCGATACGGCGTGATCGGTCCGATGCCCATCGCCAGGAGCAGACCGTACGACAGCGGGATCGCCATCCGATCGAAGAAGGGCCGCCCGACACCCACCTGATCCCCGGAGAACGCCTCCACGAACATCGGATACAGGGTCCCGACGAGCACGACGAGCGCGAACACGGTCAACAGCAGGTTGTTGAAAAGGAAGGCGCCCTCGCGACTCACCAGTGAGTCCAGGCGCGGCGCGGAAGAGACGACGTGTATGCGCGTCGCAAACAGTCCGAACGACAAGACCAGCACCGCGATCAGGAACCACAGCAACACCGGACCGATCGCGGACTGCGTGAAGCTGTGGACCGAGACGATGACGCCCGACCTGGTCAGGAACGTGCCGAGGATCGTGAGCGCAAAGGTCGCGATCACGAGAACGAAGTTCCACGCCTGCAACATCCCTCGCCGCTTCTGGACGACTGCCGAGTGAAGGAAGGCTGTGGCCGTGAGCCACGGCAGGAACGAGGCATTCTCGACAGGATCCCACGCCCAGTAGCCGCCCCACCCGAGCACCTCGTAGGACCAGAGACCACCGAGCACGATGCCCAGCGTCAGGAAACTCCAGGCGATCAGCGTCCACACGCGCGTGCGCTCGAGCCAATCAGACCCGCTCGAGCCGATCATCAGCGCCGACATGGCAAACGCGAACGGCACCGCCATCCCGACATAGCCGAGGTACAGCATGGGAGGATGCACCGCCATCAGGATGTGGTTCTGGAGCAGCGGATTGGGGCCCCGTCCCTCGAGCGCGGCGAGCGATCCCGACCACGGGAGGTTGCTCGCTCCGAAGCAACCGACCGCTCCAGGGTCGACGCAGACGCGGAACGGGTTGGAAACCGTGAGCATCATCGCGAAGAAGGCGAGGGTCACCAGGCCGAGCACGAACAGGGCGCCGGCTCCCAATCGGTCCTCGTCATCTCTTCGGGCGACCTGGCGGTAGACCGAGTAGACGAAAATCGCAAGCACCAGACCCCACAACAGAATGCTGCCCTCCAGGGCGGCCCAGCCGCTTGCGATCTTGAAGACGAACGGGGTCGTGCTGGCCGAGTTGTTCGCGATGTACTCGATCGAGAAGTCGTCCCGGAGAAGACCGTATTCGAGGGCCCCCATCGCCACCAGCGATCCTCCGATGACACCGAGCATCGGCAGCCGCAGGCGGGCGGCGGTCGCCGGTTTCGAGCCGCGCATCACCTGGAAGCCGACGACCGAGAGGCCCGCCGATCCGATGGCGGCGACGAGCACGCCCAAGTAACCGATGATGGCCGTCATGGCGCTGCCCTCTCCCTAGGAATCCGCTGCATCGTCCGGTGGCACGTAGGGCTCTTCGCCGTCGCTCGAGCGGTACTCCTCGTCGTGCTTGATGATCAACGTGTCGGTCTCGAACCGCTCTCCCGCCCAGGCACCCTCGACGACGACTCCGACGTTGTCGCGGAACAGTTGTGGCGGGGTCCCCGTGTGCTGAACCTCGATGCTCACGCCGCCGTCGATCACCATGAAGGACACGCCGTCTCCGGTGTCCTGGATCGAACCGTCCTGGACGAGCCCACCGAGCCGGAAGCGTTCACCGTCGGGAAACTCGGCCCGCTGTGCCACCGCTTCCTCCGGCGTCAGGTAGTACACGAGATTGTCGTCGAGTCCGCCGAACAGGATGTATCCGAGCACCAGCACGACGAGGCCGGCCGCAGGAATGATGAATGACTTATACGGCATCGTTCAGCTCTCCCTTCGTCGCCTGAGGGAACGGGCGCGTACTGCCAGGTAGGCCCCGTAACCGGCCATGAAGCCATACACCACGACGTACGCGAATACGACCCATCCCTCATTCATCGGCGAAGTCCCTTCCCAGATTCGGTTCCGTGACACCCGAACCCGCGAGTTCGAGATCGGGCAGCGCCTCGACGTCGTCGAGCTCGTCCTCGATCGTCCCGATTCGCATCCGCGACATCGTGAACGCGGCGTACACGAGTGTGAATGCCGCCAGGTTGATCAGCAGCGGGCGGACGAAGCCCTCGTCGATCGGCGAGTCGGGACCGGCGAACGTGGCTCCCTGGTGGAGGGTGCGGAACAGATTCACCGAGAAGTACACCAAGGGCACCTGCACGAACGCGACGATGCCGAGGATGGCGGATCGCCTGGCCCGGATGGCCCGATCGGGGATGCTGCGACGGAGCGCCAGGTAGCCGATGTAGACGAAGAACATCACCGCCGTCGACATCATGCGGGCATCACCCCAGTCCCAGAAGGTGCCCCACACCGGGTATCCCCAGATCATTCCGGTCAGGAGTGCCAAGGCCGTGAAGAACACACCGACCTCGGCGGAGGCCGCAGCCAGGCGATCCCATCGCTCCTGCTTGCGCATCAACCACATCACGCCGCCGGCGAGCGTCAACCCGAACGCCAGAAAGGCGAGCCACGCCGATGGAACGTGGACGAACATGATGCGGGCGAAGTCGCCCTGGGTTTGTTCGCTTGGGGCCCCGACCGCCGAAACGAATCCGATTGCGATCGCCGCGACCGCGGCGATGTTGAGTGCGAATCCTGAGCGTCTCATGTCGCCGTCTCCTCCAGTGGCTTGGCGGTGGCGACACCGATGACCGACATCGCCAAGTTGATCGCAACCATCAGCAATACCCACACGACGATACTCCGTTCGACTCTCAGCGACTCGACGATCTGTCCGGCCGCCAACAGCATGGGCATCGACAGGGGCGCCACGAGCAGCGGCGTCAGGGTGCTGCGAGTCTTCAACCCCAGGGTGACCGTCCCAGCGAGCGTCCCCACCAGCGACAGCCCTGTGGCGAGCAAGACGACGACCAGCACCAGCCACGGCCATCCGTCGATACGGCCCGGGTTGTACAGCAGAACCGTGACAGGGATCAACACCAGTTCGAAGATGAGCAGCAGGAGCGTCGACGCCGCGGACCTTCCGACGAACTTGGCGGCGGCGTCGGTGCCGAGGAGCATCAAGAGCTCGCGCTGTGGCTGGGTGTCGGTCGCGGTCTGGCGAAAGGCAACCAGCATCCCGAAGAGCAGGGACACGGCGAGGAACATGCCGGGCCCGACTCGGGCGAGCAACGGCTTGTCGGTCCCGATGGCGAGCGGAATCAACATGAGGGCGACGGCGCCGAACGGCACTGTGATGTACATCGCCTCGCCGGCCCGGCCCTCGACCATCAGATCCTTCCGGGCGATCTCTCGCGCCTGCCGCCAGAACCCCATGCCCGTCATGCCAGGCCCCGCTCCGCAACGAGCGCTCCGCCTTCGAGGACGTAGGTGAAGTCCACCAGCGGGAGCATCCGATCGGGCTCGTGGGAGACGAGCACCACTCCCCCACCTCGATCGCGGACGTCGGCGACGGTGGTCTCGACGATTGCCTGGGCCGCCCGGTCGAGGCCGGCATGTGCCTCGTCGAGCAACAGGAGACTCGGACGGGTCAACAGTGCTCGTGCGAACTCCACACGTCGCTGCATGCCGTGGGACGAGTGGTCTGCTCTGCGGCCCATGGCACCACCCAGACCGACCTGATGCAGGATGTCGCGGACGCGCTCCGTGCCGATCCCAGAGAGGCGAGCGACGAATGAGAGATTCTCGAGCAGGGTCAGCTCTCCCCAGAGCGCCGGCTGGTGACCGAGCAGCGCTACGTGGCGACGGGTCTCGGTCAGCGGGTCGGTTCCGACGATGCTGCCGAGCACGCGGGCCGATCCGACCGTGGGGCGTGTCAGGGTGGCCAGAATCCGAAGCAGCGTCGTCTTGCCGGATCCGTTCGGGCCGGCGATCCCGACCACTTCCCCTGGTCCCACCGCGAGGTCCACGGCTGTGAGCACCGACATCCGCCCGAAGCGCACACCGACTCCTCGCAACTCGGCGACCGCCTCTGTCACAGCCATGCCTGCGGAGTGTATACCAGTGGCCATACCCTGGCAGGACCCCAAAAAAGGGACCCGCTAGGGCCCTTGGATGCATGCGAGGTCCGAGAACAGCTGCTAACAAGAGGCCTGAACGCGGACCGAATACGAGGCAGGTCGACAGAGTGGACGAAGATCGAGAACCGCCTGAGACGGACGAGGACGCCCAGCCGGAGGGCGCCGAGGCGGAGGACGGCGAGGCGGAAGACTCCGAGGCCGGGACAACACGACGGACGTTCCTGATCCGGAGCATCGCGGCGATCGGCGGCGGTATCGCGGCCACCGTCGGCATCCCGGCCGCTCTCTTCGTCACGGGCTCCGCCCGAGCGCAAGGAGACGAAGACACCTGGATTCGCCTGGCTTCGACGAGCTCGATCGAACCGAATGCCGCACCCGTCCTGATGAAGGCCACCGTCTCCCGGCGCTCGGGGTACCTGATCGAGGAACAGGAGGTCTCGGTGTTCGTGACGACGACCGACGGCGTCGTGTTCACCGTGCTCTCCAACATCTGCAGCCACCTCGGGTGCCGGGTGCGGTGGGTCGACGATCAGGACGGCTTCTTCTGCCCATGCCACAATGCCATCTTCGGGCCTGGCGGTGAAGTCGTCGAGGGACCTCCCCCGCGAGCTCTCGACCAGTTCGAGGTCATGGTCGAGGACGGCCAGCTCTTCTTCAAGGAGGCGTGAGATGTCGACGAGAATGGGCGAGTGGCTCGATCAACGCACCGGATGGAAGGGCAACTGGACAGCGGTGTTCCTCCGGAAGATCCCCAAGGTCAACTGGGCGTACACACTCGGCAGCGCCACCCTCTTCGCCATGGTGATCCAGTTCGTCACCGGCATCCTCCTCACCATCTACTACGTGCCCGACCCTGCTCAGGCATATGCCAGCGTCTCCTACATCACGAACGATCTGCCGTTCGGGTGGCTCATCCGGGGTCTCCACCACTGGGGGGCGAGCGCGATGGTGTTGCTCGCCATCCTGCACATGATCCGCGTGATCATGTACGGGGCCTACAAGTATCCCCGAGAGGTGACGTGGATCACCGGTGTCGGGCTGCTGCTGATCACCTTCGCATTCGGGTTCACCGGATACCTGCTGCCCTGGGACCAACGGGCGTACTGGGCCACGGTCGTGGGAACCCGAATCGGCGAGGTCCCGCCGCTCATCGGAGGTTTCATCGGGGACCTGATGCTCGGCGGGGAGGAGATCTCCGGCCTGACACTGTCCCGGTTCTTCGGCGCCCACGTCTGGGTGCTGCCATCACTGCTGATCCTGCTCGTTGCCATCCACATGTACCTGGTCATCCGCAACGGCATCTCAGCCCCACCAAAGCGCGACGAGTGACATGAAGAAGGAAGAAGAAGCCCAATACCAAGAGGAATACGCAGAGGCCAAGAGGAAGGGCATCCCGTTCTTTCCCGATGCGGTGTTCAAGGATGCGATCGTCGCGCTGATCGTCTTCGTCTTCCTCGTCGGCCTCTCCGTCTTCGAAGGCGCCAGCCTGGAAGAGGTCGCCGACCCCAGCGACTCCAGCTACACGCCTCGCCCCGAGTGGTATTTCCTCTTCCTCTTCCAGTTGCTCAAGTACTTCCCGGGCGATCTCGAGGTGCTCGGAGTCTTCGTGATCCCGATGATCGCCATCGGCTTCCTCGTGGCATTGCCCTGGGTCGATCGCTCGGCGCGACGACACTGGTCCGGCCGGCCGGTCGTGTCCTCGATCACCGTGTTGCTGCTCGTCGGTGCCGTCTTTCTCACCGTCCAGGCATTCCTCGAGGAAGCACCTCCGGCAGCCGCGGTGGAGGGGGGAGATCAGACCGCCCTGCTGTACGCCCAGAACTGCGCCGGGTGCCATGGCTCGACCGTCGCAGTGCGCCCCGGTGTCGATCTGTTCCAGGTGATCCAGGGTGGAGTCCACGACGACATGCCGGCCTGGAACTCCGATCTCGCAGCCAACGAGATCGACGCATTGATCGGATTCATCCTGGCCCCCAACGGGTACGAGGTGTACCTCAACAACTGCAGGCTGTGTCACGACGTGGACAGCCTCGCCGAGGCCGACACCACCCAGCTGCGCCGCGCAATCGACGAAGGTGCCGATTTCCCACCCCATGCCGGACTGGCGCTCCCTCCCTGGCGCGACACGCTGAGCGCCGACGAACAGGCCAGGCTTCTCAACTTCCTGGCGGCGCCCGACGGGCAGCGTCTGTGGACCCAGGAATGTTCTTCGTGCCACGGCGTCTCGGTTGCGTACAGCGGCGAACGCGCCGAGCTCGAGGCGGTGATCCGTCAGGGTGGCGGACATCTCGAGATGCCGGCGTTCACCGGCCAGCTGTCTCCGGTCGACATCGAGACGCTGGCCGTGTACGTCACCGATCCGGCTCAGGAGCCCGAAGGACCTGCGCTGTTCAGCCAATACTGTGTTGCCTGCCACGCGACCAGGGTTCCTCTCGCTCCGGATATCGGTACGGCCCGCACGATCATCGTCCGAGGCGGGGCGCACGAAGACATGCCCGTGTGGGGTGAGATCTTCACCGACGAGCAGATCGATGCCCTCGTCAGCTACGTCATCGCCGCCGCACAACTCCCCGACCTCGGAGAGGCGGAACAGCTCTATCTGCAGAACTGTGCGTCGTGCCACGGCGACCTGGGCGAAGGTGGCATCAATCCGAGCCGTCCTGGCGACGTCATCGCCCCGATCTCGACCGCCGAGTACCTCGGGACCAGAGACGACACGACGCTGCGGGCGATCATCTCCCAGGGACAGCCCAATTTCGGAATGTCACCGTTCGGCGACTCATTCGGTGGTCCACTCACGACCGAGCAGGTCGACCTGATCGTCTCCTTCATGCGCGCATGGCAGGCAAACCCGCCAGTCGAACTGCCCCCCGATACGCCCAGCTCCCCAACGGCGACGCAGGACTCCGAGGACGTCTATCTCGCGCTGTGCGCCCAATGTCACGGCGACTCCGGGGAGGGTGGCGTGGGTACGGTCTTCGACGTGCCCTGGCAGGACTCGAGGTCCGATCAGGACATCTTCGACGACATCAACCTCGGTCACCAGGCGACGGCCATGATCGCCTGGGGTGAGATCCTCACCTCCCAGCAGATCGAGGACCTGGTGGACCACATACGTACGTTGACAGGGGAGCCGAGGGCTTCCGGCCCGCTGACCTACGAGGCGACGATTCGACCGATCTTCGAGGACTACTGCCTCGGATGTCACGGCACGCTCGGCGGTTGGACCGGGACCACCTACCAGGAAGCGATGACGACGGGCACCAACGGGCCAACGATCATCCCCGGTGACCCCGACAACAGCCGCCTGGTCCAGTCGATGGTGGGCACTCATCCCGAGGGCGTCGTGATGCCTCCTTCGGTCACGATGAGTGCGGCGGACATCCAGAAGATCATCGACTGGGTCGCGGCCGGCGCACCCGAACGCTGAAACACCGCCGGCGTGGGGCCGGTCGAATTGCCGTCCGGCCGACGCCGGGTCAGGACCGCTTCTTGGAACGAGCCCGATCGGTCTCGCGCGCCAAGTATCCGGGGCAGGCACATTGCGGGATACTGCACGGGTTCTGTCCCCGATGCTCTCGTCGGGGGTGTCCGCAGTGGCTGCATCGAGCGTCGACGTCTCTTCCGGGGGCCATCACGCGGTACCTCCGGGTCGATACATGTGTCTGGTCGAGGTGAGCAGTTCCGAACGGCCTTGTCCTACGCGGCTCAATGCCCGAACGTCCGGTCGACCGACTGGTTGGCGGTCGCTCCGTGGGCGGCCTTCTTCGCCTTCTTCTCGAGTCGCTTCGTCTTCAGGTCCTTGGCGGCCACCTTCTTGGTGCTTCGGCCGCCCTTGTCCTTGCTTGCCATGAGTGCCTCCTGGCGGGCCACCGAAATGGCGGCCGATGCCCATTGTCTCACATGCGAGAGGATGACGCGGCCGCAGGCGACGTCCCGGTATGGCGTTCCTCCGATGCGAGCCGGCCGGCCGGGACGACGCGGCCTACTTCGGGTCGAGCGTTCCGATCCACTCGTAGCTGCGGTCGAACCAGGTGACCAGTTCGTCCACATCGTCGAAGAGCTCATCGGGGATCGCCACGTAGCCCCGCATGACGCTGCCGTATTGGATGACCGGCTCGGTCGAATACGAGGTCCCGTACTCCTCGATGAGTGCTGACGAGAGCCGGATGGCCATCGTCCCGTCGCGGTCGAGAAAGCTGAACATGTGACCATTGCGCGAGGTGTACGGGTTCTTGGCGCCCTTGACCACTACGTCGCCCGAGCTCGCCTCGACGACCTCACGATATCGGGCCAGCGCTTCCTCGGGCCCCTGGTAATCCGAGCCTCCCGGCATATCTGATCTCCTGTTCGGTGTCGCTTCGACCATAGGTCGGTCTCCGAACGATGTGCCGTGCGTGTTCTCGTCACATCGGGTGCGTACGGTGTGCCCATGTCGAACATCTCCAATCCACTCCCCGTCGAGATCATCCGCAGCCCCCGTCGCAAGAAGACGGTCCAGGCACGGGTGACGAACGGAACCATCGTCGTCAGGGTGCCTGCGGGCCTCGGTAGAGCCGAAGAGACCCGCGTGATCGACTCGATCGTGAGGAAGGTCTCTCGCAAGATCGGCGCGGGCGACATCGACCTCTCGGCGCGGGCGCGGCGGCTCGCCAGGCGTTTCGGACTGCCGGAGCCGACCTCGATCTCGTGGTCCGAGCGGCAGAACACCCGATGGGGATCCTGTACGGCGTCGGACGGATCGATTCGCATTTCGAGCCGGCTGGAGACCGTTCCGGCATTCGTGCTCGACTTCGTGATCGTCCACGAACTCGCACACCTCCGGGTCGCCGGGCACGGACCGGACTTCCAGGCACTCGTGCAGGGCTATCCCGAGGCGGAACGAGCGACCGGCTACCTCATGGCGGTCAGCCATCACTTCGACACCAGACCCGCCGAAGCGTGAGGCTTCGAGGCCTCCTCGGTTCCGTGGCGAGATAGGGTGTCGGCATGGACGACGACGCTCGCAGATCAATGATCGGAATCACGGCGGCCGTGTCAATCGGCGTGTTGGTTGCATGGGCCGGCAGCGACGGGAGTGTTGCCGCAGGCTCCCTCCCGGTGTTCGCACTCTGCGGTCTGCTGGCGTTCGCCATCAACTGGCTGGTGTTCGTCCCGTCCAATGCCGCCAAGACCGAGAAGTACTACGACCTCACGGGGAGCATCACCTACATCTCCGTCACGCTGATCGCCGTCCTGCTGAGCGACGACCTCGATGCCCGGGCGCTGATCGTGGCCGCGATGGTCGCGGTCTGGGCGGCCCGGCTGGGGACGTTCCTGTTCCGACGGATCTCCCGCGACGGCAAGGACGGGCGCTTCGACGAGATCAAGACCGACCCGTTGCGGTTCTTCATGACGTGGACGATCCAAGGGTTGTGGGTGCTGCTGACGGCGGCCGCAGCCTGGGCGATCATCACGAGCGAGGAGCGGCGGGACCTCGGGTGGGTGGCCTTCGTCGGGATCGCGATCTGGCTTGCGGGTTTCGGTATCGAGGTCCTCGCCGATCGCCAGAAGTCGGCGTTCAGAGAGGATCCGGCGAACGAGGGGCGGTTCATCAGCACGGGCTTGTGGGCGTGGTCTCGGCACCCCAACTACTTCGGGGAGATCACGCTGTGGACCGGCGTGGCGGTCATGGCCGTTCCGATCCTCTCCGGTTGGCGTTGGGCAGTCCTCGTCTCACCGGTGTTCGTGTACCTGCTCATCACCCGGATCAGCGGTGTCCCGATGCTCGAGAAGCGGGCGGACAAACGCTGGGGAGGCGAGCCCGACTACGAGCGGTACAAAGAGACGACCCCCGTGCTGATGCTCCGCCCGCCGGGAGCCTGACAGACGGTCGGTCACCCGATTCGGTGGCCGACGAGGCGTTCGCCGACCCCGACGCATCCGCCGGATCACCGAGAAGGCCTTTCGCAAGGTGCTCCCGCCTGAGCATGCCGAAGCTCCGCGACCACGGCCTCTCACTCCGTTCGGCGATGCGGGCACTGAGGACGATACCCGGGACCGACCATCGGGCCATGTTGGCGGGTTTCGAAGGACCGGTCTTGATCCTGAATGGCGAACGCGACGAGGGCAATCGTGAAGAGGAGGAGGACGCAGCTGCGGTCGCGAAAGATGCGACGATCGTGATGGTGGAGGACGCCGGCCACGCCTGCAGCCTCACCCAGCCCGCGGCGTTCTCCGCCGCGATCGATGACTTCTGCCGAACGGACTCCCACTCCGCCGGCTGAAGCCGGGACGTCGCCCGTCACACATCGGTGAGGTCCGATCGAAACCCGAACACCTCGTCGAGCGGTCGGCCGAGGGCATGAGCGATCTCGAATGCCATCTCGAGGCTCGGTGAGTACTTGCCTCCCTCGATCGCAATGACCGTCTGCCTGGTGACACCGATCTTCTCGGCAAGCTCGGCCTGGGTCATCTGTCCGCACTCGGAGCGCAGAAGTCTGATCCGATTCGTGACCCTAGTCCGCCGCTTGGTCACACGAGACCGCCGCGCCGATACAGCAGGATGCGGGTACCGAGAGAGGTCAGCTCAGAGAGGACGAGCGCAGCCAGGATCGCGTTGCCGATCCAGAAGTGGTCGGCCTCGATGACCGCCAGACCCAACGTCAGCAGTGTTCCGGAGCCCAGCACGAAGCCACCCACGTATTCGCCGAGCTGGTTGTACCGCCGGTCGCGCTCGTCGGCCACGCCCGCGCTCCCCGGTTCGCTCACAGCGAGGACGATGTGCGTGACGGTGGCGAGCACCGCCAGCAGCACGACACCGACGAGCACCAGGCCCCGGTACTCGACGGTGGCGACCGCGGCCCCGCCTGCCTCGTTCGCCAACGTCGTGAGGTACCACGCCGACACGATCAGGAGCGATCCGGCGATCGCCCAGGCACTCTTCTCGTTGTAGCTCATCGCGCTCCAGATGTAAAGAACCTTTGACATCACCAAGGTACGCACACGAACACTCCATGTCAAGAGTTCTTTACATGCGCCCCTCACAGGCCGGCCGGCCGCCCCGACGGACCGGGCGCGCGATGATGCAGGGAAAGGCGCTCGGCCTCGACGGTCAGGTCACTTCGATCGCAACGCTTGTTGGCGCTGCTCCCACCGGCCGGCTCCCACCACACCGCCCGCCACGACGCCGGCGAGTGGCAGCATCAGGGCGACCACATTGAGGCCGTCGGCATCGGCAATCCCGCGGGCCGCCAGCAGGCCGAGCCCGGCGCACGCGGCCAGTGTGGCGAGAACCGGTTTCCAGGCGGGTGGGGCGGGGCGGTTGTCGGTTCGAGGTCGCTCGAACCTCCCGAAGGCGATCAGGAACGGGAGCGTCACCACCGTCATGAGGGCGAGCCACACCGGTCGCGTGATCCACCACGTCGCAGTGCCGACGCCGAACCCGAGGCCGGGTCCCCCTGCCAGCAACAGCAGGCCGACCACGGCGACCATCGCTGTGAGATGCCACAGGTAGAGCGTCATGATCGAGCCATTGACGGCCACGACCTTCGTCCATGCCGGCACGCGTTCCAGCCGGCGCTGGGCGACCTTCTCGAGCATCATGGCGAGACCGAACTGGAACACGCCGAGGGCGACGAGCGTCACTTTCGGCGGATTGGAGTTGGTGACCGTCGATCCGGCAAACCCGACCATCGAGACCGGATAGGGCCCGAGGACGATCAAGGACGCCAGCGATGTGAAGCCCCCGAGCGCGAT
>Ga0224512_10001793_pt1 | contig 20199 bp, 25 predicted proteins | sample SF_May12_sed_USG_4_FD_169103 | JGI IMG/M metagenome (GOLD analysis project Ga0224512, IMG submission 169103) | Sediment microbial communities from San Francisco Bay, California, United States - SF_May12_sed_USGS_13 | ecosystem: Environmental > Aquatic > Marine > Sediment | place: USA... | reverse complement strand
GGCCTGTTGGCGAGCATTCGAGTGCTCTGGCCCTGATGAAAGCCGCACGCCCGGTCCTCTCTCGTTAGTCGGCATGGAGATGCGCCGTCCAGTTTGACCAGGTTCTCCGGGCGTCGGTCTGACCGTTTCGTCATCGTCGATGTGCAGTCGTGCGGTGGGTTCAGTTCTGGCGTAGCGTTTGGTTGCGGGCGAGCAGCGCCCAGGCGATGCGCGCGTTCTTGTTGGCGATCGCGACCAGCGTGCGGTAGTAGCCGCGGCGCGCCTGCAGCTCGATCGCCCAGCGCGAGAGCCGATCGGGGTGCGAGGCCGCCGTCTGCAGCACCGAGCGCGCGCCCTGCACGAGCAGGTTTCTGAGGTAGGCATCCCCGCGCTTGCTGATGTGCCCCAGGCGCGTTCTTCCGCCGGTGGAGTACTGCCCGGGCACCAGCCCGATCCAGGCGGCGAACTGCCGGCCGTTCTTGAACTCCCGGGCATTGCCCACGGTGGCGACGATCGCCAGCGCCGTGGTGGGCCCGATGCCGCGGATCTGCATCAAGCGCCTGGCCGGCTCCGAGAGCCGCGCCTGGGCCTGGATCTGCTGGTCGTAGGCCTCAATGCGCTCATCGAGCCCCCGCAGCTGCTCGAGCAGGTCGTCGATCGCCCCTCGGGCGAGCTCGGGCAACGCCTCGGCCGCCTGCGCCGCCTGGCGGCGCACCGTCACCGAGCGCAGTGGCAACACCACGCCAAACTCCGTCATCAGCCCCCGCAGCCGGTTGATGATCGCCGTCCTCTCCACCACAAACCCCTGCCGCACCCGGTGCAGCGCGAGCAGCGCTTGCTGCTCCACCGACTTCACCGGCACAAACCGCATGCTCGGGCGTGTCACCGCCTCGCAGATCGCTTCGGCATCGTTGCCGTCGTTCTTGTCGCTCTTTCGGTACGGCGCCACAAACTTGGGCGCCATCAGCTTCACCGTGTGCCCGTGTGCCTGGAACCGGCGGCCCCACTCATGCGCCCCGGAGCACGCTTCCATCCCGATCAGGCACGGCGCGAGCCCTGCCACCGTCTGCACCAGCCGATCGCGCCGCACCGTCCGGCGCAGCACCATCCTGCCTTTGCCATCCACACCGTGCAGAGAAAACACGCTCTTTGCCAGGTCAATGCCCACAGTAGTAATCTGTTCCATGACTTCCCCTCCGGCTATTTAGATTGAATACAGACACTTCAATCTTGGCACTCCGATGCCGTCGCCGGCCAGGGGAAGTCCCTTTCATTCGTTAGAGCTCTAAGGGGGATGTCATGGTTCAACAGCGGTCGGTCTTTGTCGAAACCTTGAAGGCAATCGCTGACGCATTCAATGCCCATGATCTGGATGCCATCATGGAGTTTTTTGCCGACGACTACTCGTTTGACATGCCGCGTGGTCGGGAGTCCTGGGGCCAGCGCTTTACGGGCAAAGCCGCCGTGCGCGAGGGATTAGCCACACGCTTCAAAGGCCTCCCCGACGTGCACTACGGCGATGATCGACACTGGGTCAGTGGCGATATGGGCGTGTCCGAGTGGCTGCTGACCGGCACGGCGCCTGACGGACGCCGAGTGCGGGTCCGTGGATGCGACCTCTGGGAGTTTCGAGACGGGAAGGTGGTTAGAAAGGACTCCTACTGGAAGATCGTTGAGGGGTCGGTCTGAACGCCGCCGCTCTAACTATGGGGTGGAGCCGACGCGGTATCGCGCGCGGCTCACTCTGACGTTTGGTGGCAACGAAAATACCGATGGATCAGTCAGCACAATTTTGGGACAAGATTGCAGAACGCTATTCGAAACGGCCCATCGCTGATGAAGCCGCGTACCAAGAAAAGCTAAAGGTCACACGCAAATACCTTCGTCCAGACATGCAGGTATTAGAGTTTGGCTGCGGAACGGGATCGACAGCCATCATTCATGCGCCTTGCGTGAAACATATTCATGCGATTGATATTTCATCAAGAATGATTGAAATCGCCCAAGGCAAAGCTGACGCACAAAATATCAAAAATATCAATTTTGGACGCTCGTCCATCGATGACTTTAGTGTGCCTGATCAATCCCTGGATGCAGTTCTTGGGCTTAGCATTCTGCACTTACTCGGCAACTGGGAAGAGGCCATAGCCAGGGTTCATAAAATGCTCAAGCCGGGCGGCGTTTTCATATCCAGCACGGCGTGCATAGGCGATTCGATGAAGTTTTTCAAGGTTGTCGCGCCGATAGGGAAGTTCTTAGGTTTGATGCCGTTGGTCAAGGTCTTTACGACAAGAGAATTGGAAAACAGTTTGACTGATGCCGGTTTTAAGATTGACTACCAATGGCGACCGGGTAAAAACAAAGCAGTGTTTATTGTGGCGAAGAAGGCTGAGTAGGAGCGATTACCTCGATATGCGGGTATTGCGTTTACTTGGCAAATGCCACCTAACCAGGCGATCAACTCGCTCGCTTGACCGCTCCCTTCCTTCGCTGCCGCTCCGGTCAGTCGCCGTCAAGCGCCAGTTATCGCGACGTTAGCCGGCAGTTTTCTTACCGAAATGCTGTATCGCATCGGCGCGGGTTTAGTGTTGTTGGCCCACTTTCTTTTCGTGGCGTTTGCTGTCTTGGGCGGGGCGTTGGCGTATTACAGTCCCACGTGGCCATGGGTACATGTTCCGGTGGTGCTGTGGTCCGCGGTTGTAAACTTCATGAGCTGGACCTGCCCGCTGACGCCAATGGAAAACGCCTTGCGCAATCGCGCCGGCCGGTTGGGATACTCGGGGGGCTTTGTGGAGCACTACATCGGACCCTTGGTCTACCCGCGCGGGATGCCGCGTCAGTTGGAGCTCGTGGCAGGCGTTTCGATTTTGGCGTGGAATGCATTGGTATACGCGGTCGTCGTCCTATGGGCCGCACGATGACAGACGTCACAGGCATCGACCATGTCTACGTTGCCGTGTCCGATCTCGATCGGTCGGAAGCCTTCGACCGCGTCATGCTGCAAGCGCTGGGCTTCCGGAAGAATACGTTCGCCATCGGCGGTGACCCGCATGTTCAATACTTCAACCGCCACTTCGGCTACGTGCTGCGTCCCGCACGCGGGAACGGCAAGCACAATCCCTACGCTCCCGGGTTGCACCACTTGTGTCTTCGAGTCGAGTCAGTAGCCGACGTTGTCGCCGTTGCCAAAGCGCTCCGCGGCGCGGGCATCGAAGCTTCCGAGGCCAGGCTCTACGCCGAGTACGCGCCCGACTACTGGGCAACGTTCTTTAACGACCCCGATGGTGTGCGGCTCGAAGTCACCAACTATCGCCAGGAGCGCCGTGACCGCCATGACCAGTGGCATCAACTTCGTGGCTAAGCAAGCGCGGGCGGCCGGCGATGGCGTCAAGTTCTTCGACACGCAGTTTCAGCGGCAGGCGCGAGATCGCGACTTCCGGCTCAATCCCTTTGAGCTGGCTGCCCTGCCCCACTTGCACGGCCGCGTGCTGGACTACGGCTGCGGCTTGGGCAACCTCGCCTTCGCCGCCGCCCAGCGCGGCTGTTCCGTTATCGCGCTCGACGCCAGCCCGGCAGCAATCGCGCATATCCGGCAACGCGCTGCTGCCGAGGCGCTGCCCGTGCAGGCGGCATTGGCAGATCTCCGGGACTACCAACTCGAGGAAGACTTTGATGCGGTGGTTTCGATTGGCTTACTGATGTTCTTCGACTGCCCAACCGCGTTCAAGGCGCTGGAGCATCTCCAGGCCCACGTGCGCGAAGGCGGCATCGCCGTTGTCAACGTCCTGATAGCCGGTACCACCTACCTCGACATGTTCGGCGCCGATAGCTATTGCCTGTTCTCCCGCACGGAGCTCGAGTCCCGCTTCTCCGGGTGGAACATCCTTAGCTCCGAGTTCAGCGACTTCGAGGCCCCGGGAGGACGCAACAAGGCGTTTGCCACCGTCATCGCGCAAAAACCGCGCACCCCTGATGAGGTTCGGGCATGACCCCCCAGTCGAGCGGCCGTCCGCCTTGGGGCGTCAATCTCGCCTTCCTGATTTACGTGTGGCGGCTGCACCCGAATGGGACGCTCAGGGCCTGACTCCACGACACGGCGCCCCAGAACTACCCTGGAACTGGCGCTATAGTGGCTCGCTCGCGCTGGGAACCCGGAATCAACGCAGGAGACTGTTTTGCCCACGACCACCCTGTTTATCGGCTCGTCTGCGGCGGCGAAGTCGCAGGCAAGAGCGATCGTCGCGAAGTTCCAGGGCCCGACGCTGAAATTCATTCCCTGGTGGGACGCCTTCACCGCCGGCCGGACTCTGCTCGAGGACCTCGACCACATCCGGGGCAAGGTTGACGGCGCCGTGCTTCTTTTCTCGCCGGAAGCCCGCTCGACCGTAAGGAGGAAGACCGTGCAGGTGCCAAACCTCAACGTCCTGTTCGAATTCGGCTACTTCTACGGCCACTTCGGCAAGCGCAAGACCGCGATGCTGAAGTACGGCGACTTCTACCTGCCCTCCGATTTCGGCGGCTACATCCACATCCACGGCAGCACCTTCTTCAAGCGCGGCGCGGCCGTCAAGGTCGGCAAGCGCACCGAAAGCGAATTCGGCCGCTGGCTCGCCGCATTGTGAGTTCCGGTCCCATGTCCCGCGTTGTCCGCGACTCCCTGCTTTCCCTGCGCGAGCTGCTGCTGACCGCCCTGCCGTTCGTCGCCCTGACGCTGGCGCTGCTCGTCGTCGCTTACCTCGTGCTCGATCCGGCACCGCCGAAACGCACGGTGCTCGCCACCGGCCCCGAGCAAAGCGCCGCCGCCGAGTTCGGCAAGCGCTACGCGAGCGAGCTGCAGCGCCACGGCATCGAGGTGGTGCTGCGCACCACGCGCGGCTCGCTCGAAAACCTGCAGCTGCTGCGCGACAGGACGCGGCAGGTGGAATTCGCCTTCGTCCAGGGCGGCGCAAGCGAGGCCGTGCGCGCGGCCGACGAAGACCGCGCCGGCGCGCCGCTCGTCTCCCTGGGCAGCCTCTTCTACGAGCCGGTGTGGCTGTTCTACCGCGAAGCGGCGGCGAAGAAACTGCCGCGGGCCGCGCTCGCCGAGCTGGCGCAGCTGCGCGGCTGGCGGGTCAACGTCGGCACCAAGGGCAGCGGCATGCCGGGCCTGATGGGCAAGCTGCTCGCCGTTAACGGCGTCGAGCCGGACGAGCTGAAGCGCAACTTCCTTGACGTCACGCCCGCGGTCGTTGCGCTCCTCGGCAACGAGCTGGACGCGCTCGCGTTTGCCTCGGCGCCCGAATCGCCGATGGCACAGATGCTCCTGCAGACTCCCGGCGTGAAGCTGCTCGAGTTCGGGCAGGCGCAAGCCTACTCGCGCCGCCTGCCGTTTCTCAGCGCGGTGACGCTGCCGCGCGGCGTCGCCGACCTGGCGCGCGATGTACCCACGCACGACGTGCCGCTGATCGCGCCCACCACCTCGCTCCTGGCGCGCGAGGGCATGCACCCGGCCCTGGTGCAGCTGTTTGCACAGGCGGCCGGCAAGATTCACGGCGAGGCGGGATGGATCTCGGGCGCCGGACGCTTCCCGACGCCGCAAAGCACCGAGTTCCCGCTCGCGCGCGAGGCCGATCGCTATTACCGCAGCGGGCCGCCACTGCTGCAGCGCTACCTGCCCTTCTGGCTGGCCAACCTCGTCGACCGCATGTGGGTGGTGCTGTTCTCGATCATCGCGGTGCTGATCCCGCTGTCGCGCATCGTGCCGCCGCTGTACCGCTTTCGCGTGCGCTCGCGCGTGTTCCGCTGGTACCGGCATCTGCGCCAGATCGAGGAGCGCATCGACAGCGATGGCGCGGACGCCGCCGCCCTGCTCGCCGAGCTGGACCGGCTCGAGGCTAAAACCGGAGAAATCACGGTGCCGCTGTCTTACACCGACGAGCTCTACGCCCTGCGCGGCAACATCGCCATGGTGCGCGCTCGGCTCCTGCAGGCGCGCGCATCGTCGGCAGCTGCCTGAACCGGTTCGCATCCATGCGCACGCGCCTGGCTGGCGGACCGCGGGTTCCTGGTCGATACTCGCGGCTGCGGTTGCGCGACGCCGCGACGCATCAGCCGACATCATCGCCGCAGGAGGAGCCATGGAAGCATTGAAGGACGCAAGCCGCTTCTATGAGGTCGAGCGCCGCCAGTTCCACGCGGAGCGGCCGGGGTTTCGCATCAACGAACTGCAGATCTCGCCGACGCAGAAGGTGCCCTGGCACTATCACACCCACGTCCAGGACGCGTTCTACGTGATCGAGGGATCGATCCGCATCTTCCTGCAGAATCCGAAGGAAGAGGTGACGCTGAAGCCCGGCGATACCTACTCGGTTCCGCCGCGCCGGCCGCACCTGGTCACCAACGGCGGCGACACGTCGGCGACCTTCCTCGTCCTTCAAGGCATCGGCGAATACGATTTCGTGCCGCTGGTGCCGAAGCGTGACGCCTAGCGACTTCGACTAGCGCCCGATGTCGGCCCTGCGCAATATCCGCATGCTCGCGCGCTACACGGCCTGGGCAAACGACCTGCTGTTCGACGCGCTGCTGCAATTGCCCGACGGCGAAGCGACCACGAAGCGCGCCACCCTCTTCGGCAACATGGTGCACACGCTCAATCACGCCTTCGTGGTGGATCGCATCTGGCAGGCGCATCTGCAGCATCGCGACCATGGCTTCAAGGCGCGCAATACCGAGACGCATCCGCCGCTCGCGGAGCTGCGGCGCGACCAGGGCATGCTGGACGAGTGGTACATCGGCTACGCCGACCGGCTCAGCGAGCGAACGCACGACGAAGTGGTCGAGTTCGAGTTCGTCGATGGCGGCGCCGGCGCGATGACGCGCGGCGACATCCTGCTCCATGTCGTCAACCACAAGACCTACCACCGCGGGGTCGTGGCGGACTTGATGTACCAGGTACCGGCCCGTCCGCCGACCATGGACCTGCCGGTGTTCCTGCGCGACGCGGCGCCGGCAATGCTCTCCCGCAAAGTCCGATGACTGGCAAGACCGCCCTCGTCGCCGGCGCCACGGGTGCGACCGCCAAGCGGCTCATTGAAGTGCTGCTGGCGCAAGACTGGCAGGTCATCGGGGTCTCGCGCCATGCGACCGAAACCTCGAACGTCTCCCGACTGTCCTACATCCGTGCCGATCTGCTCGATCCCGCGAGCTGCGCCCCTGCGTTGAAGAAAGCAAACGGCATCACCCATCTGTTCTACACCGCCCGCGCCGCCTTTGGCGAGGGCGGCGTCGAAAGCGTCGAGCTTAATGTCGCCATGCTGCGCAACGTCCTGAACGCCGTCGACGCGGCCGCGCCGCGCCTCGAGCACGTCCACCTGGTCGAGGGCCAGAAGTGGTACGACGTGCGCGTCAGGCCGGCGCGCACGCCCACGCGCGAGGACGATCCGCGGCCGCCGCAGGCCAATTTCTACTACGACCAGGAAGATCTGCTGCGCGAGCGGCAGGCGAAAAGAGACTGGACCTGGTCGGCCTCGCGCCCGCACATGGTCTACGACTTCGCGCCGGAACGCCCGCGCAACGTCGTGCCGACCATCGGCGCCTGGGCGGCGATGTGCGCGGAGCTCGGCATGCCGCTCGACTTTCCCGGCTCGCCCGGATGCTTTTCGGCGCTGATGGAATTCACCGACGCCACGCAGCTCGCGCGCGCCATGGTCTGGATGGCGACGAGCGAAACGGCGAGAAACCAGGCCTACAACGTCACCGACAGCTGCCAGTTCCGCTGGCAGTGGCTGTGGCCGAGAATTGCCGCGCATTTCTCGCTGCAACCCGGGCAGGTACGCCCGCTCAAATTGACGGAATGGATGCAGGACAAGGAGCCGGCCTGGGAGCGGATCGTGAAACGGCACGGCCTTGCGCAAACAGCGCTGAAGGACGTCGCCTCGTGGGCGTTCGCCGACTTTCTCTGGGGACTGGACAGCGACCTGCCCACCGATACGACCAAGATCCGCCTGCACGGATTCCACGGTGTGGTCGACACCACGGACCAGTTCCTCGTCCACCTGCGGCGTTACCGCGAGGCGCGCCTGCTGCCGTGAGCATCGCGCACCGATGACGATCCGCGTCGTCCGTCTGGGCACCGCAAGAGCCGCAAATGAAGGGCTGCGCATCGGCACGGTGCGCCGGCCACCGCGCGGCGTGCCGAAGTCGAAATCCGCTTCGGGAAACTGGTACGACGTGTGGCTGCCGAACCTCTCGCCGACGCCCGCAACGGTCAAGCTCGGACTGACCGCCGGCACCGCCCGTCAATGGCAGGCCTTCGCGAAGCGCTATCGTGCCGAGATGGCGCGCCCGGATAACAGCCGGGTCCTCGATCTGCTGGCCGCCCTGTCGCACGCGGCGGATCTTTCAGTGGGCTGCTATTGCGAGGAGGAGTCGCGCTGCCACCGGTCGATCCTGCGCGCGCTGCTGGTCGAGCGCGGCGCGAAGGTAATGAATCCGAAGACCGGATGATGAGCACGGCGGCTTCCGATCTGGTGTCCTGCCCGGGCGAACCCGGCAAGGTGGCGCCGGTGGTCGACCGCAACCGCTGCGAAGCGAAAGGCGACTGCGTGCGCGTCTGTCCCTACAACGTTTTCGAAATCCGTACGCTCGCGCCCGACGATCGCCAGCGCCTGTCCTGGCGCGGCAAGCTCAAGGCCTGGGTGCACGGCAACCGGCAATCGTTCGTCGCGCGGCCCGATGCCTGCCATGCCCGCAAACTGTGCATCGACGCCTGCCCGGAGCAGGCGCTCAGCCTCGCACCGAATCTGCGACACTAGCGGCATGGCCGCCTGGTTCCTGCCCGCACTCAAAGCCGTCCTGCCGCACGTCGGCACCATCATCACCGTTGCTGCGCCGGTGTTCACGCGCAAGAGCGCCGAGGCGGCGAACCAGGCGCAGCTCGTTCAGCAGCAGATCGGCGAGCTGCAAGCGGCCGCGTCGCAGAATGCCGACAACATCAAGGCGCTCGCCGAGCAGCTGCAGGGCACGGTCGCGGCCCTGCACCAGGCGGCGGCGATCGCCGAAGCGCGGCTGCGCCGTGCCTTCCTGCTGTGCGCCGTGGCCATCGGCCTGTCCACAGTCACCACGGGAGTCGCGCTCTTCCTGATCTTCCGCGGCTAGCCGCGCGCGCCACGCTGTAAGCTCGGCGCCCGCTTCCCCGACCAAGCACGACAAGGAACGCCATGGACGCCTACTACAAGCCGGAGCATCTTGCCCATTTCGCCAACGTTTCCGAAGCGAGCCCGGAGCTGGGCAGGAAGTTCTTCGACTACTACGGCGCCGTGTTCGCCGACGGCGCCCTCAGCGCGCGCGAGAAAAGCCTCATCGCGCTCGCCGTCGCGCACACCGTGCAATGCCCCTACTGCATTGATGCCTATACGCAGGACTGCCAGCAGAAAGGCGCCGACCTCGAGCAGATGACCGAGGCCGTGCACGTCGCCGTGGCGATCCGCGGCGGCTCCTCGCTGGTGCACGGCATGCAGATGCGCGAGCAGGCGAAGAAGATGGGGATGTAGGGGTGCGCCCCGCCACCATCCCCCTCAGGCTGGAGGACGTCGCGGTCGAGCTGGCCGAAGACCGCGCCTCGCCGCGGGCCGCGCAGAGCCTGCATCGCCGCCACGCCCCGCTCGACTTCCCCGCGCGGCAGTTGCAGCTCCTCGAGCGCATCCCCTTGCGTGCCGAGTTCCGCGCGCTCGCGCCGGATCTCGCCCCCGCGCAACTCGAGATCTTCCAGGTCAACCTGGGGAAGCTCTGCAACATGACCTGCCGCCACTGCCACGTCGACGCCGGGCCCGACCGCACCGACGCCATGATGGCCGACGCCACCGTCGACGAAGTGATCGCCGCGCTGCGCGCCTCGAGCGCGCACACGGTTGATCTCACCGGCGGCGCGCCCGAGCTGCACCCGCGCTTTCGCGACGTGGTGCAGGCGGCGTTCGACGCCGGCAAGCACGTCATGGACCGCTGCAACCTCACGGTGCTGCTGCTGCCGAGAAGCGCGGGCCTGGTCGACTGGCTCGCCGATCGCAACGTCGAGATCGTCGCCTCGCTCCCCCACTACCGCCGCCCCAACACCGACGCGCAGCGCGGCGACGGCGTCTTCGAGCGCTCGATCCGGGCGCTACGCATCCTGAACGCCGCCGGCTACGGCAAGGGCAACCCGCAGCGGCGCCTGACGCTGGTGTCGAACCCGGCGGGCGCCTTTCTCGGCGCGTCGCAGGCGAGCGTCGAGCGCGAATGGCGCGCAGGCCTGCAGAAGAATTTCGGCCTCACGTTCGACCGCCTGTTCGCGCTGAACAACATGCCGATCGCGCGCTTCCTGGAATGGCTGCAGGACTCGGGCAATCTCGAGGCCTACATGGAGCGGCTGGTGACCGCCTTCAACCCGGGGGCGATCGCCGGCCTCATGTGCCGCAATACCCTGTCGGTGGGCTGGGACGGGCGGCTTTACGACTGCGACTTCAACCAGATGCTCGAGCTGGAGATCGACCGGGCCGCGGGACCGCACATCCGCGACTTCGACGAGCAGGCCTGGGGCCAGCGCTCGATCGTGACCGCGCGCCACTGTTTCGGCTGCACCGCCGGCGCCGGCAGCTCCTGCGGAGGGCAAACGGCCTGACGCAGGGTGGGCCAACGGCCCACCCTACGGCATCCGCCAGACGATCTTTCCGCCCGCTTCCTTCCCCATGCCGTCGAGGTATGCCTCGTGCGCGCGCAGCTCGTCGTCCGAGGCGCGCAGCACGGCGAGTTTCGAGGCGTCGATCCTTGCCGTCACCGCAGCCTGCTCGGCGGCGGTCTCCAGGTCCATCGCCAGGCTGTCCTGGCCGCGCGTCATCGCCAGGTAGACCTCGGCCAGCAGCCGCGCATCGAGCAGCGCGCCGTGCAGCGTGCGGTGCGCGTTGTCCACCGCGTAGCGCTCGCACAGCGCATCGAGCGAGTTACGCCGGCCGGGATGCAGCTCGCGCGCCAGCGGCAGCGTGTCGATGATGCCGGCGACGTGCTCTTTCAGGCGCCCGAGCCCCGCGCGCTCCAGCTCCAGGTCGAGGAACTCGACGTCGAAATCGGCGTTGTGGATCACGAGCTCGGCGCCGCGGGTGTACTCGAGGAACGCTTTCGCGATCTCGGCGAACTTCGGCTTGTCGGCGAGAAACTCGTCGGTGAGCCCGTGCACGCGCAGCGCGCCCTCCTCGCTCTTTCTCTCCGGATTGACGTAGCAGTGGAAATGGTTGTCGCTCACGCGCCGGCTCAGGAGCTCGATGCAGCCGATCTCGATCACGCGGTCGCCCAGGCTCGCCGAAAGGCCGGTGGTCTCGGTGTCGAGCACGACCTGTCTAGCGGCCATGGTCAATGCCTTTGTTGGCGAGAGCGTCGGCGCGCTCGTTCTCCGGATGCCCGGAATGGCCGCGCACCCAGTGCCATTCGACCTCGTGCCCGCCTGCCAGCTCGTCGAGCCGCATCCACAGGTCGACGTTCTTAACGGGTTTGCGGTCCGCGGTGCGCCAGCCGCGGCGCTTCCAGTCGTGGATCCATTCGGTGATGCCCTTCTGCACGTACTGCGAGTCCGTGTACAGGCGCACGCGCGCGCGCCCGTCGAGCGATTCCAGCGCGCGGATCACCGCCGTCAGCTCCATGCGGTTGTTGGTGGTGGCGGGCTCGCCGCCGTGCAGTTCGCGCTCGCGCCCGGCCACGCGCAGCAGCACGCCCCAGCCGCCCGGTCCGGGGTTGCCCTTGCAGGCGCCGTCGGCGTACACCTCGACCGTCGCGTCAGTCATTGCGGCGCTGCGTGACGTGGCCGGGGTGCCCGTTCTTCTGCGGCATCGCCGCCAGCGCGCGGCGCCGCGCCCGCTCCTTGCGCCAGGCCGGCGTGATGAGGCGCATGCCGTGCACGCGCTTCACCGCGCGCACCACGTACACGCCGCCGAGGATCGGCCACCAGCGCGCGCCCGCCTGCTCCATGAAGGCGAAGCGCTCGCGCCAGGCGGGTTGCGCGAGCGGCGGCGCGTAGCAGCCGAAGCGCCCGCCGTTCAACTCGAACGACAGCAGCTGCAGCCAGTCCTTGAGCCGCAACAGTCCGATGAATCGCGCGTCCCAAGGCGAGCCGGCGTTTCGCGCGGAGAACCAGCGGCGCAGGCCCCAGAGCGAAGCGTTGTTGAAGCCGGAGATCACGACCTGGCCCTCGGGGCGCAGCACGCGTTCGGCCTCGCGCAGCACGCTGTGCGCGTCGAGGTGCGATTCGAGCGCGTGCGGCAACACCACCAGGTCGAGGCTCTGCGAGGCGAGCGGCAGCTGCAGCGGATCGGCGGCGAGCGCCGCGCCCACCTCCAGCGCCACGGTAAAACGGAACGGGATGCGGTTCTGGCGCAGGCAGGAAATTTCCGGCAGGCCGACCTGCACGGCGCGGAAGCCGAATACGTCCTCGACGGCGTTATCGAACTGCTGCATTTCCCAGTCGAGCACGTAGCGCCCGAGCGGCGTCTCGCACCACCCGGAAAAGGACGCACGCTCGCCGTTATACTTGGCCGCCGCATCCGAAATGAAAGACTCGCGATCCATGATCGATATCGTTCCGCTACCGGCCCTGAAGGACAACTACATCTGGACGCTGCGCACGGCCACGCACGCGGCGGTGGTCGACCCGGGTGAGGCGCGGCCGGTGCTCGAGTACCTGGCGCGCGAACGGCTCGAGCTTTGCGCCATCCTCGCCACCCACCACCATCCCGACCACGTCGGCGGCATTCCGCAGCTGCTCGCCGCGAAGCGCGTTCCGGTGTACGGCCCGAAGGACGAGCCGATCGCCACGCTCACGCAGCCGGTCGGCGAAGGCGACACCGTGCCCATCCCGGAGCTCGGCGTCACGCTCTCGGTGCTGGATATTCCCGGGCATACGCGAGCGCATATCGCCTATTATGGCGTGGAATCATTGTTTTGCGGCGACACGCTGTTCGCCTGCGGCTGCGGGCGGCTGTTCGAGGGCACGCCCGAGCAGATGATGGCCTCGCTCACCAAACTCGCCGCGCTGCCCGATGCGACCAAGGTCTATTGCGGCCACGAATACACGCTCGCCAACATCGGCTTCGCCCAGCAGGTCGAGCCGCAGAACGCGGCGCTCGCGGCGCGCCTCGCGCGCGACCGGGCATTGCGCGCGGCGGGCAAGCCGACGCTGCCTTCGACCCTCGGCGAGGAGCGCGCTACGAACCCGTTCCTGCGCTGGCGCGAGCCGGCGGTGATCGCCTCGGCCAACAAGTACCTCGGCGCGCGGGTCTCGGACCCGGTTCGGGTGTTCGCCGCCATCCGGGAGTGGAAGAATCGGGCCTGAGCGAGTAGGATCGCCCTGCGTGCAAGGACTTAGGGGACCTTCCGGAAGTATTTTCGTAGCAGCGGCGGCGCTGCTGCTGCAGGCGTGCGCGACCACTCCTCCCGTGGCGCCCGAGTTGCCCGAGGTCAGCTTGGCGATGCCCGCGGCCGTGCCGCCGGCGGATCCCGCGCCGCCGCCTGCCGCGCCCGAGGCGCAAGTCGCGCCGCCGCACCTGCCGCGCGTGCGCCTGCTGGACGCCACGCGCCTGCCGCCGTTCGAAGGCGAAAAACGCGAGCTGGCGGAGCCGCAGCTGGTCGCCAAGCTCGATCGCACGCAGCCCACCGACGACCTGTGGCAGCGGCTGCGCCGCGGCTTCGCCATGGCCGACATCCGCTCGCCGCGGGTGGACGAGCGCACTTCGTGGTACGTCGCCAACCAGGATTACATGCAGCGCATGTTCGAGCGCACGCGGCGCTACCTGTTCCACATCGTCGCCGAGCTGGAAAAGCGCCACATGCCCACCGAGCTCGCGCTGCTGCCGATGGTGGAGAGCGCCTTCAACCCCATGGCCTATTCACGCTCGCACGCCTCGGGGCTGTGGCAGTTCATTCCCGGCACCGGCAAGCGCTACGAGCTGACGCAGAACTGGTGGTACGACGGTCGGCGCGACGTCGTCGACTCGACCAACGCGGCGCTCGACTACCTGCAGGACCTGTACGAAATGCACGGTGATTGGCACCTCGCGCTCGCCTCCTACAACTGGGGCGAGAACAACGTCGCCCGCGCCGTCGCCAAGAACAGAAAGCGCGGCAAGCCGATCGACTACCTCAGCCTGCCGATGCCGCGCGAGACGCGCGGCTACGTGCCCAAGCTGCAGGCGCTGAAGAACCTGATCGCCAACCCCGCCGCGTACGGCATCGCGCTGGCGCCCATTCCCAACGAACCCTACTTCGCCACCGTCACCAGGACGCTCGACATCGACGTCCTGCTGGCCGCCACGCTCGCCGAGATGCCGGTCGAGGAATTCATCGCCCTCAACCCCGGCTTCAGCCGGCCGGTGATCCGCTCGGCCGTGGCCTCGCACATCGTGCTGCCCGCGGACAAGGTGGAGACCTTCCATGCCAACCTGGAGCGGCTCGACGACGACGCGCTCGTGTCCTGGAAGACCTACAAGCCGCGCCGCGGCGACACGCTGGAAGGCATTGCCCGCGCCCACGGCCTCACCGTCAGCCAGCTGCGCGAGGTGAACGGCATTTCGCCGCGCACGCGCCGCGTGCCGAAACTGCTGGTGGTGCCGATCGAGGACGGTGCCGAGACCTTCTCGCGGCTGCCGATCATGTACGCGCCGCCGGTGCCGAGCGGCGGCCGCACGCACGTCGTGCGCCGCGGCGAGACCGCCTGGGGCATCGCGCGCCGCTACGGCGTCACGGTGAAGGACTTGAAGCGCTGGAACCGGATCGGCGCGCACCTGATGGCCGGCCAGCGCCTGGTCATCTTCTAGTCCACCTTCGGCACCGCCGCCAGCAGCGTGCGCGTATAGGGATGGCGCGGCGCGCGCAGCACCTCGCCCGCCGGCCCCTGCTCGACGATGCGCCCCTCGTTCATCACCGCCACCTCGTGCGCGAGGTACTCGACCACTGCCAGGTTGTGCGTGATGAAGAGGTAAGCCAGCCCGAGCCGCTCCTGCAGCGACTTCAGCAGGTTCAGGATCTGCGCCTGCACCGAGACGTCGAGCGCGCTCGTCGGTTCGTCGCAAACGATGAGCTTCGGCTCCACCGCCAGGGCGCGGGCGATGGCGATCCGCTGGCGCTGGCCGCCCGAGAACTCGTGCGGGTAGCGGCTGGTCGCCGATGCCGGCAGCCCCACCTGGTCGAGCAGCACGCCGATGCGGCGCGCGCGCTCGGCATCGTCGCGTCCGACCCCGAGGCTGCGCATGCCCTCGGCGAGAATGTCGGCGACGCGCATGCGCGGGTTGAGCGAGGCGTACGGGTCCTGGAACACGATCTGCATCGCCGCGCGGTAGCGCTGCAAGCCGGCGCGGCCGAGGCGCGTGAGCTCCTCGCCCTGGTAGCGCACGCTGCCCGCGCTTGGCCGGATAAGCTGCAGGATCGCCTTGCCGACGGTGGTCTTGCCCGAGCCCGACTCGCCCACCAGCGCCAGCGTGCGGCCTTCGGCCACCGCCAGCGACACGCCGTCCACCGCCTTGACGTAGCCGACGGTGCGACGGAACACGCCGCGGCGGATCGGGAAATGCACCTTCAGGTCCTTGACGTCGAGCAGCCGGCGGGCGCCGGCCGCCGCCGCCGCAGCGGGCGCGGCGCGCGAGGCGGCGCGCGGCGCGGCGCGCTCGGTCTCGCGCAGGTGGCAGCGCACGCGGTGGCCCGGCTCGAGCGTGCGCAGCTGCGGGACTTCGCGCGCGCAGCGCTCGAAGGCGAAATCGCAGCGCTCGGTGAAGCGGCAGCCGCCGAATTCGGTCGTCAGCGGCGGCACCTGGCCGGGGATCTGGGCGAGGCTGCCGTCGCGCTGCGCCGCGCCGGGCAGCGCGGCGAACAGCTTCTGCGAATACGGGTGCTGCGGCGCGCGGAAGAACTGCTCGCGCGGCGCGACTTCGACGATCTCACCGGCGTACATCACCGCCACGCGATCGGCCATGCGGGCGACGATTCCCAGGTCGTGGGTGATGAGCAGCAGCGCCATGCCGCGCTCGGCCTGCAGCTTCGCCAACAGATCGAGAATCTGCGCCTGGATGGTGACGTCGAGTGCCGTGGTGGGCTCGTCGGCGATCAGCACCTCGGGGTCGACGGCGAGCGCGGCCGCGATCATGACGCGCTGCCGCTGCCCCCCGGAGAGCTGGAAGGCGTATTCGCCCATGCGCCGCTCGGCCTCCGGGACGCCGACCGAGCGCAGCAGCTCGAGCGTCCGGCGACGCACGGCGGGACCGCGCAGACTGGTGTGGCGCTCGATCACCTCGGCCACCTGCCGGCCGACCGTGAGAACGGGGTTCAGCGCGGTGCCCGGTTCCTGGAAGATCATCGCCGCGCGCTTGCCGCGCACAGCGCGCATGGCCGCCTCGGGCAGCGCCAGCAGGTCCAGCCCGCCCAGGCGCACGCTGCCGCCGGCGATACGGCCCACGTCCGGCAGCAGCCGCAGGATGGAGAGCGCGGTCATCGACTTGCCGCAGCCCGACTCGCCCACCAACGCGAAGCACTCGCCCTTCGCGATCTCGAGATCGACGCCGTCCACGGCGCGCAGCTCGCCTTCGGGCGTGTCGAGCACCGTGCGCAGGCCTGCCAACTCGAGCGCGGCGCTCACACGCGCACCCGCGGGTCGAAGCCGTCGCGCACCGCGTCGGCGAACAGGTTCGCCGCCAGCACCAGCGCGAACATGAAGACGAAGGCGGCGGCGAGCGACCACCACACCATCGGCTCGCGCGCCATCTCCAGGCGCGCGGCGTTGATCATGGTGCCGAAGCTGGTGGTCGAAGGATCGACGCCGACGCCGACGTAAGACAGCACCGCTTCGGCCAGCACCAGGCCGGAGAAGTCCAGCACCAGCGTGATGATGACGATGTGCGCGACGTTGGGCAGGATGTGCCGCGCCAGGATGCGCGCATGCGACACGCCGAAGGCGTGCGCCGCCTGGATGTACTCGAGCTCGCTGAGCTTTAGCGCCTCGCCGCGCAGCAGGCGCGCGAGGCCGGTCCAGCTGGTCAGGCCGAGGATCGCGCACAGGCCGAGCAGGCGCATGTCGGCACGCTGCGCCGTGGTCGGGAACCAGTCGCCGTGGTTGTCGAGGAACACCTGCAGCATGAGCACGAAGGCGGCGATGAGCAGCACGCCGGGGATCGAATTAAGCGTCGTATAGAGGTACTGGATGACATCGTCCACCCAGCCCCTGAAATAGCCCGCGGCGATGCCGGCCATGATTCCCAGGGGCAGGAGCACCAGCGTGGTCACCGTGCCGATGACGAGACTGGTGCGGATGCTTTTCAGCGCCTGGTAGAGCACATCCTGCCCCACCTGGTTGGTCCCGAGAACGTGAAAGCCGTCGGCGAGCATCGCGGCCGGCCCGGCCAACGCGAGAATCGCGCCCAGCGCCGCGGCCGCTGCGCCCCAAGGCACGTTCGGCCAGCGCCGCACGAGCGCGCGGCGCGCGCAAATCAGCACCACGGACCACAGTGCGAAGGCCGCCGCGAGCCCCGCGAGCGCGCGCAAGACAACGTCCTTTCCCCAATCGGCTTCGGCCTCGAGATGCGCGCCGCCATGGCGCAGGCGCGGGAAGTCGCGCGCCGTCCGGCCATCGGGCAGCTCCACCTGCTCCCTCTGGAAGAGCCGCGTGGCAAGCGGCGCCGAATAGGTCTTCTCGAAACGCTCGCGCAGCGGCGCCAGCCCGAGATCGAGCAGCGAGCGCGCCTCCACCGAGTAGGCGACGGGCGCGCCGGCGTCCCGAGCCGGCAGCGCCGGCCGGTAGTGCAGCGAATCGAGCAGGCCCACAAGGATGTAGCACGCAAGAACCACGGCCGAGGCCACTGCGGTGCGACTGCGGAATACGCGCGCCCAAGGCGCGGCGAGGTGCGCACGGCGGCGGCTGTACCAAGCGAAGGACGCCACCGCCAGCACCAGCAGCCACACCAGGAAATCGGTAGCGAGGACGACCGGCACGCTAGGCGAGCCTCACGCGTGGATCGACCAGCGTGTAGGAGATGTCGGTGAGCAGCAGCCCGACGATGTAGAGCACAGAGCCGATGAACACCATGGACCGCACGACGGCGAAGTCCTGCGCTTGAATGGCGTCGATCGTATAGCTCCCGAGCCCCGGGATGCCGAAGAACGATTCCGTAATCAGGCTGCCGAGGAAAAGCGTCGGGATGACCACCACCACCCCGGTCAGGATCGGGATGAGCGCATTTTTCAAGACGTGACGGAACATGACCACACTTTCCGCAAGCCCTTTCGCCCTGGCCGTGCGTACGTAGTCCTTGCCCATCTCCTCGAGGAACAGGGTGCGATAGAAGCGCGTGCTGCTGCCAAACGCCCCAATGACGCCGATCAGCACCGGCAGCACGAGAAACTTCGCGGCGTCCACGCCGCCCTCGTAGCCCGAGATCGGCACCAGGTGCCACAGCTTGGAGATCAGGTACTGTCCGCCGATGATGTAGAACAGCGAACTGATCGACATCATCGCCACGCACAGGACCACGCCCCACAAGTCGAGATAGGTGGCGCGGAAGAACGCCATGCCCAGGGCGAAGGTGATGTTCACCATCAGCCCGACGAGAAACACCGGCACGGCGAGCGCCAAGCTCGGACCCATGCGCGTACGGATCTCGTTGAAGATGTCGCGATTGTCCTCGGCGCGGCCAAAGTCCAGGGCGAACAGCTTCACCGACTTGTCGAAGAAGATCGTGTCGGTGAACTTCTTCGTTCCGGCGGCCGGCGCATTCCACAGGAGCGGCCGATCGTAGCCGCGCTCGGCCTTCCACTTCGCGATCGCCTCCGGCGTGACGCGCTTCACGCCGAGCTGCAGGCGCGCCATGTCGTCGGGCGTGTTGACCAGGAAGAACAGGGCGAAGGTGAGCAGGTTGATGCCGACGAGGATCGGGATCGCGTACAGCGTGCGCCGGAGGATGTAGCCCAGCATCAGACGGGTGTCGCCGCCATGCGCTCGCGGCGCCGGTAGCTGGCGAAGGCCGGAATCACGCCCAAGGCCAGCAGCGCCAGAATCAGCAATGCCGGCCAGATCACTGGCTGGTTCCATTCACGCCGCAGCGCCGCGCGCCTGTCGACATCGAGGCGCAGGTACTTCAGGTTGTTGCGCGCCATGTTGTTCGGCTTGCCATTCATCATCCAGGCATGCGACAGGCCGTAGGACACGGGGTGGTAGCCGCCGATCCAGGGCGCATCGCGCCGCGCGATGTCCACCATGCGGTCGATGGCCGCCTGGCGCGCAGGGGAGCTGGGCATGCTCTTCATGCGCTCGAACAGCGCGTCGTATTCGGCATTCACGTAGTTGCTGGAATTCTCGCCCTGCGTGCCCACGCGCGCCTGCGGCCCGTAAAGGAGAAAGAGGAAATTTTCCGGGTCGGGGTAGTCCGCGTTCCAGCCCCAGATGAATAGCTGCTGGCTGCCCTTCCGGATCTTTTCCTGGAAGCGGTTGTAGTCGGTGTCGCGGATCTCGAGCTGCAGGGAGATCTTCGCAAACTGGCGGCGCCACCAGTCGAAACGCGGCTTGTCGCCGGGACCGCTGCCCACCGTGTCCAGGTACAGCACCAGCGGCTGTCCGGTCTTCGCGTCGCGGCCGTCGGGGTAGCCCGCCTCGGCGAGCAGCCGGCGCGCCTCGGCGAGCGGCCGGCGCTGCGCGCGGCCGTCCTCCCAGACGTGAGTGATCGGATTGATACCCTCGCGCCCGGTGCGCTGGCCGAAGATGCCGGGCGCGAGCGGGTCCTGCGCCACCTGGCCGCGGCCGTTGAGGAAGATAGAAATGAACTCCTCCCAGTCGACGGCGATGGCGATCGCCTGGCGCAGCTTGCGCGCGCGCTCGGACGGGCCGCCGACCACGGCATCAAGCCAGTTGACGCCGAAGTACCGGATGCTGGTGTCCGCCGAGGTGCGCAGGCGGATGCCCATCGCCTGCATCTCCGGCGTCAGCCCGACCTCGCCGCCCACCGAGACGCGCACCGCCTGGTCGAAGGTGTCGCTCGGGATCGCCGAGGAGTCGTAATAGCCCTGCAGGAACTTGTTCCAGTACGGTATGTCTTCCTTCTCCCGAGAAAACACGACGCGGTCGACGAACGGCATGGTCTTGCCGGCGTCGGCGAGCAGCCCCTCGGCGGCGTCGCCCGGCGCGCCGGCCGCGGGATAGGGCTCGCCGCGGAAATTCGGGTTGCGCTCGAGCACCATGCGCGCGTTCGG
>Ga0224512_10001792_pt1 | contig 20204 bp, 21 predicted proteins | sample SF_May12_sed_USG_4_FD_169103 | JGI IMG/M metagenome (GOLD analysis project Ga0224512, IMG submission 169103) | Sediment microbial communities from San Francisco Bay, California, United States - SF_May12_sed_USGS_13 | ecosystem: Environmental > Aquatic > Marine > Sediment | place: USA... | reverse complement strand
GTATCGTGCAAGAGGCACTCGAACATCTCATGCAAGGACGCACAACGCTCATTATCGCGCACCGTCTCGCCACCGTTCTCAAGGCCGATCGAATCGCCGTCATGGACCAGGGGCGACTCATCGACGTCGGCACGCACGCCGAGCTCGTCGCGCGGAATCCTCTCTATGCGCGGCTAGCTGAGCTGCAGTTCGGTGCCGGCGGGCACACAGCCAGCATTTCGCCCGCTTGATTACCTGGCCGCTGGAATCCCCTCGGCGGGATATGCAAAATGGCCCGCATGGAGGATGAAACCCGATTCGAGCCGGCCGACACGGACATGATCGAGCACCTGATCGAGTCGAGTTCCAAGGATCTCGGTGAGTTTGTCGTCAGACGGACGCTGCCCTCTACGCAACGCCAGCGCGTCGGGCCGTTCGTTTTCTTCGACCATATGGGACCGGCCGAGTTCGAACCCGGCAGCGGCGTAGCCGTCAGACCGCATCCTCATATCGGGCTCGCGACGATGACGTACCTGTTCGAAGGCACGATCCTGCATCGCGACAGCCTCGGCCACGTCCAGCCTATCGAGCCCGGCGCCGTAAACTGGATGACGGCTGGCCGAGGCATCGTGCATTCGGAGCGCACGCCGCCCGAGCTCTTCGAACGCGGCTCGAAGCTGCACGGCCTGCAGATTTGGCTCGCACTACCCACCGAGCTCGAGGAAGCAGACCCGGAATTCGTGCATTACCCGTCCGAGGCGATACCCGTCGTGACGCAGCCCGGTGTCGACATCCAGATCGTTGCCGGCAGCGCCTTCGGTCAGAGCTCACCCGTCGTGACGACATCCGACACCCTCTACCTGGCGCTCGATATGCAGGCCGGCGCGACGCTCGCCGTTCCCGACGGCGTCGATGAGCGCGCTGTCTACGTCGTGACTGGCGGACTACGTATCGGCAGCCAGCAACTCGACCCGGGCACAATGGCGGTACTGCAACCCGATGCATCCGTGACGATCGAGGCGCTCGCCGCAACCAAGGCCGTGGTCCTCGGCGGCGCGACATTACCCGGCAAACGCTATGTGTGGTGGAATCTCGTCAGCAGTTCGCGCGAGCGCATCGAGCAAGCCAAAGACGATTGGCGCAGTGGGCGCTTCGATAAGGTGCCCGGCGACGATGAGTTCATACCGCTCCCGGACTAGTACGTTACGCGGCGAATCCTCTGCGCGACGAGCGCAACACGCGTCATCGACAGCGCTGGCCTATGCGAAGTAAACGCGGAGAATTCGAGCTCACGGCGGCGCTGGAGCGTTATCACGAGCGAATCGCCGAGCAGCACATGGCACCGTTGTGGCAGCGCCTCGGCGGACTGCTGACGCCCGAGCCCATCGTGGAGTCTGTGCCACACCTGTGGAACTACGATGGCCTCAGAGCGTTGGCGCTGGAGTCTGCAGACTTGATTACGGCCGAAGAAGCCGAACGGCGCGTGCTCCTTCTCGAAAACCCAGGGCTGCCAGACAGCTCGGCGATCACCGAATCGCTGTTCGCGGGATTGCAGATCGTGATGCCCGGCGAGATTGCACCGTCGCATCGGCACTCACCCGCCGCGCTGAGATTCATCCTCGAAGGCAACGGCGCCTACACGTCCGTGGACGGCGAGAGACTGCCGATGCATCCAGGCGACCTCATCGTCACACCGTCGTGGAGCTGGCACGATCACGGCCACGAGGGAACAGGCCCATTCGTATGGCTCGACGTGCTCGACCTGCCGACCGTGCGCAACTCGGGCGCAATCTTCTTCGAGGAGTACGCCGAGGCTCGCTATCCCGAATCGCGCCCGCCCGACGACAATCTCTACCGCTATGGCACGAATATGGCGCCTGCGGGCGTTGCCGCGCCTCGCACTGCGTGCCCCTTGCGGACCTATCCCTACGAGCGAACGCGCGAAGCGCTCGAGCACCTCAAGCAAGGGTCCGAGCTCGATAGCTGCCACGGACTCAAGATGGAATTCATCGACCCGACCAGCGGTCAGTCTGCGATTCCGACGATCTCGACGTTCATGCAGCTACTACCGGCAGGCTTTGCCACGTCGCCTTATCGCAGCACGGAAGGCGCGGTATTCTGCGTCGTCGAAGGCTCGGGCACGGTCACCATCGAAAATAGAAATGCGCAGATCGAGTTCCGTTATGCACCGCGCGACATCTTCGTCGTACCGTGCTGGCAACCCTACGCCGTGACTGCGGCCGAGGAGTCGATATTTTTCAGCACCTCGGATAGAGTGATTCAGCAGAAGCTCGGAATCTGGCGGGAATCGCGCTAATCACGAGAACGGCGAACGGTCTGCTGGACCATCGCCCCAAACAATAAGAAGAAGGAATGCTCGATGGACGCCATCATGGCAATTCTCTACACGCGGGTGATCCCGGTGTTATTGATCATGGTGATGGCCGGGCTCGGCCTCTCCCTGACGATCACCGATCTGAAGCGCGTGATCGTCTTCCCGAGGGCCGTAACGATCGGGCTCATCGGGCAATTGCTGTTGCTGCCGCTGCTCGCATTCGTTCTGGCCTTCGCCCTGGCGCCGTCCCCGGAGATCGCTGTCGGCGCAATCATTCTTGCTGCATGTCCGGGCGGCGTGACATCGAATGCCTATGTCTTCGCCGCGCGTGCAGATCTCGCACTGTCCGTGACGCTGACGGCGATTGCCAGCATGATCACTGTCTTTACGATTCCGCTACTGACCTACGCCGCCATGCAATTTTTTATGGAAGCCGGTGAGCGGCCCGACCTGCCGGCGGCGAACATTTTTCGAACGTTGTTCATGCTCTCGATCGTACCGATCGCCACGGGCATGGCAGTACGCTGGCGCTGGCCGGCATTTGCAGAAGGCCTGCTCGAGCGGCTGCGCCGACTCACGGTGGGCGTGCTGATGTTCCTTATCGTCGCGGCGGCCATCTCGAGCCATGAGATCATTCAGGCGAACTTGCTCGGGGCCGGGTTGCTCGTCATTGCACTGAATTTGCTGTCGATGGGCATGGGCTACGGGCTCGGCAAGGCTTTCTCACTGCCCCTGAAACAGTCAATCACGCTGACCTATGAAGTCGGCGTACAGAATCTCTCGCTCGCGCTGCTCGTGACGCTCACGTTGATCGGCAGCCAGGCGCTCGCGATTACAACGCTGCTCTACGCTGTAATCATGCCGACAACGGCACTGGCGTTGATCGCTGTCTCACACAAGCTGCTGGGCACCGTGGGGGAAAACGGCCTAAGCCCAGAGTGACGCACTCGCGAGCGCTGCGCCTTCGACGAGCGCGCCGAGCTTGGCCCACATGATCGAGGGATGGACGCGCCGATGGAACGGGCCTTGCGCGAAGCCGCAATCGGTTCCGCCTATCACGTTCTCGCGGCCGACGAGCTTTGCAATGCGCGTGATGCGCTCGGCAATGAGCTCGGGATGCTCGACGATATTCGTTGCGTGGCTGATCACGCCCGGTATCAGAATCTTTCCTTCAGGCAGCTTGACGTCTTCCCAGACGCGCCACTCGTGCTCGTGGCGGGGGTTGGCGTTCTCCAGGCAGTATGCCCCGGCATTGACGCTGAGAATGAGGTCGACGATCTGCTTGAGCTCCACATCGCTAGCGTGCGGCCCAGGCCAGCTGCCCCAGCACACGTGATAACGCACGCGCTCCGGTGAAATACCTTCGAGCGCATGATTCAGGGCTTCCATGTGCAAAGCCAGCCAGCTGCGATATTCCTCGAAGCTCGCCGGCGGCACCATGCGGTCGAAGGTCACGGCCGCGCGAGCGTCATCGACCTGCACGAGCAGACCGGCATCGACGATCATCCTGTATTCCGTGCGCATTGCCTCGGCGACGGCAAGCATGCATTCTTCATCGCTCGCGTAGTACTCGTTCTTGCGGTCGGGAATCGCGCTCGCAGGCGCCGCGACGGGCAGAAAGCCCTCCTCGACGTCAACGGCACCGAGTGCCGCCTTGAAGTTATCGATATCGCGCTGCAGCGCTGCCTGGCCCGTGTATTCGATCGGCCCGACACACACGGACTCGCTCTTACCGTAACCGCCGTCGCCGCCCGATACGGCCCGATCCAACGCATCCTGCTCGGCGTAAAACGCCGGAAAGCGCGCGCGGTCCTGGCCCTTGGCGAACGGATCCTCGTCGTCATCACTGAGCGCGCGCCGCTCAAAGCCGCTCAAGCGCTCGAGCACGTATTGCGACCAGCTGATATTTTTGCCGAACTCGCCATCGCTGACGACGTCGATGCCCGTATCGGCCTGCTGACTAACGACGTCCGCGACGAACCGCCGCAGCAGCCGCGTATGCTCAGCCTCATCGACCGCCTCGCCGCTTGCCTGGGCCTTGAGCATGGCTTGCAGCTCCGGCGGACGGATCAAGCTGCCGACATGCGTCGTTAGAATTCTGTCTTCGCTGCGTTGCATGTCTCTCTCCAACTTTCAGGCGTCACGGACATCGACCGTCATCGCACCGACGCCGGCAATCGCCGCCGTAATCGAATCGCCGGGGCGCACGGGCCCGACGCCTTCAGGCGTGCCCGTCATGATCACGTCGCCGGGATACAGGGTGTAGAAGCTCGATGCGTACTCGATAAGACGCGGTACATCGAAAATGAGGTGACGCGTATTCGAACGCTGGCGCATCTCGTCGTTGACGCTGAGCTCGATATCCAGCGCACCAGGATCGCCGACCTCGTCGGCTGTGACGAGCCACGGACCGATGACGGTATAGGTGTCGATCGACTTGCGGAAGCTCCGGTCTTCCGTGCCGCGCACGGTCATATCGAGTCCGACGGTATAGCCTGCAATGTAATCGAGTGCGTCCTCGCGGCTGATTCTATCCGCCTGCCTACCAATCACGGCGACGAGCTCGACCTCGTGATCGTTGCGCCGGTCCGGGAAGCGTAACGCGACACCCTCGCTCGGGCCGCAGATCGACGAGCTGGCCTTCAGAAACAATCCGTATTGGTCAATCGTCTTGATTTCGCGGTCGAAATGGATGCCCTGGTCCTTGCGCGACTCGTCGAGGTGCTTCGCATAGTTCACAGGTGCGCCGATGATCTTCGTCGGATTCGCGATCGGGCTCAGCAGCCTTACTTCGGACAGTAGCTTGCCAGGGACGTCTTTGATTTCCTCGGCCGCCGCGCGAAACTCTTCGAACCGTGCGATGAGCCGGTCGCCTTTCGGCACGGGCCAGCGCATCTCGCCGAGCACGCTTAGGGCATCGCTCACATCGACGACACGATCGTCTTGGACGAGGCCGACGCGATCGGCGTCGTACCGGCAGAGTTTCATTGGGTTCTTCTAACGGCTGAATCGAGGCGGACAATGATAGCCGCCAGGCATCGGCTTCGCGAGTCGCGGACGGGCGTTATGACCCGGCGACGTTTCCGGCTAATCCGTGTCCGCGACGAGACCCGCATAGCTCGGGTTCTCGCGGATAATCTTCGCAACGTACGGGCATGTTGGAATGATCTTGATGCCGTTGTCACGCGCGTAGTCGAGCCCGAACAGCACGACCTCCCTAGCGATCCCCTGCCCGCGCAGCGGAGGCGGCGTGAATGTGCGCCGGTAGTCGAGCACACCGCCATCGCGCACCGCATAGTCGAGCACGGACTCTGCACCCTCAACCTCGGCCACGAAACGTCGCCGTTCACGCTCGTGACGAATGTCCACGCACTCCCGGGCCCTAGCCGCCTCCCAAAAACAAGGACTCACTTCGCACGAGCTGCCCCTGAGAGAACGGGTGCCGGAATCGCCAGCATAAGCGAGCTACGGAGCACAACGGCGACGTCGGGCGCTAGCGGGGCAACGCTTGCTCGAGGATTCGCGCCACATGCAGTCCCGTGCGCCCGGTGCCGTCGCTGATTTGATGCCGGCAGCTGAATCCGTCGGCCGCAATCAGCGTGTTGGCATCGGCCTCGCGTACTTTCGGCAATAGCGAGCGCTCGGCCATCTGCATCGAGACTTCGTAGTGCTCGGCATCGTAGCCGAATGAGCCGGCCATGCCGCAGCAGCTCGAATCGACTGTCTCGACAGCCAGATCGGGGATCAAACCCAGTGCCTTTTCCACCGGCGGCATGAGTCCGAATGACTTCTGGTGACAATGCCCGTGCAGGAGAACTCGACGTTGCGGCAGCGCCTCGAGCGGTAGGTCGAGTTTGCCGGCATCGTGTTCGCGGGCGAGAAATTCCTCAAACAGCAGCGCATTCTCGGCCAGCGCACGCGCATCCTGATCAGGGAACATCGACAGAAACTCATCGCGCAACGTCAGCAGACACGACGGCTCGAGACCGACGATCGGCACGCCCCGCTCGACGAATGGCTTGAGCGCCTCGATCGTGCGGCGAGCCTCCTTCTTGCCCTCCTCGACGAGACCGACGCTCAGAAACGTGCGCCCGCAGCACAGCGGCCGATCGCCGTCGGCTGCCTTCGCCGTCACAACGCGGTAACCTGCCGCGGCGAGAACCTTGGCTGCCGCCGTTGCGGTCTCCGGTTCGAAGTTCGCGTTGAACGTATCGGCGAGCAGCACGACCTCTGGCCCGTCCTCGGGGCCCCAGATTCCTCCCGCAAACACATCGCGACGCCAGGCCGGTGTCGCACGGCGCGCCGTGAAGCCGAGCAAGCGCTCGCGCAATTTGCCGAGCACCGAGCTATGGTTCGGCGCGTTCAGCGCCCATGGTGCCCGCGCGGCCCAACGCGCGTAACGCGGCAAGTAGGCCACGAGCCGCTCACGCAGCCTGAGCCCATGGCGCTTGCGATACTGGTTCAGGAATTCGATCTTCATGCGGTACATGTCCACGCCCGTCGGACATTCGCGCTTGCAGGCCTTGCAGCCGACACACAGTGCCATCGTGTCGTACATGGCATCCGACGTAAGTGCATCGCGCCCGAGCTGACCCGTCAACGCCAAGCGGAGGCTGTTCGCACGCCCGCGGGTGACGTGCCGCTCGTCGTTCGTCGCCCGGTACGACGGGCACATGACGCCAGGGTCGCGCTTGCGGCACGCGCCGTTGTTGTTGCACATCTCCGCAGCGCGGTAGAAGCCGCCCCATTCGGACCAGTCGAGAGCTTCTTCGATCTCAACTGGCGCATAGCTTTCCGGATATCTCAAGATCGAGCGCTCATCCATCGGCAGTGGATCGACGATCTTGTGCGGGTTCAGATGTCCTTCAGGGTCGAACTCGGCCTTGATTTCCTCGAACGCCTTGACGAGGCGCGGGCCGAGCATCGGCTCGATGAACTCCGAGCGCGCGAGGCCATCGCCATGCTCACCGGAGTGCGTGCCCTTGTATTCGCGTACGAGCGCATGCGCCTCCTCGGCGATCGTCCGCAATTTCCTACGATCAGTATCGAGCTTGAGGTTCAGAATCGGGCGCACGTGCAGACAGCCAACGGCCGCATGCGCGTACCACGTACCGGTCGTGCCGTGCCGAGTAAAGACCTCAGTTAGGCGCTCGGTGTACTCGCCAAGCTTCGGCAAAGGCACGGCGCAATCCTCGATGAAGGAGACCGGTTTGCCGTCTCCCTTCGCGGACATGACGATGTTGAGCGCCGCTTTGCGAACATTCCAAATCGACTGCTGTGCTTCCCGCGTCTCGACCCGCACGACCGCGTCGGGGAAGCCGAGGTCGCCCATGACCTCGTCAAGCTCATCGAGCTGGCGTAAGAGCTCGTCGCGATCATCCCCGGCAAACTCGATAAAATACAGCGCCTCCGGCGTCCCTCGCACGAATTGCTCGAGCGTCGCGCGGAACTGTGCTTGCTGCCGGGCCAGATTAATGACGGTGCTGTCGACAAGCTCGATGACGGTCGGCTCCAGCTTGACGAGATGTTGCGCGGATTCCATGGCCGAGAGAAACGTCGGAAAATGGCAAACGCCGAGCACCTTGTGTTGCGGAATCGGCGCGAGCTTCAGATCGATTCGCTCGAACCAGGCGAGCGTGCCTTCGGAGCCCACGAGGACGTCAGCGAGATTGCGGTCGGCGCGCCCGAGCCTATCGAGATTGAAACCCGCGACATTGCGCGCAGTTTGCGGGAGCCGGCGCGCGAACTCCTCGCGCTCGCGCTCGAAGAGCTCCGTCATTCGGTTGGCCAGCACCTTCAGTCGCCCGTTGGCGGCGCCGTTGAACGCACCCGCGTCGAAATGCAGGCGTTCGCCGTCGGCGAGCACGGCACCGATGCCAAGCACGTTGTCCACCATGTGGCCATAGCGCAGCGATCGCGAGCCGACGCTGTTGTTGGCAGCCATACCACCGATCGTCGCGCGACTGGACGTCGAGACATCGACGGGGAAGAACAGGCCGCTTGGTGCCAGAACTCGATTGAGCTCGTCGAGCACGAGGCCGGGTTCAACGGAGACCGTGCGCGCCTCGGTATCGAGCGCGCAGACTTCCGTCAGGTATTTGCTCGAGTCGATCACGAGCGCGCGCCCAACCGTTTGCCCAGCCTGTGAGGTGCCGCCGCCTCGCGGTAGCGCGGGCACATGATGTTCGCGCGCGATTTCGAGGGCACGGCGTGCGTCTGCCGTGTTTCGCGGAATCACGACGCCGATGGGCAGCACCTGATACATCGACGCATCCGTTGCATAGCGGCCGCGGCTGAAATCGTCGAACAGAATTTCGCCTTCGAGCTCACGATGTAGCGTTCTTTCGAGCGCAGCGATGTCGGCTCCGTCGAGTTTTTCGGCTGTTGCGGCCAAGGGCGTCTCCAGATCGGGGTTTTGAACTCTGTATCCGAGCGTCCTGCTATTCTAGCGCCGTTGCACGAGCCAGTCGCGGTTACGAGACATGAATAATAATGATAGAGAACACCTGCTACGTGAGCGCGTCCGCGCTCGCGGCTTCGAGATGCGCAAGTCGCGAGGGGCCGCGCCGCCCGCCAACCAGGGCGAATATATGGTCTTCGACCCCGTGACGGGAGGGTCCCTGCTCGGCCACCGCTTCGATGCAACGCTGGCCGACATCGAACGCTGGCTGCCGGACGAGTGAGCGCCTCACGGCGCTCCCTAGGCCGACGACGCGGCGATATGGTCTAATAGGCACCCGTTCGAATAAGAAAACAACGCCAACAACATGAGCGAAGCACAGGGGTCTGGGCCCGCCCGAAGCGGCCGTCAGTTTCTACAGATCCCCGGTCCTAGTAACGTCCCCGACCGTGTCCTGCGCGCGATCGACCGACCGACGATCGATCACCGCGGACCGGATTTCGCGGAGCTCACGCTGCGGCTCCTCCCCGGCCTGCAAAAGGTCTTCAAATGCGAAGGCCCCGTCATCATATTTCCGTCGTCCGGATCGGGCTGCTGGGAAGCCGCCCTCGTCAATACGCTGTCGCCCGGCGACAAGGTGCTGATGGTCGAAACCGGACAATTCGCCGTGCTCTGGCGCGACATCGCCGAGCGACTCGGGCTCGAGGTCGAGTTCATCCCCGGCGACTGGCGCCATGGCGTCAGCGCGGAGAAGATCGCTGCGAGCCTCGCTGCGGACAGTGGACACACGATCAAGGCCGTCGCGGTCGTGCATAACGAAACCTCGACCGGCGTCACGAGTCATATCGCACCCGTCAGGCAAGCGATCGACGCCGCGAACCACCCGGCGTTGTTATTCGTGGACACGATCTCCTCGCTGGGCTCGGTCGACTACCGGCACACTGAGTGGGGCGTGGATGTGACGGTTGGCGGATCCCAGAAGGGGCTCATGCTGCCGCCAGGTCTGGGCTTCAACGCCGTCAGCCAAAAAGCGATCGACGCCTCGAAGACCGCAGGACTGGCCAGATCGTACTGGGATTGGAGCGCGGTCCTCGAGTCGAACAAGACCGGCTACTTCCCGTATACGCCAGCCACGAATCTTCTCTACGGCCTCGAAGAGGCTCTGAATATGCTGTTCGAGGAAGGACTCGACAACGTCTTCGCCCGCCACGCGCGTCACGCCGAGGCCACGCGACGCGCTGTCACGGCATGGGGACTGGAGAATCTCGCCGCGGATCCGAGCGAATACTCCAACGTCTTGACAGCCGTGATGATGCCAGACGGACACGACGCCGATCGACTCCGAGAGCTGATCCTCGCGCGCTTTGACATGACGCTGGGCACGGGGCTCGGCAAAGTCAAAGGCACGGTCTTTCGCATCGGTCATCTGGGATGGTTCAACGATCTCATGCTTGCCGGCACGCTCGCCGGCGTCGAGATGGGGCTCAAAATCGCCGGCGTGCCCCATGAACCCGGTGGAACACAAGCTGCGCTCGACTGGCTAGCCGAGCAAAAGGTCTAGCGCCGCATGGATCCGTCGACTGCCGTCGCAACGAGCCCGCTGCTCGCGCTGGTCGCCTTTCTCGGAGTTATTTTTCTACTGCTGTTTCTGATCGCCAAGTGGCGGTGGCATGTTTTTCTGGCGCTGTTGGTGCCGCTGATCCTGTTCGGCGTCATTCCCGGGGTAGAACAAAATAATTTCATCGATGCGTTCGAAACCGGCTTCGGCTCGACGCTCGGATCGATCGGCGTCGTCATCGTGCTCGGGTCGATCATCGCCGAGGCCCTGCGCCACACCGGCGCCATACAGACGATTACCCGTTCAATGGTCAGTGTAGTCGGCTCCAAACGCATGCCGCTGGCGCTGACATTGACCGGATTCGTCCTGGGCGTTGCGATCTTCTCCGACGTCGCCTACGTCATTCTGAATCCGCTCGTGCATTCGGCCGCGAAGATGATGGGCGTGACTGTGGGTGTCATGTCCATCGGGCTCGTCGGGTCACTGCAGTTGACGCACGCGATCGTCCCGCCAACGCCCGGGCCCCTGGCCGCCGCGGCGATCGTTGGCGCGGACATCGGCGCAACGATCATCTTCGGCTCGATCGCTTGCTTGGCTGGGTCGATTGCAGGCTGGATCTGGGGACAGTACATAGCCGGCCCGCGCATCAAGACGCTGCCGTCGGACGAATATGCCGGCGTGAATTTCCTCGAGGTTGAAGCCGAGGGCGGGCTGCCCGGCGTCGTAGCCTCTTACGCGCCAATCCTCGTTCCGATCTTATTGATATCCGCCCAAAGCGTTTCGCGGTTGTTTCTCGCTGAGGACCACGTCATCCGCACGGGTCTCGCGTATATCGGTTGGCCGGTCGTAGCACTCAGTGTCGGCGTGTGGCTCGCGTACCGCAACGTCAAAACGCCAGAGCACAGAAAAGACGCAAAGAATGCCTGGGTCGAGGAAGCGCTCAGAGTATCGGCGATGATCCTCGTGGTCACTGGGCTCGGCGGATCCCTGAGCGAAATTCTCAAAGCGACGCCCGCCGTTGACTACATTGCGGGCTTCTTCGCCACGTACGGTCTGCCATCGATACTGCTGCCGTTCGTTATCGGGATCATCGGCAACATGATCACGGGCTCGACGACCGTCGGCGTCATCACCGCCGCGTCCCTGGTAGCCCCCATGCTCGGCACGCTCGCGTTGTCCCCTGAAGCTGCCATGCTTGCGGGCGCGAGCGGTTCGGTCATCATCAAATACGTCAACTCGAGCTACTTCTGGGTGTGCACATCGCTCAGCCGCTTACCGGTCAATGACGCGATTTTCGGCTACGGCGGTGCAACGATGGTGGGAGGTCTGGTCTCGTTCATGACTGTCTGCATCATGTGGGCAATCGGTCTGATTTGATTTACTACGGTTTAGGGGTTCAGCGATGGCGAACAAATACAACATTCTCTTCCTTGGTGCTTCTTACGGCTCATTGTTCGCCGCGAAGGCTGCGCTCGCCGGTCATTCGGCTCATCTGATCTGCCTGCCTGCGGAGGCGGAGCTCATCAACAGTGAAGGCGCGATCATTCGGTTGCCGGTACGGGGCCTGGATGCTCCGGTCGAGCTCAACACCAAGACGATGCCCGGCAAAGTCACGGCCGGTGCGCCCGAGGATGCGAATCCTGCCGATTATGATCTCGTCGTTCTCGCCATGCAGGAGCCCCAATACCGCGTTGACGTCGTCAAGGATCTTCTGAATCGAGTGGGCGCTTCCGGCAAGCCGTGCATGTCCATCATGAACATGCCGCCGCTGAGTTACCTGAAACGCATTCCGTCCATCGATGCGGATGCGATTAGAGACTGCTATGCAGACGCGTCTGCATGGGACAACATCGACCCGTCTCGCATCACATTGTGCAGCCCCGATCCGCAGGCGTTTCGTCCGCCGACCGAAAAGTGCAACGTGCTCCAGGTCGGCCTACCGACGAATTTCAAAGCCGCGCGATTCGAATCGGACGAAGACACAGCCATCCTGCGTCAGCTCGAGGAGGATATTCAGAACATTCGTTACGAGGTCGACGGACAAGAAGTGGAGCTGCCCGTAAAGCTGCGCGTGCACGACTCGGTATTCGTACCGCTCGCCAAGTGGTCGATGCTGCTTGCCGGCAATTATCGCTGCGTGCAGGCAGAGGCGATGAGACCGATCAAGGAAGCCGTGCATTCGGATCTCGAGGCCTCAAAGGCCGTGTACAACTGGGTCGTCGATTTGACCGAGAGTCTCGGCGGCGACCGCGCCGATCTCGTGCCGTTCGAGAAGTACGCAAACGCGGCGCTGTCGTTGCTCAATCCGTCCTCGGCGGCCCGCGCATTGGCCGCCGGCGCACCGTACATCGAACGCGTCGACAAGCTCGTTCAGACCCTGGCCGCCAGCCAGGGCAAGCAGTCCGATTCTGTCGACGAAACGGTCTCATTGGTTGACAGCTGGCTGACCAAGAACCGGGCACAGGCCACGTAGGCGGAACGCGGCGATTCCGGCGCTGGGTCGCTTGCGCCGAACGCGGTGCGACGAATCTGTCGCTGTCAGCGGAGATCGTTCCCTGCACCTCGCGAAGCCCACCGGGATAATCGAGAGTTCGCCCAGTGCATCTAGGCATCAGACATCTGTCGATGAAGGGCTCCCGGCACTCAGCCCGACACCGGCAGTAGGAAGCTGCATTAACCTGACCGCTTCCGGGTTGCTGATTCAACCGGTCGACGCAACACATTCGATCAGTATATTCTCGAGGACGTCGGGTAATGGCCGAAACCGGAGACTCGTAGAAGACCCATTCGGTCTCTCCATACTGTGGTGATACTGAGTGCTTTATACGCATATTTCCGGATTGTGATTCCGACCTATTCGAACGTATGAGATCGTCAGGAGGTGGGGAGAATGAATACTCTGAAAGACGTGCTAAAGAGGAAAGGGGATGAGGTCTGGACCATTCTAGCCAATGAACCGGTGGTGAATGGCATAAAAAAAATGGCGGAACAGGACGTCGGCTCACTTGTTGTGACGGATGGCGACAAGCCTGTCGGAATCTTCACTGAGCGGCATTACGCCAGGGAGGTTTTCCTAAAGGGTAGGCAGTCACCGACTACGCCAATCCGAGATATCATGAGCACAGACGTTATTTTTGGATCGCCCGACCAAAAGATAGATGAATGTATTGCCTTCATGGTTGACAAACGAATACGGCATTTGCCTGTGCTCGATGAGGGCAAACTAGCTGGACTCGTATCCATCGGTGATCTGATCAGGAGTAGGATTGTCGATCAGGAGTTCGTGATTGAACAGCTGACAGACTACATTCATGGTCCGGTGCGATAGGGCCTCTGCCCCGCCGGTTTTGGCCGACCGCGTTCCAAAAAGCAGCCGGTCCTGAGAGCCGCCTCCCCGCCAATCCCAAGGACAGCCATTGGCCGTTCTTCCCCGTAACGAAAACCGTTAGCGTTGCCGAAATGAGTGTCTCGATCCTCCTCCAAACCGATCGTACCTTCGCAGGCCGAAGAAATAACATCGCGGAACGTTGAGAAACGAGCTAAGAGCCGCCATTCCAATGATTTATTCTCGGGATCGAGTCGGCGGCAAAAGATGGCTGAAGGCTGGCATTCGTCTGACGTAGATTCGGAGCCCGATGAGGGGTATTAACGACCGCCGCCCGGGTACCAGCGTCCTGAGTTCAGGGTAATTCACCAGATATGTGAGCTTCCTCACGTCGTAGACGACCATGCCGGAGTAGCGTTTGACATCGTCTATACGTGCGTCAACCCGGTCACTAGGACCGGCGAAGCTTGGCGCTGGTCAAGGAGGTCGAGATGTTCTCAATATCATGGAGACGTGGGCTAATTCTCTTTTTGGCTGCTCTGACGTTGCTGCCTGCGCCCCAAGTTTTACAGGCAGCTGTGATCGACACTCAAGCTGCAATCGAGTTCGATGACAGAGCAGACCAGATAGCGAACATCAACAGCGTGCTCGCGCGCGAGGAGGTTCGCAACGCACTAGTTGATCTCGGCGTCAGTCCAGATGATGCAACCGCTCGAGTCGAGAAGATGACGGCTTCCGAGCTCCAGCTGCTGGAGCAACAGCTCGATGAGCTACCTGCGGGCGGTGGTATTGTCGGAGTAATCGGAATTGTAGCAATTGTATTGGTGATCCTTGAGCTGTTGGATGTGACTGATCTGTTTACTGCGTTCTGAAGTAGTAGCCTTGGGTGCCCTCAAAGACAGCTTTTTGCCCCTGTCAGCGGCATTGCTCCTCTGCGGCTGTGCGACGAGTGGCGATTCGCTGCATCGCAGTCCGGTCGACTTACCTGTAGAAGCTGTGGAGCTAAGAGGTACTCCGTTCTTTCCACAAACGGACTATCTCTGCGGTCCCGCCGCGTTGGCGACAATCCTGAATCAGTCTGGAGTCGAAGTCGGTATTGACGAACTGCGATCCGCTGTCTATATACCACAGCGAAAAGGCAGTCTGCAGTTAGAACTCCTTGCTGCCGCGCGCGGCTATGGCCGAATCCCGTACCAGATCGAACCGAATCTCGTTTCTCTTGTGGCCGAGCTCAGCGCAGGCCGCCCCGTTCTAATCTTGCAAAACCTCGGCTTCAATTTCGCGCCGATTTGGCACTATGCGGTCGTCGTTGGGTATCTGCCGGAGGAACGGCGCGTCGTGTTACGTTCGGGTGATATTAAACGTTACGTCATGTCGGAAGCTAAATTTCTACGGACCTGGCAACGGGGTGACCGTTGGGGATTGGTGGTGCTTCCCCCTGACAAACTACCCGCTGTGGCCGACGAAGGACGCTACCTCAGAGCCGTTGCGGCTCTCGAATCGATTGGCAATTATGATTCGGCGGTTCGGGCCTACGAGACTGCGAGTCGGCACTGGCCGGCGACTGGGCTAGCTTTGCTCGGCTTGGGTAATGCGCAATACGCGCGAGGCGATCTGGCGGAAGCTGAACGTGCGTATCGGCTTCTCCTGCGGCAGGACCCGGGTCATGCAATTGCGCTCAACAACCTGGCTCAGACACTCGCCGATCGAGGATGTGTGCGAGAGGCGACGACGACGATTGAGAGAGCGTTAGTTGCTTCCGAGACCGCCGAGCCGTTACTGGCTCCGCTTCTCGAAACCAAGGCGCTCATTGCTGACTTGCCGCAGACCACCTGCTCGAGCTAGATACTCTTCCCCGCGAAAGGTTGCCGGATCTCGGACGACTGATCCCGGTAGCTGAGCCGCCCCCGATGCCGAGTTTCAAATCCGTGTCAGCTGAGATATGAATATGGGGCGATCACGCCCACATCTGGCCGTTAGTAGCAGTAGCCATTCGAGGGATCTGCCGATCTGGGAATGTCTCGAATGCGCCTCAAAGCAGTCATTGGTCTGAAAGCCCAAAGTAAACATCGCTTAGACGTTCAGGCCCGATTATTGAACCAGTACCGTCCCGCGAAGCGCCGTACTTGCTAAGCTCAATTAGATCACCGAAGCGTTCAACTTGGCAAAGAGTGGGGCATCTTACGTCATGCTGACCTCCGCACGAGAGAACCGACCTTGAGCGTACACAAGCAACACTCGTGCGGCTCTGGCAGATCGCTAAACAGCGATAAGGGTCTCGCAGACATCAGCGCCTCGAGCAGCGAGAGGCACACTGTCTAGGCGATTATGGGCATGTACGCACACGTTGCGGGTTGGCTCGAGGTCGACGGGGAGTGCCTTGAGATGGCTCTCGCAATCATTCGTGCTGACGCTGATGGCGTGGGCCACTACACGAATTCCTGGTGTCCCCAAAGTATTGGAGGCGGCTACAGCAGGCATCTCTTTTTCGGGTGTACTGTTCGAGAGTCAGCCGTCGATGAGCTGAGGGCGCAGGTAGCTAGAATTGCTTCCGAGGCATTTAGCCAGGACGGCGAGATAACCGACCACCCCGAGGGAGTTTTCCGTGCCGTGTACGAGAGGGAAAGAATGCCGGCCGAAATGTGGCACATCTCAGGTGGAGTACTTCGCGTAGAAGAAATGCCTAAGCGCCTGACAACTCCGCAAGATCTATGCTCCTGATGAGCCGGTCCGGAGCCAAAACTCTCGGTGGAGAGGGGCAACAAAAGGGCCTATCCGGGGCGTTTCTACCATTGTTCGTATTGGGATCTGCTGCCGTCGGTGGAGCGGTCGCCTATTTCACGGGGAGGACGATTCTTATTGGCGTGACAGTAGGTTTTTTTCTTGGCTTTAGTCCATTGGTGCTCCTTGGCATTGCCTATTTTCTACTCATAGCTTGGCGGCCAGACCGACCGATATGCAGATGTGGTAAGTGCCAATCCGAGCGATACGACTTCATCGGCACAGAGCAAGTATCTGACGGGAAGATTTATCGATATCGTTGCCCGGTTTGCGGTCGAGAATACAAACAGAAAGACAATCGCTTCTGGGAGTATATGCGCGATGCTTCCGAGATTCCCTATATGAGAATCTCGAAATGGGGTCGTTGGCAGATGGAGAGCGCTGACTCGACGCGTGCGGCGGATGTGCGCGCGCCGCGCCGCTGAAGTGTATCGAAAGCCCGGCATGAACAGACGCATCCTTTGCACGGTACTCAGGCTGATCGGCGTATTCTTGGGTTTGTCTCTGCTTACAATTGCTCTCGGCGGCATTTTTGACCTAGTACCTGTGTCCAGTCATGTCTCCCGTTCTTTCTCCGAGCGACTCATGGCCAATCTGCTGCCCCTAATCCTCGGCATATTGCTCGTGCTTCCGCAGAGATTCTTCTTACAAGGCAAGCGCCATCTCTTGCTCATTTGTGGCTATGTAGCAGCGATCTTGGTCGTACTTATGCTTGCTGTCCTTGCCGTCGTGGACTACCGCACAGGTAGCAAGCACTGGTTAATCGTTCCTACAAGTCTAATCCTGTTAGCCATTCCAATATCCAATGCCCTTGTGCTCTTGCACTTGAAGCGTCACGTAGATTGATGGAAACCTACGATACCTACTGTCTGATTCCAGAGCGCACCGAGCTCATACGGCCACTTGACCTGTTATTCTACTTTGACGATGTCGTCTATCATGATGGCGTTACCGACCATCCCATTCGTTCAGCGTCTGAAGCCGCGAATGCATTTTCTAATCTATTGCGGGATGGCGACTTCATCCGCTTTCAAGGCTCAAAGATCGATCGGACAGAAGGCGGATGGCTGTATCGACTAGAGGATGGAAGCCCCGTGATTGGGCTTTCGGGAGATGTCGATGTTTCAGGGGCCGTTTTCCGGCGGCTGCTGGAGGCGGCAATCCCGAATTGTCGGTGTTGCACATTGGGCGATCAGCCTCCCCCGAGCACAACGACGGAGTTCATGCGGCTCGCGGAGGCGCAGTCGTGATTAATTCCTCCGGTCGCTGCTGGCCGTAAGCCACCAGTCAGGACATTTGCATGGGAACGAAACTACCTCCGAAGGAGATGAGCCTCTACAAGAGAATCGACGAGATCCTATGGACGGATTGGGATCCATCGGTGTGAACGATTCGGAACAGGCCAGAGACGAAACCAGGGGCTACCTGCCACACATATTCCGGTTGGCCGTAGACGGAGCAGACCCGGATCAGATACCCAGAGAGCTCATGACTGCGATAGACGGCATGGGCTTATCCATTAACGAGGATCAGAATCTGACAATCGCGACTCGGATCATTGAGGCGAAGCAGGGGATTCTTGACTGAATGGCAGCCGTTTTCCGATCCTCGCGGCGTGTCGCCGCAGCGCCAAGAGGGATGCGCACTCGATGACTCCAGACGAAGATCAAGACTGATACGGGTCGACGTCACCCGTTCTTCAGTAGCGCTGAGAGAAAGAAAGACAGACGCTCACGCACGCCGCGTCAATCACTCACCATTACGCAATGCCTGAATCTGGTCATTCAAAGACTCGTACTGCGCCCGCTCTTCCGCTGACATCATTCCCTCGAGAAGATCGTCGTGCTCGTAGGGGTCGCGATCGAGGTCGTAGAGTTCCTCGCGACCTTCGTGCCGCAACAGTTTGTAGCGGTCATTGCGCATCGCGTAGTTTGCGTTCGCTACACCTAGAAAGCTGCCGGAGAAGACGTCCGCGTAAACCCAGTCGCGTAGCGACGGCAGTGCGGGATTCGAGAGATAAGGGACAATGCTGATGGAATCGACGGTGACCCCTTCAGGAACAACCTCCTCGACACTGATCTCGGCCATCTCGAGTATTGTGGAATAGAGATCGGTGGAGTTGACCAGCGCGTCGGAAACGGCGCCCCGCTCGACACCGGGCCCCGTAACGATCAGCGGCACGTTGACGCCGCCTTGATAGACAGTGCCTTTCGCGCGTCCCCGTTCGAATGGCGGAATCACGGAGCTATTGGTCGTGCCGTTATCACCCATGAAAACGACGTAGGTGCTCTCACGGACACTGGGCGCCATAGAATCCAGTACTCGCCCAATTTCCGTATCCATGGCTTCGATCATGGCGTGGAAATACCGGATCGGGTTTTCAGACGTATCCTGCGTCGGGCTCAGATCTGAGTAATCCGACTGCAGCAGTTCCTGCGGCGGCAGGTGCAGCGGCGTGTGCGGCAAGATGAAACTCAGCCACATGAACCACGGCTCGTCGCCCTGCTCGGCTATCCACTCGATCGCAGTGTCGGTCTGATCGATTGCCGAATGGGTCGTCGTTCCCTCTACCTCGCCATTGAGGACTTTGCGCCAAGCGTAGTAGGAGTCCTCGCCATGCATGATGACTGAATAGAAATCGATACCGGCGTTCTTCGGGTGCTGTAGCCAACCGTTGTCGCGGTCCGCGAGATGCCACTTACCGATCGCAGCAGTGCGATAGGCGCCGTTGGCCCCTGCGTCTAAAGCCATCGGCAGCATGAACTCAGTCGTAGGCAGGCCGCGGCTCACGGGGTTGCCGGCATTACGGGGCCTGCCGGGCGGTTCCCAGGGTGCCGACGCCGGTTTGGCTGGGGGCGGCGGCAACGGCCCAGAAGCGCCGCCGTCTGCGGCGGGTGCGATCGGCCTGCCCACACCCGTGCGAAACCCGTAACGGCCCGTCATGATGGTCGCGCGTGTAGGAGAACAGACGGGCTGGGACCAGACATTTCGAAAAACGACACCGTTGCGGGCGAGCGCATCGATCGTCGTCGTCGTCGGTGCCGTCGCGCCCAGGCCATAGACGGACAGCGCCTCGACTCCCATGTCGTCGGCCAGAATCAGAAGAATATTTGGCGCGGCAGTCGCCTGATTCGCCGTGCTCACCCAAACTAGTGTTGCCAGCATCCAGAGTGATCGCATATCAATATCCCCTAAGAATCGCCGGTTAGTCTTCGAGCAGTCCCTTTAATGATCGGAGGAAGGCTGACCCCAGGTCAAGCGCGTCAAGGCATCGCGAAAGATGGGCGCTATACTCCATCACTGGAGCATCGATTTTCGAATTGGAGACAACCATGCGCGGTTTAATCATGTTCGTCAGTGGAGCGCTCGTGGCGCTGCTGATTCAGACCGCCATCGCGCAAATGAACCCAGGTGTCGTTCAGCTCAATCACGTCGGCGTCGCGGTCGCGGACATGGATGAGTCGATCGCCTTCTATACGGAAACGATGGGCTACGCGGAAGCGTTTCGCGTGACGAACGATGCGGGCGAGCCCGGTCTCGTCTATCTACGCGTGAGCGAAAACACGTTTATCGAGCTGACGCGAGCAAACGACAATACGCCGCCCGGACTTAGCCATTTCGGCGTTCAGGTCGAAGGCATGGACTCAGTCAAAGCAATGTATGAAGGCCGTGGCGCTGAGCCGACCGAGACGCGCCGAGGCCGTACTCAAGCGGTTCTGTCGGACATTTTCGACCCGCAGGGCGTGCGCATCGAGCTCTCGGAATATCCACCGGATTCTCTGCAGGGCCAGGCGCTCGCAGGCGAGATCTAGCTCGACTAGTCGAG
>Ga0224512_10001791_pt1 | contig 20210 bp, 19 predicted proteins | sample SF_May12_sed_USG_4_FD_169103 | JGI IMG/M metagenome (GOLD analysis project Ga0224512, IMG submission 169103) | Sediment microbial communities from San Francisco Bay, California, United States - SF_May12_sed_USGS_13 | ecosystem: Environmental > Aquatic > Marine > Sediment | place: USA... | reverse complement strand
GTTCCTGTTTGTCGGTGCGGCCTCGTTCCCGTCGAGCGCCCAGGATTCGACGACCACCACCGGATCGACCACGACAACCACGGCGTCGACCACGACCACGACCACATCCACCACGACGACCACCACCACGCCGTCGACGACCACAACCACGCCGTCCACCACGACGACGTCGTCCCCCACGACCACCACCACGCAGTCGACCACCACGACGGCGGCCCCCGAAGCGTCGATGCCGAGCACCGAGGAGTCGGGCGACGACGGCCTGGCCGGCACGGTGTCCGAGGATCTGGCCGGGGCGTTGGCGGTCTGGAACCAGCGAGTGCGGGACAAGGAGAAGGAGCTGGAAACAGCCGAGGCCACGCTCGCCTCGGCCGAGAACCGTCTCGTCGCCACCACCGCGCAGATCGACGCGATCAAGGCCGAGCTGGGCGACCTGGAGGTGAAGGTGGCGGAGCGGGCGATCTCGGCTTTCAAGGACCAGGATCTGTCCGTGCTCGATTTCATCAGCTACGGCCAGGCGCAGGAGGCGACGAGGATGAAGACGCTCCTGGCCTTGGCCGTAAACCAGAACTTCGATGTGGCCGAGGAACTGCGTCAGGCCCAGGAGGACCTGGCCATCCAGCAGGCGATCGCCGATGACGCCAAGGAGGAAGCCGACGACGCCCGCGCCGTCATCGCCGAGGAGCTTGTCGAGCTGGAGAAGGCGCGCGACCAGAAGGCCAGTCTGACGGCCAAGGCCGCGGCCAGCCTCGGCGTCGTCACCGAAGACGACATCGTCACGGTGCGCGGTTTCCGGGTCCACCGCGATGTCGCCGACGCGGTTGGCGGCATGGTCGACCACGCCGCTTCCGAGGGGATCAATCTCGGCGGCGGCGCCTACCGGTCGTTCGAGTCCCAGATCGAGGTCCGAAAGAACAACTGCGGCACCTCCTACTACGCCATCTGGCAGATGCCGGCATCGCGGTGTCGCCCGCCGACGGCCCGTCCGGGTGCCTCGATGCACGAGCGGGGGATGGCGCTCGACTTCACCTGCGACGGTGGCCTGATTCGGAGCCGGGGCAGCCGGTGTTTCCAGTGGCTTGCGGCCAACGCCGGGAACTACGGGTTCAAGAACCTGCCGTCGGAGCCCTGGCACTGGTCGGTCAACGGCCGCTGACCCGACCCCGCAGTCGGGTTTCGAGCTAGAACAGAGTGGTGAGCGAACCCCACAGCCTGACGGCTCGTGCCGCTCGAGCCGCCGTGGCCGGCGGTGAACTGTCGGCCGAGGAGCTGGTCACCTCCTGCCTGGATCAGGTGGAGCGTGTCGATCCCAAGGTCAACGCCATGGTCACCGTCGCCGCCGAGCGCGCCATCAAGGAGGCGGCAGATCTCGATCGGGAGCTGCGCCGCCACGGGCCCGGATCGATGCGCCGTGCGGCCGCCCTGGCCGATCGGCCGCTGCTCGCCCTGCCCGTGGCCATCAAGGATCTGCAGGCCACGGCCGGCATCCGAACCACCCTCGGTAGCTCGCAGTTCGCCGACAACGTGCCCGATGCCGACGCCGGGATCGTGGCCCGGATCCGTGCCGCCGGTGGGGTGATCATCGGCAAAACCAACATTCCCGAACTCAGCATCGGCGCCAACACCGTCAACCGGCTGTTCGGCGCCACCGGCAACCCGTTCGATCCGACGATGACCTGCGGAGGATCATCGGGTGGTTCGGCCGTGGCGCTCGCCACCGAGATGGCGCCGCTGGCCACCGGGTCGGACCACGGCGGCAGTCTTCGTATACCGGCGTCGTACTGCGGGGTGGTCGGCTTTCGGGCCACACCCGGGGTGGTGCCGTTCGACGAGCGGGCAATCAGCCAGACGTTCTACAGCGTGCAGGGTCCGATGGCCCGCACCGTCGACGACATTGCGCTCCTGCTGTCGGTGATCGCCGAGCGCGGCACCGTCGGGACACCAACCGATCCCATGGCGTTCCCGCTCGATGCGTCGGCGCTGGCCGAGTTGGACGATACGGATCTCGGATCGTTGCGAATCGGGGTGTCGGCGGATCTCGGCGGAATGCTGGTCTCGAGCGATGTCCGGGCCGAGTTCGCTCGGCGGGTCGACTGGCTGGCCGACCGAGCGGCAGCGTGTATCGAGGTCGATCTCGACCTTCGGGATGCCGCGGAGGTCGACTGGCAGCTCCGGGCCGACATCTTCGCCACCTACTATCGCCGGGAGGCCGAGGGATGGGATGAAGGCTTCAACCCCAAGATCAGAGCGAGCTACGACACGGCGATGGCCGCGCCGGAGGCCGATATCGCACGGGCCCGGGTCCGCCAGATGGAACTCATCCGGGCCGCGGAGGCGGCGATGACTGCTGCCATGGTCGACGTCGTCGTCTGTCCCGGCGTCGGCGTTCCTCCGTTTCCGTGGCGACAGCTCTATCCCAGGGAGGTCGACGGCAACGCAGTCGACAACTACATGGCGTGGCTGACCTTGACCGCGGCCTGGACCGTCGTCGGTCAACCTGTTGTGGCGCTTCCCGCCGGGACCGACGCCGGTGGCCTGCCGTTCGGGATCCAGGTCGTCGGCCACCGGTACCGTGACCGAGGGTTGCTGTCGGCCGCTCGAGCTCTCGAATCGGCGTGGGACGGGACAGAGTTTGCCCGGCCCCGCCCCGACTTCGAGGCGTTGGCCGCCACCGACGTCGATCTCGGACCGGACTCGACCGCCGCAATGTTCTGAGCGAATCTGGTGGGAGCCATGACCTCACCGTTTCTCGATCTCCTCGCCCGGTCGCAGTCATCCATCGATCTCGACGACCGGACGGTAACAGGGCCCGAGTTGGTCGCCGCCGGCCGGGAGCTGGTCACCGAGTGGATGGCGGACGGCCTTCAACCGGGAGACCGCATCGGTCTCTGGCTGCCCAACGGCCGGCGCTACCTGGAGGCGTTGGCGGCCTGCGCGGCGGGCGGCTTCGCCGCCGTGTCGGTCAACACCCGCTGGTCACCAGACGAGGTGGACGTGTTGCTCGGTCGATCGGGAGCTCGGCTGCTCCGTACCGCCGTCGAGGATCGTGCACTCGATCCCGACGGCGGACCGGCGGGCGGCACTCTCGCTCTCGACGACGATCAGCCGTTTGTGATCTTCACCACCTCGGGCACGACCAGCAGGCCCAAGATGGTCCTGCACGGCCAGCACTCGATCGTCGATCACGCCCACGATGCAGGTCGGGCTTTTGGCTACGGCCCGGACACCCCGGTTCTGGTCGCCATGCCGCTGTGCGGTGTGTTCGGGCTGGCCAGTTTGACCGCGGCGGTTGCGGCGGACGCTCCGATCATCCTGCCGTCGACGATCGACCCGGCCGCCATCGCATCGACCGTCGAACAACGGCGGGTGGCGGTGATCAACGGATCCGATGACCTGTTCCATCGGATGCTGGCCACCGGAGCCGACCTGTCGTCGATTCGGGTCGGCGGCTTCGCCCGGTTCAACACGAGCCTCGACGGCATCGTCGCCCGTGCCGAGGCCAGGGGGATGATCCTGACCGGTCTCTACGGGATGAGTGAGGTCCAGGCCCTCTACTCGCTCCGGGATCCAACCGCCCCGGCCGAGGTTCGGGAACGGGCCGGGGGGACGGCGGTGTCGCCGCGGGCGGACGTGAGGGTGGTCGACGGCGAGCTGCAACTGAAGGGTCCCAGCTTGTTCGCCGGGTACCTGGCCGAAGGCGGGTCGCAGGTCGACGCCGAGCTCACGGCAGCGAACTTCGCCGACGGCGGCTGGTTCCGCACCGGCGACGCCGCCGTGATGGACGAGCCGGCCCGCGACGGCCGTCCCACGTTCACCTACCGGACCAGGATGGGTGACGTCCTTCGATTGGGCGGGTTCCTGGTGGCCCCGGCCGAGATCGAGTCCGTCCTCGTCACCTTCGACGGTATCGAGGCGGCCCAGGTGGTGGCCGTCGACCGGCCGACCGGCGCCCGCCCCGTGGCCTTCGTCATCGGTCGTTTCGATGGGGACGAGTCGGCGGTGATCGATCATTGTGCGGCGCGGCTGGCCCGCTACAAGGTGCCCATCCGGGTTCTGGTCGTCGACGAGTTCCCGACGACCCCGTCGGCCAACGGCACCAAGATCCAGAAGGTGAGGCTCCGGGAGATGGCAGCGGCCGCCCTGGCGGCCGAGCGTTAGGGCGCCTCGAGGTGCAGCGCCACGCCGTGGATCCTTCCGGTGTCGTCGACGAAGAGGTCAACGGCGCTCCAGTCGAGGCACGACCCGATCGAGCCTTCGAGCGGGAGTATCCCGATTCGAGTGTAGGAGACGAGTTCCGGCGGTGACGGGATCGCCTCCGGGCCCGCACACCGGGCATGCGGCCCGATTACGACTTCCGACGGTGAGGGGACCAGGTCGAGCACGTTGAAGGGCCCGACCCGCCCGGCGAAGTCGGTGCTGTTGACCACCCACGCCGACCGCCGGAACAACTCCGTGGGCTGCCGCCGGGCGACCACCTCGGAGCCGAGCGCCACCAGAATGTCATCGGCCAGCGGCAACTCGGCATAGACCCCCTCGCCGCCGCTGGCGAAGTCGGCCATGAGGAAGCCCAGATCTCTTTCGGCGGCGGTCGGCGTGGCGGGATCTCGAAGATCACGGATCACGCCGTCAGCCGTCAGGTGGACTTCGCCCACCACATCGGCCATGAGATCGGTTTCGATCGCCGACACGAAGTCGTCGACGAGATCCTCGGCGTGGGCGGTTCCGGTCGGGTCGATCCAGTCACTGAGTCGGATCCCTCGCTCGCCGGCCACTGACCGGGCGGCGGTCACGACGGTCTCGGCGGTGTCGGAATCGGTCCGCCCGGCCACCGTAACCGAATCAGCCGTGACCGTCAGCTCAAGATGCTCGGCGTGGCGCCGTCCAGGCTGGAGATGGAAGCGGGGCGGGCCGAAGCTTTGGTCCAGTACGCCGAGCGGTCCGTCCTCATGACGGGCCCAGATCCACGTGTCGTCCTGCCCCCGGATGAACGGACCTCGTAGTGACCGGGCGAAGTTGGTCCACATCCAGCCGCTGTCATCGGGATCGTCGCTTCCCGGTTCGTAGCGCAGGCCGGGCTGTCGAGGGTCTCCGACACGGCTCGGGTCACACGTGGTGAGTTGCAGGGCGGCCAGCCGGAACGCTGCGAGATCCTCGGCGGTGAAGTCCTCGTCGAACGAGGCGGGGTCGGTCATCTCGGCCGGTGGAGCGATGTCGACTCCCTGGGTCGGGCAGATCTCGAGCAGCACCGTGTTCAGGTCGTCGTCACCGGGCCCGCGGTCGGCTCCCACGAGGGCCGCCGTCCCCCAGAAGGCCCAGAAGGTTCGGGTGCACCCACGCCCGCCGGCGTCGCCGGTCGGGCAGTCGAGGTCGTAGACGATGTGCTGCAGCATCGGGTCGGCCGGTTCGGTCGGAGCGCGGGTCATCAGCACGAACCGGCCGTCGAAGTCGAGCAGGCTCAACCAAGGCGCAGCGACGCCGCCGGCGTCGATCGTCCATTCGACGACCTCGTTGCGTTCCACCTGAAGTCGAGCCGGGGAGCGGAACTCGGTGACGTAGCCGAGATCGTCGACGTCGACGTCGGCCGCCAGGATACGCACGGTGATGTCGTTGCTCGCCGTTATCTCGTAGTCGCCATCTCGCTGCGCTGTGTCGGACAGTCCGCCTGCGGATGCCTCGGCCACGATCTCCGGATCGCCGTAGGGGTTGACGACGATGTTGCCGTCACGGTCGGCGGCGACACCGAGGATCTCGTCGGCCTCGGTGTCGATCTCCTCCGGCGCCGGCTGGTCGACCGCCCGCCGCCACAACCGGCCATCGAGTATGTAGTAGATCGACCCGTCGACGGCTCGGACGACCGAGGGTCGGGGGTCATGTGTTGCATCTGTCGGCGGCGGGGCGATGACGCGACCCTGATCATCGATGAGACCGTCGAAGTCGTTGACGACCCAGGCCACGTCGGTGAGATCCGCAACGGCCGGGACGCTGCTCTCGGTCGCGCCTGTCGTGGTGGTGGATTCGGGATCGTCGGCTCCCTCGGCCTCCGTCACCCTCGTGGTTTCGACGTCGGCCGCGTCGTCGTCGGACGAGCCGGATCCGATACAGGAGGCGGTGACCAGGCAGAGCACGACGCCAACCGCCGTCGGAAGGGTCGTTCGTGGTCGGCAGCGGCTCATCGTCTCCATCATTCCACGGCGGCCGCCGACGCAATCGTCGCTCAATCGTCGGGGGCGCCGAAGAACAACGTGCCCCAGGTCTGGCGCCCGACCATGCCGTCGACGGTCAGACCTGCTCCGCGCTGGAAGCCGCGGCTGGCCGCGTCCGAGACCTCGGAGAAGACGGGCGACGCGGGCAGGAGAAGCTCGGCGTTGAGGATACGGGTGAGTGCCTGATACTGGCTGCGGTATGAGTAGGGCGATCGTAGCCAGATCGTGTACGGCAGATACTGCGAGGTTTGTTTGCCGTAGACCGACTTCGGCTCGTCGACCCGTCCCCAGGTTTTCGGCCCCACGATGCCGTCGATGCTCAAACCCTGCGCCATCTGGAACGTCTTGACCGCGGCTTCGGTCATGGGGCCGAAGATGCCGTCGTCGGGGATCTTGAAGAACTTCTGCAGCGCCTGCACGTCCGAGCCCCGGGAGCCGTCACGGATGGTGTCGCGTCGCTTGTCGCCGCCGTTGTCGGGCGGATCGGCCGTGCCGGAGGCCAGGGGTAGCACGATGTCGACGAGCTGGCGGATCCGGGTCCGGCCCGGGCAGGTCTTCCCCAGCGCGGTGGTCCACGGGCTGGGAACCGGCCGCCCGCGCAGGTTGATCGGGTCGGTGGGGTAGGACCACATACTGTGCCAGCCCACGCCGGGTGCGGTCGAGGAGCGGCACCGCTGGATCGGGATGCCGTGGGTCGACGACGCCCACTTGATGACCCGGACCAGCGACTGGATCTGGGCGTAGGTCCACGGGTTTCCCTCGGGGTCGCCGTCGTCCTCGGTCTCGATCGAGATGGCGCTGTAGTTGGCCCGGTAGTTGGCGTCGGCCTGGCGGTGGGTGTCCATCAGCTGGGTGATGCGACCGGATCGGGTGATCCAGAAATGGGATTCGACGAAGACATCGCGGCGCCGGAAATAGGCTGGGATGTTCACGTTGCCGTCGACGGCGGTGTGAACGATGATCTGCGATGGATTGATGTACGGCTCGGTCCGATTCTCCGGAAGCGGATCCCAAACCACACCTGGCATTCTCGCCATGGGTGACTTCCCCTCTCCAAACGTTTCGCCGGATCCCGCCCGGTGAGTTGTCGTGGTGATCATCGGCGGCCGCCTGGTGAGACGCCGACGCCGGATCGATCCTAGCAAGGGCCGACGACGGCCGGGCTGTTCGCCGGCAAGCTGTCAACTCCCCCAGATGATCGCCGGGTCGGCCTGGTCGGTAAGCCGGGCGGCGGCGGTTCCCCGATCGATGTTGAGGTTGACACCGTTCAGGTACGACGACGAAACCTCGTCGGCGAGAAAAAGAATGGCCGGCGCCATCTCGGAGGGCCGCGCAAACCGGCCGGCGACAGCGGCGGCATGGTCGATCAGCTCGTCGCCCATCCCTCGACGGAAGTCGTCGACCAGACCGGTGGCGGTGATGCCGGGGCACACGCTGTTCATCCGGATCCTCCTCGGAAGCAACTGCACCGAGCGCCAGAGCGTGTAGTACTGCACCGCCTCCTTCGAGACGACGTAACCGTCGCCGCAGAGTCGCCGGTTGGCGTCCATCCAAGCCATCCCGGCCTCGAAGTCGTGAGCAGCCATCAGTTCGCGATGCAACTCGCTCCGCGACGCCCAGTCCCGTCCCGCCGTCGACGCGACATGGACGACGGACGACCCGGGCGCCATCCGACCGAGCAGGGCTTCGGTCAGATGGCGAAGCCCGAACCAGTTGATCGCCATGACCTGGTCGGTGTCGAAACGGCCCCCGTTGGCGACGCCGGCGCAGTTCATGAGCACATCGATCCGGTCGGGCAGGCGGCCGAGGGTCTCGTCGATCGAGTCCGATCGGCCGATGTCGCAGTGGTGGCGGGTGAGGGCGCCGGCCTGTTCTTCGGGTCGGCGGTAGGCGACGTCGAGCGCGTGGACGACAGCACCGTGGGCCAGTAGGAGCTCGAGTGTGGCTGCGCCGATCCCGCTGGCCGTGCCGGTGATCACCACGACCCGATCGGAGAAGTCGAGGAGCCTGTCGGGGCCGGTCGCCGAGTCGGTCATTGCACAAACGGTAGCGTTACCAGGGTCGAGGCGAAAAAGGGGCTGCAGAGGGCCTCTCCGGTGGCGATGAACCACCATCGTTGCTCAAGCGCCGCCTAGGCTGTGCCGAAGAGTGATTCCAGGCCCAGTTCGGTCCCGCCCGCTCAAGTCGACGCAGACAGGTCATCGTCTTCGCCGTTGGTGGCGATGGAACCGTCGGCACACACCAATACACTTGACATTCCTATGAAATCGCCGTTACGGCCGTTAGCCTGCGTTCTAACGGGCGGCTGGTTCGCAAACGAGAGGTAGGTTTCCTTTGGCCAAGGAGCGCGTCGAGCGAGACGAAGAGGATCTCGTAAGGCTGTACCTCACCGACATCGGTCAGTACCCGTTGCTGACCAAGGAAGACGAAGTTCGGCTGGCTCAGGCCATCGAGCACGGCAAACAGGCTGCTGAAGAACTCGAGATAGAGCCCGACATGTCGGTTCAGCGCAAGCGTGAGCTGCGTCGTACCGTCCGCAAAGGTCGGGATGCCGAGCGGACCTTCGTCCAGTCGAACCTTCGGCTGGTTGTGTCGATCGCCAAGAAGTACCAGGCCTCCGGCCTTCCCCTGCTCGACCTGATCCAGGAGGGCAACCTCGGCCTTATGCACGCCGTCGAGAAGTTCGACTGGCGCAAGGGGTTCAAGTTCTCCACCTACGCCACCTGGTGGATCCGGCAGGCCATCACCCGCGGTATCGCCAACACGGGCCGCACGATCCGCCTCCCGGTACACGCCGGCGACACGCTTGCTCGTCTGCAGAAGGCCCGGGCCCGCCTTGAACTGAAGTTCGGTCGCCCGGCCACGCTGGCCGAGCTGTCGGCCGAGGTCGAGATGCCGGAGGAGAAGGTCACCGAGGCGCTCCGGTTTGCAGCCGAACCGCTGTCGCTGTCGGAGCCGCTGCGGGAAGACGGCGACGCCGAACTCGGCGACGTGGTCGAAGACAGCACGGCCGAATCGCCCTTCGAGGTGGCCGCCACGGCGCTCCTGCCCGACGAGATCTCCCGGCTCCTCGCCCCGCTCGACGAACGTGAGCGGGAGATCCTGAAGCTCCGCTTCGGGCTCGACCGCGGCGAACCCCGCACCCTCGAAGAGGTGGGGGAGTACTTCAACCTCACCCGGGAGCGGATCCGTCAGATCGAGGCAAGGGCCATGTCGAAGTTGCGGCACCCATCGTCCGACACCGGCGCCCGCGACCTGCTGGCTGTCTGAGTGTGAGCTGCGCAGCAGCTCGTCTCGTGTCGCGCCCCCGGCGGACCATTGTCTACCGGTGAACGCCCCTCCACTGGTTTGGATATGTGGCCTACGGGTCGAATCTGCTGGCCGAGCGGTTCCTGTCGTATTCGAACGGCGGCCCGGTGCCCGGCTCGGCTCGGCCGCAGCGCGGGTTGTCGGATGCGACGCCGCCCCTGCGCTGGCGCCGCTGCCGGCTGCGGCGTTCGCCGGCGAGTCGACGCGCTGGAACTGCGGCGTCTGCTTCGTCGATCCCGAGCGGCGGATCGATCCGCCGCCGACGCTCGGTCGGGCCTGGCTGCTGGCCGCCCACCAGGTGATGGGAGTGTGGGAGCAGGAGAATCGGTGACGATCACCTGCGCCCGACTGCCCGAGCGTAACGATCCGAGCGAGGCCTACAGGGGGGTGGTGGCCCGGGGACTGGGTGAGTCTTGGGGGCTGTCGACCACGGGCGCCGATCGGTATCTCAACGGCTGGGTCGGCGACGACGGCTGACTGGGAGACCGCATGACGAGGAGCAGGATCGCCGTTGTGACCGGCGGAGGAAGCGGCATCGGGCGGGGTGGTGCGTTGGCGCTCTCGGAGGCAGGATGGACCGTGGCGGTGGCCGGTCGTCGCCCGGAGGCGCTCGACGAGACGGTGGCGCTGCTGGCCGGACCGGGGTTGGCGGTGCCGACCGATGTAGCCGACTCAGCGTCGGTCGAGGCGCTGTTCGACACCGTGGTCGAGCGGTTCGGACGGATCGACCTGCTGTTCAACAACGCTGGGACGAGTGCGCCGCCGGTGCCGATCGACGAACTCGATGTCGACACGTGGCGTCGGGTCGTCGACGTCAACCTCACCGGCTCGTTCCTGTGTGCCCGCGCCGCGTTCGGGGTGATGCGGCACCAGAACCCCAGGGGCGGCCGGATCATCAACAACGGCTCGATCTCCGCCACCACACCCCGGCCGTTCTCCGCCCCCTATACGGCGACCAAACATGCCATCACGGGGTTGACCAAGTCGCTGGCGCTCGACGGTCGGGCGTTCGGCATCGCCTGCGGTCAGCTCGACATCGGCAACGTGGCCTCGCCGATGACCGAGGTGATGGCGGAAGGTGTCCTGCAGGCCGACGGGTCGACTCGGCCCGAGCCGACGATGGACATGGAAGCAGTGGCCCGTTCGCTGGTCCACATGGCGTCGCTCCCCCTCGATGCCAACGTGTTGTTCCTGACGGTGATGGCGACGACGATGCCGTTCGTCGGCCGGGGCTGAGGTTTGTCGGGCGCCGACTGGTGCCGCCGAACTCAATCGAAGCCGTACAGCGTGACCGGGTTGTCGACCAGGATCGACTCCCGGTGCTCGGTGGGGAGCCAGGCGTCGAGCAGCGCTCGTAGGTCTCCGGCCGTTGGCGGATCGGCCTGACCGGGATGTGGCCAGTTGGTGGCCCACAGCATCCGCTCCGGATAGCGCTCGATGAGCGTCTGGGCGAGGGGCGCGATGTCCGGGTACGCCGGCGGCCCGTCGACCGACGATTCGTAGGGGGCCGAGATCTTGACCCATGCCCGGCCTCCGTCGATCAGCCGGCAAAGCGCAGTGAACGCCGGGTGGTCGTTGGCGACCGGCGGCATGAACCTCCCGACATGATCGACGACCACGGTCACCGGCAGCGCGAGCAGTTGGTCGACCCGCTCAGTCAGCTCGCGGCCGTTGAGCTGGAGCTGGATGTGCCAACCGACATCGGCGATCGCGCCGGCGACGGGTTCGAGCGATGTCCAGTCGACGGCACCGCCGGGCAGCATGTGGAACCGGGCGCCCCGCACACCGACCCGGTCGAGCCGGTCGATCTCATCGGCCGAGGTCGTGTGGTCGATCACAGCGATGCCTCGGGCCGCGCCGCCGAGTTCCGCCATGGCGTCGAGCTGGCAGCGGTTGTCCAACCCGTAGGTGGTCGGTTGAACGACGACCACCCGGTCGGTTCCCAGCTCGGTCTGCAGCGCTCGGTAGTCGGCGACGGTGGCGTCGGGTGGGTGGAGGACGGCAGCCTGGGACGACGGGTACGAGTGGTGGTAGAAATGCATGTGGGTGTCACATGCACCCGCCGGGAGGGGCGGATCGATTCTCACCGTTGCTCGTCCTGCCCGCTCCAGAGGTTCCGCAGGCGGGTCGCGGCGTCGGGGTTGACGGCTCGGGGTGGCAGCTCGCCGTCGATCATCGCCGCCACCTGCTCGACACTGCTGCGAGCCTGGGCGTCGGCATTCTCCGGTGTCAGACCGCCGAGGTGTGGAGTCGCCACCACGCCCGGACGACCGGCCAGCTCCAGCGAGGGCCGTTGATCGGGAGCGCGGCCGACGTCCATGCCAAGCCCGCCGAGGTGGCCGGAGTCCAGTGCGGCGGCGACCGCTGCCTCGTCGACGAGTTCGCCCCGGGACACGTTGATCAGCACGGCCCCCGGCTTCATGGCGGCCAGGGCCTCGGCGTCGATGAGGTCGACGGTCGACGGTAGGGCCGGGGCGAGTGGGAAAACGACATCCGCACCGGCAAGCAGCGCTGCCAAGTCGGTTTGTGTGATGTCCGGGTGTTCGACGGTCTTCTCGGGATCGGTCACAGCCACGTGCATGCCGATGGCGAGGAGGAGGTCGGCCAGGTGGGAACCGATCGCGCCGTAACCGATGATGCCGGCCGTTTGACCCCGAAGCTGACGGCCGGGCCGCTGGGGCGGCTCATCGCCTGCGCGGTAGTCGACGGTCGATTCCGCGATGCCGCGACATACCGAGAGCAGCAGGCCGAGGGCGATTTCGGCGGTCGACGGCACGAAGCTCTTGTCGGCTCGGGCCACCAGCACACCTTGATCGGTGGCAGCGTCGACATCGACGGTGGAGATGTCGACCGCACAACGGAGGAACGCAACCAGATCGGGGCTGTTGTCGAACAGCGCCTTCTCACCTGGCGTGGAGCGGTGGGCGATGATCACGTGATGACCGGCTGCGGCTTCGATCAGCTCGGGTGTCGACAGATCCCGGTCATGGGGATTGGTCGTGACCTCGACGTCGGGCAGCGCCTCCAGCTCAGGAAGGGCCCGACCGTAGTAGGCCTCACGGTCCTCGGTGTTGTGGGTCAGGAACACTCGCACCCGGCTAACGTAGCCCAGCTTCGACCGCACGGGAACCGGTGGGCGCGCACGTACTGTCCTCCGCCCGCCGACGCTATGAAATTGTCAAGGAACAAAGGCAGGGAAGGCAGGGTGAAGAGCGGCCCTCGGTCGGTCCACCCTGCAACCGGTCGCGCTGCAATCCGCTAGGGCCCTGCCGGTTGGGCGGGTCGGTGTGCTGCCGGTCGATGAGTTCTGCTTGCGGCCCGCCGGTGCGTGCCGGGGTAGCTATGGCCCCCTGCTTCCGAAGCGGGCCGTCGATCGGGGAAGGTCGATTCCTCGTGAAGGCCATCAGGGCTCTGAATATCGAGCCTGCGGTTATCCCAGAGTCTGAGACGCCAGCCTCCTTCGTGCACGGCATGGTGATGCTCACTGCAGAGCGGCACCAAATTGCACAGGTCGGTCGGACCGCCGTGCTCCCACTCGTGAACATGGTGGATTTGGCACCACGACAGCGGACGCTCACACCCGATCCAGGCGCAGCTGCGGTGGATGGCTTGGAGCGCGAGCCATTGTGCCGAAGTTGCGGTGCGGTATCGGCGACCGACGTTGACGGGAATCCCCCGGTGATCGACAAGGATCCGCTGCACGACTGCGTTGCACGCCAGCCGCGAGATCGACTCGGGTGCCAACAGTTGTCCGTCGGCTGTCTCGCGGATCGAGTTCGGGTGAGCGCCACGGGTGAACGTCTGCCAGTCGACGATGACGCCGATGGAGGGAGGGGCACCGTGGCCGGTCGTCTGTCCGGTAAGCAGCTCGTACGCGGCTGCGGCGGCGAGGTTTGCTGTTCGTTGAACGCCGCCCTGGTTGGCAAGACGAGCCGCATGAGCCTCGACGGCGTTTCGAACCGCCTCGAATCGTTCGGGGTCGAACTCGCCGTGAACGTGACCCATACCCGTTTCGTGGTCGATCCAGGACCGCCAGGTCGAAGCCTTACGTTGTGCTTCGGCGTCGCTGCCGCTGTGGTCGCTGCGAAGCAGGTCGACGAAGCGCCGAATTCTGCGGGCGAACAGATCGACCGGTTCTTTGGCGGCCGCTGTCAGGAGGTCGGGATTGTTGAGCTTCTGACGCTGTTCCTGATCGAGCTTCCTCGCCGCTCGAGCAAACAGGTCGACCTGGGCGGCACCGATGTGTCCACGTCGAACAGCAAGGGCGACATGATCGAATTCGGCGAGCGCCGATGATCGCTCCACTTCACGACGTGCCATGGCACCGGGCACGGCGTTGCCATCACCCAGGAACAATCCATGGGACCCCCGACCGACGCCCTGTTGGGCAAGTCGGTCCGCGGCGATGCCGATTCGCATCGATAAACCGTCGGCCGCCTGTTGGACGGAACGAACCGCCTCCATCAGTTGAGGAAGATCGGTCGACGCGAAGCCATCGCAGGCGATGTCGGAGAGCGACGCCGACAAGGAGTGCAACAAGCTCACGACGTCGTCGACCGACGACGCGTGCTGCGAGGTTGTGGCCACCATGGGCAAAGACCAGACACGAGATGTGTGCGGGCACCCGTGGATGCGAATGCCGGACCCCGACCGGCAGGAATGAGCTTAACACCCAGCGCCGGGATTGTCAAACAAATGTTCGATCGAGATCGTAACGGCCAAACTCGGGGTGAGCTGCTCCGAAGCGGAGGGAAACACGACTGATCTCCAGGTGACGGTGTTCAGCCGCGAGTTTGGCCTGAGGCCAAACTCGGTTAGGTCGTGCTCCGCACGACCGGCGTACGCCCGGAGGGACTCGAACCCCCAACCAACTGGTTCGAAGCCAGCTACTCTATCCACTTGAGCTACGGGCGCCAGGACGGATAAAGCATAGCCACGTCGACCGTGACCGCGCCGACAAATACCGGTTCAACTGTCGAAGCGGGCGATCTCGTGCTGGCTCGACCAGCTCTGCACGGTCGAGCCGAGCGGCCAGAATCCCCGTGGGCAGAGCAGGTCGTCGATCAGATACTCCATGGCCGGACCGAAGGTGGCCCGGACCTGACGACCATACGCCCGAGCGTCCTCGTAGGGCCGGAGGTCGAAGCCGTGATCGCTCAGCCTCTGGTAGAGGTCGAGGAAGAAATCGGAGTTGTCGGTGTTGCCGAGCCGTTGCTGGTAGGGAGTCAGGTCGTGACCCTGGGTGACCTCCATGAAGATCGCTTCGGCTCGACGGAGGAACCAGTAGGCGTACCCGTCGGTGGCTCCGTTGATGATCTGGGCGTGCAGGGCGGCATCGCACAGCAGGCCGAGCGCCGTAACCCAGTTCTGCCGTCGATCGTGTGACCGGAACAACACGAGCAGCGGGACGGTCGAGTGCGTCTCCAGGATGCCCGCCGCCCACTGCTCCCACTTCTCGAACTGCACGTCGATCTTCTTGGGGTCGGCATCCGGAGCCCACGCCATCACGAGGTCCGTGGGGGTGATCCGCTCGGTACCACCGGTGTCGAGTGTCATCAGCTGACGTTCCCGGTCGGAGTAGGCGGCGTAGAGGGCCGGCAGATAGCCGATGACGAGGGCGACGGTGATAACCCCGAAGAAGGCCTCGATGATGGCGCCGGCCCGCGGGATGGTGTCGCCGGGAACGATCTCGCCGAATCCGACGGTGAAGTAGACAACTCCCGAGTAGTACCAGGAGTCGGCGAAGCCCTCGATGGCGTCGATGTCGTCGAGCGTGGCCCAGATGAGGGCGAACCCGGTGATCTGCAGCAGCGCCCAGGTGGCCAGCAGGACGATCACCAGAAGCGGAGCGAAAGCCGACAGCATGCGTTCCCGCACCGACGACTCGTCGGGTAATCGTCTGGCCACGTTGCGGAGCGTGACGAACATCGACCGGCCGATGACGTACGTCGGCCACCACCGGGCCGGCGAGGTCGACGTCGAGACCAGGGTGTTCACCAGGTCGGCCAGCGCCATCGCGATCAGCATGGCACCGAAGATGACGATGAGGAGATCGAGCACGCCCCAACGGTATCGGGCAGCGTCGATCCGACGTCACGGCATGGAGGTCAAGGGGTCACCGCCAAGGCGTCACGGCATTCGGGCCAGGGCATCGCCGCTCGCGGATCGCCGCTCGGGCCGCAGCCGGGGGATCGCCGCTACGGCCGCAGCCAGGGCATCGCCGCTAGGGCCGCAGCATCGGTGGGTGGAGCAACTCGGCCGGGCCGCGCCGGTAGAGCTTCGCCGGCCGCCCGCCCTGGCGGGTCGTGGAGCCGCCTGTCTCGACGACGAAATCCGGGGTCTTCGACACCTTGCGGTGGAAGTTGCGGGGATCGATGCCGGCGTCCCACACCGCCTCGTAGACCTGGCGCAGTTCACCGATGGTGAATTCCTCGGCGCAGAAGGCAATGGCCAGCGGCGAATACTCGAGTTTGGCTCGGGCCCGTTCGACGCCATCGGCCAGGATCCGGTGATGGTCGAAGGCGAGGCGGCTCGGTCGGGTCAGCAGTTCGTCGGCCGGTACCCACGCTGCGGTGGCGGCATCGCTCCCCGCGATCGGGTCTGGCGCATCGGGGACGAGGGCGAGGTAGGCGATCGAGATGACCCGCCGAGGGTCACGGTCGGGGTGGCCGTAGGTGGCGAGCTGTTCGAGGTGGACTCGAATGTCGCTCAGCCCGGTCTCCTCCTCGAGCTCCCGCTCGGCGGCGTCCAGCAGATCTTCCTCGGGCAGCACGAAGCCGCCGGGTAGGGCCGCCCGCCCCTTGAACGGCTCGACGCCACGTTCGATGGTCAAGACCTGGAGTCGGTCGTCGCGCACGGTGAGGACGACCAGATCGGTGGCCACGAGCATCTTCGTCGGTCGGGACATCGATGTCGAGTGTACTCGGCCCATCCATTTATCGTCTAGTTGACGATTAAACCTCTGCATGTTATCGTCAGAACGACGATAAAGATTGGTGGTCGTCGGGCAACGGTTCCCGACGGCGGGAGAAGCAAGGAGTCAACCATGGCGGAGATCACACGCCGACCGTTCCTCAATCACCTGCGGGCCTATCCGTCGGTTCACATCCAGCACTTTCGCAACGGTGCCGTTCGCCACGAGGGCGCAGGCGTGGCCTTCTGGTACCGACCCGCCACCGCGGCGTTGGCCGAGGTGCCGCTCGACGATCGGCAGCAGACGCTGCTGTTTCATGCCCGCACGTCGGACTTCCAGGATGTGACGGTGCAGGCCACCGTGACCTATCGGGTTGTCGATCCGACTCTTGCCGCGAAGCGTATTGCCTTCGACATCGACCCGGCGACCGGTCGGTGGACGAGCGACCCGATCGAAACGCTGAGCGACCTGCTTCGTGATCTGGCCCAGCAGCCGGCGATCGAGAAGGTGGCGACGATGACCGTCACCGAGGCGCTCGCCCGTGGTGTCGGACCCATCCGGGCCGAGGTGGCGGGCGCTCTGGCCGACGATCCCCGGCTGTCCGAGCGCGGTCTGGCCGTCACCGACGTACGGGTGGTTGCCGTGCGGGCCGAGGCCGACCTCGAGCGGGCGTTGCAGACCGAGACCCGGGAGCGGGTCCAGCAGGAGGCCGACAAGGCGACCTTCGACCGCCGGGCCCTGGCGGTCGAGAGCGAGCGGGCGATCGCCGAGAACGAGCTGCAGAATCAGATCGAGCTGGCTCGGCGGGAGGAGACACTCGTCAACCAGGTCGGGCAGAACGAACAGCAGCGGGCGACCAACGAGGCGGCGGCCAGCCGGATCCTTGTCGAGTCGGGTGTGATCGAGCAGCGGATGAAGGACGAGGCCAAGGCCGAGGGCATCCGCCAAGTGGGCGAGGCCCAGGCGGATGTCGAGGAGGCGAAGATGCGGGCGCTGCAGTCGGTCGACCGGGGGGTGCTGCTGGCGCTGGCCGCCCGTGACCTGGCCCGCAACGTGCCCAGGATCTCGAACCTGACGGTGACGCCGGATCTGGTGGTGCCGATGCTGGCCCGGTTGGGCGAGTCGATGGGCGATGCGGGTGAGGCTGAGGGCGAGGGCGATGCGGGGCAGGGGCGGCGATGAGCCTGCGGCCCCGGGCGGTCGTCGTGCACCGGACATCGGAGTTCGATGAAGTCCTTGCTCGGCACGGCACCGCCCAGCAGGCCGAGTTCTTCCTGCGCCGGCGTGGTCGGTCTATCGACGAGCTCGTCGACCGCAGCCGTGCCCTCCGACGCGCACTGGCCGTGGTGCGGTCAACCGTGCCGATCGACTGGCGGCGGGCCGAGGTCGAGCGGACCGATTTGGCCCGGTTCGTGTTCGGACCGGAGGACGTGATCGTCGTCGTCGGCCAGGACGGCCTGGTGGCCAACGCGGCGAAGTACCTCGACGGTCAGCCGGTGATCGGGGTCGATCCCGAACCGGGCCGCAACGCCGGTGTGCTGGTGACCCATCGTCCCGACGATGTGGGTCCGTTGCTGGGTGCGGTGATGTCGGAACGGGTGACCGTGAGCGATCGCACGCTGGTCGAGGCCGTCACCGACGACGGTCAGCGGATCCGAGCGCTCAACGAGGTCTTCGTCGGTCACGCCACCCATCAGTCGGCCCGGTATCGCATCGACGTGCCGGGCGGGCGTGGCGAGCGGCAGTCGTCGTCCGGGCTGCTCGCAGGCACCGGGACAGGGTCTACAGGTTGGCTGCGCTCGGCCTGGCTGGAGCGACGTAGCGATCTGGCGTTGCCCGATCCGTGCGATCCGGAGCTGGCGTGGTTCGTCCGCGAGGCCTGGCCGTCACCGGTCACCGGGGTGGCGCTCACGGAGGGAACGTTGACGGACGGGGAGCGACTCCGCATCGTCGCCGAGGGCGACCTGGTGTGTTTCGGTGACGGCATCGAGTCCGACCGGATCACGCTGTCGTGGGGTCAGGGCCTCGACATCTCCCGTGCCGGGACCACGATGCGGCTGGTGGCCGGGTCGTGACCGGCGGCTACGTGTCAGATCACCAACCGGCATTCATCGCCATCGATGGAGACGCCCTCATCCGGTCTCACGATGGCTGGCGTACGGGCTATGTTCGCTGCGGGCTGGTGATTCCGGCAAGATAGCGGACGAGGTCGGTGGTCGTGATGATGCCGGTCAGCCGACCGTCGTCGTCGATCACCAGCAGTGAGTGGGCGTTGCCGTCGGAGAGTAACTCGGCCGCGTCGGGAATCGTCGCCTCGGCGGTCACGGTGCGAAGGTCGGTGGACATGGCGTCGTCGATCGTGAAGTGATAATCGAGCATCTCAGCCATGTCGCGGTCTTCGAATCCGTCGATGTCGTAGGCGAGGCGGAGCACATCGACGGAGGAGATCATGCCTACCGGACGGCCGTTCTCCATGACCGGCACGTGATGAAACGGGGCGTACTTCAGCATGTGGTAGACCTCGGACACCGGCTGATCCCGTTGGACGGTCACCGGGTCGGTGGTCACCAGATCGGCCACGGTCGTTTCTTGTGCCATGTTGCCACCTCCTACGGTTGGCGCAACCCGGTGGCGACGTTGTTGTCGTTCAGCGGGACTACTTGTACGGCTGATTGTAGGAGGCCTTCTCGGCAAACTCTGGGGCCCAAGGTCCCGAAAACCGATTCGGGCTCGGGGGCCGGCCGAACGAGACGGGCCTCGATGTGTCGAACAGATGTGGCGGAGGTGGACGGGAATCGAACCCGCCTACGAGGGATCACCCCGTACACCCGCTTTGAAGGCGGGGGAGCCCACCAGGCGCTCAGACACCTCCGCCCAGTAATGTAGCGGGATCGAGCGGGCGTGGGGTGCGGCGAATCGGCTGCTGCTAATCGCCAACCGACGATCGGTCAGGCTCTGGATTGTCGTCGTGAAGAAAGGTGGGGACATCTCGTCGGGCGTGGAGGACGCGCCAGATGTCGAGGTGTTCGTCGTTCGGGACGTAGAAGATCATGTACGGGAATTTCTTGAGTGACCAGCTCCGCAACTCCGGGATTTCGAGTTCGTAGGCGAAGCGGAGCGATCCGGTGAGCGGGTACCGGATCAGCAAAGAGATTGCATTCTCGAACTCGTCGACAAAGCGGACAGCAACGTCGGGACCGGCGGTTTCGCGGTAGTGGGCGATAGCTGAGTCGATGTCGGCTGCGGCCACGGTCCGAAGACGAGCGTGCACGGGCCGGTTCAGTCTCCGGCCCGTGCCTGGTCGCGCAGCGACGCGAAATACGCAATATCGGCCGTGGTCGTTGCCGGAGAACGAGCGCCTTCGAGCAACGCGGCTCTCAATTGGCGACGGTCATGGTCGCGTCGAATGAGATCCCGCACATATTCACTGGTCGATCCGTAGCCTCCCTCACTGACTTGGGCGGCGACGAAGCTCTTGAGATCATCGGGGAGCGACACGTTCATCGTGCTCATGTCGTCGATCCTAGATCCCTTGGCAAAAATTGCCAAGATTCCGAGTTTCGGCAGGGCCGATAGTTCGTCCTTGCCATCGGCCTGCGCGCCTGGTTCGTTGATATCAAGACCCTCGTCGTCCGGCCTTGGGATCGACTCGGAGCGGGGTTTGCCCGACACGGTTACGAGTCAGCGGGAGGGGCAACTCGCCGGCCGCTTGCTTCGTCGTGGATATCGTCGAATTCCAGAACGCTCTGTCAGGGCCGCCAGAATCCCTCGGCTTCGACAAGGCA
>Ga0224512_10001790_pt1 | contig 20211 bp, 12 predicted proteins | sample SF_May12_sed_USG_4_FD_169103 | JGI IMG/M metagenome (GOLD analysis project Ga0224512, IMG submission 169103) | Sediment microbial communities from San Francisco Bay, California, United States - SF_May12_sed_USGS_13 | ecosystem: Environmental > Aquatic > Marine > Sediment | place: USA... | reverse complement strand
ACGGGGCATTTTTGAATCTGCTGGCCAGGGGCAGAATGGATCGCTGGCTACGCAAGCTCGCACTAGGTGCGTCTGTCGGCGCTGCGCGCCTCGGCTGAACCGCCGACACGCGGATTTTCAGTATTGGTTTGAAATATTCTGCCAGTCTCCAATTCGCCCCAAATTCTTTGGTCCAGATCGCATTTTGTCAGGTAACACCTTCATTTAGTTTATGGATCTATAGTTCTGATTCGGTATTATTCTTGGCTTGTTTGCGCCGAAATTACACGCACGATAACGCAACTTCGGTTTCCGTGGGAAGTCTGAGGGAAACCGACGCAGACCTTACCTGCGTTCCGAGGCCGGAGTTTCGACGAGCACGCTTTGCGCATACAGTAACCGCCCCGTGCTCGCATTGTAAAACTGCACGACGACTTGCGGCTTGTCGAAGGCGACCCAACGTGAGTTTCCTTTCGAATCAGGACTATTGAACACATTATTCATTTGCACGATGGCATAGGTTGGTGTGTGACGATTTTTCCTCGGCGTATCCGCGAGGTAGTGAGTCGACCATCCGATTGTCGTGTCGAGGCCTGCGCTCGAATATGGGCCATTCGACGGTACACCGGTGCCATCAAGCCGGCCGGTCGCCCGATTGAGCGAACCAATTGGGCCAACGGAAAACTCCCATATGCGCTCGCTAATCTGAACTGAGAACGCATTATGCAAATCGCCGGTCAGCAAAATCACGGTCTTGCCACTCGATTCGAACGCCTTGAGCAGCTCACCGCGTTCACGCGTATAGCCAGTCCAGGACTGATCGTCAATTCCGGTCGATCCTTCGGACAAATGCGGAATAACAAAACTCACCGACGAAAGTACGAAGACGACGTCCGCGTCGCTTTCTTTCAAGCGTCGCAGCAGCCAGCCCTTTTGACTTTCTCCGAGCATTGTTGGTTCGTCAGAAACTTGCGGCGAACGTCTGCGGCTACGCGTGTCCAGTCCGATAAACTCTGCGTTCCCGAACTGTTGGCTGAAAAAATAATCCAAGCCACCGATCGAGTACGACGAGTCGCTATCGTGCGCCGGTGCGGGCTTTAACTCCAGCATGTGGTCGCCGACTACCCGCTTGATCGCGTATACCGACGCGTTAGGATCTCTCGGTCCTGCTTCTTCTATGGAGGCGCTGATCGCGGACCGATTCTCCGCATCGCTATTCCGGTAGCCCGCATTCGGCCCGCCCCAATGCACATGAAGCGTCCGGCCTTCGTGAAGCGCAAGCTTCGTGAAGTCGACTGCGGGGTCAGTTAGCAACGCTCTGCCCGACTCAAGCTGTGCACGTCCGAAATGAATCCTATTCATGTCGGTGATCGGATTGCTCCAGCCGAGATAATCCCGCCATGCGCGAAGAGCAGGATCCCGAAACAATGCGTCTCGGGCCCCGTGACCGGGAACTGTGGCGTTTTGGAAATTGTTAAGCACCTCATGGTCATCGAAGATGAAAATCGACGCAACCGTCGCATGCCATTGTCTAAGGTCGCGATCATTGTCGTAGTACGTTTTGTAGTTCTGCCATGCACCTGCAAGGCTCGGTACGATTTGCAGGAGCGCCGGCATCGTTGTACCCGACGGCGCCGATTCGATCAGCCACCTGGATGCCTCAAGCCGCCGATCCTGTTCATAAATCCAGTCGCCGAGCACGAGATGGAAGTCAACTTTGTCGCCGGCATCTCTCAACAAGGTCGCGTGCTGCGTGGCCCCCTGTGACATTGTCGGCGACTGCTTGGCGCAGGACATTGCAGAAAACGCGAAGTCAAAAAGCCCATCAGGATTTAATTGACCGACTTTCTGTTTGGCAGACGGCAGACTACGGAAGTGAAAGATATCGGAGTCGACGCCATCCGCCGTATCAACGGCCACTTGATAATAATAGACCGTATCGGGTAGAAGGCTTTCGAGCCTTACCCAAGCCGTGTTGTCGTTTTCGAGGACCGTTGCAATCGTTGCCGATCGCGAGTCTAACGCTCTCGCATTCGTGCCGTATCGAACGTGAAAGGCAGCTGGTTGTGCGGTTCGTGCCCAGACTCCAACGCTGTCGGCGCCAAGCCTCCCCAAAACCGGGCCGTGTGAGACGTACACCGCGACTTCGGGCATGAGCTCGGCCGTGCTCGCAGTTGCCATTAGCAAAACGAGCGGCACAAACCAGACCGTTGGCTGGCGACAGCTAGCTACTGACGAGATGCGACCCCCGGACTCCGGGGTTATTCTCTCGGTTTCTGATTCCATGCAATAAGCGCCAGCAGCGATGATGCGACGTCAGAAAGCATATGTCATGCCAACGAGTGCGGTCCACGAATAGATCTCGTCTGCGAGTAGCCGGCTCGATATATCCTGATATTCCCGACGAGACTCATCGTTAATGTTCTGCACTTCACCGAAGATCGACAGGCTATCGGACGCATCGAAAGTCAGCTTTACATCGACTTGTGTGTGCTCATCCCAATATACATCCTCCGTAAGATCGCCGCCGATTCCCGCCAGATAGGCGTCCCGATAGTTCGCCGCCAATCGAGCTTCGAATCGCCCTATGGAATAGTACAGAGTCACGTTCGCCAACGTGTCAGCCTGACCGAAAAACGAAAGGTCGTCGGACTCACGCCCGAATACCTTAACGTCGGAATCGACCAAGGTGAGATTCACCGAGGCGCCGAAACCATTCGCGAACTGCTGCTCCCAGCTCAGTTCCAGGCCCAGCAAACTACCGCTGTCTGCGTTTTCGGGCTGGGAAAGCGCGAGAAGCGGGACTCCACGGAACGTGACGTTGGGGGTGCGGCGCGTATAGATCGGATTATCGACGTCCTTATAAAAGGCACCGACCGACACGATCCCGGATGGTTCGAGGTAGTATTCATACGAGAAATCGAATCCCATCGACTCGAACGGTTCCAGCTTGACGTTTCCTGCCGAGCCTGCCATGTCTTCGACTTCGAACACTGGGACGACATCTTCGAAATCGGGTCTGCCGATCGTATTGGTCCAGGCAGCACGAACGATGACGTTGTCTCTCGGTCGGAAAGTGACGTGAAGGCTGGGCAAATAATCTATGTAATTGGTTCGATCCTGCACCTCTTCACCAGGATTCAACGGATCAAAGAAAGGATCGTCGAAGTCGATCAGGGTCGCATTATATGTGGCATCGGTATATTCGACCCGCACACCGCCAAGGACGGTCGTGCTGCCAAAATCGACGCTGATCATGCCGTAACCAGCATACAAGTCTTCTACAATGTCGTAATCCGAAGCAATGGAAGCCTCTGCCGAGCCAGCTTCGTCAAACTCAAACATCGCTGGATTCGACCGAAAAAGGGCCTCGTGCCCAGCGAAATCCAGCACCGGGCCTAATTCGTAGCGCCCGTCGAAGAATTTTCTCGGGCCAGAAGAGTACAGACCTGTGTCGGCGAGCGTAAAAGCAATGGCATCCTCATAGTCCGTGTTTTCTCTGTCGCGGAACTTGTCGCGCTCAGCGTATTTGAACCCGAACTTCAAGTAGCCGGATCGAGCGCCAAAGTCACGGTCGATTCTGAGATCGGTCTTGAACGAATTGATATCCTCTTCAATAGCGTCGGTGCGACGGCGCACCCGACGAAACGGATAGTTAGCTGGATCGTTGATTGCCGGACCGGCATCGAACTCCCAGTAAAAATTTGAGACATCGACCGTGTTAGGAAACGCGCCACCTCCCGAACGATACTCCCAGTCTATGCGTAATGGGGTAATCTCTTCAGCGTGCGAAAACGTGTAGTTTGCTCCCCAGGTCATGTTATCAAAAGCAAATTCGCCGCCGATGGAAATATTGTTCAGTTGCTGCGTTTGATTGTTTTGCCGGTATTCCCGTGAGGCACGGCCGTCTTCGTTCTGCACCACCGTGCTCGACAACGGAGTCTGATCCCCTCGTGCCGCATCGAAATCCAGTTGATCGCGCTGTTCCTCATCGGTGAACTCGTTAAAAATACTTCGCAAATACCATAGTGTGGCGTCATTCGGCCGATATTCGAGATTCGCGTTAATGCCTATGCGCTCACGCTCGATGTCGTACTCGAACAGGCGTAAGTTCCCGGGTGCAAAGTCCCCCGGCGCAAACTCGGCCCAATCCAGGCCCTCGACCAGTTCGGTGTCGTAGCGCTTGATGTAATAGCTCCCGGCAAGGACCAAACCCCATTCATCGTTGGGGCCCAGCGTTGATCCCCAGGTTGCACTGGCACCGTATGGGTTGCGGCCACTCTTTTCGTTGTAACCTGCACGGGCACTGATAACCCCAAACGGCTCCGCAGAATCGAACGCGCTGCGCGTGACGATGTTGATGTTGCCGCCGATTGCGTTGCCATCGAGGTCCGGCGTTATTGCCTTGACGACTTCGACTATCGATATCAGGTCCGATGGAACGACGTCCAGCGCCACCCGCCGTCCTGATCCTTCCGGCGAACCAACGAGATTGCCGTCAATCGTTACATTGTTGAGGTCGGAATCAATCCCGCGAATTACTGTATAACGGCCTTCACCCTGATCAATTTCAACCGACAGGCCCGGCAATCGCTGAATGGCCTCGGCTACGTTGAAATCGGGTAGCTTGCCGACCGTATCCGCCGACACCGCGTCGAGAATGCTCTCCGCCGCACGCTTACGTTGCTGCGCCAGCAGCTGGGATACGCGAGAGCCCGTGACGACGATTTCGTCGAGATACCTTGAAGTCAGAGTAATGTTCAGGGTGACCTCGCCCGTCTGGGGTACGATGACGCTTACCGATTGTGTTTCATATCCGCCAAAGTCTGCCTCGACCGTGTACTCGCCCGCAGGCAGTCCTCTAAAGCTGTATCGTCCCCAACGATCGGTGACTGCCCGTCGGTTACCCTGATCGGTAGTGACGGTTGCCCCATCCACAAATCGCTGCAGGGCGGGATCGTTGACCACACCGACAATGTCGCCGGCAAAACTCACTCGGGTTGCCAACACACACAGACTCGCGACGACTGCGAGGCCCAGCACCGTCGTCGAAACGACTGAATGCCCACCTTTGATTTCTTTCCAGGCCATCATTTGTCGATCCCCCTGTAAAAAAACTTCTGGTATTTTGGATAGCTAACGAAGCCGGGCTTCTTGGCGCAGCGAATAATCGATCGTGCACTAATGCCGGCGTTTTCCGCGACTGCGGCCAGTGTCTGTATACCGACCAATGCGTTATGAGATAGTAAATCCCTCGCGACCTTGCGATCGTTCGCGGTCGTCGACGGCCAGATTGTCTTAATCATGTCCGCCGTTGTTCTTCGTCTTTCTATCACTGTATCACACCAAACCTGGGGCAAGAATTGACACCCTGTGCCCGGACTTTAGTGAACCACATAGATAATATAGAGTGTATCTATGGCAAGTCGTACGTAATTTCCACTACAAGCCGGTACCGAGATGACACCACTCATGCCCGCTGATCGCCAGGAAGCCTGGCCTGTGACTGCCCACAAGGGCTTGAGCATTTCCGCGTGATTCTGATCTTGTCGCTGGTTGCGATGATCGTCTTCATCGTCGCGTCGACCACCATCGGCAAGCTTCACCCGTTTGTCGCACTGCTGTTGGCCGCGTTCGGCTACGGTGTATTCACCGGCATGCCTGTCGACCAACTGCTGGTTTCGATCAATGAAGGATTCGGCGATACGATTGCTTATATAGGCATCGTCATTGTTGCCGGTTCGATCATCGGTACTTTCCTGCAGCGCTCCGGGGCCGCGGCACATTTGGCGGCGTCGGTCCTGCGCCTGGCAGGTCCCAAGCGCATTCCAATGACGATGGGATTGGTAGGCTACGTAGTCTCAATGCCGGTCTTTTGTGACGCCGCCTTTATATTGCTATCCCCCATCAACCGGGCGCTGTCGATTCGAGCCGGTATATCGGCCGCGGGGGGTGCCGTTGCCCTGAGTCTCGGGTTGTACGCAACTCACACCATGGTGCCTCCAACGCCTGGTCCCGTCGCCGCCGCGGGTATTCTCGGTGCTGATTTGGGGCTCGTGATCGTCTGGGGCATAGTCGTAAGTCTGATCGCGCTTGGCGCGGGATTGCTGTTTGCGGTTCGTTACGCCGCCCAATTCGAGCTCGCGGCGTCACCCGATGCGGCCGTAGAGACGGCACCTGCTGTTTCTTCCGAACGTCACTTAACACTTGGCGCCCTCTTGCCGATATTTGTGCCCATACTATTGATCGTCGGCAGATCCATCGCACAACTGCCAACCGCGCCACTCGGCACGGGCGTTGCTGCGAGCTTTCTTAATGTCACCGGTCAGCCGGCGGTCGCGCTTTCGATCGGTGCTTTGTTTGCGCTGTTTCTTCCGAAGCCGTTCGAACGCTCGATGCTTTCGGAGCGCGGTTGGTTTGGTGAATCAATTCTCAATTCCGCGTTGATCATTCTGATTACTGGTGCAGGCGGCGCATTCGGCAGAGTCCTGCAGGCATCGGGCATTGCGGATGTCGTCGGCAGCGTCGCAAGTCAGATCGAGGTTGGGCTGATACTGCCGTTCATTCTGGCGGCGGCTATCAAGACGGCCCAGGGCTCCTCAACGGTCGCAATCGTAACGACGGCCGGTATCGTTGCGCCGCTGTTGGCATCGCTCGGTCTTGATTCGGAGACGGCCAAAGCTTTGGCCGTGGTCGCGATAGGTGCCGGTTCAATGGTGGTATCCCACGCCAACGACAGTTACTTCTGGGTCGTCACCCAGTTCTCCGGCATGAGCGTGAAACAAGGCTATCAGTTGCAATCGCTTGGTACCTTCATCCAGGGTGCCGCCGCAGCGATTGCGATCCTTGTGCTTGGCATGTTCCTCATTTGATCCCTCGGAAAAGAGGAATCGATAAAACTGTTCATTAGTCAATTTTACTGCGCTCCCCGGCGCCTGGCCTCGAAGTCTGCCATCACGCTGGATGTGACCTCCGGGAAGTCGGACAGTATCCCGTTGACACCGGAACCGATGAGTTCTTCGAGTACCTCGCGGGGAGCGTCGGCAGCCGTGGTCCAAACGGGTTTTCCCAGATCGTGGACGTTGCGGACGATTTCCTGATCTGCCCGGATCCATTCGGGCCACAAGCGAATGATATCGATTCCGCCAGCGACAAAGTCGTCAATGTCCTCAGGCCTGCGAATGAAGCCCAGCGTACGGATATTGGGATTGAGTCGGCGAAACTTTCTCAAATCGCTCAGCGTTCTCACTCCGACGATGACGTCCAATACTGCGTCGTGACTCTCGGTCAAGCGGACCACTTTCCCTTTGTCCAGCACCGGGCTGACTTTGATGTCGAGAAGCAACTTCACACCGGTGTCCGCGACGAGACCGAGCACCTCTGCGTAGGTTGGAATCGACTCCCCTCCACCAGCATTCAACTGTTTCAGTTCTTCTAGCGTGAAGTCTGTGACCTTGCCGGTGCCGTCGGTGGTGCGATCAAGAGTCTCATCATGCAGGATGATGACTTCTCCATCGCGGGTGCCGCGTAAATCGATTTCGATAACGTCGACACCAAATGAAATAGCTCGTCGGTAGGCTGCAAGTGTGTTTTCAGCGTAGCCAGGTACGATCCCGCCCCGGTGAGCGATGTTGAGGACCGCCCATTCGGGCCACTGCGACCCCCAGGCGGTCGCCAGCAGCATGCAGTAAATCGCTCCAATGCCCACTGCCCGACGCGGCGAACTGTGCGAAAACCATGTCATTGCTACTTACTCTTCAACCATGATTATTGGTATTGTCGAACTAGATTACATTTCTGTGCTCCGGGTATCAAAGGCGTATAAGTGACACAATAAGTGCGCGACATTCATAGACTTGCGGAGAGGTGGACGAAAGATGCCGAGGACAATTCGTAGCTTGGTCGGTCCAAAAATCACTAAGCGAGGCTTCATGCGGATGCTGGCTTTCGGTGGATCGTTGTTGCCGGCTTTGTCTTTGCTTTCGAGGCAATCTCACGCACAGGCAAGTCTCTCGAAGGCCCGCGTGCTTCAGGGACCGATGCTAGGTGCCGTAACGCCAACTTCGATCCAGGTCTGGGTCAGGGTTAGCGATGAATTCCTGGTTGCCATTGCAATTAGCGAATCGCCGCATTTCGAAGAACAGCATATAACCCAGCCGTTGCGTGCGCAGGTCGCAGACGATTTAGCGGTAACGATCTTTGCAAGTGATCTGAAACCAGGTACCCGGTATTTCTATCGAGTGCTCCTCGACGGAGAGCGCGGCGGCTATGCGACGGAAGTCCCTGTGCACTACTTTGTAACGGCGCCCGACCCCGGGTCTCCGGCGGTGTTCAGTGTCGCAACGGGATCTTGTGCTCGATACGCGGAAGATCCGGATCAGATGGTCTGGCGGGCCGTCGATTCAGCTAACCCTGATCTGTTCGTATGGCTTGGTGACAACATCTATGGTGACAGCGCACAAGCAACGGTCCTGAGCGAAGAATACCAACGGCAAAGAGGCGCAAGGTTATATCAGTCGATCGCGCCGCGAACACCACAGCTGGCAATCTGGGATGATCATGATTTTGGTATCAACAATGGCGATCGAACCAACCCATTCAAAGACAGGGCCCTAAGTACCTTCCGGAAATACTGGGCGAATCCGGCCTATGGGCTCGACGACACGGCGGGCGTGTTCTTCGAGTATCAATATGGCGGCGTGGACTTCTTTTTTCTTGATGTTAGATACTACCGCGATCCAAACTCCGCGCCCGATGTGGAAGGCAAGACGATGTTGGGCGCGGCGCAAAAACACTGGCTAAAAACCAGACTAAAGGCCAGCAGTGCGCCGTTTAAGGTCATGCTGTCAGGAAGTGGCTGGTCGGCCGCCAAGGGTCCTGGCGGTGACAGTTGGTCCGCTTTCGTGACGGAACGCAACGAGCTCTTCGACTATGTTCGGGATGAAGGCATCAACGGTGTAGTTCTGGTGTCTGGTGACACACATGTCGCAGAGCTGAATGCGATACCCTGGTCCGACAAAGGTGGATACGACTATTACGATCTGACGTCGTCACCGCTCGCGCAAGGTACATCGGATAGTTTCCTGGAACGCCGACCCGAGGCAAGAATTCGCCAGGTGTATTTCGGTAGTGTCAATTTCGGATTACTAACCTTCGATATGAGGAGTGCCGATCCTTTGCTGGAATACAACGTCATTAATTATCGCGGCGAGGCTGTCTGGGAGCCACTGCGGCTGCACGCATCCGAATTGGTCAACGGAGTGGCAACATGGAAGGAAAAAATGGACGAGCTGTCCCGGTCCCGTTACGAAAGCGCGATCAAAGGTGGCGAGTACTATGAGCCGTTGCCATATTTCCAGTGATGCGCAACTTTTTGCTATCACTTATTGCTCATAAATTGCAGGTTGCTCTGCTACCTGTCCGCAATGGCGCCGTCCTCAAATCTCGGCCCATGCCAGTCCTTCTCCTTGTAGGGTGACCTTGCAGCGACGGACTCGTCGAGGTCGATTCCAAGGCCGGGCTTGTTTGGCAACTCTGCAAAGCCGTTCCGATATTCCACTGCGGCGCCAAAGAACAGATCGTCCCATTTGTCGCGTTCCGACCCACTGATTTCAAGCAGCGTCGCATTCGGTGTCGCCGCGCAGAAATGTAGCGATGCAAATGTACAGACGCGGCTGTTCGGATTGTGGGGCAGTACTTCAATTCTGAAGGTATCTGCTATCGCCGCGATTTTGCGCATTTCGGTGATGCCACCACAATGGATGGCATCCGGTTGAACGTAGTCCACGAGGTGCTCAGCACAAATCTCGCCGAATGCGTATTTCGTGAACAAACGCTCACCAGTGGCGAGCGGTACTCGTGTATGCGTTCTCAGATGTCGCAGTTCGCCGAGGTCCTCTGCTTGTGTGGCCTCTTCGACAAAGTAAGGGCGATAGTCTTCCACCTGGCGGCAAAACTCCACGGCGAATGCCGTCGTGGGCTTGCCGTGCAGATCGATGCAAATATCGAAATCATCTCCAACCGCCGCCCGAATGGCTCGAACACGGGCAACCGAATCTGTAAGTGCCTTGTCCTGACGCATGACGTCGCCTTCGGGTTTATAGAAACCGCTCTTGCCAGCTGTCCAACCTTTTTCCTTGGCGGCAAGCCACAATTCACCCATTTCATCCGGGCTATTGCCCCAGCCTGGCTTTGGGTAGACCCGCACTCGATCTCGCGCTTTACCGCCTAACAACTGCCAAACCGGCAATTCAAGCGCCTTGCCGAATATGTCCCACAAGGCGATATCAATGGCGCTAATTGCTGACATCATTATCGGCCCGCCGCGATACCGAGGGCCACGAAACATCGCTTGCCAGTGCCGCTCGATTTCGGTCGGATCCTGGCCAACGAGGTAGCGTTTATGCTCCAGAATCGCTTGGCTGATCGTCAGCGCCTTTGATGGCAGGGTCGCCTCGCCAAGACCTGTCAGCCCCTCGTTTGTGTATATTTTTACGAAAACGTAATTCTCGTCGCCGCCTGCGTCCATGACAAAAGTGCGGATGTCGGTGATCTTCAGGCCGAGTAGACGAGCCGCGTCCTGCTTAGCAGCAAGCGTTACATTCGGTATGCCGAGCACTGATGCACTGACGGCGCAGGCCGCGGCGCCAACGCTTTGCCGAAGAAAGAGGCGGCGTTTCACGTCATGCTGCCATGTTGCATGTGTCGAATCCTGCCACAGTATCGGCAAATCATATAGGAAATACCGTTGTTGACCCGATAAAATACGAAATGCCAGTTTAGGCGCGGCGGCGCTGCTGAGCACTACAGTAACCAAAATCCGGCAATTCGGTAGAATTGATGGAACTGAAAACCTCTTTGAAGAAGGTTATGGTCGCCTGGGACTCAAGGTGTCAACCGTGTGCCGGAAAAATGAGGCACGTTAACGCCTCCTCTTTCTTGCCGAAGCTGGTGATGTCCCTGTTACTGGTCGCAGGCGTCGGTGACGCGGACGAGAGGCGAATATATGAAGCCGAACTGATGCAGCAGTTCGAAGTGAGCAACGCGCGTCAAGGCGTTGCGGTTGACGCCGACCACTTCTATGCGGTCAACAACTTCGCAATATCCAAGCACGATAAATCGACCGGTGCGGCTATCACACAATGGGCCGGACGCGCCGAAGGTGAGCCGTTGATTCACCTGGATAGCTTGATGGAGCTTGATGGCCGGCTTTACGCGTCGCACTCAAACTATCCGGTATCGCCAATGACGAGTTCGGTGGAGGTATGGGACGCTGGCACGATGCGGCATGTATCGTCACACAGTTTTGGGATCAGCCGCGGCTCGCTTACCTGGTTGGATCGGCACGACGGGTTTTGGTGGGGGGCATTCGCAAACTATGACAAGATTCAAAACGGACAAATGGTGCCTTACGGGCATACGAATAATACCCAGGTTGTCAAACTCGACGACGACTTTCGAATATTGCAGGCGTGGACTCTGCCTCTGGAGGTGCTCGACAGAATGCGCCCGATGAGTAATTCCGGCGGTTCCTGGGGACCGGATGGAATGCTTTATCTCACCGGTCACGACTTGGGCGAAATCTACGTTATGCGAATTCCAGACGCGGGATCGACTCTGAGTTGGATAGCAACGGTCAGAACTCCAGTCCTTGAGGGTCAGGGCATCGCGTGGGATCGATCCATGCCCGGACGATATCTCTGGGCCATTAACAAAGGCGACCGGAAAGTGCTAAGAATAAAAATACCGGAAATCAGCCAACAATGAAACGCATCATCAGGTGGTTTGCGACCGGCCCGGACAGCCCGCCGATTGCCGACCCCGATAGGATTCACGCCCTGTTCAAAAACCGGCGCCTGCGAGTTTTCGTTTGGCTGGTCCTCGGCTACGGATTCTTCTACACCTGTCGTCTAAGCTTGTCGGTCGCCAAAAAACCGATGCTTGATGAAGGCGTTCTTTCCGTAGAGCAAATGGGCATCATCGGATCGATGTTGCTCCTCGTTTACGCCTTCGGCAAGTTCTTCAATGGCTTCCTCGCCGATCGTGCCAATATCAGACGATTCATGTCGATTGCATTGCTGTTTTCGGCATTTACCAATCTTGTGTTTGGATCGGTGAGCAACTTCACTTTGTTTGCCGTACTTTGGGCTTTCAACGGATGGTTTCAGTCCATCGGCTCGGCTCCCAGCGTCGTGTCAATATGCCAGTGGTTTAGTCACCGGGAACGGGGCACTCGATACGGTCTGTGGGCCGGTGCGCATAATATTGGAGAAGGGCTGACGTTTGTCGGCACGGCTCTGATCGTCAACGCCTTGGGTTGGCGCTGGGGGTTCTGGGGACCTGGTATCGCCTGCGTAATCGTTGCCGTGATTTTATACATCAACCTGGCGGACAGGCCACAGACTTATGGCCTCCCTTGTGTTGCGGATTACAAGAAAGACTACTCGGCTGGCAAACCTACCAAAGCATCGACTGGTTCACTGCAGTTGCTGGTACTAAAGAGTCCGATTGTCTGGGTTCTCGGTCTAAGTAGCGCATGTATGTACATGACCCGCTACGCGATAAACAGCTGGGCAATATTTTACCTACAGCAAGGCAAAGGATATGAGCTTGTCGAGGCAGCGTCAGCAATGGCAGCTTATCCGATATTCGGCTTGCTCGGCGCTGTTTTTTCCGGCTTTTTGTCTGATCGGTTCTTTGGCGCACGACGGAACGTGCCGACCTTGCTGTATGGGTTGCTCTTGATTGGCTCGATGTGTCTGTTCTATTACTCACCACCTGGTCAAATCCTGATTGACGCCATTGCACTCGCGGCCTTCGGATTTGCCATTGGCGGTCTGATCGTATTTCTCGCTGGTCTCATCGCCGTTGATCTCATGCCGGTCGGCGCCGCAGGAGCAGTCAAAGGGGTCATCGGATTGTTCTCTTATCTCGGTGCCGCATCGCAAGATTGGATAAGCGGCATATTGATCGAAAATACCAAGACCGTTGTCGATGACGTGACAACCTACTCGTTCGATACCGCGTTCTATTTCTGGATTTCAGCATCGGTTGTTTCTATGTTGCTTGCGCTGTTCGCCTGGAATAAGAGGCCACAAGAATAAACGTATTCGCCGCCCACAAGAGCTGGATTGCCGTCACGTGATACTCAATCAGAGCAGCTCCACCGAGGACAGTGACATACTGTGACCAAGCCTTCGGTGGTGGTTTCACGCCGGCCAGAAAAAATGGGGACAGTCGTCCCCCGATTTTTGTGGTGGCCAGGGGCGGACTAATCAGCGCAGCCGATTGGACGGCGAGTGCACCGAAAAAGTTAGCGATTTTCACTCAGTTTCGACTTCAACATGCCGAACCACATCTTCCTGCGTAAGAAAAAGCGGCCGTCCTGCAGCACAGGATCTGTAACCAAACGACTTGTGAGCGCCTTCGGCGCCACCGGTCGCTGACATCGGCGGATGCTTCCTTGCGTCCGCCGCGAGTTACGCGCCTGGTACTAACTAATGAGATACCAGTTCCACTTGCGATATGTCAGAGACCCATCGAACTGCGCCTTCTCAGGAACACCGCGACACCGAGTAGCCACAGAAAGGTTAGACTGGTGGCGCCAGCACCGGATTCGGCGTTGTTGCTGTCGCTGCCTGCTTTTCCGGAATCGGTCGACGCGGTAACAGGATCTCTGTTGTCGTTGCCGCGATGGTCGTCGCTGTCGCCGTCGTTCTCATTGCACGGACCAAGCGTGTCGCCATGACCCAGGTGAGCCTTCACGGACGCCACATTGACCGATATCGTGTTCTTGCCTTTGTGGCAGATCGACACCTTATCACCCGTCGGCGGTGGAACATCCGTGATAGTCGCCGTCGTGGTGGCGCTGTCCGACTGGGCTGGCGTGCCATCATCGGTCACCGTCAGGGTGACGGTGAACGTGCCCGCGGCGCCATAGGTATGTGTCGGATTTACACCCAGGCCCGTGCTGCCATCACCGAAATCCCACTCATAGGCGACGATGGTGCCGTCGTCCATGGAGCCTGAGCCATCGAAGGTGATGGGGTCTCCGACCTGCGCGCTGTAAGGACCGTTGGCATCGGCCGTCGGCGCTTGGTTCGCAACCTCTTCCTCGATCGTTACCGTCGAGGTATCGCTGGCACTCGCAGCGCAGGAGTCGGTCGCGCTAAAGGTTACGGTCGTGGTTCCCAATGGGAAGTCAGCCGGGGCGTCATTGCTCACCGCCAGCACCCCATCCTGCGCATCGTTGGCGCTGGCCGATGCCAGGAATGCCGCAATCGCCGGATCCGTCGCCGGTACCGAGGTCGTGCCCGCCGGAACCGTGATGGTCAGCGGCGCCGCAGCAGTTACGGTCGGTAGCGTATTTGGATCAACCGCGGTTACGCTCGACGTGCCAGTTGTGGTGATCAGCGTGCCGGAAGGATCCCCGCTGTCAGTCACCGAGAACGTCACCGTCGTGGTCGCCCCTGGGGCCACCGCGGCCGGGAAGTCTGCCGGTGCGTCATTGGTAATCGACCCGGTCAGGTCCCCGTCCTCTGCATCCGTTGCGGTTGCCCCGTTCAGGAAATCGGCAATTGCCGAATCCGTCGCCGGTATCGAAATGTCGCAAAGCCCTGCCGTGACCGTGATCGGATCGGGCGTCGTCAGCTGCGGCGCGGTATTACCGGCTTCTTCCTGGATCGTCACCGTCGAGGTGGCGGTCGAGGTCAGGCCGCAGGCATCGGTCGCCGAGAAGGTCACCGTGGTGATGCCCGGCGGGAAATCGGCCGGAGCATCATTGCTCACCGCCAGCGGCCCATCTTCGGTGTCGTTGGCGCTGGCGTCGGCGAGGAACGCGACTATCGCCGGATCCGTGGCCGGTACCGAGGCGGTGCCCTGCGGAACCGTGATAGTAATCGCAGCCGGAGCCGTTACTACCGGCGCCGTGTTCGGCGTCTCGTTTACCGTCAACGTCGAGTCCGCCGTGCCTATGGCGCCGAGCGTATCCTCCGCCGAGAACGTCACCAGCGTATCGCCGAGCCCGAAGTCAATCGGCGCGTTGTTGCTGACGGCTAACGTTCCGTCTTCAACGTCGTCGGCCGTGGCCGAGTTCAGCCAGTTCTGAATCTCAGTATCCGACTGTGGTACCGACGTCGCACACAGCGGCGCCGTCACGGCAAGGGGTGCCGGTGCCGTAACCACGGGAACATTGTTGTCGGCAACTAGAATGATCACATCAGCGGCGGCCATGCCTGTATTGCCACAGCTGTCGGTGGCCGTGAACGTTACCGGTGTCGTACCTATCGGGAACTCAGCCGGCGCATTGTTGCTGACCGGGACGCTTCCCTCTTCCGGATCGTCGGCCGTCGCCGAGGCAAGCCAGCCCGCAATCTCCGGATCGTCGGCGGGAACCGGACCGGTGCTGCCTGGTGGTAAGGTGATCGTCAGATTCGCCGGCGCGGTCACGACCGGTGCATTGGCGTCGCCGACTTGTATCGTCACCGTCGCACGATTCGAGGGGTCGATCCCATCGGTAGCGTCATACGTGAAGCTGTCGGTCCCACAGATGTTGCTCGCCGGAATATAGTTGCACTGCGGCGTCGGCGTGGTGGCGGACAGGCTGCAACTCACGGTACTGCCATTGCTGCTGGCAACGTCGAAACTGTTGACCGTCAGGATATCGCCATCGGCGTCGGTATCGTTCGCCAGCACATCGATATCTACCGGGGTGTTGACCGCTGTAGATTCGGAATCGTCAATAGCCACCGGCGCTTGGTTGCCCGCACAGTCCGGATCGGCGCCGTCATATAAATTGTCGCCGTCATTATCGAGACCATCAGGCCCAAACTGGGCGTCGCTGCAGGGATCTGCAATTAGCGCTACTCGTGAATCAGGCAGGCCACCATAGTTTGGCGGCAAAGCGCTTTCCCCTGCCAGCGATGGGATCTGGTCCGCGGTGTGGCAGGCGTCGCAACTGTTAATGCCATTGGCACGGTGATGGTTTCTCAGACCGTCCGAACGACCCGGATTTGGGCCGCCGAATGCACCGTCATTCGCAGTATTATCTCCTTCACGACCATGACAGCCAGCGCAGCTAAACGGATAATCAGGATTTCCCGACTCGTAGGTCAAAGCGTTGTCGCCTTGCTGTATATGGCAGACTGCGCACTCAGTGTTCTGCGGAAATTCGCCGACGAGTGATTCGATGATGTCAAGATGGCCAGTCATCAAATCCGTGTTCCACGGGGTTCCGTCGTGGTTTGACACATAACTACCCTGGTTGAAAGCTCCTCCGTGGCAACCGGAGCAACCGGACCAATCTGCATTCGCGGACACCGACGGTGCCCACAGCACCGTGAGCAGCATCGCAACACATCTCACTACCAAAGACTGGATCGAAGTCTTCATTGCTCTTTCCCCTGTTGCTTGCGTTTCACGCCACCAAGCCCCCTGGCGTCTTCCACACCAAATGAAGTCAGCAGCGTCTCACGTTATTATTTGTCGTCTTGCCGATTCTCTTCTCTATTTGAGAAGTGGACGAGGCATTCAGTCAATCCGGATTAATACGTAACGCGTATCGATTCGACGTAAGGAATCAGAATGCCATGCGGGTTGAACATAAAGTCAGCAACGTCGGCACGAATGAGCCTGGCTGGCAAGTGGACTAGTTTCCCCGAATGGTTGCCGTTTCAGGGATAAGTTTGCCGCGAAATCGGGCGGATTCTTGCCGAAATCGGACTTTTCAAGGAAAAGCTTGCCGGAATCGGACCTGGGTAGGTGATCAGTCGCCTAAGTATACAACTGTCGAGCCCGTTGGGCCCAGTTAGGCGGTGGGGCAGATTTTAGGGAGCTATCTTGAGTCAGGACTAGCCGCAAAGATCAAGCGGCCGCTTTTCCCGAGAGGAGTCGCTTAAGTGGCTTGTTTGGGGAAAATGCGACCTTCCGCTAACGGCCGCTAGCGAGCCTTTTCTGTAGCCGCTCTTTGCGTTTGAGTGTGGACTTATTGGCGTCACTTTTTAGCTGGATAGGATCAAAGCGACTCTGTCAGTCGATGATTAAGCTCAGTGCCTCTTCGTACCGTTTTGTTTTCTCAAGCAACAAACTCAATCTGTCGACCGGCGACGCCTCATACCTGTGCGCAGAAACAAACTTGTTGCTCTCCGTAAAATCTGCAATGTCACCAACGAGGTTCCGGTATGCGTCGATCGCCCGCTCCAAGTCACCAGACTTTTCTAGTGCTCGGGCCGCCCTCACGGCATCATCAAATGGCTTGGCAAGGTTGTTCAGTCGGTCGGTACGAGACCATTCCGGAAAAGGCTTCGTCACCTTCAGTACCACGCCAATGCGTTTCTGCCCCTGAATTGTCCTGCTAAACCAATTCGTCCCGCCGATTAGCCTGGCTACAGTCGCCTCGATTGGCTCCCCCCTTAGCAAAGTCATCGAATCACGAGCATCAGAAGGTAGAAATCCAATCTGCTGTCCGGTCGTGAAGACGCCCACGGCCCATCGATCGTGTTTGTTCAACGGGTCCGCAACTAATTCGACTCTATTTCCTACTCGGAGAGTCTTAATTATTTCCTGTCGAGATGTCCCATCAGGATTGTCAAATGACTCCCCCACGCACGCCGACATGGAATGTTCCAGCCATGAAACACCCTCCTAGACCAGTGGCCGCAAAGGGTCAGTAGCCGTCATTCTACCTCACACCAAGCGACTGACGGCTTACGGCCAGAAGCCGTCCTTCGCGGATTGGGTTATCGCCATGCTCTTTCGACGAATGCCTTCTCATGGCCAGAAGCGGTCGCTGTCGACACGTTCTCCTGCACCGAATCGATACGCCGATTTTCCGTCGAGTCCGTCCCCTGGGGCGCGTTACGGTGCATAGCAATACGCCGCTGATCAACGTAAAAGTCACGCGCAGTTGTGTCGCGACCAAAAAAAGGCAGGCGGGAATCCGCCTGCCTCTTTCAGTTGCCGTATATACGAGTCGAACGATCTAGGGGTTTGGCGTCGCCATGACTGCAGCCTCCGCATCGACGAGGCCGTGACCGGAATCGTAATTGAATCCAGGCCGGCTCGGCTCGTCGGGGATCGAGATCGGTTGTTGGTTCGGGTCGTAAGGGCCCTCGCGCAAATTCACCGGCAGTGCCGTGCTGCTTAGGATGTCGTACACGTCCTGCGCGCTCAGCGTCGGATTCTTCTCCAACATGAGTGCTGCTACCGCTGCCACGTTCGGTGCCGAGGCCGAGGTACCGAAAAAGTTCGGGATCTCGCTAGCCGGGTCTTCGTCGAGCGTTAGGCTTACGAAGGTGCTGAACGGACTATTGGCACCATCGGCATCATCGTCATCGAAGCTTGAGTCGAACGCGAAGAACGAAGTATTCGAACCATCGACGCCGGTGAATCTTGGGTTGTCCGGAACAATCTCGCTGATGGAGTTACCAAATTTGTCAAACAAGATCGGGATCTCGCCGGCCGAGCTGAAGTCCTCGAGGCAGGCCGCTGATCCTCCGGCAATACAAGTTCCCGCCGGTAGCCGCCCGTTGTCATCGTTAGGTGTATCGCCATCGAACGCTTGCGTGAAATAAAAAGCGGCGGCCGCGACCGATGCGACATGCTCGCCGTTGGAATGGCCATACGCGGTGCCGCTCTGCGTATCCCATTCGTTAATCGCGATCGTGCCGCTGAAATCGAACGGCACGTATTTGACGCGCCCCGGTGGCGGCCCGCCGGAGACGATGATGCTGATCTGGAACTGCGCCGGCCCCTGGCTCGGCGTGCCGTTGTAGATCAGCGCGGCGAACTCCACGGCGTCTCTGCCGATGTTATTCACGCCGGTCAGCTGGCACGTGATGCCGACGGCCAGGCCGACGGCCGGGCAGAAGGGGACCAGGATGCCGTTCCTGTCATAGATCACGAAATCGACGTCACTGCTCGCACCGATCGGTGGCGTTGAAAGATCGCCGGCGGCAGTATTGGCAAACGCCGTGGACGACGCGTGCGGTTGGTCCCACTGAAAACTGAACACCGTCACGCCAAGACCGCTCGCGTTCGGGAAGACCGTGATCGTCTGCGTGTCGTCGACACCCGGACCGGGGTCGAAGTCGTGACGTAACGTAGCATTCGGGCCTGGCGCAGCCCCATTGTTCAGGTTGCGGCCATTATTGCCGGTACGCCAGGTCGGCTCAAACGCTGCCTCGTAGGAATTCCGTGCATTGTTCCCGGCGGACGAGAAGTATGGAATGCCCGCCTCCGCGACGGTATTGGCTGCCTGGGCAATTTGGCCCGGCGAGAACATCGGCTCGACGAAGTAGATGACGTCATCGACGATGACATCGGACACTTCAGCACCGGTCGTAGGTACGTATGCCGATACAGGCGGGTCACTGTATCCCGTGGAAATTCCGCCCAGCTCGAGAATGCCGAGGGCGAAATCGAGTCGACTGAGGAATGCCGTGTGGAAAGCCTGCGGGGAACCCGGGGCAACGTCCTTGATAAGATTTGCCATGCCACGGCCCTCGTCGGAACCGCCGGGACAGGCGTCCTCCAATATCAGGACGAATGGATCGACGTCTTCGTTGGCGATATCCTCGGCGGACCGCGGATTGGGTGCTCCGGGAGCGAAGACGACTTCATCACAAGCGAAACTGTCGGACAGGATACCGACACGAATACCCGTGCCATCAACGCCCATCAGCCTGGCAGCAACGGCGTTGATTGCCTCATCGCCCTGTCCAACCACGGCACCCTGCGACGCTCGAGTCCTCGCGGCAACAGGCCCGGCAAAGCGCAGCGATGGCGCCGCGCCGAGGTGCCCGAGCGCCGCGATCGGCACGTTCGCTGAAAACAGTTGCCCGGCCTGCAGAATATCGGTGGCACCCATGGCCTCGAGGGACGCACGTAACTCTGTGCCGTTCTCGGCAACCCCCTCTATCCTGACGTTGCCGTCGCGAGTCATGATCGCCGGCAAGCGCGTTTCGAATGCGGCGGAGCTCCGTCCACGTTGACTGCTCGTGTACTCATCGTAAAGCGTTGCCAGCCATGGACCCAACCTGTTCCCGAGGCCTGATTTTGCCTCTCGCAACGCGTTTGCTTCAGCGGTATCGCCTGCCTGCGCAGTGGCGACACTCGATAATGCGAACGAGAACGACATCACAGCCATTAAAACCACGAAATGAATTTTCATCGGTGTTTCCCCTGTCCTGTAGGTGTCTTAACTCTTTGTCAGTTCTGTTTTTTGCTGTTCAGTAT
>Ga0224512_10001789_pt1 | contig 20233 bp, 19 predicted proteins | sample SF_May12_sed_USG_4_FD_169103 | JGI IMG/M metagenome (GOLD analysis project Ga0224512, IMG submission 169103) | Sediment microbial communities from San Francisco Bay, California, United States - SF_May12_sed_USGS_13 | ecosystem: Environmental > Aquatic > Marine > Sediment | place: USA... | reverse complement strand
GAGCACCGAGTCGACCGCGCCGCCGGCCGATCCGGCGAAGAGTCCGACAAAAGTGCCCAACACCACCGAGACGACCACGGAGAGTACGGCCACGCCGAGGGAGATACGGGCACCGTGCAGGACACGCGTCAGGAGATCCCGGCTGAAGAAATCCGTGCCGAACGGATGGAGGAGTGACGGGGCCAGCAGTTGGCGGGTCGCCAAGTCGATCTGGTCGCTCGGGTTGTACGAGGTGACCAGTGGCGCGAGAATGGCGACCCCACACAGCACACCGACGAGTCCGAGCCCCACCCTCGTGCGCCGCGAGGCGAACAGCTGACCGGCGAGCTCCCTCACCCGGTACCCCGCGTGCGCGGATCCACGACATGATACAGCACGTCCGCAATGAGATTCCCGAGGACCACCATGAAGGCCGTCACGATGGCGGCGCCCGTCACGACGGCGTAATCGCGTTGATGGACCGCGTCGACGGCGAGTCGTCCGAGTCCCGGCCAGGCGAACACCGATTCCACGAGCACTGCTCCTGACAGGAGCACGGGAAACGCGAGTCCGAACAGCGTGATTGTCGGCAAGAGCGCGTTGCGCAGGGCGTGCCGCGTGAGCACCACGCGTTCGGTGAGACCCTTGGCTCGTGCCGTTCGCAAAAAGTCCTGCCGGATCACGTCGAACATGGCGGCGCGCTGGTAGCGAGCCGTGACAGCAGCACCGACGAGTCCCAACGCCATGGCAGGGAGCACGAGATGACGCAGGCGACTCCCGATCCTTCCGAGGCCCGATAGATAGGGATAGACCACGGCGTCATGGGTCCCACCCACCGGGAACCAGTGCAGACCCTGGGCGAACACGAGGAGGAGCATGAGTCCGAGCCAAAAGACCGGTGTCGAATACAAGCCGAGGGTGAGCAAGGACAACACGTCGTCAGTGCGAGACCCTGGACGGGATCCTTGAATCGCGCCAAGCGCAATGCCGACCGTGAACATGATGATCAGCCCGGTGCCGGCGAGGAGCAGCGTGTTGGGGACGCGCTCGAGAAATGCCTCGCGCACTGGTCGGTGTGTGGCATAGGAATAGCCGAAATCGCCGCGCACCACGTTGGTGAGGTAGCGGACATACTGCACGGGCAGTGGACGATCGAGCCCGAAATTTCGCCTCTGTTGCTCCACGATCTCCGGCGGAATCAACATCCCCTCGCCACCCGCGGTGAACGGGTTGCCAGGAGCGAGATGAATGAGAACAAACGTCAGGGTCGCGACCAGAAACACGATGGCCGCAGCCTGCGCCACCCTGACCGCGAGGAACCGTACCACCTTACCGGGCGAACCGATCGCGCTCGTGGTACCGGTCGGGCGGCACGCGCCACTGCCACATCGTCGACGCCCACTGGTCCGGTCGCAGCGAGACGTTGGTGAAACGCGAGTGGACTCCAGCCGTGGTCACGGGCGTGAACATCCAGATGGCTGGCGCGTCGCCGATGATGGCGGTCAGGGCCGCGTTCCATCCGCGCGCTGCACTCGGTGCATCCGTGGCGTTCATGGCTTGGCGGATGAGTCCGTCTACGGTGGCGTTCGTGTAGTGTCCCCAGTTGAAGCTCTCGACGGCCGCGGATCCCCACACTTCCCCGACGGACGCCGGACTGATCTCTCCCCCGTAGGCGCCGAAGACCGCATCAAACTGTCGCTCCGATGCTTGGTTGAGGAATGCGTTGAACTCGAGCTCAGTGAGCCGCACGGTGACGCCGATACGGCGCAGCTGTTCCTGGAGGATTTGTCCGGCCTGTCGACGGGGGCGCTGGACGTCGGCACGAGCAGCTCGAACTCGAACGGCTGCCCCCGGCGATCCAACGTGCCGTCGCGGTCAGTATCGACCCACCCGCGGCGCGCGAGCATCTGCCGCGCGGCGGCGGAATCGAACGGGAGTTCCGGCAATTGGTCGCTCCAAATCCAGAGTGCCGGGCTGATCGGTCCGCGCGGGACAAGCCCGCGCTGGCCGAGCACCGCTTGCGCGATCGTCGCGCGATCGGCCGCCATCGTGATGGCCCGGCGGACCTCCCGGTCCCGGAACAGGGGGTGCGGTTGCGACAGATCATCCGGGTCCCGGAAGTTGAACGCGACGTAGTAGTAGACCGACGACGGATACTCGACGACGGCCAGATGCTCGCTCTCTTCGACGCGCTGCACGTTGTCGGGGCCGCCGAGGAAGTTGAGCACATCAGCTTCATCGGCGACGAGTTGCGTGATTGCCGTGTTCAAGTCGGCCACGAATCGCCAGATGATCCGCCGGGGTCCGGGTCGACCGAGGAAGAACGTCGAGTCCGCTTCCAACTCGATCGATTCGCCCGCCCGCCACTCGACGAACCGAAACGGGCCGTTGCCGATGGGCCGACGGCCGAACGGGTGCGACGCCAGGCGATCGCGTGGCACGCTGTCCAGAAGATGCCGCGGCAGAATCCGCATGTGGTAGACGGCATCGAAGAACTGCTCGGCATATGCTCGGCTGAACGTGACGACCACGGTCCGGGCGTCACGGGCGGTCATGGCCGTGATCCGGTCCAACCGTGGTCGGGCAATCGTCGCCAGCAGCGTGTCGCGGTACACGTCGAACGTAAAGGCGACGTCGGAGGCGGTGACTGGGGTGCCATCCTGCCAGCGGGCGTCCGATCGCAGCGTCAGCTCCAGCGTCAGCGGGTCGGTGAAACGCCATGACTCGGCGAGCCGCGGTGTGAAATCGGCATACCCCACCGTCCGCAGGGACGGGCCGACGTCGGCGAGCTTGAGAAACAGGAGGTCGCTAACCGCGGTCCCCACGTCTTGCCGACTGGCCGGCGGCAGGAGCACGTCCGCTTCGGCGCCAGACACGACGACGACCGTGCCACACCAATCTCCGGCGCACGTGGATGCAGGTTCGCACCCCGCGAGGATCACAAGTCCGGCGCACCACGCGAGCGCCACGGGTTTCCGGATCAATTCGGTCATATCATCGACGCCCAATCCACGAAGAATCCTTGAAGTGTGCGATGTCGTCGGCCGACGGTGCGACACTAACGGCAGCCCAGCGCCCGGTCCAGACCGCTCGGGCCGTGTCGCCCAACGTCGATGCGACATCGTCGAACGTGACACGTCGACCGAGCACGTCAGCCAGCGACGTCGCGGCCGGTGGCATGGCGGGACCGCGCGTCACCCGTGCCACCATATGCTGGGTGTTCTCCAACAGCACCGAGCCATGCTGCAAAAAGGTGTCGCCGAGGCGAAGCTGCGCGCTGCCCACGAGTTTCCGACCGTCGACCACGATCTCTCCGCCCGCCGGCGACGCGAAACAGGCCCCGGCGCCGACGGCCGGCATGGGACTAGACGGGCGCGGCGCGATCTCCGCTCGAACGCCCAGCCGCCGGAGTCCGTGTGCCAACATCTCATGGATGGCTAGGTAGGTATCGTGCAGCGAGCCGAACATGGTGGCGGGACCGGCTACCGCGTACGTGAGCTCCGTGTCGTGCCACACGGCGCGGCCCCCGGTGGGTCGCCGCACGACATCCAATCCCAACGCACGGATCAGCGAGAGGTCGTAGCGCGTCGACACCGGCTCGTTGCGACCGAACGACAGACACGGAGGGGCCCACCGATAGAGCCGCAACGACGCGCCTCCTGACGCGGCGTGCCCCAGCAGCGCCATGTCCGTCGCCATGTTCTCCCAGCCAGGGCTACCCGAACGCTCGACGACGAGTTGCCACGGGATCACGCCCTCGCCGCACGGCGCGCTATTGGGAATACGAAGCCCGGACGGTGCTGTCATTCAGCTCCTTGGCCAGCGAGCTCGTAGGCTTCGGTCGGTGGGCACGTGCACATCAGGTGCCGATCACCATAGGCTGCATCGGCGCGGCCGACGGGTGGCCAGACCTTGTGCGCGCGGGTTGCCGCCGTCGGGAACGCCGCTCGCTCCCGTGAGTACGGTCGGTTCCAGTCGTCCGCTAGGAGATCTTCGAGCGTGTGAGGCGCGTTCTGGAGTAGGTTGTTTTGGGAGTCCGCGCGCCCTTCCTCGATCTCCCGGATCTCGTCGCGAATGGCGATCATCGCGTCGCAGAACCGGTCGAGCTCACGTTTTGACTCGCTCTCGGTAGGCTCCACCATCATCGTGCCTGGGACTGGAAATGACACGGTGGGGGCGTGGAAACCGTAATCCATCAAACGCGTGGCGATATCCGTGACGTCGACCCCAGCCGATTCCTTGAATGGGCGTGTGTCGATGATGCACTCGTGCGCGATGAGTCCGCCGCGACCCGAATACACGAGATCGTAGGACCCCGCGAGTCGGCGCGCGACGTAGTTGGCGTTGAGAATTGCCACCTTGGTGGCCTGCGTGAGTCCATCGGGTCCCATCATGCGGATGTACGACCACGAGATCGGTAAGACGGACGGCGATCCCCAGGGCGCTGCCGCGACAGTCCCACATGGCTGGTCGACATCGAGCGGCACCACCGGGTGGTCGGGGAGGAACGGTACGAGGTGGCTCGCGACGCCGATGGGTCCCATACCCGGTCCGCCGCCACCATGCGGAATCGAGAACGTCTTGTGCAAGTTGAGATGACACACGTCCGCCCCGATGTCACCCGGGCGGCAGATACCCACGAGCGCGTTCATGTTGGCGCCGTCCAAGTAGACTTGGCCACCGTGGGTATGCACCACATCGCAGATCTCTCGAATGGTGGTCTCGAACACGCCATGGGTTGATGGATAGGTGATCATGAGTGCCGACAGCGCGTCGCCATGGGCCTCGGCTTTCGCCCGGAGATCGTGCATGTCGACATTCCCGTGCGCATCCGTCTTGATCGTCACGACCTTGAGCCCGGCCATGATGGCGCTCGCGGGATTAGTGCCGTGGGCCGACATCGGAATGAGGCAGACGTCCCGGTGCGCCTGGCCAGCCGCACGCTGGTACGCCCGAATCACGAGGAGCCCAGTAAACTCGCCTTGCGCGCCCGCGTTCGGCTGGAACGAGATGCCAGGGAACCCGGTGATCTCGGAGAGGTACGCACCGAGCTCGTCGAGCAGCTGCTGATAGCCGCGCGTTTGCGTGCGCGGCGCGAACGGATGAATGTCACCGAACTCGCGCCAGCTCACCGGCTCCATTTCCGCTGCGGCATTGAGCTTCATCGTGCACGAGCCGAGCGGGATCATGCTCGATGTGAGAGAGAGGTCGCGATCCTCGAGTCGCTTGAGATACCGCATCATCTCCGTTTCGGAGTGGTACAGCGCGAAACACTCGTGTGTGAGATAGGGCGTCGTGCGTCGGAGGCCGGCCGGAATCGCCGATGGCGAACTCTCGGCCAGCTCGGCGATCGACACGCCCGCCTTGCGGTCGCCCGCGAAGATCGTGACGAGCGTCTCGACGTCTTCGATCGACGTGGTTTCGTCGAGCGTGACGCCGATGCGGGTGGTGGCGGTGGGCCGAAGGTTGACCCGGTGCTTCGCTGCGGCGGCGTGGACCGCGGTGGCTCGGTCGGCGTCCATGACCACGGTGATCGTGTCGAAGAACGCGTCGTGCGCGAGCTCGTACCCGAGGCGACGCAGCGCCTTCCCGAGGCCGCTCGTCAGCCGGTGTACCCGCTCGGCAATGCGCCGAATCCGCTCCGGACCGTGGTAGACGCAATACATGCCGGCCATGACGGCGAGGAGGACCTGCGCCGTGCAGATATTGCTGGTCGCCTTCTCGCGACGGATGTGCTGCTCGCGTGTCTGCAACGCCATGCGCAGCGCTGGTCGGCCCGCGGCATCCTGCGTGACGCCGATGATGCGGCCCGGGACATGCCGCCTGTGGTCTTCCCCTGTGGCGAAGTACGCGGCATGCGGACCGCCGTATCCCAATGGCACCCCGAACCGTTGCGTGTTGCCGACCGCCACGTCGGCACCCCATTCGCCGGGAGGCATGACGAGCGCGAGGGCGAGCAGATCCGCTGCCGCGGTCACGACCGCGCCGTGCTCGTGCGCCCGGGTCGCGAGCGCCCGGAAATCGTCGAGCCGTCCCTCCGTGGACGGGTATTGCACGAGCACCCCGACCACGTCCTCAGTGAACGAGAACGCGTGCGGGTCACCGACCTCGATCCGGATACCACGGATCTCGCCCCGCGTCTTGACGACGGCAATCGTCTGCGGATGACATGCGGCATCGACGAGGAACGCCGGGGTTTCGGGTTTCTTCTTCACGACCGCGACAGAGAACGTCATGGCCTCGGCAGCGGCCGTCGCCTCGTCCAGCAGCGACGCGTTGGCGATGTCGAGACCGGTCAGCTGCGCGATCGCGGTCTGGAATGTCAGGAGCGCCTCGAGACGCCCCTGTGCAATCTCAGCCTGATACGGCGTGTAGGCCGTGTACCAGCCGGGGTTTTCCAAGACGTTGCGGCGAATCACCGGCGGCACGATGCAGTCGGCGTAGCCCATCCCGATGTAGGAGCGGTACACCTCATTGTGCGAGGCGAGGTCACGGATCGTGTGCAGCGTCTCGTATTCCGACTGTGCAGGAGGTAGCCGGAGGGGCCGATCGAGACGGATGCCCTTCGGCACGGTGGCGTCCATCAGGTCGTCCAGGCTCGAGTAGCCAAGCACGTCGAGCATGGCGTCCACGTCTCGGGGTCGCGGGCCGATGTGGCGCGTCACGAACTGGTCGGCGCCGGCTGTGTGTGTGGTTCCCTCGCTCATCACCATCCCATCCTTAGTGTGCAAACGCCCCGGGGAGTCCCAGGGCGTTTTCGCGTTGCGTCGGTTCGGTACTCCCCGGTCTGCCGAGCCGCTATTCCCCGATGTGTTGGGCGTAGTCGGTGGCAGTGAGCAGCTGGTTCAGATCGTCCACGCTGCGGAGCTGCAGCTTGATCATCCAGCCGTCGCCGTACGGGTCGCGGTTCACGAGGGCCGGATCGCCTTCGAGCGCGGTATTGATCTCCACGACCTCGCCGGCCACGGGACAGAACAGCTCGGATACGGCCTTCACCGCTTCGATCGTACCGAAGACGTCCATCTGGGAGAACTTGCCGCCCACCTCGGGGAGTTCTACGTACACCACGTCACCGAGCTCACCCTGCGCGTAATCGGTGATGCCGATGACCACGGTCCCGGGTTCGTCGGACGGCCGAACGTATTCGTGTTCTTCCGAGTAGTGGAGATCGTCAGGGATTTTGGACATCGCATTCCGCCGCGTAGGGGAGTTGACTGGCGAGGGTAGGTTATGTGGGCTCCCCAGGCCTGTCAACCGCGTTGGGTAGGGTCGGAGAGGTCCCCTGCCAGGCCGGGTCGACCGTCGCTCCCCATGAACCGTTCCCGCCCGATGAAATCGCTCGATGGGTCGCGCAACAGCGCCACATCGCATGGTGCGGAAACGGCTGCCGCCAGATGGAGCGAGATGTCACGCCACGGACGTACGTCAACGGCGATCCCCCCACGCGCGTGGTCGTCGCGGTGGATCCGGGTCGCATACACAAGCCGGGTGGACACCTCCGCTTGCGCAATCGCTCTGATCGTCCACGCATGGACCGCGAGGTGGTCCGCATGCTGTCCGAAGCTCTCCGGATCCAACGTGATCACCACTGCCGGCGACCGCGTGCGCAGCACCGTGGCCACGGCTTCGATGGCCGCGACGTCGTCCGGGTCGACGTGGCCGACCGCACGCCCGAGCGCGGTCTGTCCCAGGTCGAGGGCGGTCGCGGGAAAGGGGTCCGTAGCGGACACGACGTAGGTGTCGTGTCCCGCGTCAGCGTACCGGGCCAGCGTCCCCCCAACCACGTGGGTGGCGTCGGCAGGGTGGGCGACGACGGCGACCAGTGCCCCACGGGGGTAGGCCGATGTCGTCGCCGCCTGTGCACGAAGGGCGCGCCAGGCCTCCCAGGCAGCGCGTTCGAGGTCCGCGAGTGACCCGTCATTGTCGATCACCACCCCACTTCGGGCGCGCTTGCTTGCAGACGGGTGCTGCGAGGCGAGCAACCGGTCGGCGTCCTCAGCCGGAAGGCGGCGAAACTCAACGAGCCGCTGTCGTCGCGTGGTCTCTGATGCGTCGACGAGCACGACGACGTCGAACTGTGCCGGGTCGAGAACCTCGAACAGCAGCGGAATCTCACTCACCACGATCAGGTCGCCTCGGTCCTCAGCCGCTGCGAGGAGTTGGGCCCGGGCGTTCTGCACGGCCGGGTGAACGATCGCATTGAGGGCCGCACGCTCCGCGTCGTGGGCCATCACATGTCGCCGCAGAGCGTCCCGGTCGAGCGACCCATCAGGTGCGATGAACTCTGTGCCGAAGCGCTTGGCGATCGCGTCGAGTGTTGGCGAGCCCACCTGCTGCACGTCCCGAGTCAAGCGATCGGCGTCGATGACCGTGGCGCCCCAGGCGGCGAACAGTCGGGCGACCATGGACTTGCCTGATGCCACATTGCCGGTGAGACCCACGTGATACATCGTGAGCGCCGATCTAGAGGAAGGTCGTCTGGTCTTCGTCGACGTGCGGTACGTCGTGGCAGTGACGGCACCGCGCTTCGTAGGTCTCACTGCCACCGACCATGATGGTCGGGGAGTCGTAGCGCGCCGGCCGGCCATCGATGAGTCGCTGGTTGCGGCAGGCTGGATCGCCGCATTTCACACAGATGGCGTGCAGCTTGTCGACCACCTCGGCCGTGGCCATGAGAGAAGGCATAGCGCCGAACGGCTCGCCGCGAAAATCGGTGTCGGTGCCCGCCACGATGACGCGGACACCGCGGCGCGCGAGCGCACTACACACTTCGGTAATGCCTCGATCGAGGAACTGCGCCTCGTCGACGGCGACGACCTCGGTGTCTGAGCGGACCTCGCGCATGATCTCGCTGGCGGAATCGGCCGGCTGCGCTTCAACGGAGATCCCGTCGTGCGTGGTGACGCGATAGAGACCCTTGTAGCGGTCGTCGAGGTGCGACTTGAACACCTGGACCTGTTTGCGGGCGATCACGGCGCGGCGCACACGACGAATCAACTCTTCGCTCTTGCCGCTGAACATCACTCCGCTGATGACCTCGACCCAGCCGGGTCGCGTGGCGTGCACCATCGCGGGTACCTTTCTATCTTGCCTGCCCGGAGACGCTACCTTCCGGATCCCGTGCAAGCAAGCCGCTTGCCAGCGGCGGACATCCTTCTTACTTAACTTACTCGCGGGACAAGAGACTCGGATATCACGGCCGCACCGTGGCCGAATTGGATCAACATTCTCACAAGGGGGTTGCGGGTGAACAAGTCGGAACTGATCGAGGCGTTAGCGTCGCAGGCCGGTCTGTCGAAGGCCGATGCCGGGCGCACCGTCGAAGCGTTGTTTGGGGATGACGGGCTGATCGCCAACACGTTGAAGCGGGGTGACCGTGTGCAGATCACGGGGTTTGGGACGTTCGTCGCCCGTCAGCGCAAGGCCAGGACGGGTCGGGACCCGCGAACCGGCGGGAGCATCCAGATCGCCGCAGCCACCTTGCCGGCGTTCAAGGCGGGGCAGGCACTCAAGGACGCCCTGAACGCGTAGTGCATCGCGCGGCCGGCGCACCGCCCCAACGCGGGCAGTGCGTCGGCCGCGTTGCTATTTCCGATCGAACCGCGCCGACGCGGTGCGGTTCCGCAGCTGAATCCCATCGAGACCACTTCGGGCTTGCTCTCCCGCCTCTGCTGCAACCTCCACGACACTGAACGCGTCCCGGATGTCGACGCGACCGATGTCTTCTTTGTCGACCCCGGCAGCGTTGAGCAGGGCCCCGACCACGTCGGCTGGCCGCAAGCCATCGCGGCGTCCCAGATTGAGATTGATATGCACCCACAGTGGCGCACCGCCGAGCGCTGTCGCCGGCGTGGGCTCGGTCGCGGGGACGGCGAGCACCGCCGCGGCGAGGAGGGCTGGGTCATAGTCGTCGAGGAGGGGCGCCAGCGTCACCAGGCCGCTGTGCAACACGTCGGTCTCGATTCGCTCGCGCACCCGAGCCCGCAACGCCGAGCGCCAATCGAGCGCGCGGTCCGCTTCGGAGCGCAGTCGCGCCGGCGTCATGGCACTGGCGAGCCCACGCAGGTAGGCCAGCTGTCGCGGACGCAGGAGCACGACGACATCGCGCGCGGCGGCGCACAGTGCTGCCAACGCCTCTGCCGTCGGGAGATCCACGGCGATCGCCAACTCGACGGTCATCGATGCCGGGTCGGTGGCGAGCGTGATGCTCGCATCCTCGTCGAACTCGCTCCAACGGGTCGCAGCGAGCGCCGTGGGGTCCCAGATGAGCGCCGTGGGCGGTGCATGGCTGTCCAACAGATCACGCACGGCGGACACCACGCGCTGGGTCGAGACCAGGGCGTATCGGACACGCCCGTCGGGCTTGGCAGGGAGGCGCGACGCGGTGAGGACCGGCGCGCGCCGGGCATGCCGCTCCAAGAATGTCGACGAGGCAGCGGCGTCGGTCGTGACCACCAGGCGAGGCGACGTGCTGGTCTCACTCAAGACGGTATCGAGCGCCTCCCCGCCCTCGTGCATTTCGGGCCAGCACACCACCACTTGTCGCACCCCGTGTACGCGCGGCGCCGATCGGGCAAGCAGCTCCATCATGTCGGATGGGGTCGCGACGAGGGTACGGACGCCTGAGGAGAGGCGTTTCACCGACCGGGTGAGACCGGTCACGACGTGGACCGGACGTCGGGCGTCGAGTGCCGCGAGCTCGGTGAGGAGTGCGAGGGCATCAGGGACGTCAGGTGCGAGCACGAGCGTCTCGAGAGCCTCCCCCGTGGCGCGGCCAAGCCGCTGGAACAGCGGACGTACCGCCCACGGCGCCGGCGGGCACACGTAGATCAGGCTCTTTCCCGAGTCGAGCGCAGCACGGTGGGCCGCGTCGAACACTGGCTCAAACATCCAAGACACAACACCCTCGATTGTCAAAGAGTTGACGGTGGTTCCCGTTCTGGAAGCATGGTAGTTTGCACGAGAGCCCGACGCAACCGAGCCTCTCGACGACGAGACCCCGCATGCCTCGCTGGTGGAACCAGCTTCAGTCGGTCGCCTACTCCCGTCTCCGCTGGCTGCCGGAGTGGTATGCACGTACCCGTGCGAGCCGGTCCGAAGACGTGCCGCTCCCGCCGCTCGCCGATCTCCGGGTCCCCTTGGCCGACGCCCAGGTCGCAATCGTCACGGCCGGAGGCGTGCACCTCGCGAATCAGACACCGTTCGACATGCAGGATGCGGAAGGCGATGCGTCGTTTCGGATCATCCCGGGTGACGTCGGCGTGCACGATCTCCGCATAACCCACGACTACTACGACCACAGCGCGGCGGACCGAGATGTGAACTGCGTGTTTCCGATCGAGCGGTTGCGTGAGTTGGTCGTTGCGGGCGAGGTCGGTGCGGTGGGTCCGCGGCACGTGGGGATGATGGGACACCTCCTTGGGGCCCAAGCGGCCACCTTGGCCCGGGACATCGCCCCGGCCGTCGCGGACATCTTTCAGGCCGACGATGTCGACCTGGTGCTCGCGACACCTGGATGAACCACATGCCACCGGTCCGTGGGACTGGTCGCGCGTGCCATCGAGCGGGCGGGCATCCCGACGGTCACCCTGAGTGTCGTTCGGAGCATGACCGACGCACTGCCGGCCCCGCGCAACGTGTTTGTGCGGTTTCGACTCGGTCAGGTGCTGGGCGAACCAGGTCACGTAGACCAACAGCAGGCGGTGCTGCGCGACACGCTGCACGCCGTGGATCGCATTGCGCAGACCGGGGCGGTGATCGACCTCCCGTACCGCTGGAAGCGCGACACGTACCCGCTGAGCGTCGGCGTCACGTCAGGCGCCACGGCCCAACAGGGAGGAAGAACATGATGTGGCGACTCGTGCGGGTGTCGCTGATGGTGGGCATCGCCATGATCGTGGCTGCGCCGGGCGAGGCGCAGGAGCGGCAGAGCGCGCGCACGCTCGGCATCGTCACCGGTGTCCTGCCGTCGGGTCCGCTCAATGCGATTACCGACGTTGCCGGCGTGTTGGTGGGACACACCACGGTAGTGAGCGGCGACTCGATCAATACCGGTGTCACGGCGATCCTCTCGCACGCGGGCAACGTGTTCCGGGAGAAGGTCCCAGCCGCGGTCGTCGTCGGAAACGGCTTCGGCAAGCTCATGGGATTCACGCAGGTGCAGGAGCTTGGCGAGCTCGAGTCACCAATCGTGCTCACGTGCACGCTCTGTGTCCCTCGAGCGGCTGACGCCGTGCTCACGTATCTCCTCGACCTTCCGGGCAACGAAGATGTGCGCTCCGCCAATGCGGTGATCGGTGAGACCAACGACGGGACTTTGAATCACATTCGGCGGCGTCCCGTCTCGGAAGCCGACGTGCTGTCGGCAATCCGGGGCGCGAAGGGCGGGACGGTGGCGCAGGGCAGCGTGGGTGCTGGCCGCGGCACCGTCGCATTCGGCTTCAAGGGTGGTATCGGCACGGCGAGTCGACTCCTTCCCGGTCCGCTCGGCGGCTGGACGGTCGGCGTGCTGGTGCAGAGCAACTACGGCGGTGTCCTCACCATCGGCGGTGCACCGGTCGGGAAGGAGTTGGGGAGGTACTACCTGCGGCGGCAGCGCGGCTGCGCGGCAGAAGAGACGACTGAGACGACTCTGACGACAGAGACGACTGGTGATTCCGAGTCGTCTGACTCGTCCGTGTCGTCGCTGTTCTCAGTCGTCGGAGGGGTGGAAGAGGAGGGGGGGGACGGCTCCATCATGATCGTCGTCGCCACCGATGCGCCGCTCGGTCACCGCAACCTGGAACGGTTGGCCCGCCGCGCGCTGGCCGGGCTCGCGCGCACCGGGAGCTCGATGACGAATGGCTCGGGTGACTACGTCATTGCCTTCAGCACCATGAAGGTTGCCGACGCAGGCGCCGTGACGCTCGTGGCCAACGATCAGATGAGCCCACTGTTTCAAGCGGTGATCGAGGCGACCGAAGAGGCGATTTACAACTCCCTGTTGCTCGCCACCACGGTTGTCGGCTACCGTCGTACGGTCGAAGCGTTACCGCTGCCAGAGACGATCGCCATCCTCGAGCGCTATGGAGTGATTCGGTGACGACCAACGGAACAGCATCCGCGGCCTTCTCGCGGTCGAAGAACCTTGCGAAGGTCGAGCCCACGGGGCTGCGCACACTGCGGCAGGAGGTGGAGCGCCGCCGCGCGGCCGGTGACGACGTGGTGGACCTTGCACGAGATGAGTCGACGCACGAGCCGTCGCGCGCGTTGCTGGATCTGACGGTCAAGCCCATGCAGCAAGCGCCGCTCATCAGCGCGGACGCGGCAGGCACCCTCGCTCTGCGTGCGGCAGCGGCACGCTACTTCTCGTTGCTGTCCGGCGGCCGGCCGGTGAACGCCGACTATCTCGTCGTGACCAGCGGGGCCCGACACGCCGTGTTCAGCGCATGCCTCGTGCTGTTCGAGTCCGGTGACCACGTATTGGTGCCGGCGCCGTCGGCGGCGTGGTTTCCGAGCATCGTGCGACTGGCGCGGGCGACCCCCGTTCCGGTGCCCGGAGACGTGGAGTGGAGTCTCAAAGTGAGCGTGGCTGACCTGGAGCAGCGAACCGATGCGCGAACCGTGGGCCTGATCTTGAGCTCGCCGGTCAATCCCACAGGAGCCGTCTACACGCGGTCCGAGCTCAAGTCGATCGTGACCTGGGCCCGGGACCGCGGCTTGTGGCTGATCGTGGACGAGTCGTACCGGCAACTCCACTTTGGATCGGGGCCGGCGCCGTCCGTGCTCGACCTCCAGGACGAGTTGCTCGAGCGCGTTGTGGTGGTCGCGGGCCTCGGTCTGTCACCCGGTACCAGTGGGTGGCGCGTTGGCGTGGCCATGGCCCCGTCCGCGGTTGCGCAGGCGATCGCCCTTCTGCAGGAGCACACGACGGGAGGCGCATCAGTGCCGGCGCAGGAAGCCGCCGCCGTCCTGCTCACCGATGCACGGGCGGGCCCGGAACGCGAGCTGGCGGTGGATGCCGTCAGGCTGAAGCGCGATCGGGCCGTGCAGTTCTTCCGGGAGAAGCTGCCGGGCATCGAGTTTGTGGAGCCGTTGGGTGGGCTGTCCCTCTTCTTTCGGGTGGATGGGTTCTTCACTGGCGAGATCGACGGAGCCCGTGCCTTCTGCGAGCAACTGTTGACCGATCGAGGGGTCGCGTTGGCCCCTGGGGATGCGTTCGGTGACGGCCGCTGGATTCGACTGACGTATGGTGTGCCAGACGCGGAGCTGGAGACCGGATTGGAGCGGCTCGCCGACTTCGCGGGCGTGCTGACCAAGGGGGGGACGCCGTGACCAAACTGAATAGCCTGGGAGCGAGGATCGAGCCACTCGACGGTCCGTTGCCGCGCATGGATTTCCATTGGGATGCCGAAACGGAGATCCTGTCGGGCACGGCCGCTGATGTGCAAGGCGAACGCGGTCTCACGGGTTCGATCGAGCTGGAAGACGCGCGCGGCGCCGTAGTCACGCTGGATTTTGCGGGCGGCGCAATGCGGGGGGTGGAGGTCGTGGTGTGGCCTGCAGGCCGGACGGACGAACGGCTGCACCCACCGACCCCCGCCAGTACGGGACGATTCGTGGTGCCGGGCCGGCCCTCTCAGCCCGGCGTGGCCGTGGTCGAAGTCGACATCGCCTTGGCGGTCGAGAGCAGTCGCGATGAGTCCGTGATGCACCTGCGCGTGGGGCCGCGACGCGGGTCCACCGCGGTGCAGCTCGCAGAGAATCTCCTGATCGAGGTAGATGCCGAGGGCGAAATCACGGGGTTTTGGTTGCTCGAGGTCCCGGCGTTCCCCCAGGGGAAGCCGCTCGTGCCATGAGCGTGGACGACCGGGTGGTGGAATACACGCGCGCGCTGTTCGCAACGGAGGATCCAGTGCTGACGGCGATTCGCGAGCACCATGCGGCAGCGGCGCTCCCCGACATCTTCATCTCTCCCGATGAGGCGCGCCTCATTCAAGTGCTGTTGCGCGCGGTTGGCGCGCGGCGTGTGCTGGAGGTCGGTACGCTCGGTGGATACAGTGGGGTGTGGATCGCCCGCGCGCTCCCTCCTGACGGCACGTTGGTGACCATCGAACGCGATGCGGCTCGGGGGGACATCGCCCGGGACGCGTTTGCCCGCGCCGGACTCGCCGATCGTGTCGAGCTGATGGTGGGCGACGCCCAACGACTGCTGCCCACGCTCGCGCCGGAGTTCGACGCGGTGTTTCTCGATGCCGACAAAGCGCCGCTCGAAGCGTACTACCACGACGCCATGCGGCTGTTGCGCGTGGGTGGACTGCTGTTGTGCGACAATGCCTTCATCGACGGTCGCGTGGTCGACGATGACGATCACGAGCCGGATGTGGAGGGAGTGCGAGCGCTCAACCGTGCCGCCGCTCGAGACGCGCGACTCTGCGCGACCATCGTGCCGATTCGCGATGGCCTGACCGTTGGCGTCAAGGTGACTGCCTGACGACGTCCGCGAGGCTTCGGTTGTGTGACGCCGTGCAGGAGGCCGGTGGGACCGTGTCCGCCGGGGTGCCGCTCACGCATGCCGCCCCTCCGGTTGCAGCCCCGTTCGCCTCGGCGAAACACGTGGAGCACCCGAATATCCAAGCAGTGGACCTCGGAGCACCCGACCCATCACCGGAGCAGGTTGGCTTCCTCGATGGCATCCAGCGATATGCCGTGGAGGGTCGCATCGGGCTCGTTCCCGTCGTGCGTGGATACGTTGCGGCTGCGGTGCTGCGGCGTGACCACGGCGCGCTGCGCGCGGCCGATTCCGAGGCGGAAGAGTTCGTCGTCGTGCCGCTTGCCCGGCTCGACGCCACACAGCGGGACGCGTTGCAGCGGACAGGCCTGGAATTGGTCGACTGTGAGGCCGCCGAGCGATCGCACCCCATCTTGGATGTGCAACTCGCGGCGAAGGTCGTGGAGGAGCGACGCGAAACGCTCGAGCGACGGGTGGCCCGCCGGCAGCTGGCAACTTCCGGCGACGCGTGGTTGGTGGTCGACGGGTCCGTGACCGACCTGGTCGGCGGGTCGGACGCCCAACGGGTGCTCGGTGTCATTAAGAGTCACGAGACGCAGTTTCTCGAGGGGGCCGACCTGGATGTGGCGCTCACGTTGCCGGCGCACCACCGCACGAGCGTGTTCGCGCGCAGCGGGCGGCGGGCGACGGTCTACACATGGTATCTTCGATTGTGGCCATGGGAGGAGCATGAGCTGCTGCATGGGCTCGTCCGCTTGGAGCGGGCAGCGTTCCCCGAGACGGTGACCGAGGCGACCGCGGTCAGCCGCTGGGTGTTGGGGGAGCGCGCCCCGCTCGCGGCGCGGGATGGGCGGTGGGATCGCCTGATCTATCCCGTGCAGCAGGTCGAAACGTATTTGCGGGCGCAGGTAGGAGGCTGGTGGTGACGTCAGGACACGAACGGGAACCGATTGGTCGCGTGATTGCGACGGAAGCGCTTCCCGCGGGCCCGCATCAGTTCTACTTCTGGACGGCGATCGAGACGACGATTGGGATCGGCGCGATCGTCCGAGTCGATGCGCCAGGCGACCGGTCCGTCTACGCGGTGGTGGTGGACGGCAAGGCCTACTCTGACCTGGCGACCCCGCTCCATGAAGTGGTCGTGGCCGACGGCGACCCGACGGGCACACGTGCGCCAACCCGGCGAACAGAGGTGCGGTTGTGGACGGCTGCGGTGCTGCGCCACGAGCCCGAAGAGCCAGTGCAACCAGTCCCGCTCGCCGACGTGTTCGCTGCCGACGAGGCGGACGTCGAGATGGCGCTCCGCATGGATGCGTTTCTCCGGTCCGCGACGCCGACGGGTGTGCCGGTTGGCGTGTACCGCGCTGGCGGCCTCACCGCGCCGGTCTTTGTGGACGCCGACTTTCTGTTGGGGCCCGAATCAGCGCATCTCAACATCAGTGGCGTGTCCGGCCTCGCGACCAAGACGAGTGCCGTCGAGTTTCTGCTCTCGAGCGTGTTTCAGCGGCTGCCGGAGCATCGGGGGTCGGTCGCCGCCGTCTGCTTCAACGTGAAGGGTCCCGACCTGTGCTTTCTCGATCAACCGGGTACGCTCACCGAGGCCGATCGGGAACTGTACGCCACGCTCGGGATGGATCCCCGGCCCTTCGAGCGGGTGCGCTATTTCGCGCCGTTCAAACCGGACGGGGTGAACGTGAACACCCTGCGGTCCCATCCCGATCTCCTCGGGTCGGTCCAGCCGCTCGTCTGGGGCCTCAACGAGGTGCTTGGCTATCACGAGGTGCTGCTCAATCGCGATGACATCGACGCGAAGGCCGATGCGCTGCTCGACTTCCTCATCGATCGGGTCGTGGAAAAGGAGTTTCGCGACGAATGGGGCGGTACCCATCGCGTGCGAACGTTCTCGGACTTGGATCGACTGTTTCGCAGCGTGTTCGATGGGCTCGAGAGCGCGGGCCGGTCCGATGTGTGGCGGACCCATCACATCGCGACGATGCGGAAGGTGCGGAACCGGTTGATCAACATCTCGACGCGGTGCAAGGGCCTGGTCACCGACGACGGGTCGGTGAGTGATCTGCCATTCGGCGCGTTCGAGGATCGGACCGTGTACGTGTTGGACGTCGCGGGCATGGATCAGCTGGCGCAGGATCTCGTGTTCACCCGCGTGGTGACCATGTTGCGTGAGCAGCTCGAACGTCGTGAGCTCGGCGTCGACCACGTGATCGTCGTGGTCGACGAGCTGAACAAATACGCCCCGGGTGACGGACCCGATACGTACGTGCGCCGCATGTTGCTCGACATCTCGGAGCGCGGCCGGTATCTGGGACTCGTCTTGTTTGCGACGCAACAGTTCCGCTCGCAGGTGCACCGGCGCGTCGTCGGCAACGCCGGCTCGGTGCTGTTCGGACGGATGGACATGGACGAGCTGGCGACTCCGGGCTATCAGGTGCTGTCGCCCGCGACGAAGATCAAGTTGGCCACGCTGCCCAAGGGTGAGTTGATGGTGCGGCACCCACACTTCACGCAACCCGTGTTCGTGCGCTTCCCGCGCCCCTCGGTCCTGAGCGGGCCCGAAGGCATCAAGCGGTTTCCCCCTTCAACGGACGTGCCGTTTGACGAAGCGGTGGGACGCCAGCTCGCGGCCATGGACCGGCGGATTCCGGCGACACGTGTCCGCGATGCCATTGCCGGTCGGCGGGAAGAAGACGTGCGACGGGCCCTGCTCGCCACGAAGCGTACCGCGCCCGATGATGTGTTCGGGTACTTCATTGGCGCGCTGGGACCGGCCGTGCCGCGCGAACGGGTCGCGACCGCCGTCCCCGTGACGCCGCTTCGCTCGGTCGAGGATCCCTATGCACCGTGAGACTCTGACCGTTGTCGTCGCGGCCGGGTGCCTGTGGCTGGCGACGACGCTCGGCGCGGAAGCTCAGCAATCGATCAGACTTCGCTACCAACCAGGTGCAGGATCGGTCGTGCACACCCTGTGGCGGTACGAAGCGACCAGCACCGTCCGTGACGGTGGGGATGCGTTGACGATCGAGGCCGCCGGATTGCGCAGTCTCACGCATCGTGTGCTCGAGGTCACGGACGGCGTGCGGTTGGTGGAGGTGACCCGTGATTCCGTGCGCTTGCGCCGCCGTCCCCGTGGTGGCATGTGGACGCAGGTTCCAGATGTGGGGCTGGCACCGGACATTGCAGTGGTAGCCGTGGACGATCGTTTACGCGTGCAGCGTCTCGAGTTGCGGTCGGCGCAGTCTGCGAGCGCATCGCCTGCCGGGACGTTGCGCGCCTTCGCCGCCGGGCTCGAGCTGGCGTTCCCCGAGGAACCACAGACCCCGGGCGCAACATGGACCGCCGACCTCGTGGTTCCGCTGAATGAGCCGATTGGACTCGAACAAGAGCTGGGGGTCGCGACGTGGGTCGAGCAGGCCGTCGACATCGTGGCACGCAGCACGCTCACGCTCGACAGCATCGTGGTACGCGGCACGGACACGTTGGTGTACCTCGAAGCGAGAGGGAGCCTCTTGCCCACGACCTTGGCGTCGGCACCCGAAGCGGGTGTGGAGCGTGCGCGGCTGAGTGGCGCCTTAGGGGGCCGGCTGATTTGGTCGACGGGTTGGCAGACATTTGTGTCGGGGGCCCTCCGGGTGCAGATGCGGATGGCCACGTTCGCGGGGCTGCCGCAAGACGAGGTGGCCGGACGCACGCTCGAGACGGACATCACCACCCGGTTTCAGGTGCGACGATGAGACGACTGTTCACGCTCGTGGGGGTGAGCGCGCTTCTCGTGGCGCCGGCATCCGCCCAACACGCCGTCGCGCTGCGGTTCGAGCCGCCCAATGGCCTCGTCATTCGGCGAGTGTTTCAGGAACACGTACGCATCACGGTGGACGAGGGCCCGGGCAGCACGCCGCGAGTCCGCGAAACCGCGCAGTTGGGCGGTGTCACCCAGTCCGCGCTCGAGGTCGGTGACAAAACGGTGCTGCACGTCCAGCTGGATTCCCTGCGGGTCCGCGAGCGGGAGGCGGGTGGCGATTGGCGAGAGCGCGCCGTCACGATGGTCGAGGGCGCATGGGTACAACTCGATGCCGATGACCGAATGCAGCTCGCCCTCCGCGGCCGACCCGATTCGCTCGCTGAACATCTGTTGGTGCAGCTCGTGGCCGGAGTTCGAGGCACCGTGTTACCCGAACGGCCAGTGCGTCGCGGCATGCAGTGGCGTGGACGGGTCGAGTTCCCTGTGGGCACCGAACTGGGAGACGGGGAGACGGCGTTGACGGTGCGGATGACCTATCGTGTCGATAGCATCGTTGCCCGAGCGCACGATACTCTCGTCTACCTGGGGCTGGGAGGCGACGCCGTGCCGCACGGCGAGCGTCGGCCGGACGGAACGGTGCTCGACTATCGTGGCACCGTGACTGGAGCGCTCGTGTGGTCGACCGGCTGGTCCGGCATCGTCTCGGCGGCCACGCGGTTCTCGGTGCAGGGAGAAATTCGCAGTCGCGGAGCGCCCGAGGCTGTCGGTCGCGTCCATGTGGACCGCACCCTGCGACAGGTGGTGCTGCCGGAGTCGCCGTGAAGCTCGCCCATCTCGCCGACGTGCACCTCGGGTTTCGTCAGTACCACCGACTCACCGCGAACGGCATCAATCAGCGTGAAGCCGATGTGGCATCGGCGTTCCGGAATGTGATCGAGGGCGTGATTGCGGCCGCGCCGGACCTGGTGATCATTGCCGGGGATCTGTTCAATTCCGTTCGGCCCAGC
>Ga0224512_10001788_pt1 | contig 20235 bp, 21 predicted proteins | sample SF_May12_sed_USG_4_FD_169103 | JGI IMG/M metagenome (GOLD analysis project Ga0224512, IMG submission 169103) | Sediment microbial communities from San Francisco Bay, California, United States - SF_May12_sed_USGS_13 | ecosystem: Environmental > Aquatic > Marine > Sediment | place: USA... | reverse complement strand
GCGCGCGCTTCGCGGTCATGCGGGAAGTCTAATCGTATTTCCGCCGAATTGTCATCGGTCAGTCCGCGTCCGCGAAGCGCGCGCGGATGCGAACCGTGCGCTGCAGGCCGTCGGCGGCCTCGAGCACCTTCAGCCGCAGATCCGGGTCGAGATTGCGGCGCAGGAAGCGCTCCACCGCCGCGAGCGCCGCGGGGTCGCGCTGCCCGGCAAGAAAGGCGCCCAGCCAGTTCTCGACGAAGAAGATCTTGCGCTTGCGCTTGAGCGCGGGCAGTTGCGCCAACGCCGCACCGAGCAAGGGGGCCGTATAGGCGGCGTGCTCCGGGACGTTGAACGGGGCGAGCGCCTCCTCGATCCAGCTTTCAGGCAGCCTGGCATCGCTGGCGAAGCGCCGGAACATGTCGCGCTTTGCCGCCTTGTCGGCAAGCGCGGCCGACGCCGCGAAGGCGTAGCGGCGCGCGTTGTCGCCGCGCTCGGCGCCGGCAGCTTCCGCGAGGAGCCTGGGGCCGTCGGCATCGGCGCGCACCAGCAGCCGCGCGATGAGGCGAAAGCGGTCGCGCTCGCCCAGTTCCACGCCCGGCGCGGCAAGCGAGCCTTCGAGCAGGCGCTTCAAGTCGGCGCGCGCCGAGTCCGACCAGGCAAGCGCAATGAAGGCGCGCAGCATCAGCAGGCGCCGGCTCTCGGGCCCTTCGCTGATCGCCGCGCCGAGCAATGTGCGCTCGATGCGCGGCGCCAGGCGATCGCGCTGTGCATCCGAGAGGTAGCGCCGGAACGCCGCCTCCAGGCGCGCCAGCAGCCCGGCGAGGATCACGTCGTCGCCTTCGTCATCGGCGAGTGTCAGCGCGAAATCGATGAAGGTCGCCGGCGCAAGCTCGGCGTCGCGCACGCTTTCCCAGATCGCCTCGACCAGCTGCGCGCGCAGCAGCCCGTCGGGCAGCGCGCGCGGCTCGGCGAGCAGCGCGTCGCGGCTCGCGGCGTCGAGGAGGAACCGCCCGTAGCCGAAGTCGCCGGCGTTGGCGTAGCGCCAGCGCACCAGGCGTTGCCCGGCGGGCCCGGTGACCGTGGCCGCTGATTGCTCGAGCTTCACTTCGGATGTGATGACGCTGCCGTCGGCCACCGCCGCGGCCACGACCAGCTTCTGCGGCCACACGCCGCCCAACCCCAGCGTGTCCTCCTGGACGAGCTGCACGCCGGCGCCGGCCTCGCGCAGGGTTACGGTGGGCAGTCCGCGCCGCTGCACCCAGGCCGCGGCCCAGGCCTGGAGGTCGCGCTTCTCGACCCGCTCAAAGGCGCGCACCAGGTCACTCCAGTCCGCGGCGCCGTAGGCATGGCGCTGCAGGAAATCACGCATCGCGCGCCGGAACACGTGCGCACCGAGATAGAACTCGGCCTGGCGCAGAACCGCCGAGCCCTTGGCGTACACGATAGATCCATAAGCGGACTTTGCCGCGGACAGGTTCGCGAGCGGCTGGCGCAGCGGCCTGGTGCCGGGCGTGGCGTCGGTGCGGTAGGCGCCGGTCTTCAGCTCGTGGAAGGCACTCCAGGGCTCGAGCTCGGGCACGATCGCCGCCGCGGCCTTTGCGGCCATGAAATTGGCGAACCCTTCCTTCAGCCAAAGGTCGTCGAACCAGCGCATGGTGACCAGATTGCCGAACCACTGGTGCGAGGTCTCGTGGAAGATGAGCTGCGCGCGCCGCAGCAGGTCGGGCCGGCTCGGCGGATCGGGAAACAGGATCGACTGCTCGTTGAGGAAGGTGGCGCCGGCATGCTCCATGCCGCCATAGGGGAGCTCGGGCACGAGCACCAGGTCGTACTTGGCGAACGGGAAGCGCCACGCGAACTCCGCTTCGAACAAGGCGAGCGCCAGCCGGTTCAGCCGCAGCACCTCGCCGACGTGCTCGCGCGCCCGCTCCAGCTGCGAGCGGCGCACGAACAGGCGCACGTCCTCGCCGTCCTGCCTCAGGATCTCAAATGGCCCGGCGGCGAAGGCGAACAGGTAGGTCGAAATCGGCTCGGTGGCGGCGAAGCGCGCATGCCCCGGGGCTTCCTCGAGCACCGGGGCGTTCGAGACGGCGCGCCAGCCGCGCGGCATGCGCAGCTCGAGCGCGAAGCGCGCCTTCAGGTCGGGCTGGTCGATGCACGGGAAGACGCTGCTCGCGTCCGCCGGCACGAAAAGCGAGTACACGTAGCTCGAGCCGTCCTCGCGGTCGCGGTAGCGGGTCAGTGCGCGGCCCGAGACCGCGATCGGGGCGCTGAACTCGAGCTCGACCCGGTTCACGCCGCGCGCCAGTCCGGCGCGCGCGATCACCAGGTGCTCGCGCACCTGGCGGGCCCGGGCCGGCCTGCCGTTCACGCGCAGCGCGCGAACCGGCGCGCCGCGCCAGTCGAGCACCAGGTCGACGCGCCGGGCGAGTTTCAGCGAGAGCTCGAGCCGGCCGGCGAGTCGGCGTGCGCGGCTGTCGATGCGCACGCGGAGGGCGTAATGCAGGTCGCGGTAGTGCTGCGCGCGCCAGCGCGCCAGATATTGGGATACGCCCGGCTCGAGCCGGGGCGGGGTCTGGGCGACCGCGGCCGGCAAATGGGCGGCGAGCAGGATCAGGAGGCAGGCGCCGGCTCGCATGCCGCGCAGTATAGGGGGCGCCGAACGCGCGCCGACGCGCCGCTCAGCGATCCAGTCGCGCGTACAGGATCGGCGCCAGGACGAGCAGCACCAAGAGCAGCGCCGTCGTGACCGGAGCCAGCCTGACGAGCAGCGCCAGCGGCGCGGCCACGAACAGTGCGCCCAGCAGCCACGGCATGCGCGGCGGCTTGCCGAGGTCCGCGCCAATCTTGCGCTTCAACCAGCGCGCCAGCCTGCCTGGCGCCGGCCCGGTGCGACGGCCGAGCGCGCGCGCGAGCGAGCGCTCCTCGAGCCAGGAAAAGAGCACCAGGCTCAGCACGAACAAGCTGCCGATCAGGACCACCGGCGCGAGCAGCAGACCCATGAGCGCCGCCACCGCATTCGTTCCCACGAGCAGCATCACGGGGGTCAAGCCGCAGGCGATCGCCACGACCACGACCAGCACGAGGGCGGGAACCACCAGCCGCATCCTGGGCTCGAGGTAATCGCGGAACGCGTCCAGCTCGCGGTAGCGCCGCATCAGGCCGGCGGCGTCGTCCAGCGGCCCGAGGAGCTGCTGGCCGAGCCACTGCGGCACGGAAACCTGCGGTTGCGTCGTTGCCATGGCCCCGCCTCCTTCCCTGTCAGGAAATGCAAACGCAGCATACGGAACTCCCGGCGGGAATGCCGGGAAAAATTACGCACTGGCAGCCCCCTCGCTTAGACTGGCGGCCCATGCAACCCAATCTGGTCGTCATCTTGATCGACGACCTGCGCCACGACGAATTCGGCGCCGGCGGCCACCCGTACATGAAGACGCCGCACATCGACCGGCTGGCCGCCGAAGGGGTGCTGTTCGAGCGCGCCTTTCACACCACGCCGATCTGCTCGCCGAACCGCGCCTCGATCGTGACCGGTCAATACGCCAGCCGGCACGGCATCATTGATAACGTGGCGCGCGACGCCATGAGCCACCGGCTGCCGAACTACCACCTCGCGCTGCAGCGCCTCGGCTACGAGACGGCGCACATCGGCAAGTGGCACATGGGCAACGACGGCATGCCGCGCCCGGGCTACCACCATTGGGTGAGCTTCGACGGCCACGGCAGCCTCGTCGACCCGAAGCTGAACGTGAACGGACGTTATGAGGCGCGCGCGGGCTACATGACCGATCTGCTCAACGCGGAGGCACGCGCGTTCGTCGAGCGCCGGCGGACCAAGCCCTTTGCCCTGTTTTTCGCGCACAAGGCGGTGCATCCGGACGCGCACCAGGCCGCCGACGGCACGCTCGAAATGGGCCAGTTCGGCGGCTACATCCCCGCCGAGCGCCATCGCGGCCTGTACGCGGACGGCATGCTTCCAAAAAAGCCCAACATGCTCCCGGTCCGCGAGCTCGTGAAGCAAAAGCCCGCCTGGGCCGAGGTCTTCGCGCTGAAGGCGTCCGCGCGTTCGCGCGCGCTGCTCGCAGCCATCCAGGCCGGTTCGCAGGAGGAGATCCGCCAGCGCGCGCGCATGATGGCTTCGGTGGACGAAGGCGTCGGCATGCTGCTCGACACACTGGCGCGGCAGCGGAAGCTGGATGACACCCTGATCCTGTTTCTCGGCGACAACGGCTATTTTTTCGGCGAGCACGGCCTCGGGCCGGAGCGGCGCTTCGCCTACGAGGAGGGCATCCGCTCGCCTTTCGTGCTGCGCTACCCGCGCCGGGCGAAGGCAGGCGCGCGGCTGCGCGAGCTGGTCATCTGCCAGGACATCGCGCCCACCCTGATCGAATTCGCCGGCGGCAGGCCCGGCGCACACGTGCAGGGGCGCTCGCTCGGGCCGCTGCTCTCCGGCCGGCGCAAAGGCTGGCGCAAGTCGTTCCTGGTCGAATACTGGGCCGAGCAGGCGATGCCGTGGCTGGTCGGCATGACCTACAAGGCGGTGCGCACCGACCGCTACAAGATGATCCACTGGGTGAACCGCGGCGCCGCCGGCGAACTGGACGAGCTCTATGACCTCGAACGCGACCCCTGGGAGCTGAAGAACCTGGCGCGCGGCGCGCGGCACGCCGCGCTCAAGGCGCGCCTGCGCCGCGAGCTGCGCAAGCTGGTTGCGGACGCCGCCGGCCTGTAGCGCGAAGGCACGAACAAAGGGAGGCAGCCTTGGAATCGATCGATCGTCCCACCATTCAGCGCTCGGCGATCGACCTCGTCGAGGAGGTGAAGCTGCGCGCGCCGCAAGGTGCGGCCGAGAAGCTCGCGCACTACGGCGGCGCCGAAGTCGCCGCGGCGCTGCTCAAGCTCTCGCCCGGCTTCACCCAGGACGTGCTGACGTACCTGCCGGCCGAGGCGCGCGAGCGCGCGCTGGCCGCCGCGCCGCTCGAGATCGCGCGTCAGTGGCAGCGCAACGCGCTCTACGAGGAAGGCACCATCGGCCGCATGATGGAGCCGCTGTACGCGGCTTTTCCGCCGCAGGCCACCGTCGGCGAGGCGATCGAGGCGCTGCACGAGCTGGTGAAACACGCGTTCATCACCTACATCTATGTCGTCGACGCGGACGAACGGCTGCTGGGCATCGTCACCATGCGCGATCTGCTGTTCAACGATCACACGCGCGCGCTGCGCGACGTCATGCTGACCGAGGTGTTCGCGCTGCACGCGCCGACGCCCCTCGACGAGGCGATGAAAAAGGTGCTCGACCGGCACTATCCCGTGTACCCGGTGGTGGACGCCGAGAACCGCATCCGCGGCCTGGTGCGCGGCCAGAGCATGTTCGAAGCCCGCGCCTTCGACATCGCCGCGCAGCCCGGCAGCATGGTCGGCGTCGAGAAAGAGGAGCGCATGGGCACGCCCTGGCAGCGCAGCCTCGTCATGCGCCACCCCTGGCTGCAGCTGAACCTGCTCACGGCGTTCCTCGCGGCGGCGGTGGTCGGCATCTTCCAGGACACCATCGATCGCCTCGTGATCCTGGCGCTGTTCCTGCCGGTGCTCGCCGGCCAGTCCGGCAACACCGGCTGCCAGGCGCTTGCCGTGACGCTGCGCGGCATGACCATCGGCGAGCTCAAGCCGGGCTTTGCGCGCGCGCTGATCTCCAAGGAGGCGTACCTCGGCCTGTTGAACGGCGCCGGCGTCGGCCTGGTGGCTGCGATCGGCATGTTCGTCACGGCGAGCAGCCAGAATTCCGCGCATCCGTTCCTGCTCGCCTTTGTCGTGTTCATGGCGATGGTCGGCTCGTGCGTGGCGAGCGGCCTCTCGGGCGCCATGGTGCCGCTGACCCTGAAGCGCCTGGGATTCGACCCGGCCACCGCCTCCAGCATCTTCCTCACCACCGCCACCGACGTGGTGAGCATGGGGATGCTGCTCGGCCTCGCGGCGCTGATGGTGCGGTAGGGACAGACCCCATTTTCGCGTCGTTGTACTTTGCGAAAATGGGGTCTGTCCCTGTACCATGTGCCGGAAGCCGCGGCCGAGGGAGGGCGATATGCAAGTCAAGGAAATCCTGCGGGTCAAGGGCAACCGGCTGCTGACGATCGAGCCGTCGGGCCGCGCGGTGGACGCGGTGAAGACCATGTCGGAGCAGAATCTGGGCTCGCTCATCGTGCTCGAGCAGGCGCGCATGTTGGGCGTGCTGACCTTCCGCGAAATCCTGCAGGCGCTGGCGCAGCGCAACGGCACGCTCGGCGAATTGCGCGTCGGCGATGTCATGGTGCGCGATCCGGTGACCGCGACTCCGGACATGGAGGTGAACGACCTGCGGCGCACGATGCTCGATTCGGGCGCGCGCTACCTGCCGGTGGTGCAGGAAGGCAAGCTTCTCGGCGTGATCTCGTTCCGCGACGTCGCCAAGGCGGTGCTGGAGGAGCAGGATTTCGAGAACAAGATGCTCAAGGGATACATCAAGAACTGGCCCGCGTAGACGTGGAAAGTGGCGCGTAGCCGGCGTGTAGAATCTTTCGCATGTCCGGCAACACTTTCGGCACGCTTTATTGCGTCACCTCGTTCGGCGAATCGCACGGCCCGGCCTACGGCGGCGTCGTCGATGGCTGCCCGCCTGGGCTGGAGCTTGCGGTGGCCGACCTGCAGGACGAGCTCGACCGCAGAAAGCCCGGCAGCTCGCGCCACGTCACGCAGCGACGCGAGAGCGACGCCGTGGAGATCCTTTCCGGCGTCTATGAAGGCAAGACCACCGGCACGCCGATCGGCTTCCTGGTGCGCAACGAGGACGCGCGCTCGAAGGACTATGCGGCGATCGCGGAAAAGTTCCGCCCGGGCCACGCCGACTACACCTACTGGCAGAAGTACGGCGTGCGCGACCCGCGCGGCGGCGGCCGCGCTTCGGCGCGTGAAACCGTGGTGCGCGTGGCGGCCGGCGCCATCGCCAGGAAATGGCTCGCCGCGCGCTACGGCGTCAAGGTGCGCGGCTACCTGGCGCAGCTCGGCCCGCACCGCATCGCGTTTCGCGACTGGGAGGCGGTGAACGCCAACCCGTTCTTCGCGCCTGACGCCGGCGCCGTCGCCGAGCTGGAAAAGTTCATGGACCAGCTGCGCGAGAGCGGCGATTCCTGCGGCGCGCGCGTCAACGTCGTGGCGCACAAGGTGCCGGTGGGCTGGGGTGAGCCGGTGTACGGACGGCTCGACGCCGACATCGCCGCCGCCATGATGTCGATCAACGCCGTGAAGGGCGTCGAGATCGGCGCCGGCTTCACGGCGGTGGCGCAGAAAGGCAGCGAGCACGGCGACGAGATGACACCGCAAGGCTTCCTGTCCAACAACAACGGCGGCGTGCTCGGCGGCATCGCCACCGGCCAGGACGTCCTCGTCTCGATCGCGCTCAAGCCCACCTCGAGCATCCGCCTGCCGCGACGCACGATCGACGTGCACGGTTCGGCCACCACCGTATCGACCACCGGCCGCCACGATCCCTGCGTCGGCATCCGCGCCACGCCGATCGCCGAGGCGATGCTCGCCTGCGTGCTGATGGATCACGCACTGCGGCATCGCGCGCAGTGCGGCGATGTGACGCCGCCGACGCGAGCGGTATAGAAATGCCGATTGGAATCCATTACAGTATCCCTCCACCCCACGCGAGTGAGGCAATAAGATGAGCAGCAAGGGGCAGTTGCTACAAGACCCGTTCCTGAACACCCTGCGCAAGGAACACGTTCCCGTGTCGATCTACCTGGTGAACGGCATCAAGCTGCAGGGGCAGATCGAATCCTTCGACCAGTACGTGGTGCTGCTGCGAAACTCGGTCACGCAGATGGTGTACAAGCACGCCATTTCCACGGTCGTGCCCTCGCGCGCCGTCAGCCTGGGCGCCGAACCCGAAAAGGACGCTTGATCACCACGGCAGCGCCTGACGACCGGGCTGCGGTCCTGGTCAGCCTGGATTTCGGCGACGCCGCCGACGACGAAGGCGCCGAGGAGTTGGTGCGCCTGGCCGAAAGCGCCGGCGTGCGCCGCCACGCGGCCGTCGGCGGCAAGCGCCAGCGGCCCGATCCGAAGTTCTATGCCGGCAGCGGCAAGGTGCAGGAGATCGTGCTTGCCGCCGAGGCCTTGAACGCCGGTACCGTGATCTTCAACCACGCGCTGTCGCCCGCGCAGCAGCGCAACCTCGAGAAGGAGCTCGGCCGCAAGGTGCTCGATCGCACCGAGCTGATCCTGACGATTTTCGCGCAGCGCGCGAAGACCAACGAGGGCAAGCTGCAGGTGGAACTGGCGCAGCTCGAGCACCTGTCGACGCGCCTGGTGCGCGGCTGGACCCACCTCGAGCGCCAGCGCGGCGGGCTGGGCAAGACCGGTGGCCCCGGCGAGAAGCAGATCGAGCTCGACCGGCGCATGATCGCCGACCGCGTGCGCATGCTCAAAGGCAAGCTGGAGCAGTTCCGCCACCGCCGCGGCGTGCAGCGCCGGGCGCGCGCGCGCGGCGACGTGCTCTCGGTATCGCTGGTGGGCTACACCAATGCCGGCAAGTCGACGCTGTTCAACGCGCTGGCGCATGCCAAGGCGCGCGAGGCGGACCAGCTGTTCGCCACGCTGGACACGACGACGCGCCGCCTCTGGGTGCCCGATGCCGGCACGGTCGTCATCTCCGACACGGTCGGCTTCATCCGCGAGCTGCCGCACGGACTGGTGGCCGCGTTTCGCGCCACGCTCGAGGAAACAGTGCGCGCCGACCTGCTGCTGCACGTGGTGGACAGCGCCTCGCCCGCGCGCAGCCAGCAAGCCGCCGATGTGAACAAGGTACTGGCCGAAATCGACGCCGGCGAGATCCCGCAGATTCTGGTCTGGAACAAGATCGACGTCTCCGGGCTGCAACCGGGCGTGGAGCGCGACGAGTATGGTAGGATTCGTCGCGTGTTCGTGAGCGCGCGCAACGGCGCCGGCCTCGCCGATCTGCGGGGCGCGATCGCCGAGGCGGCCGAGACGCGGCAGCCGCGCACCCCTTCTCCGGAACCGATTTCACTGTAATCAATGTCTCTGAACGATCCGAATTGGGGGCGCGGCTCCCGCGGCCCCGGCGGCAATCAGGGCCCGCCCGACCTGGACGAGCTCTGGCGCAGCTTCAACCGCAAGCTGAACGACCTGTTCGGCGGCCGGCGAGGCGGCGGCGACGTGCCGCCGTCGCCGCCCTCCGGGCGCGCGCTGGGCGGCGGCGCCGGCGTGCTGGTGGCGCTGGTGCTGGCGATCTGGCTGGCGAGCGGCTTCTACGTGGTCGACGCCGCCTCGCGCGGCGTGATCCTCACCTTCGGCCGCTACTCCGAGCAGACCGATCCGGGACTGCGCTGGCGCCTGCCGTTCCCGATCCAGTCGCACGAGATCGTCAATCTGTCGCAGGTGAGGACACTCGAGGTCGGCTACCGCAACAACGTCAAGACCAAGGTGCTGAAAGAATCGCTCATGCTGACCGACGACGAGAACATCGTCGATCTGCAGTTCGCGGTGCAGTACGTGGTTACGGACGCCCAGGCGTGGCTGTTCAACAACCGGCGGCCCGAGGAAGTGGCGATGCAGACCGCCGAGGCGTCGATGCGCGAGGTGATCGGCAAGAGCAAGATGGATTCCATCCTGTACGAGGGCCAGGACAACATCGCCAACCAGGCGCAGGTGCTGATGCAGCAGATCCTCGACAGCTACAAGACGGGGATCAACCTCAGCCGAGTGACCATTCAGAACGCGCAACCGCCCGAGCAGGTGCAGGCGGCGTTCGACGACGCGGTGAAAGCCGGGCAGGACCTCGAGCGCCAGAAGAACGAGGGCCAGGCCTATGCCAACGACGTAATCCCCAAGGCGAGCGGCACGGCCTCGCGGCTGAAGCAGGAGGCCGACGGCTACAAGGCACGCGTGATTGCCAACGCCGTGGGCGAGGCCTCGCGCTTCAGCCAGGTACGCACCGAGTACGCCAAGGCGCCGGCCATCACGCGCGAGCGCATCTACATCGAGACTCTGCAAAGCGTGCTCTCGTCGACGTCCAAGATCCTGATCGATACCCGAGCCAGCGGCAATCTGCTGTACCTGCCGCTCGACAAGCTGATGCAGGGGGCGGGCGTCGCCGGCCTCAGCGAGTCCCAGGCTTCGCAGCGCACGCCGGACGCGGCGCTGCCGGTGGATCCGGGGCCGCGCTCGCGTGACAGCCTTCGCAATCGCGAGCGGGGAGAGCGCTGACGTGAGAGCCTTCGCGCCGATCATCGCAGTCATTGTCGCGCTGGTGCTCGTGGCCTCGAGCGTGCTGTTTACGGTCACCAGCGCCAGAACGCCATCGTGTTCCAGTTCGGCGAGGTGAAGGAGGTGATCACCAAGCCCGGGCTGAACTTCAAGTGGCCGATGATCCAGAACGTGCGCCTGTTCGACATGCGCATCCTTGCCTACGACGACGCCGAGCCGCTGCGCTTTCTCACCCAGGGCAACAAGCCGGTGCTGGTGGATTCGTTCATCCGCTGGCGCATCGTCGACGTGCGCCTGTACTTCATCTCGGTGCAGGGCAGCGAGATCGAGGCGACGCGGCGCCTGCGCCAGACCATCTCCGGCGCGCTGCGCGACGAGTTCGGCGGGCGCACCGTGCACGACGTGGTCTCCGGCGAGCGCGACACGGTGATGGGCCGGGTGCGCGAGAAGGCCGACCAGGACCTGCGCCGCATCGGCGTGGAGATCGTCGACGTGCGCCTGAAGCGCGTTGACCTGCCGCAGGAAGTGAGCGAGTCGGTGTACCGGCGCATGGAGGCCGAGAGGAAGAGAATCGCCAACGAGCTGCGCTCCACGGGCGCGGCACAGTCCGAGCGCATTCGCGCGGACGCCGACCGCCAGCGCGAGGTGATCTTGGCCGAAGCCTACCGCGACGCGCAGCGCGTGAAGGGCGAGGGCGACGCCAAAGCCGCCGCCACCTACGCGCAGGCCTTCCGCCAGGATGCCGAGTTCTATTCTTTCTACCGCAGCATGGAAGCCTACCGCTCGACGTTTCAGGGCCGCAGCGACCTGCTGCTCCTGGAGCCGAACTCGGACTTCTTCCGTTATCTCAAGGATCCCGGCGGCAAGGCCGGCAGCAAGAAATGACGCGCCATGGCGACCACGTTCCTTCTCGCCTTCGCCTTGATGCTGATCATCGAAGGGGTGCTCCCCTTCCTCGCGCCTAACCTCTGGCGCGACACGTTCCGCCGCGTCACGCAGCTCACCGACGGGCAGATCCGCTTTTTCGGCCTCACTTCGATGCTGATCGGGCTGCTGCTCCTCGCCCTCGCCACCTGATGCGCTGGCTCCTGCCCGAGTACATCGAGGACATCCTTCCCGCCGAAGCGGCGAGGATCGAGCGCCTGCGCCGCGCGATCCTGGACCTGTTCGCGGAAGCCGGCTACGAGCTGGTGATGCCGCCGCTCATCGAGTACGTCGATTCCCTGCTAACGGGCACTGGCCACGACCTCGACGTACGCACCTTCAAGGTGGTGGACCAGCTCTCGGGCCGCATGATGGGCCTCAGGGCCGACATCACGCCGCAGGTGGCGAGGATCGACGCCCACCTGCTCAACCGCAAGGGCGTGACGCGCCTGTGCTACTGCGGCAGCGTGCTGCACACCCGGCCGGCCGGGCCGGCGGCAACGCGCGAGCCGATCCAGATCGGCGCGGAAGTCTACGGCCATGCCGGCGTCGAAAGCGACCTCGAGGTGCAACGGCTGCTGTGCCGCGCGCTCGCGCTTGCGCGCGTGAAGAAGGTACGCCTGGACATCGGCCACGTGGCGGTATTCCGCGCCCTCGTGCATGCGGCGAGAGCGGGCGCGGAGCTGGAAACGGAGCTGTTCGAGGCGCTGCAGAAGAAGGACCTGCCGGCGCTGCGCGGCCTGACGCGCGCTCTGGACGCGAAGTTGCGCGCCGCGCTGCTGCTCCTGCCGGAGCTCTACGGCGGCGCCGAGGTGCTGGCGCTCGCTGACAAGAAGCTGCCGGCGATGCCGCAGGTGAAGCGCGCGCTGGCGACGCTGCGCGCGCTGGCCAAGGCCTGTCCGGTGCCGGCGAGCTTCGACCTCGCCGAGCTGCGCGGCTACCACTACCACTCGGGCGTGGTCTTCGACGCGTACTGCGAAGGCGTCGCCGGCACGGTGGGGCGCGGCGGCCGCTACGACGAAGTCGGCAAGGCGTTCGGCCGCGCGCGGCCGGCCACCGGCTTTTCCATCGACCTCAGGAGCCTGGCGGCAGCCGCCGGCAGCAGGGGGCGGCGCAAATGAGCCAAGCGGCGCGCAACGTCGTCGTCATCGGCACGCAGTGGGGCGACGAGGGCAAGGGCAAGATCGTCGACTGGCTCACCGATCACGCGCAGGGCGTGGTGCGCTTCCAGGGCGGGCACAACGCCGGTCACACGCTGGTGATCGGCAACCGCAAGACTGTGCTGCACCTCATTCCGTCCGGGATCCTGCGCACCGAGGTCGACTGCTTCATCGGCAACGGCGTGGTGGTCTCGCCGCAGGCGCTGATCGAGGAGATGGACGCGCTCGAGGCCGCCGGCGTGCCCGGCGTGGTGGCGCGCCTGTGCATATCGGAGGCCTGCCCGCTCATCATGCCGTACCACGTCGCGCTCGATGCGGCGCGCGAGACCGCGCGCGGCACGCAGAAGATCGGCACCACCGGGCGCGGCATCGGCCCGGCCTACGAGGACAAGGTGGCGCGGCGCGCCATCCGCCTGCAGGATTTGTTCAAGCCGGCGCGCTTCGAAGAGAAGCTGCGCGGCCTGCTCGATTTCCACAACTTCGTGCTGGTGAACTATCACAAGCAGCCGGCGGTGGATTTCCGCAAGACGCTCGACGAAACGCTGGCGCTGGCGCCGCGCCTCGCGCCATTGGTGGCCGACGTGCCGCGCGCGCTGTACCACGCCAACCGCGCCGGCAAGAACCTGCTGTTCGAAGGCGCGCAGGGCTCGCTCCTCGACATCGACCACGGAACGTATCCGTACGTCACGTCTTCCAACTGCGTGGCGGGCGCGGCGGCGGCTGGCGCCGGCATCGGTCCTCGCCACCTGCACTACATATTGGGGATCACCAAGGCGTACACGACGCGCGTCGGCAGCGGGCCGTTCCCGACCGAACTTTCGGACGACGTCGGCGAGCAGCTGCGCCAGCGCGGGCAGGAATTCGGCGCCACCACCGGGCGGCCGCGCCGCACCGGCTGGTTCGACGCCGCCGCGCTCAAGCGCTCCATCCAGCTGAACGGGCTCTCGGGGCTATGCATCACCAAGCTCGACGTGCTGGACGGCGTCGAAGCGGTGAAGATCTGCGTCGGCTACCGCATCGAGGGCGAGCTCTCGGAAATCCTGCCGGTCGGCGCCGAGGAGCTCGAGCGCTGCGAGCCCGTGTACGAAGAGCTACCCGGCTGGAAAGAAAGCACGGTCGGCATCAAGAAATATGAGACGCTGCCGAAGGCGGCGCGCGACTATCTGCAGCGCATCGAGGCGCTGGCCGGCGTGCCGATCGATCTCATCTCCACCGGGCCGGAGCGCGACGAGACCATCGTCCGGCGTCATCCGTTTGCTTGAGCGTGGTGCCGAGGAAGGGATTCGAACCCCCACAGTGTTGCCACCGCTAGGACCTGAACCTAGTGCGTCTACCAATTCCGCCACCTCGGCAGGGGAGGCGCATTCTAGTGACTGAGGAAACGCGTGTCAAAGAAACGCCGCACTGAAACTCGCGCCGGCCGCGCGCGCGCCGCGCCGCCCGCGCTCGGCAAATTCACCGGCCGCGTCGACGGCCATGCCGACGGGCATGGGTTCCTGATGCCCGACGGCGGCGAGCCGCGCATTTTCCTCTCGGCCGCTGAAATGCGGCAGGTGATGCACGGCGACCGCGCCATCGTGCGCGTCACCGGCATCGACCATCGCGAGCGCCCGGCGGGCGAGATCCTCGAAGTGCTGGAGCGCGCCAACCGGCGCATCGTCGGCCGGCTGCACAGCGAACACGGCGTGCTGTTCCTGGTGCCCGAGGACCGGCGCATCGCGCAGGACATCCTCGTGCCGCCTGCGGACGCCGCGCGCGCAAAGGCGGGCCAGGTGGTGACGGTCGAGCTGGTGACGCAGCCCTCGAAGAACGCGCAGCCGATCGGCCGCGTCGCCGAGGTGCTCGGCAACTATGCCGACCCGGGCATGGAGATCGAGATCGCGCTCAGGAAGTTCGACCTGCCGCATGAATTCTCGAACCGCGCCGAAGCGCAGGCGCGCGCGCTGCCGGACGCCGTGCGCGAGGAAGATGCGCGCGGCCGGCGCGACCTGCGTCAATTCGGCTTCGTCACCATCGATGGCGAAACCGCAAGGGATTTCGACGACGCGGTGTACGCGCTGAAGGAAGGCAAGGGCTTTCGCCTCTGGGTGGCGATCGCCGACGTCAGCCACTACGTGCGCGACGGCGATGCGCTCGACCAGGACGCGCGCGCCCGCGGCACCTCCGTCTACTTCCCGCGGCGCGTGCTGCCGATGCTGCCGGAGAAGCTCTCCAACGGCCTGTGCTCGCTCAACCCGGAAGTCGATCGCCTGGCGATGGTGTGCGAGATGGCGATCACCGCCGCCGGCGCGGTGGCGCGCTACGAGTTCTACCCGGCGGTGTTCCGCTCCCACGCGCGGCTCACCTATACCCAGGTCTGGGCGAAATTGTCCGGGGGCAAGGCGCCCGGGAATCTCGCGGTGCTCTACGAATTGTTCAAAGCGTTGCATGCGGCGCGCGTACAGCGCGGCGCCATCGACTTCGAGACGCTGGAAACGAAGATGGAGTTCGACGCGCACGGCAAGATCCAGAGGATCGTCGCCGAGCCGCGCAACGACGCGCACCGTCTGATCGAGGAGTGCATGCTGGCGGCGAACGTGTGCGCCGGCGATTTTCTCTCGGCGCGCGAGCAGCCGGCGCTGTACCGGGTGCACGAAGTTCCGGCCGAGGAGAAGGTGCGCGCGCTGCGCGAGTTCCTCGGCGAGCTCGGCCTGCAGCTGCCGGGGGGCGACAAGCCGCATCCCAAGGACTACGCGCGGCTCCTCGAGCGCATCAAGGCGCGGCCCGACTTTGCGCTCCTGCAGACGATATTGCTGCGCTCGCTCAAGCAGGCGGTGTACACGCCGGAGAACGTCGGCCACTTCGGCCTCGCGTTCGACGCCTACGTGCATTTCACCTCGCCGATCCGGCGCTATCCTGATTTGCTCACGCACCGTGCGGTCAAGGCCGCGCTTGCCGGGCGCCGTTATGAAGGCGTGGACTGGGGCGAGCTCGGGCGGCACTGCTCGGAGACCGAGCGCCGGGCGGACGATGCGAGCCGCGACGTCGAGAGCTGGCTCAAGTGCCACTACATGCAGGACCACGTCGGCGGCGTATTTGCGGGAGCAATCACCGGCGTCACGCCCTTCGGGCTGTTCGTTACCCTGGACGAGTACTTCGTCGACGGCCTGGTGCACATTTCCGAGCTCGGGCGCGACTACTACGAGTTCGACGCCGCGCGCCACATGCTTCTGGGCAGCCGCACGAAGAAGCGCTACCGGCTGGCCGACCGCATGAAGGTGAAGCTGGTGCGGGTGGACCTGGACAGCCGCAAGATCGATTTTGTGCCGGCATGAAGCGCGAGCGCGAGCCGCGGGTGATGTTCGGTTTTCATGCCGTGCTGGCGCGGCTGCGCGCGGACCCTGCGTCGGTGATCGAGCTGTTCGTGGACGAGACGCGGCACGATGCGCGTATCAAGGATGTCGCCACGGTCGCCGAGCGCGCGGGCGTTAAGGTGATGAAGGTGCCGACCAAGCGCCTCGACGGCTTCTACGGCGGCGGGCGGCACCAGGGCGTTGTTGCCCGCATAGAGGTAAAGAGCCTCAGTCACAGCCTCGACGAGATCTTGGAGCAGGTACAGGGGCCGCCGTTGCTCTTGTTATTGGATGGGGTGACCGACCCCCATAACCTCGGCGCCTGCCTGCGCGTGGCGAACGCTGCCGGCGTGCACGTGGTGGTGGCGCCCAAGGACCGGGCCGCGGGCATCAGCGCCGCGGTGTCCAAAGTGGCAAGCGGCGCTGCGGAGGTCACGCCGTACATCATGGTCACCAACCTGGCGCGCACCATCGACGAGCTGAAAGAGCGCGAGATCTGGGTGGTCGGGACGGACGAGCGGGCGGAGCTTGGCCTGTATCAAGCTAATTTGCCCGAGGCGATCGCGTGGGTGCTGGGCGCGGAAGGCGAGGGCATGCGCCGCCTGACGCGGGAAAAGTGCGACTTGCTGGTGCGCATTCCCATGGCGGGAAACGTGGGGAGCCTGAATGTGTCCGTAGCGGCGGGCGTGTGTCTGTTCGAGACGGTCAGGCGCCGGCAAGCGCGCTAGCCGGCGAGCGTCCACACCCCCGTCGCGGCGAATAGCAGCGCCGCGAGGTACCGCACTGCGCGGAACGGGATCCGCGCCGCGGCCCGGCCGGCGAGGAGCACCACCGGGACGTTCGCGATCAGCATGCCGACTGTGGTGCCAACCACGACCGCGGCGAGCGCTTCGTACTTCGCCGCCAGAGCCACCGTTGCGACCTGCGTCTTGTCGCCCATTTCCGCGAGAAAGAAGGCCACCAGGGTAACGGCGAAGACGCCGTGACGGCCCGCCACTGGCGTTTGCCCGTCGTGCTTGTCGGGGCGCAGCGCCCATGCGGCCATCGCGAAGAAGCCGAGCGCGAGCGCCCAGCGCAGTACGCCGGGCTCGGCTGCGACCCGGAGCCAGGCGCCCAGCATCCCGGCGAGCGCGTGATTCAGCAGGGTGGCGGCGGCGATCGCGAGAATGATGGGAACCGGCCGTCCGTAGCGGGCGGCGAGCACGAACGCGAGCAACTGGGTCTTGTCGCCGATCTCTCCGACCGCGACGATACCGACTGAAACGAGGAATGCTTCCAAGGCGAGTGCCGGGGAGGGCGGCGCACTCTAACACGGCGCAGGCGCACGGGGTATGCAGGACGCTGATCTTCAAGTAGAATCGGCCCCCTTCCTTGCCATACCGCCCGCATGAGTGGATGGCTCACCCATAAGGAGAATCGCAGCATGCGGCATTACGAAATCTGTTTCATCGTCCATCCGGACCAGAGCGAGCAGGTGCCGGCGATGATCGAGCGCTACAAGGGCGTCATCGGCCAGCGCAACGGCACCGTGCACCGCCTCGAGGACTGGGGCCGGCGCCAGCTCACCTACCCGATCCAGAAAGTGCACAAGGCGCACTACGTGCTCATGAACATCGAGTGCGACCAGGAGACGGTCACCGAGCTCGAGCACTCCTTCAAGTTCAGCGACGCCGTGCTCCGCCATCTCATCATCAAGATGACCAAGGCCGTGACCGCGCCGTCGCCGATGATGAAGGAGGAGAAATCGAGGTCGGTGATGGAACGCGCGCCCGAGGCGCAGTCGGCCGAGGCGAAGCCCGCCGAGGCGCCCGCGGCCTGAATCAGGTCAGGATTCGCGGACGGCTGATCGAGCTCGGTGCGCTGCGGCATACGCCCGCGGGCGTCCCGGCCATCGAATTCCGCCTGCGCCACGAATCCGAACAGAACGAAGCCGGAGTGCAACGACAAGTGAGCGCCGAGATTCCCGCCATCGCCTTCGACGTGCAGGCGCGCCTGCTCGCCGGCTGCGCGCTCGAGCGCTCGATTCAAGTGCAGGGATTCCTCGGCGCGAAGAGCCGGCGCTCGAAGAAGCTGGTGCTGCACGCCACCCAAATTGAATTCGCAGAAGGAGAGTAGAGATGCCGCCGCCGCGCAGAGGAAAATTCAAAGGCAAAGGCAAGTTCGGCAAGGACAAGAAGGACAAGGGACAGCGGGCGCTGTTCCGCCGCCGCAAGTTCTGCCGCTTCACCGCCGACAAGGTCGAATGGATCGACTACAAGGACATCGAGGTGTTGAAGGACTTCGTCAACGAGACCGGCAAGATCATTCCGGCGCGCATCACCGGCACCGCGTCCGGCTATCAGCGCCAGCTGTCGGCGGCGATCAAGCGCGCGCGGTTCCTCGCGCTCCTGCCGTACACCGACCTGCACTGAGGCCCGCGCCATGCAAGTGATTCTTCTGGAAAAAGTCTCCAACCTCGGCGACCTCGGCGACGTGGTGAAGGTGAAGGACGGCTTCGCGCGCAACTTCCTGATTCCGCACGGCAAGGCGAAGCGGGCGACGGAAGCCAACCTGAAGGCCTTCGAAACGCGGCGCACTGAGCTGGAAAAGGCGCAGGCCGAGCAGCTTGCCAAGGCGCAGGAGCGCGGCGCGAAGCTCGACAAGCTCACGGTGCAGATCGTGCAGAAGGCGGGCCCCGACGGGCACCTGTTCGGCTCGGTCACGAACTTCGACATCGTCGAGGCGCTGGAGAAGCAGGGCCACGAGGTGGAGCGCTCGCAGGTGCGCATGCCCTCGGGGCCGCTGAAGCAGGTCGGCGAGTTCCCGATCGAAGTGCAGCTGCACACCGATGTCGTCGTCACGGTGAACGTCGTGGTGCTCGGCGAAAGCTGACAGGCTACCCACAAGCTGCGAACAGCTTAATCACAGGTAATGCACAGGGGCCGCCGGCGAATTCGCCGGCGGCCCTTTTTCTATTCTGCGGCGGCGCTACGCTTTGAGGTAAATTGCGGGGATGGCGCTACCGCAACCTGCAGCGAGAAACGACGGCGGCGATCCCCAGCTCGTCGCCCTCAGGGTGCCGCCGCACTCGGTCGAAGCCGAGCAGTCGCTGCTCGGCGCCCTGCTGCTCGATAACCAGGCGTTCGACCGCATCGCCGACCTGATCTCGGCGAACGATTTCTACCGCGACGACCACCGCCGCATCTGGCGGCACATCGCCAAGCTGGTCGAGGCCGGCAAGCCCGCCGACATGGTCACCGTCTCGGAGTCGATCGAGGCGAGCGAGGACAAGGACAAGACCGGCGGCCCGGCGTACCTCGGGGCACTGGCGCAGAACACGCCGAGCGCGCTCAACATCCGGCGTTACGCCGAGCTGGTGCGCGAGCGCGCCGTGCAGCGGCGCCTGGCGCAGGTAGCCACCGAGATCGCCGAGAACGCGCTCAGCCCCTCGGGCAAGGACGTGGGGCAGATTCTCGACGAGGCCGAATCGCGCATCCTCGAGATCGGCGAATCGGGCTCGCGCCACGGCGCGGGCCTCGAGGAGATCAAGCCGGTGCTGGCGCGGGTGCTCGAGCGCATCGACTACCTGTACCACCGCGACAACCCTTCCGACGTCACGGGCGTGCCGACCGGCTTCCACGACCTCGACACCAAGACCGCCGGCCTGCAGCCGGGCGACCTGATCATCGTCGCCGGGCGGCCGTCGATGGGCAAGACGGCGTTGGCGCTGAACATCGCCGAGCACGTGGCGCTGAATACGCTTTTGCCGGTGGCGGTGTTCAGCATGGAGATGAGCGGCACGCAGCTGGCAACGCGCCTGCTCGGCTCGATCGCGCGCGTCGACCAGCACAAGATGCGCACCGGGCGCCTTTCGGACCAGGAGTGGCACGACCTGTCGCAGGCCATGGGGCGGCTGCACGACGCGCCGATCTTCATCGACGAGACGGCGGCGCTCAACGCGCTCGAAGTGAGAACGCGCGCGCGCCGCCTGTGGCGCCAGTTCGGCGGCAAGCTCGGCCTGGTGGTGGTCGACTACCTGCAGCTGATGTCGACGAGCAATCCGAAGGCGGGCGAGAACCGCGCCACCGAGCTCTCGGAAATCTCGCGCTCCATGAAGGCGCTCGCCAAGGAGCTCGCAGTGCCGGTGATCGCGCTGTCGCAGCTGTCACGCGCCGTGGAGAGCAGGAACGACAAGCGTCCGATGATGTCGGACCTGCGCGAATCGGGCGCCATCGAGCAGGACGCCGACGTCATCCTGTTCATCTACCGCGACGAGGTGTATCACCCCGACAAGCCCGAGGCCAAGGGCCGCGCCGAGGTGATCATCGGCAAGCAGCGAAACGGGCCGATCGGCAAGGTCGAGCTCACCTTCCTCGGCCAGCACACGCGCTTCGCCAATTTCGCCGACCCGGGCTCGTTCTGAGACAATCGACAGGTCGCTTCAGTCACTGGAGGCTGCAATGGCCGAGCCGATGATCCCGCAGAAGTCGCCGTACGCCGTCGAGCTCGCGCCGGGCGACTACTGGTGGTGCGCCTGCGGGCAGTCCAAGCGCCAGCCGTTCTGCGACGGCACGCACAAGGGCGGTCCGTTCACGCCG
>Ga0224512_10001787_pt1 | contig 20239 bp, 17 predicted proteins | sample SF_May12_sed_USG_4_FD_169103 | JGI IMG/M metagenome (GOLD analysis project Ga0224512, IMG submission 169103) | Sediment microbial communities from San Francisco Bay, California, United States - SF_May12_sed_USGS_13 | ecosystem: Environmental > Aquatic > Marine > Sediment | place: USA... | reverse complement strand
CCATCACCGGGCGTTACGCCGGCGGGCCCGGCAAGGTGGCGGTGGTGAGCTCGAGCCTGTTCGGCACGGTCTCGGGCAGCGCGGTCGCCAACGTGATGGTGGACGGCCCGATCACCATTCCGCTGATGAAGCGCACGGGCTTCCGGCCGCCGTTCGCCGCCGCAGTCGAGGCAGTCGCCTCAACCGGCGGGCAGCTGATGCCGCCGATCATGGGCGCGGCCGCCTTCGTCATGGCCGAATTCCTCGCCGTGCCCTACGCGCAGGTGGCGATGTGGGCGCTGGTGCCGGCACTGCTCTACTACCTCGCGGTGTTCTTCGCCGTGCACTTCGAAGCCAAGCGCTACAAGCTCCTCGGTGTGCCGGCTGCCGAGTTGCCGCGCCTGGGCGCGGTGCTGCTCCTGCGCGGGCACCTGTTCGTGCCGATCCTGATCGTGCTGTTCGGCCTTTTGGCCGGCTACTCGGCGCCGCTGTGCGCGCTGGTGGGCGCACTGTCGTGCCTGCCGCTCGCTCTGATGCGCAAGACCACGCGCGCCGGCATTACGTTCATGACTGTCTTCGAGGCGCTGGAGGAAGGCGCGAGAAACACGCTCGCGGTGGCCATGGCCTGCGCCTGCGCCGGCATCGTCATCGCCTGCGTCACCATCACCGGGCTTGGAATCGTGTTCACGCAGATGGTGGTGGCGCTCGCGCACGACCAGCTCGTCCTCGCGCTCATCCTCACGGCCATGGCCGGCATCATCCTCGGCATGGGCATGCCCACCACGCCCGCCTACATCATGATGGTGGCGCTGCTGGTGCCCGCGGTGATCAAGCTCGCCGTCTCGGGCTGTCCGGAGCCGGTCACCGCCGCCTGCAAGGCATCGATGACGCCGGCGGCGCACATGTTCGCGTTCTACTTCGCCATCCTCTCGGCGATCACGCCGCCGGTGGCGCTGGCGATCTTCGCCGCGGCGGGCCTCGCCAAGGCCAACATGTGGGAGTCGGGTTTCGCCGCCATGCGCGCGGCGGCGCCCGCGTACATCGTGCCCTTCATGTTCGTCTACGAGCCGGCGCTGCTGCTCGTCTCCCAGGACTGGAGCTCAGATTGGCCCCATGTGCTCTGGGTGGTCATCACGGCGTGCACCGGCGTGATCGCCCTCGCCGGCGGCCTGTTCGGCTGGCTGGTGGGCTTCGCCTCGGGCTGGCAGCGCGCGTTGCTGATCGCGGGGGCGCTGTGCCTCATCAAGCCCGGCTTTTACACTGACGTCGTCGGCTTCGGGCTGCTGGCGCTGGTCGTGGGCGCACAACTCGCAGAGCGCCGGCGCGGCGCGGAGAGCGGCGCGCGGGCCTAGTGCACGTCGTTGTCGTCGATGCGCCGCGTTTCGCGCTCGACCCGGTACTCGCCCTCGATCACCGTGCCCTCGGCTCGCGCTTTGGCCTGCGCCGCGGCCTTGCGCAGGTCGCGCGTCTTCCATACGAGCCATCCCCACACCCCGAGGGCGAGGATCGCGGCGGCGGCGAAAATCACCGAGGCGAAGATGAACGCCGCAATGAAGAGGACGATGGCGAGCGCGATACCGACAATGCGCTGAATCAGGTTCAAGCCGGCGCCGGCTCCGCCGCATCGTAGTCGATCTCGACCTTGGCGCCGTTGGGATCGTGGAAGAAGAGCTGCCAGGTGCCGTAGGCGGGCAACCGGCGCAGCTCATAGGCGACGCCCTTACCCTTCAACTTCGCTACCGCCGCAGCCAGGCCGCGGCCGCCGAATGCGACGTGATCGATCACGCCAGCCACCATCTTCCGGCCGGCGACGATGTGCAGGATCGGATGCGGGCCCTTGCCGCCGTCCGCGTACAGCCAGGCGCCGGGAAAATTGAACGGCGGGCGCGCGCCGGGCTTGAGATTGAGGTGCTCCTCGTAGAACGCCAGCGTCGCCGCTAGGTCGTCGGTGAGCACGGTGCAGTGGTCGAGCGCGGTGACGGTCATCTCAGCCCCCTTTGGCGGCGGCCTGCGTCTGGCGCGTCTTGTCCATGACGGTCATGGCCGTGGTGATGAGCGCCGCGATCACCAGGGCAAGGCCGGCGAGCAGCCAGATCAGGTACGGCTCCATGGCGCGCTAATGTGGCACGCGAAACGCAGCGGCGCAACCGCCGCCAGGGGGTAGAATTTTCAACATGCTGGATTCCGTCCTGCGCGCCGTTTCGGAGGAGTTGATCGAGCTGTCGGCGAGCGGCCATATCGCGCCGCAATTCAGCGCGCGCCACCCGAAGCTGGACGCCGAGGGCGGCTACCGCGCCATGCGGCGCCTTCACCAGCATCGCGTGGCGATCGGCTGGAAGCCCGTGGGCCGCAAGGTCGGCTTCACCAACCGCACGATCTGGGCGCGTTACGGCGTCGATCGGCCGATCTGGGGCTTCGTCTACGACCACACGCTGATCCGCGCCGTGGACAACCGCGCCGAAGTGGCGCTCGAGGGCCTGGCGCAGCCGCGCATCGAGCCCGAGATCTGCTTCGGACTGAAGGCGCCGCCGCCGCGCTCGCACGACGCACACGCCCTGCTCGCCGCCATCGAATGGGTCGCGCACTCGGTCGAAATCGTGCAGTGCTTCCACCCGGGCTGGAAAGTGAAGCTGCCCGACTGTACCGCCGCCAACGGGCTGCATGGGCGGCTGGTCATCGGCACGCCCGTCCCGGTGGCGAAGATTCCGGACCTCGAGGCGCTGCTGCCGGCGGCGCGCCTCGTCCTGCGCTGCGGCGGCAAGCCCGTGGACGAGGGCATCGGCGCCAACGTCCTCGACAGCCCGCTGTTCGCGCTCGCGCACCTCGTGGAGCTGCTCGCCATTCAGCCCGATTTCGACAACCTGCACGCGGGCGAGATCGTCAGCACGGGCACGCTGACCGACGCGCATCCGGTGTCGCCGGGGGAAACCTGGAGCACGGCCTTCGAGGGGTTGCCGCTTGCCGGCCTGACGGTGAAGTTCACGTGAGGCGGCCGCTGGACGGCGTCACGGTGGTGGCGCTGGAGCAGGTGATCGCCGGCCCGTTCTGCACGCGCCAGCTCGCCGAGCTTGGCGCGCGCGTCGTCAAGATCGAGCGCCCGGACGTCGGCGACGCGTCGCGGGCGATGGACCGCACCGTGCAGGGACTGTCCTCGCATTTCGTCTGGACCAACCGCTCCAAGGAAAGCCTGGCTCTGGACGTGAAGCACCCGCAGGCGAAGCCGATCCTGGCGAAGCTGCTCGAGCGCGCCGACGTCTTCGTGCAGAACCTTGCCCCGGGCGCGGCGGACCGGCTGGGGCTGGGGGCCGCCGAATTGCGCGCGCGCCATCCGCGGCTGGTGTGGTGCGGCATCTCCGGCTACGGGCCGGCCGGACCCTATGCGGACAAGAGAGCCTACGACCTGCTCGTGCAGTGCGAAGCGGGGCTGCTTTCCGTGACGGGGACGCCCGAGGCCCCCGCCAAGGCGGGCATCCCGGTCGCCGACATCGCTGCCGGCATGTACGCCCTGTCGTCGATCCTTGCCGCGCTGCTGCGTCGAGAGCGCGAAGGCGTGGGGGCGACGCTCGACATCACCATGTTCGAATCGCTCGGCGAATGGATGGGGTTTCCCGCCTATTTCACTGCCTACGGCGGCACGGCGCCGCCGCGCTCGGGCGCGTATCACGCCACCATCGTCCCCTACGGCCCGTTTCACGCCGGGGACGGCAAGACGGTGTTCCTCAGCATCCAGAACGAGCGCGAGTTCGCGCGCTTCTGCGATCAGGTCCTGGGAAAGGCGGCGCTGACGCAGGACCCGAGGTTCTCCTCGAGCCCGGCGCGCGTGCAGAACCGCGACGCGATGCATGCCGAGATCGAGCGCGTGTTCGGCACCCTAACGGCCGCGCAGGCGGAGCAGCGGCTCGAGGCCGCCGGCATCGCCAATGCACGCCTCAATACCATGCAGGAGTTCTGGGATCACCCGCAGCTCGCCGCGCGCGATCGCTGGACGGAGGTCGGCACTTGCGCCGGCGCGGTGCTCGCGCCGAAGCCGCCTTTCAACATCTCGGAGTTCGAGCCGCGCATGGACGACATCCCGGCGCTCGGCGCGCACAGCCGGAAGATTCTTGCGGAGCTCGGTTACAGCGGCTCAGAGATCGAGGCCCTGACGAGCGATCAGGCGGTACAGCTGTAGGGTGGGCCGATGGCCCACCCTACGATTTCTTGATCTCGATGCCCGCGGCGCGCGCCAGGTCCTTCTGCACGCGCGCCACGCGCTCGACTTCGCCCTTGGCGGCGAAGCGCTCGTAGAAGCCTTCCTCGCGGAACTCGCGCACCATGTCGGCCCAGGGCGCGAGGCGCGCCTCCCAGCGTGCCTGGCGATCGTCCGCGGGTTCGCCGTCCTCGCGCGCCAGGGACGTGCACACGCGGATCATGGCTTTGATCGTCACCGGCTTGGTGACCATGTAGTTGTCCTTGCCCCAGGTGTCGCCGAATGTCGTCTTCGCCGCCTTGAGGAAGTCGCGCAGTGCGCCGTAATAGCGGTCGACGTTGCGCGCGCTGCCGCCCGAGACCTGGATCTTGCGCCACTCGGTGCGCACCCAGCGGTGCAGCTCGTTGAATAGTTCCGCCTGCAGGATCCACTTGTCGCGCTGGCTGCGCCCGCCCAGGCGATTGATGCGGTACCGCAGCGGACTGTCGCCCTCGCGGTAGAGCTTGTCGACCAGGCGCGAGGCGAACTTGCGGTCCGGCGCCGCCCAGGAAACCTTTTCGTACAGGTCGACAAGGTGGCTCTTGTTGATGCGCGTCGGCGTGGAGTTGATGATGACGAACATCTCCGTGGAGAAGTCCTCGGTCCGGCCATCGAAGATCATGCACGGCACGCGGATGCTGGCAGCCTCGGCGGGCTTGTCCAGCAGGTAAAAGTGCAGCGCCGCCAGGCGGTGCTGGCCGTCAATGATGAGGAACTTTTCGCTCGGCTCGGACAGGTGGCCCATGCCATCGGCCACCGACTGGTAGCGCAAGGTCTCGGAGGTGAACAGCAGCACCGTCCCGGGGATCGGCGGCTGCGTCACCGCGGTTTCATAGAAGTTCCGCAGCTGGCGCACCTTGGCCTGCGATAGCGAGCGCTGGAAGGCGAGGTCGGTGCGCTCGATGCGGGCGATGAATTGCGCGACGTCGTCGTCCTTGGCAATGCGCGACGGGGCGATCTGCTCGCCCTCGCCGTAGAAGCGGCTGATGAAGCGCACCCGCGAGATCAGCTCCTTGGCAGGGTAGCTGACAAAATAGAAGATCCCGTCCTTCTGGCGTATCTGCGTCGCGAGCACGGCTGCTGCCTCCGGCCGGGTAGCCCCAGCTATCGAGTCCCGGCGAATGATACCGAAGGCTGCCGCGCCCCGCAGAGGGAGTGAGGGCCCCCTACCCCGGGCAGGCCGGCAGCATCAGGGCCTGCAGAACCTCGGCGGTGCGCCGGTTCTGGACGAACGCGGCCACCCCCGAGTGGGCCGGGACCGCCTTCGGCAGCAGCCGCAGGGACCGCGTCTCGGCGATTCTTCCCGCCGTGAAGGCGATCGGTCCCACCCATTCGAGCACCACGTAATCGTGGGTCAGCGTCCGCCCCCGGTTTTCCCCCGCGGCGACACTCGATACGAGCTTGTTTTCGTAGCTGGCGAGATACGGGCGTAGGGGTCCTTCCAGCCAATGCAGTCCCAGTAATCCACATGCAGCGACAGCGGCACCACGCGCCCGGGGGCGTAGCCGCGCTCGCCGAGGCCCTGCAGCCACCGGTCGGCGGGCGGGCAGCTGTCGCAGCCCTCCGAGGTATAGCGCTCGACCAAAGCCGCGGTATGGGGCCCGGACTGCGCGCTGCATTGCAGCGCGTGGGCCCGGGGCATGAGCGCGAGGAAGATACAGGCGAGGGTAAGCCGCATGGAAATGGGTCGAAACATCGGGCCCGGGACTTACGGCCGGGACGGGATAATGCGGGGTGACCCTGAAGCTCTCGATTCTCGACCAGTCGCCGGTCATCTCCGGCCATTCCCCGGCGCAGGCAATCGCCGCCACGCTCGAGCTCGCGCGCCACGCCGAGCGGCTGGGCTACCACCGCTACTGGCTCGCCGAGCACCATGCGATCGCGGCGCTTGCCGACCCCTGCCCCGAAGTACTGCTCGCGCGCCTCGGGGCCGAGACCTCGCGCCTGCGCATCGGCTCCGGGGGCGTGCTTCTGCCCTATTACAGCCCCTTCAAGGTGGCCGAAGTGTTTCGCATGTTGGAATCCCTGTATCCGGGTCGGGTGGATCTGGGCATCGGGCGTGCCCCGGGCGGCGACGCGCGGACCGCCCATGCAGTGGGGGGCGGGCAGCTGCCCACCGCCGAAGACTTCCCGCAGCGTGTCTGGGAGCTGGTCGCGCATCTGGACGGCGCCCTGCCCGATGACCATCCACACAAGCGCGTCCGGCTGCAGCCCGGGGGCGACACGGCGCCCGAAGTCTGGTTGCTCGGGTCTTCGGACTACAGCGGGGCACTCGCCGCTCAGCTCGGGCTGCGTTTCGCCTTTGCGCACTTCATCAACGCCAAGGGCGGCGACGCGGTGACGCGCGCCTACGGCGAGCGCTTCCAGCCCTCGGCCCGGGAAAGCGCGCCTGCGGCACTCGTATGCGTGTTCGTGATCTGCGCCACCGACGATGCCGAGGCGGAGCGGCTTGCGGCCTCGATCGATCTGCGCCGGCTGCACATGGCGCTTGGGCACGACACCCCCGTGCCGACGCTTGCCGAAGCCGAACGCCACACCTATACCGCGGAGGAGCGGCGCTACGTGCTGGGCCAGCGCGATCGTGCCGTGATCGGCGGCCCGGAGAAATGCCGGCGCGAGCTGACGGCGCTCGCCGAGCGCTATGGCGTTAACGAGCTGATGGCGCTCACGATTACTGGCGATTACGCTTCGCGGCTGCGCTCGTACGAATTGCTCGCGCACACATTTCTTTAGGCCAGCCTTGGGTTCGAGGGCCGCGTCTTAGCTTCAAACGGCACGCTGCGCTTGGGCTTGACCTCGGTCAACGCGCCAGCGGGACACAGCGATAAATAATGTCAACCTTTTTGCCGGCACCGCGTTAGTCCAAGAGCTCGCCGCAACGCGACCACCGCGGTGAAAGGCGCGCGGGCGACACTTGCAAACATCCAGGGAGAGCATTGCCATGAACCGACTCGCACTTGCCATTTGCCTCAGTCTTGCCTTCTCGCCGCTCGCGCTCGCGCAGGCGAAGAAGGAACCCAGCGCCAAGCAGAAGGCGCAGCAGGAACGCATGAAGGACTGCAACCAGCAGGCCGGCGAGCAGAAGCTCGAGGGCGACGCCCGCAAGGGATTCATGAGCAACTGCCTGAAGGGCGGCGCCGCCAGCAAGCAAAGCGCGCAGCAGAACAAGATGAAGGACTGCAACCAGCAGGCCGGCGCCAAGCAGCTCAAAGGCGACGAGCGCAAGAAATTCATGAGCTCGTGCCTCAAGGGCTAATTCAAAACTTCAAGCTGTGAACTGGAGGAAATATTTTGATTTCCAAAATCAGCATGTCTTTGTTCGGCGCCTTCGCGGCGCTGATATTCGTTGCCGCGCCCGCCGTGGCGCAGAGCAACGTCACCGACGCTTACGCGACGGACAGCAGCGGCCAGATCGTAAGGAGCGGAACCGGACTGTGCTGGCGCACCAGTGCATGGACGCCCGAAAAGGCGATCGAGGAGTGCGACCCGGACCTGGTGAAGCGTCCGCAGCCCAAGCCGGTGGTTGCCGCGCCCGTACCCGCGCCCGTCGCCCGCGTCATGGATTCCGATGGCGATGGCGTGCCGGACAACCTTGATCGCTGCCCCAACACTCCTGCCGGGGCCCGGGTCAACGCCAACGGCTGCGAGCCGGACAGCGACGGCGACGGCGTCGTGGACAGGCTTGACCGCTGCCCCGACACGCCCGCGGGCGCGAAAGTAGGCGCTAACGGATGCGAGCTGGATAGCGATCGCGATGGCGTCGTGGACAGGCTCGACCGTTGTCCCGGCAGCAAGGCCGGCGTCAAGGTGGACGCCAGGGGTTGCGAAATTCCCGAAGTCATCGCGCTCCGGGGTGTCAGATTCGCCACCAACTCTGCCGCGCTCACGCCGGTTTCTTCGGCCATCCTGGATGATGCGGCGGCAACTCTGACCAAACGCGGCACCGTGCGCGTGGAGGTGGCAGGGCATACCGACAATCGCGGCAGCGCCGTGAGAAACCGGGCCCTGTCGCAACAACGCGCCGAGGCCGTGATGCGCTATCTGGTGAGCAAAGGCGCCAATGCCGCGAACCTGACGGCCCGCGGTTACGGGCCCGATGCCCCGATCGCCGACAACGGGACGGCAACCGGGCGTGCAGACAACCGCCGGGTCGAACTGCGCATCATGCAGTAACACGGCCTGCACTTTGCAGCAGCCATCAACCCCGGCCGATGTCGCATCGGCCGGGGTTTTTTCTTTCTAGAACAGTCCGAGCACCTGCGCTTGCCCGCGCTCGCGCGCGAGGTCCTGCGCCGTCTTGCCCGCGAGGTTCTTCAGGCCCGGCTCGCGCGTGCGCGCGAGCAGCAGCCGCACCGTGCCCGCGTGCCCGGCGGCGGCCGCGCCGTGCAGCGCGAGATTGCCGTCGAGGTTGACGGCGTCGGCATCGGCGCCGCGCTCGAGGAGCAGCCGCGCCACGGCCTCGTGGCCGCCGTAGGCCGCCCAGTGCAGCGCCGACTCGCCGTGATCGTTGAGCGCGCGCGGATCGGCGCCGGCGTCGAGCAGCAGCAGCGAGAGGGCGGGATCCTCGTTCAGCGCCGCATGATGCAGCGCCGTCTCGCCGGTCGCGGTGCGCGCGCGCACCCGCGCCCCGGCGTCGAGCAACAGCCGCGTGAGCGCGCGCATGTCCTTTTCCGCCGCGAGGTGCAGCGGCGTCTCGCGCGCCGCGTTGCGCGCCTCGATGTCCACCTTGCCGCCGAGCACCAGGATCGCGGCGACCGGCTCCTTGCCTTCCGCGATCGCCTGCAGCAGGCGCTCGGTCGGGGTCTCGGCCTGCGCCGCGCCGGCGGCGAGGAGCGCCGCGGCGAAAAGCGCCTTCATTTCAGCGCGCCCGCCAGCACCTCGGCCAGATGCAGGGTCGTACGCCCGGCCAGGCCCTCGATCTGCTCGCGGCAGGAAAACCCGTCCGCCACCACCACGGCGTCGGGCGGCGCGGCGCGCAGCTGCGGCAGAAGCGCAAGCTCGGCGATCCGGCGCGAGGTCGCCTCGTGCGCTTCCTTCAAACCGAAGGAGCCCGCCATGCCGCAGCAGCCCGTGTCGGGCGCCTCGACCTCCAGGCCCGAGGCGCGCAGCAGCCTTACTTCCGCCGCCGTCCCCCACAGCGCCTTCTGGTGGCAATGGCCCTGCAGGAGCGCGCGGCCGAAGGCGCGCCGCGGCACGTAGCGGCGCAGCTCGAGAAATTCGGCGAGCGAATGCACGTGGCGGGAGAGTTCTCTCGCGCGCGCCTCGTCCGGAAAGAGCTGAAGGAGCTCGTCGCGAAACACGGAGAGGCATGCGGGCTCGAGGATCACCACCGGCACGCCGGATTCGAGCGCCTCGAGGATGCGCCCGAGCGCCGCTTTCGCCTTGTCGAGCATGCCGGCGTCGAAATACGGCCGGCCGCAGCACAGGTGCTCACGCGGCAGCTCGACGCGGCAGCCCGCGTGCGCCAGCACCCGCGCGGCGGCGCTGGCGGTCGCCGGCCGGAAGTAGCCGTTGAACGTGTCGTCGAACAGGATGACGCGCTCGCCCTCGCCGGCCGGAACGAATTGCGCGCGGAAGCTCTTCGCCGCGAGGCGCGGCAGCCGGCGTGTCGCCGACAATCCGGCGACCGGCCGGCCGAGGGCGCCCAGCGCGTTCGCCAGGACCGGCGCGCGCGCGGCGAGCGGCGCCCATTCGCCGATCCTCGCCAGCGCCTGCACCGCGGGCGAACGCATGTGCTTTTCGTAGTAGTGCGACAGGAACTCCGACTTGTAGGCCGCCATGTCGGTGTGCGTGGGGCAGTCGCTGCGGCAGCCCTTGCACGCGAGGCACCAGTCGAGCGCCTCCTTCACGTCCTCGCTCTGCCAGCCCTGCGTGATCACCTCGCCCTGCAGCATCTCCCAGAGCAGCCGCGAGCGGCCGCGCGTCGAATAGCGTTCCTCGCCCGTGGCGCGGTAGCTCGGGCACATGGTGCCGCCGGATTTCGCGCGGCACTTGCCCATGCCGACGCAATGCTCGGCGGCGCGCCCGAAGCCGTCGCCGACCTCGCTGCGAAAGGCGAACCGGGTCTGCAGGCTCACCGGCTTGTACCGGGGCCCGAGCCGCAGGTTCTCGTCCACACGCAGCACCTCGCCCGCGGCGTTCACCAGCTTGCCCGGGTTCATGCGATTCAGCGGATCCCAGATGCGCTTGAACTCGCGGAACGCGCGCATCAGCTCGGGGCCGTACATGGCCGGCAGGAACTCCGCCCGCGCCTGGCCGTCGCCATGCTCGCCCGAAAGCGAGCCGCCGTACTTCACCACCAGCTCCGCCGCCGCCTGCAGGAAGCCGCGCCAGCGTGCCAGGCCCGCGGGCGTGCGCAGCTCGAAGGTGATGCGCGCATGGATGCAGCCGTCGCCGAAATGCCCGTAGAGCGACGTGCGGTAGCCGTGGCGGTCCACCAGCGCCTGGAATTCGCGCAGGTAGTCGCCGAGGCGCAGCGGGTCGACCGCGGCATCCTCCCAGCCGACCACCGGATCGGGCCCGGGCGTGCCCTTCAAGTTGAGCGAGGTCGCCGAGGCGCCCGTTTCGCGGATCGCCCACAGGCGGCTTATCTGCGCGGCATCGGTGACCAGTTTGCCGCGCAGGGCGCTCGCCTTGTCGATCGCCTCCTCCATCGTATCGCCGCCAAACTCGATCATCAGCCAGGCCTTGCCCTCGGGCAGCAGCTCGAGATCGTCGAGCCTGAGCTTTCTCTCGCGCAGCCCGCCAATGATCGGCTCGTCGAGACCCTCGCAGGCAATGGGGCCCGCTGCCAGGATCTCCGGCACCGCGTCGCCCGCGGCATAGATGTCGGTGTAGCCCTGTACCAGGAGCAGACGGTGGCGCGGGCTCTTCACGAGCTGGGCCCTCGCCTGCAGCGTCAGGGCGCAGGTGCCCTCCGACCCCACCAGCGCGCGCGCCACGTTGAAGCCGTTCTCGGGCAGCAGCTGGTCGAGGTTGTAGCCCGAAACGCGGCGCTTGATCTTCGGGAAGCCGGCGCGGATCAGATCGCCGTAGCGGTCGGCGAGCATCTTCAAGCCGCGGTAAATCTCGGCCTGGCGGTCGTTGCGCGACACGATGCGGTCGAACTCGGACTCGGCCGTCGGCCCGCACCAGAAGCGCGCGCCGTCATAGGTCGCCACTTCCAGCGCCTCGATGTTCTCGACCGTCTTGCCGGCCATCACCGAGTGCGCGCCGCAGGAGTTGTTGCCGATCATGCCGCCGAGCGTGCAGCGGCTGTGGGTGGCGGGGTCGGGCCCGAAAACGAGGCCATGGCCCGCCGCGGCGGCGCTCAGGCTGTCGCAGACCACGCCGGGCTCGACGAGCGCGGTCTGCGCTGCGGCGTCGATCGAAAGCACTCGGTCCATGTACTTGGAGCAGTCGATCACCACCGCGACGTTCACGCCCTGGCCGCACTGCGAGGTGCCGCCGCCGCGCGCGAGCACCGGCGCGACGTGCGCGCGGCAGGCTTCGAGCGCGGCCATCACGTCCTCGGCCGAGCGCGGCAGAACGACGCCGATCGGCACCTGGCGGTAGTTGGACGCATCCGATGCATAGGCGGCGCGCGCACCCGCATCGAAGCGTACCTCGCCCGCGACCGCGGCCGCGAGCGCAGCCTGCAATTCCTTCATGCCGGCAGTGTAGCGGGGTCGAGCGACTGGATCACGGGCGGGATCGGGCAGTCAAGCGTCGCCGCGACCGCGCGCACCAGCTCCATTTCCGCCAGGCGAAACGGGCCGTCGGCCGCCGCGGTCTCGACGCAGGCCTTGAGCACGCGCGGCTTCTGGAAAGGCTGCAGGTGCCGCAGGCGCTCGAGCGCCTCCTGGATGCGCGCGGCGGTGAGCTCGCTCACCGGCAGCGGACCGGGCAGCGCGACGCCCAGGATCTCCTTGCCCTTGGCGTGTGAAACCTCCGTGTTGCCCTTCGAAGCATGCGCGATGAGCGAGATCACCGCATTGGCGTCCTGCGCCACGTCTTCCACCTTCTTGAACCTCGTCGGGATCGGCTTGCCCGCGCCTTCGCGCAGGCGCTGGCGCAGCAGCGTCGCCTGCACGAGTTCGCCCAGCGTCATTCTCTGGTCGGCCTCGACCAGCGCCTGCACCGCGGCGAGGAAGGCGTCGCGCCGCTTCTGCGGCCATCGCCGGAGCGCCGGCAGAGCGAGCTCGACGAGCAGCAGGAACTGGCGCCGGCCGACGCCCTGCAACTCGAAGCGCGCCGCCGCGGCCTGCTCGGCCTCGCCGCCGAGGAGCTGCAGCTGGCGCTCGCGCACCGGGCCCTCGCGCTCAAGGAGCAAGGCGAACATCGCCTGCGCGGCGCCCTCGGGCGTCAGCAAGCGGCGCTTGACGGCGGGCGGCAGGCGCTCGAGCAGGCGCCGTGCATGGTCCACGTGCTCGGGCCTGGGCGCTTCGACGAGCGCCGCCGCCGCACCGATGCCGCCGAGCACCTTGACGACGTTGCCGGCGCCGTCGAGGACGGCGACGCGCCCGTCGCTCGCGTAGTGCCCGGGCCGCGTGCGGCGATAGTCCTCGCGATTGAAGCGCGGATGCACCCTGCGGATGCGCTCGTCGATCGGCGGGTGGGTCGGAAACGACCACCAGCGCACCACCGCGGGAAGAAAGAACATGTGCGACAGCTCGTCCAGGTACAGCCCGCGCAGCGTGGTGCCCGCATGCAGCAGGGAGACCGCGTCGAGCGCGCCGGCGATACCCTCGGGGTTGCGGGTGAACTGCACGCTGGCCGCATCCGCGAGCAGCTCGCGCTGGCGCGATATCGCGGCCTTGATGGCCTCGGCGGCAAACGAGCCGGGAAAGCCGATGAAGGCGATCAGCGCGCCGAACACCGCGCTCACCGCCTCGCCGCCGACCTCCTCTCGGCTCTTGCCGCGCGCCTCCTGCGCCGCGCCGAACACCAGGCGCTCGCCGGCGTCGCCGAAGCAGGTCAGCCCGCCGAGCAGCCCGGCGAGCCGCACGTTCAAGGCCATGTCGCCGTTGAGGATGTGGCTGAACTCGTGGCCCATCACGCCCTGCAGCTCGTCGCGCGTCAGCTTCTGCACCAGGCCGCGCGTGACGATGATCACCGCCTCGTTCGGCGTGTGCCCCGCGACCAGAGCGTTGATCGCGTCGTCGTAGGGCAGCAGGTAGACGGGCGGCACGGCGATTCCCGAGGCGATGGCCATTTCCTCGACCACATTGAGCAACCGGGTCTCCGGCGCGCTGGCGCGCCCGCGCTCCAGGTAACGCGCCCCCAGCATCCGCGCCACGGCGAGCCCGCCCTCGCTCAGCGTCCAGATGCGCCACGCCGACACGCCCACCACGACCGCGCCCACGATGGCCGATACCCAGAGGTGAAATGCGCCCGGCACGTGCAGGAGCGCGTGCAGGTAAGTGCTTCCCAAGCCGCGCCAAACGAGTACCTCGCCCCCGGCGAGCGGCAGCGCCCCGTAGATCGCGAGCACGGCGTAGGCCATGGCCGCCGCCAGGTTGAAGCAGGCAATCACGAACAGCGCCGCAACCAGGTACCAGAGCACCAGACGCCGCGATGCGCGCCGTGCTTCATCCTGCTGCGCGAAGAAATCCATGATCGCTAGGTCACAAGCGGCGGCAGCGGGCAGTCGAGCACCGCGCCCGTAACGCGCAGCAGCTCCGCTTCGCCGAGGCGGATCGTGCCGTCGAACGCGGCCACGGCGAACATGGCTTTCACCAGCAGGGCCTTGGCAAGCGGCGCGAGGCCGCGCAGCCGATCCAGCGCCGCGCCGGCCGCCTCGGGGGTAATCGCCTGCCGGGGCAGCAGCGCCGCCTCGTGCAGGCCGAGCTCAGCGATGCCCGCGTTGAAGGCGGCGGCCGTATCCGCATGGCCCACGTGCGCGATGAGCGAGAGCAACGCGAGCGACTCGTCGCGCAGCGCCTCGATCCGCTTGACCGCGGCGATCGGCGGGGACGGCGCGAGCTGGTGGCGCAGCAGCGTCAGCAGCACGAATTCGTGCAGCGACACGCGCCGGTCGGCGCGGATCGCGGACTCGACCGCGCGCAGAAAATCGCTGCGCGCCGCTTCGTCCATCTCCTTCAGCGCCGGCAACGCCAGGTCCACCAGCGGCAGGTGCAGCGCCGGGTCGAGCCGCGCTGCGCCAGCCTGCGGCGCAACCAGCGCCAGCACCGCGGCGCGTGCGCCCGCGCTCTGGTGCACGGCCGCGCGCAGATCCTCGGGGAGGGAGGCGAGGAGCCGCTGTGCCTTGTCCACCTTGTCCGCGTCCAGGGTGCCGACGAGCTGTGCGCTCGCCTGCGGCGAGCGGCCCCAGGCGTGCTCGGCATCCGCGGTGCGCTTGCCGCTGGCGGCGAGCACCACCGTTGCCAGGAGGCCCTCGGCCGCCTTACGCCGCCGCGCCTCGTCCGCGTCGGGGGGCAGCGCCGCCGCCGCGCGCCGCGCGCGGTACTGCGAGGGCTCGAACCCCGGATGCACGCGGCGGATGCGCTCGTCCACCGGCGGGTGCGTAGCGAAGATGCCCGAAAACCACAGCTTTACGCTCTCGCCGAAATACATGTGCGAGAGCTCCTCGGCGCTGCGGCCCTCGATCAGCGTGCCGCGCGCCGAGGCGCGGATCTGGTCGAGCGCGCCGGCGATGCCGTCGGGATTGCGCGTGTACTGGACGCTCGAAGCGTCGGCGAGGAACTCGCGCTGGCGCGCGATCGCCGCCTTGATCAGGCGCGCAAAGAACAGGCCCGTGTAGCCGATGACGAACAGCGCCAGGCCCACGGCGAACACTGCCGCCGCGCCGTTCTTGCGACCGCCGCCGCCGCGGCCCATGGCCTGCATCGCGAACCGGCCGATCGAGCCGATGAAGACGATGCCCGCGAGCACGCCGATCATGCGGATGTTGATGCGCATGTCGCCGTGCAGCATATGGCTGAATTCGTGCCCCACCACGCCCTGCAGTTCGTCGCGGTTGAGCGTTTCCAGCGTGCCCCGCGTCACCGCCACCACCGCGTTCGACACGTCGGTGCCGGCGGCGAAGGCGTTGATGCCGTGCTCGCCCGCCATCACAAATACCTTCGGCACGCGCACGCCGGCGGCGATCGCCATTTCCTCCACCACGTTGAGCAGGCGCCGCTCCAGGGGGTCGCGCGTTTCAGGCGACACCGGCTGGGCGCCGGCCATGCGCGCCACCACCTCGCCGCCGCCCCCGAGGCGCAGGCTCTGCACCACGGTCACGGCGAGAATCAGCGCCAGCGTGCCGAGCGCACCGCCCCAGAGCAGTGCCGGCGGCACATCGGCCAGCGACATGGGTCCGGGCGCCTCCGCGGCATGCGAATACAGGTACGCCGCGGCAAGCACTGCCGTCACCGCCGCGACCACCGCGCCCACCGCCAGCGCATACAGCAGCACCAGGACGCGCGTGTTCCTGCGCGCGAGCTCCTGGTGCTCGAAGAAATTCAAGGGAACTCTAGAACTTCACCTTCGGCGCCTGCCGCTCCTCTTTCGACTCGGTCGCCTCGAGCAACATCGCCTCCTTGAACGCGAACAGGCCGGCGATGACGTTGTCGGGGAAGGACTCGCGCTTGGTGTTGTAGCTCATCACCGCGTCATTGAAGCCCTGGCGCGCGAACGCGACCTTGTTTTCGGTGCTGGCGAGCTCTTCCTGCACTTGCAGGATGTTCTGGTTGGCCTTCAGGTCCGGGTAGGCCTCGAACACGGCGAGCAGGCGCCCGAGCGCGCCACCCAGGGCCCCCTCGGCCTGCGACAGGCCCGCCATCGCCGCGGGGTCGCCCGGCGCGGCTGCCGCGCGCTGCGACGCGTTCACCGCCGCGCCGCGCGCCGCGATCACCGCTTCGAGCGTCTGGCGCTCGTGCGCGAGATAGCCCTTGGCCGCCTCCACCAGGTTCGGGATGAGGTCGTAGCGGCGCTTCAATTGCACGTCGATCTGCGCGAAGGCGTTCTTGAAGCGGTTGCGCAGGGTCACCAGCCCGTTGTAGATCGCGATCACCCCGGCCGCGAGCGCTACGACGAGCGCAAGGACGATCCAGCCACCGATGCTCATTGTCCTTTCCCCCTTTAGGTTTTAGGTGTAAGTGCCTCGGCTACTATAGCGCATGACTCCGGCCCGCTGCCGCGCGAGGACGCCATGGACCGACGCCGACGTGAATTACTAGGCGCCGTCGCCGGCCTGGCGGTAACGCGCGTCGCCTGGGCCGGAGAACGCATGCGCACCCGCGCCATACCTTCGAGCGGCGAGGCGCTGCCGGTAATCGGTCTGGGGACCTGGCAGACCTTCGACGTCGGCGGCGGCGCGGCGGCGCGCGCGCCGTTGCGCAAAGTGCTGAAAGCATTTTTCGACGGCGGCGGCCGGGTGGTGGATTCCTCGCCAATGTACGGCTCGAGCGAGTCGGTGGTCGGCGAGCTGTGCACGGATCTCGGCATTTGCGAACCGCTGTTTCTCGCCACCAAGGTGTGGACGCGGGGGCGCGAGCAGGGCATCCGCGAGATGCAGCGCTCCATCGAGCGCATGCGCGCCGGGCGCATGGACCTCATGCAGGTGCACAACCTCCTCGATGTCGAGGCGCACACCAAGACCCTGCTGGAATGGAAGGCCGCAAAGCGCGTGCGTTATATCGGCGTCACGCACTACGCGTCTTCCGGCCACGCTGCGATGGAGCGCGCGCTGCAGGCGAAGCAGTACGACTTCGTGCAGATCAACTACTCGCTCGACGAGCCGGAAGCCGAGCGCAGGCTCCTGCCGCTGGCACGCGAACTCGGCGTCGCCGTCCTCGTCAACCGCCCTTTCGCCTCGGGCGGCATGTTCCGGCGCGTGCGTGGCAAGCCGCTGCCGCCGTGGGCGGCGGAGCTCGGCATCCAGAGCTGGGCGCAGTACTTCCTCAAATGGATCGTCGCCCACCCGGCGATCTCCTGCGTCATTCCCGCGACGGCAAATCCCGAGCACGTGCGCGACAACCTCGGCGCGGGGCTCGGCGCGCTGCCTGACGAGGCGCAGCGCGCGCACATGGCGCAGGCCTACGACGCGATTTAGTCGAACCCCGGCGGCGGCGTGAAAGCGTAGTACTCCTTCTCGATGAGGCGCGCGACTTCGATGGCGAGGTAGTCGCCGTATTGCGGGCCGACGATCTGCACGCCGACCGGGAGCTTGCCGCCGGCGAGCTCGATCGGCGCCACGGTCGAAGGCAGGTTGCACATGCCTGAGTAGCCGGCCCAGAACAGCTGCGTGGTCGAGGGCTGGGGCTTGCCGTTGACCTCGATCATGCGCTCCCAGCGCTCGCCCCTCTGGTTCTGCGGGAAGGCGGGCGTCGCCGCCGCGGGGCACAGGAGCACGTCCCAGTCCCTGAAGAACTCCGCCCATGCCAGTCGCATCTGGTGGCGGCGGTTCGACCAACCCAGCCATTCCTTGTGCCGCATCACATTGGCGCGCGCGGCCTGCGCCTCGTAGCTCATGTCCGTGGCCGGGCGTTCTTGGGACAGCCGCTCCCACAGCTCGACGTGATGCGGCAGCTGCCGGTTCGAAGTCGCCGCGCGCAGCACCGCGATGTAGACCTTGTGCGCCTCGTCCGGGTTGAAATCCGGCCGCGCCCTGTCCGAGACCCGGGCGCCCTTTTTCGCCAGCGCACTCGCCAGCCGCTCGATCGCGCCCGAGACGGCGGCGTCGACCTCCGCGGTCGAATGCGACGGCATCACGGCGACGCGCAGCTTGCGCAGCGAGCCGAGCTTCGGCTTTGGCAGCGCGAGCTGCCAGCCCGCGCCGTCGATGTCGTCGGAGCCGGCGATGATGTCCATGGCGAGCCTGAGATCGTCGGCGCTTCGCGCGAGCGGCCCGATCGCCGCAATGTCGCCCGGGTGCACCGCGCCGGGCATCGAGTGCCCCTGCGACGAGCACACGGCCCAGGTCGGCTTGTGCCCGTACACGCCGCAGTAGTGCGCCGGGTTGCGGATCGAGGCGCCGATGTCGCTGCCGAGCTCCAGGCCTGTAAGACCGGCGGCGAGCGCCGCCGCCGAGCCGCCCGAGGAGCCCCCAGGCGTGCGCAGCAGGTCCCAGGGGTTGTTGGTCGTGCCGTAGACCGGGTTGAAGCTTTGCCAGTCGGCGAGCAGCACCGGCACATTCGTCTTGCCGAAGACGATGGCGCCGGCTCGTTTCAGGCGCGCCACGGCGAGCGCGTCTTTGTGCGCCACGTTGTCCTTGTGCTCGCTCAAGCCCCGGGTGGTGGGCCAGCCGGCGACGTTGAAGGATTCCTTCACCGTCATCGGCAGGCCGTGCAGCGGGCCCTTTTTACCTTTGGCACGGTCGGCGGCGCGCGCCGCCTTGCGCCCGGCATCGAGATCCATGACGCAGATCGCATTCAGCGCGCGGTTGTGCTGGCGCACGCGCGCGGCGTAGAGGTCGAACAGCTCCACCGCGCCGAGCTTTTTCGCGCGCAGCGCCTGTGCGAGCTTGGTGGCGGACCAGAAGGCAGTGCTCATGTTTCCCCCGTAAAAGAAGACGAACTCAATTGCCGGTCTCGCCCCGGCGGCGCGACAAGATTTCGTACCCAATCAGCGCGAGGCCAGCCAGCATCCCAACCGCGTCGGTGTAGATGGCGCCCGGGTAGGCGCCCGCGGGAATCAGGGCCAGCAGCCCCGAGACCGCGAACGCAAGCCGCCAGGGCGCCGCCAGCGGACGCAGGAAGTATCCGGCGATGGCAATGGACACCAGCCAGACGCCGGCTACCGCCGTCGCCACAGCGAGCGCCACCGCCCAGGGCGCGCCCTGCAGCAGGAGCTGGGGCGACAGGACGAACAGGAACGGCACCACGAAGGCGGTCCAGCCGAAAGCCACCGCCGACCATCCGGTGCGCATCGGGTCGGCGCCCGCCAGCCCTGCCGCGGCAAACGCCGCGATCGCCACGGGCGGCGTGATCATCGACATCATGCCGAAATACATCACGTACAGGTGCGCCGCGATCGGCGAGATGCCGACCTTGACGAGGGCGGGCGCGACGAGCGCGGCAAGCAGCACGTACACGCCAACCGTCGGCAGACCCATACCGAGGACAATGCACACGCCGGCCGTGAGCAGGAGCAGCACAATCAGGTTGCCCTCGCCGATCTGTACCAGCGCGGCCGTCAGGTTGTAGCCCAGACCGCTGATGCCCAGGACGCCAATCACGATCCCCGCGGCCACGCACACGAGGACGATGTCGAGCACCGCGTAGCCCGCCGCCGGCACCGCCGCGAAGAAATCCCGCCACGACGGGCGCTCGCCGCGGTAGCCGAAGGCGAGCGCGAGCGGGATCAGCAGCACCGCCGCGAGCAGCGCCGCGAGTTGCGGCGGCTGGTTGAAATTGAACAGCGCCACGATCAGCACCACGAACGGCAGCACGAAGTAAAGGCCGGGCAGCACCCTGCGCCGCGGTGGCAGCTCATCGCGCTCGAGCGGCGCGATGCCCATCTTCGCCGCGTCGAGATCCGCCTGGATGAACAGCGCCACGTAGTACAGGATCGCGGGCAGGAGCGCCGCCAGCACCACTTCGCTGTACGGAATCTGCAGGAATTCGGCCATCAGGAACGCCGAAGCGCCCATCACCGGGGGCATCAGCTGGCCGCCGGTCGAGGCCACCGCCTCGATCGCGGCCGCCTTGTGCGCCGGGTAGCCGCTCCTCTTGATGAGCGGGATGGTGATCACGCCGGTGGCGACGACGTTCGCCACCGCACTCCCCGACACCGAGCCGAACAGCGCCGAACCGACCACTGCCATCTTCGCCGGGCCGCCGCGAAAGCGCCCCATGGCGAGCATGGCGATGTCGGTGAAGAAACGCGTGCCGCGGCTGGCGTTGAGGAATTCGCCGAACAGCAGGAACGCGAGCACGATGGTGCTCGCCACAGCAAGCGGCAGGCCGAGCAGGCCGTTCACGTCGAGCGCCACGTAGGCGGAGAGCTTCTGCCAGTCGGTGGCGCGCGCGGCGAGCTGGCCCGGCAGCGCGTCGCCCCACAGCGCATAGGCAATGAACACCACCGTAATCACCGGCAGCGTGCGGCCCG
>Ga0224512_10001786_pt1 | contig 20242 bp, 16 predicted proteins | sample SF_May12_sed_USG_4_FD_169103 | JGI IMG/M metagenome (GOLD analysis project Ga0224512, IMG submission 169103) | Sediment microbial communities from San Francisco Bay, California, United States - SF_May12_sed_USGS_13 | ecosystem: Environmental > Aquatic > Marine > Sediment | place: USA... | reverse complement strand
GTCGTGGCGCCCGGCAGGCCCGGCTTGCGGCCCCGGGCATTGTTGGGGCCCATCCAGGCCGACAGCCGCAACGGTTCCTTGGAAACGCCGAAATGCTGGTGGAACCAGTCGCCGCTCATGGGCGCCGCGCTGACCATGCCGACCGGTTCGTAGTCGACGCGCTTGACCATCTCGGCCTTGCCGTCCTTCCACGGCGTCGGTCCGATGCTGGTGGGCCAAGTGTAGGTGTATCCCTTGCCCTTGACGCAGACCAACACGGCGGCGGAACCGTGATAGTGGGCCTTGGAATAGCGCCCCGTCTCGTGCTGCCCGAGCCAGAGATAGAACCGGTTGCCGGCCATATGCGGCTCGATCCGCCGGTAGCCCGGTGAGCGTCGGTTGTCCAGGGGCAGTTCGCAATTGATGATGTCGGGGATGATGTTGGTCCGCCGCATGGCGAGTCCGCGCACGGGATCCGGCGACAGGTCGTCGTTCGGCTGGAAATAGTCGTCTTGGCCGTTGTAGCGGTCGCGAAAAACGAAATCGCAATTGTAGATGAATTCGGTGTTGTCATAGAGGTTCATGGCGTTGGGTGCCGAGGTGCCTGCCAAAAGAATGGCCGGCGTCGAGGCCGCATTGACGATCCTGTGGTTGGCGTTCATCGGGATCGAAAACAGTGAGCCGCGCTGCCACTCGAAGATCTGTTTCTCGCCGCCGTCCTGCCAGATTTCCGTGGATCCCCGGCCTTCGACCACCAGATACATCTCTTCATAGACATGTTTTTCCTCGTTCAACGCGCCTGAGCCCGGCACCTCGATGACATAGGATCCCCATAGCCCCTCGGTGCCGTAAAGCTGAATGAAGCTTCCCTTGCCGCCCATGCGGCTCCAATGCTTCATCGGCAGGTCCTGAACCTTGCTGACGCCGATATCGCGATAGATGGGGATCTCCTGCTCCTCCATGAACCGGTCGTAGGGCATCTTGGGCGTGGCGAAAGTCCCGAGCCCGGCTTTTTTCGAAGTCGTGGTGATTTCTGTCCAGTCACTCTGCGTCGCATCGTGGGGCATGTTCCGTTTCCTCTCGTATCCTTGTCGCGATCTTCGTCGGGTCGGCGCGGAGATCCGCGTGGCGCATGTGTCCTCCCGTGACTCCGTCCGGGATCGGTTCCATAATCATCACTCGACGGTGCGATCCGCGCGGCCGAAGACGCCCAGATGCATCAGCGGAGGATATTCGATCGTGAATGTGATCTCCGCCAACATAGGGAGGTGACGACCATGACGCCGAAGGTAAAGCTGTTTTCCGCGTTGCTTACAGCATCGTTTGCCACCGTTGTTTGTAACCATAACCCGGCCAGCGCCGATCCCATCGAAGATTTCTACAAAAGCAAGGTCGTGAAGGTCATCGTCGGCTCCGCGCCGGGGGGCGGCTACGACACCTATGCCAGGACCACCGCGCGCCACCTGCGCCGCTATATCCCGGGTTCGCCCAATATCATCGTCCAGAACCGGCCGGGTGCCGCCTCGATCAACGCGGCCAATTTCGTCTATGCGGTGGCCCCGCAGGATGGAACCATCATCGCCGCCATCCAGCGCGGAGCGCCGATCCTAGAGATCATGGGCGAGAAGGGCCCGAAATTCGACGCCACCAAGTTCCAGTGGCTCGGCAGCCTGAATTCCGACGCCGGGGCGCTTTATGTGTGGCACACGGCGAAGGTCCAGACCTTCAAGGACGCCTTCAAGAACCCCGTGTTTTTCGGCAGCTCCGGGCCCAACGACACGGAATTCTATCCCGCCCTCGCCAACAACCTGCTGGGCACCAAGTTCGCTCTCATCAAGGGTTACAAGTCGGCACCGATGATCCGCATCGCCATGGAGCGCGGGGAGGTCGAGGGTATCAGTCAGACCTGGGCCAGCGTGAAGGCAGGGAACCCCACGTGGCTCCCCGAAAAAAAGATCAAGCCCCTTGTCCAGGTTACGCTCAAGCCGGTCAAGGACCTCACCAAGATGGGGGTGCCGATGATGATGGATTTCGTCACCCGCGAAAACGTCCTTCCGCAGTACTCGGTCGAAGATGCGCGGGCGGTTTTCAAGTTGATGTTGACCGGCAAGACTCTAAGTCGCCCCTACGCTTATGGACCCAAGGTGCCGAAGGAGCGCGTCACCTTCATGCGCGCGGCCTTCATGAAAATGGCAGAGGATCCGAAATTCGTGGCCGACGCCAACAAGGAACACCGTGACGTAGATCCGATCTCCGGCGAGGAAATGCAGAAGGTGATGGAGGAATTGGCGAAGACGCCAAAAAAGGTCCTCGCTAATGCCAAGGAACTCATCAAATTCAAAGGTATCACGAAGCAAGCCAAGATTCACTTGGTGAAAGTGACCACCAAAGTCACCAAGCTTGAGCGCAAAGGCCGCACGATGTTCTTCATGGACAAGGGCAAGGAGATCAAGACCAAGATCTCGGGTTCGCGCACCAAGATCACCATCGGCGGCAAGAAGGCCAAACGGAGCGCTGTGAAGGTGGGCATGACCTGTACGTTCTCCATGCCCAAGCTCGGCGCCGAGTCCACCAACGTCGACTGCAAATAGAATCGCAATATAGATAGCGCCCGGCCCGTTCCGTCACCCGGCCCCGTCGCGGGGGCCGGGCGCCCCTTTGGCGGGCGGGCACGTTCGGCCAATTGCCGTGCCGGGCGAGAGGGCCGCAATAGACGCCCGCCGCTGCCCCGCCGCGGGCCGTCAAAGGGCCCCGCACGACACCGCGTTTCGCTGCCCGCCACCCTCTGGCGCAGGCTCGGTCCCGTGGCCGGGCAAGGGGGCCCGGGGGGCGGACCTAGCCCTCGTCCCGTCCTGCCCTTCCGCTAGGCCTCATCCTTGTCCTTCCAGATCGGGGAGCCGGGGCCGGGCAGGCCGTAATCGGGCCATTTGCGGCTGACTTCGTCGATGATGTCTTGGCCCATGCGGATCTCGCGGCCCCAATCGCGCGCGGTTTCCGGGCCGATCTTGTTGGTGGCGTCCAGTCCCGCCTTGCCGCCGAGGCCCGAGATCGGCGAGGCGAAATCGAGATAGTCGATCGGCGTGTTCTCGATGATGGTGATGTCGCGGCCCGGGTCCATGCGGGTCGAGACCGCCCACATCACGTCGCTCCAGTCGCGCACGTCGATATCGTCGTCCACGACGATGATGAACTTGGTGTAGAGGAACTGGCGCAGAAACGACCAGATGCCCATCATCACCCGCTTGGCGTGACCGGGATAGGCCTTCTTGATCGAGACCACGGCGATGCGGTAGGAACACGCCTCGGGCGGCAGGTAGAAATCCACGATCTCCGGGAACTGTTGGCGCAGCATGGGGACGAAGACCTCGTTCAGCGCCAGGCCCAGGACGGACGGCTCGTCGGGCGGTCGGCCGGTGAAGGTGGTCAGATAGATCGGGTCCTCGCGCATGGTGATGGCGGAGACGGTGAACACCGGGAAACGCTCCACCGCGTTGTAATAGCCGGTGTGATCGCCATAGGGGCCTTCCGCGCCGGTATCCGCCAACGACACGTGGCCTTCGATGACGATCTCGGCCTCGGCCGGCACCTTGAGGGGGACGCTCACGCAATCGGCCAGCACCGTGCGCGTGCCGCGCAGGAGACCGGCGAAGGCGTATTCCGGAACGTTGTCCGGCACCGGCGTGACGGCGGCCAGGATCGTCGCGGGATCGGCGCCGATGACGGCGGCCACCGGCAGGGAGGCATTGCTATCTTCTCGTTGCTGGGCGTGATGGCGCGCGCCGCCGCGATGCGCCAGCCAGCGCATCAATGTGGTGTCGCGTCCGGTCACCTGCATGCGGTAGATGCCGAGATTGGCGTCTTCCGGCGCCGCGCCGGGGGCGCGCGTCACCACCAGGGGAAAGGTGATCAGCGGTGCCGGTTCGCCCGGCCAGCAGGTCTGGATCGGCAGCCGGGCGAGGTCGATCTCCGCACCCTTCAGCACGACGTCCTGGCAGGGCGGCCTGGCGACCGTCTTGGGCTTGCGGGCGAGTGCCGCCTTCAGGACTGGCAGCAGGCGGGCGGCTTCTTTCAGGGAAGCCGGCGGCTCCGGCTGCTTGAGAAAGGCCAGCGTCTCGCCCAGTGTGCGGAGCTCGTCGGGCTGCCGGCCCATGGCCCAGGCGACCCGCTCGACGGTGCCGAACAGGTTGGACAGGACTTGGCGCGGCCATGGCGCGGCATAGGGCGCGCCTTCGCCGGCCAAGGTCTCGTAAAGGACAGCCGGGCCCTTTTCGGCCAGAAGCCGAGTCTGGATCTCGGTCATTTCGAGCGCCGGGGAGACCGGGGCGGTGATACGGGCAAGGGCCCCGCGCCGGTCCAGGGTGGCGATGAAATCGCGCAGCGAAGAATGGCTCATGGGCGGATTTTACGGTTTTTAAATCCGCCTGTGCGATTCTAAATCCGATTCCCCCTTTGCGGCACTGGAGCCGCCGGGGGAAGCGCAAAGAAATTGCGGCGAAACCGAGCTCAGGAGGAGCTCCATGACCACCTATTGGGTCATCGGTGGCAGGTATGCCTCGACGCGTTTCTCGGACTTGGCTCCCGGGGCCGAGGACGTGCGCATCGGTCCCTTCATCTCCTATGAAGAAGCCAAATCCGCCTGGGCGGAGCTGTCCTGGCAAGCCATCGATGAGTGCAACACGCGCTTCACTATCACCGAGGACGCCTGAGCGCCGCCCGCAGGATCAGGCTGGCAGCTGCGCATCGCTGAGTTGGGTGCTTGTGAGGACCGCGCATCAGCGGCGATAATGGCGGCCATGAACCCGCCGTCCGACCCTTCCGACATCGTCGCCTGGGCCAAGTCCTACCCCTTTGGCCATCCGGGCGAATCGTATCTGTTCCGCCGGGGTGAGAAGGTCACGCTCGAGGCACCCGTCGCCGCCGTCAAAGGCCGGGTGCCGGTGATCGCCTCGGGCTCCAACGCGGCGCCCAGGCAGCTCGCGCGCAAATACCAGGCCTTCGACCGGGGGGCTTCGATTCCCGTCACCCGCGCCGATCTGGCCGATTTCGATTCGGTCTACAACGCCCATATCACGTCCTACGGATCGGTGCCGGCGACCCTGTTTCCCTCGCCCGGCACGGTGCTGGAGACCTTCATCACCTGGCTCGACGAGCATGAGCTCGCCGTCATGCACGGGACCGAGCAGCCCGGCGTCAACTACCATTTCTCGGAACTTCGCAATCTGCGCATCGAGGTCGAAGGCATCGGCAACCTGGATAGCGCCTTCGCCTATATCTCGGTGGCGGGGTGCCTGAACCATGACGGCGGACCGGTCAGCCTGGCCGAGGTGCCGGCCCGCGCGCGGCGCTATCCCGCCCGCAGCCAGGCGGAGATGCAGGAGGTGGTTCGCGCCCTGACGGCGCCGGGGGCCTGGCTTGAGCCCTTCATCCGCGAAAACGTGGAAAACGAGGGGGTGCGTCTGGAACGCTCCCGGGCGCTGGCCGGCACCGCCCATCCCTTCGAACACGGCGCCATGCGGGTGATCGAGGTGAAGGCGGTCTGAGCATCACCGCCCGAGCCGGTAGATGACCGTCTCACGAACCTCCCGGTCTTCCAGATCCAGCACTGTCGGCACCGCGTAGCGGGCGATCTCGACGAGGCCTTCTTCGGGAAGATAGGCGCGCCCGGGATCGGCGACCAGAACCTCCGCGCCCTGCGCCGATGCGCTACGCAGCCAGGGCTCGATGCGGGCCGCCATGTCCCGGTCGTAGAACACGTCACCGGCCAGGATGACGCCGGCGGCCGGCGGCGGGGCGGCGAGGGGATCGCCGCCAATCACCTCGATCGCCGCGCCGTTCAGGTCCGCGTTGCGGTCCATGGCGGCGCAGGCCAAGGCGTCGATGTCCGCCGCGCGCACCCGGGCGGCGCCGGAGAGGGCAGCGGCGATGGCGGCGATGGCGCTGCCCGCGGCGACGTCGAAGACATCCTTGTCCCGCACCTGTTCCGGGTGATCCAAAAGGAAGCGCGCCAGCGCCGTGCCCCCCGGCCAGGCGAAGGCCCAGAAGGGCGGCTCCACCCCCTTGGCGGCGAGGGACTCTTCGCTGGCGTGCCAGATCGGCGTGATCGCGCTGGCGAGGCTGAGGCCGATTTCCGGCACCAGGGGATGGTGGCCCGGCGCGGTGTTGGCGGCGATGAAGGCGTCGGCCGCGTTTCGATCAAGGGCTGCGGTCATGAACTTGGCGCCGCCGGCCAGGCTTGGCCGGCGATCAGGGCGGCCAGCACCAGCCAGCCGAACAGGCGGTTGGAGCGGAACTTGGCGAGGCAGTCCGCGGGATCGTCGAGGGCGGCGGTCAGGGCCTGCCACAGGAGCTGGGCGAAAGCCAAAGCCGACAGCGCATAAAACGGCCAGCCGAGCCCCGCCGCGATGCCCGCCGCGACCATCAGCGCCGCAGCCACAGTGTAGAACCCGACCAGCCAGGGACGCGTGCCGTCTCCCAGTTTCAACGCCAGGGACTTGACCCCGGCGATCAGGTCGTCGTCCTTGTCCTGGTGGGCGTAGATGGTGTCGTAACCCAGCGTCCAGAAGAATCCCGCCGCGTAAAGCAGAAGCGCAGGCGGCCCGATGTCCCCGGCTACGGCGGCGAAGCCCAGAAGCGCCCCCCAATTGAAGGTCAGGCCGAGCCAGGCCTGGGGCCAATAGGTGATGCGCTTCATGAACGGGTAGGCGGCCACCAGAAGCAGGGAGGAGAATCCGAGCACGATGGTGAAGCGGTTGAAGGATAGCAGGATCGCAAGACCGAGGGCGAGTTGGAGCACCAGGAACGCTGCCGCCTGGCCGGGGCTGACGGCGCCCGACGGGATCGGCCGGCTCTTGGTTCGCGCGACCTTGGCGTCGATGTCGCGGTCGATGATGTCGTTGAAGGTGCAGCCGGCACCGCGCATCACCGCGGCGCCCAATGCGAACAGGACGGCGAGGAGGGCGAGGTGGCGCGGCGCGGCCAAGCCGGGGCTCGCCAGGACCAGCCCCCACCAGCAGGGGAACAGCAGAAGCCAGGTGCCGATCGGCCGATCGAGGCGGGCGAGGCGCAGGTAGGGCCGGGCGGCCCCCGGCATGCGGTCGACCCAGCCGCCCTGGGGCATGTCGCTGGCCGTTGTCTCCGCGGGTTCCATGGGGCTACTCTAAAGCACTTCAGGACAAGGCGGAACATGACAGGCGCACAAGACCCCTCCAGCACCGAGCCCGCCGGGCCGCCCGCCGTCCGGGCGCGCCTGTTCGTCGCCGATCCTTTGTCGGCGGGGGCGAGCGTCGGGCTCAAGCCCGCCCAGGCGCATTACCTGCGCCATGTGCTCCGCCTCAAGGCGGGCGACGTGATCGGCTTGTTCAACGGACGCGACGGCGAATGGACCGGTGCCATCGCCGGGTTCGGCAAGGGCTGGGCGTCGGTCGATGTCGGGGTCCTGCGGCGGTCCCAGGGGCGGGAACCCGACCTCTGGCTGCTGTTCGCGCCGATCAAGCATGCCCGCATCGATTACCTAGCCCAGAAAGCGACGGAACTGGGCGTCTCCCGGCTGCAGCCGGTGATCACCGATCGGACCGCGGTCAGCCGGGTCAACACCGACCGTCTCGCCGCCAACGCGGTGGAGGCGGCGCAGCAGACCGGCCGCCTGACCGTGCCGGAGGTCGGGGAGCCCGCGCTGCTTGGCGCGCTGCTGGAGACCTGGCCCGCGGACCGCCGCTTGATGTTCTGCGACGAATCCGGGTCCGGGCCGCCGGTAGCCGATGCCTTGGCCGCGGCCCGGGACGCCGCCCGGCTTCCCTGGGCGATCCTGATCGGGCCCGAGGGGGGCTTTTCCACCGATGAGCTTGACGCGTTGTCGAAACTGCCTTTTGTTATGCCTGTGAGCCTCGGTCCCCGCCTGTTGCGGGCCGATACCGCCGCCGTCGCGGCGCTGGCCTGCTGGCAGGCAGCGCTCGGCGATTGGGCCGGGGCGACCCCTGGATCGTGATGCCGGGCGCCATCATCACACCCCGCCGCAGCGGGCCTTGAAGGGAGTTCCATCCCGCCCCATGCCTGAGTCCGCCGATACCGCCGAGCCTGTCACCACCAAGGACCAGCTCGTTCAATACCTTGCCGCCGGGTGCAAGCAACGGGCCGATTGGCGCATCGGCACGGAACATGAAAAGTTCGCCTTCAACCTGGCGACCCTGCGGCCGCTGCCCTATGACGGGCCATGCTCGATCCGCGCCATGCTGGAAGGCCTGACCCGGTTCGGATGGCTGCCGGTGACCGAAAACGGCCTGCCCATCGCCCTGCGTAAGGACGGCGCTTCGATCACCCTGGAACCGGGCGGACAGTTCGAACTGTCCGGCGACACCCTGGAAACCCTCCACCAGACATGCCGCGAGGTGCATGAACATCTCGCCCAGGTCAAGGAAGTGGCGGCCGAAATCGGCGCGGGGTTCCTCGGCATCGGCTTCAACCCCAAGTGGCGGCGTGAGGACGTCGAATGGATGCCCAAGGGTCGCTATGGAATCATGCGCGCCTACATGCCCACCAAGGGCGATCACGGCATCGACATGATGATCCGCACCTGCACCATTCAGGTGAACCTTGATTTCGAGAGCGAGGCCGACATGGTGGAAAAATTCCGCATCGGCCTGGCGCTGCAGCCCATCGTCACCGCCCTGTTCGCCAATTCGCCCTTCGTCGAGGGCAAGCCTTCGGGGTATTTGAGCTACCGCAGCTTCGTGTGGACCGATACCGACCCGGACCGCTGCGGCACGCTGCCCTTCGTGTTCGAAGACGGTTTCGGATTCGAACGTTACGCCGATTACATGCTCGACGTGCCGATGTATTTCGTCTACCGCGACGGGCGCTACATCGATGCCGCGGGCCAGTCCTTCCGGGATTTCATGGCCGGTCGCCTGCCCGCCCTGCCCGGCGAAATTCCTACCATGGACGATTGGGTCGACCACCTGACCACGGTGTTCCCGGAGGTGCGGTTAAAGCGGTTCCTGGAGATGCGGGGCGCCGACGGCGGGCCGTGGCGGCGCATCTGCGCCCTGCCGGCGTTCTGGGTGGGGCTCCTCTATGATTCCAACGCCCAATCCCGAGCGGCAGGCTTGGTGGCTGATTTCACGACGGCGGAGCACGAATATCTTCGCGCCGAGGTGCCGAAACGGGCGCTCAAGACCGAGTTCCGCGGCCGGCCGCTCAAGGCGCTGGCCGAAGAAGTGGTCGCCATCGCCAGGGACGGCCTCAAGCGCCGCGCGCGGGCGGAAGAAGGCGGTGCGCCCGACGAGGTGCACCATCTCGACACGTTGGTAGAAATCCTTGAGCGTGGCGAAACGCCGGCCGAGATCAAACTCGCCAACTACAATGGCCGATGGAACGGCAACGTCGATCCCATCTACCGCGAATACGCCTATTAGGCCGGGCAGCCCGGCGGATCGGAGGCGTGCGAACCCGTCGCCGTGCCGTTCCCGGAATTCTTCACACGTTAACCGGACGGCCGCTCACAGCCAAAAGAAGCGGACATGAGGGCTCAGGTCGTCAAAATGAAATCAAAGAAATTAACCACGATCAGACCATCAACCGATGAACGGTAATGGTTTCCGATCTCCCCTTTACCTCAAACGATCCGACAGGCTTGGTTCGAAATTCGGCGGGTAGCGATCGTGCAGTCGCATCGCTTATCAGAATGGTCGCCACATCGTTTGGAGCGATTTCTTTTCCGAGTGACTCGAGCCGTTGGGTGGCATTCACCGTGTCCCCGACCACTGTGTAATTGATGCGGCTTGGCGAACCGATATTGCCGACCACGAGAGGGCCGGTGTGAACACCCAACCGAATTCGCACGATGGCCTCGTCATTGGACCTTCGAAGCTCATTTTTCTTGGTTACCGCCGTGGCAATTTTTTGGGCTGCCCTGCATGCCTTCTCAGCAGAATTCTCAAGCGGTTCCGGAGCGCCCCAAAATACCATCATCGCATCGCCGATAAATTTGTCGATAGTTCCCCCCTCATCCTCCACGTATTTGGCTAACAGGGTGAAATGCTCGTTGAGAAAATTCGCGACTTCCTGCGCCGTCATGTTTTCGCACAAGCCGGTGAAGTCAGCGATATCCGTGAACATGACCGTGAGTTCACGCTCCTCGGAGACGACTTCCGGGCCCCCTTCCTGTTTGATCAGCTGCTGCACCAGTTTCTGCGGAACATAGGTCTCGAAGTAACGCAATCCGTTCAACATGCCATTGAACGACCTGGCGAGATCGCTGACTTCCCTAATCCAGGTCTCGGGGGCGGGTCTGACTTGCGAAGGACTGAACCTACCCACCTTTGTAACGCTATCGGTCATGCGCCGTATCGGACGTGCAATCGCGCGGCTGAGAAAAGCCGTACTCGTGAGAGCAAACAGCAGAATGCCCAAACCAATCAGACCCGAGGAATACAGCGGGTTCAAAGGAGCGTTCACTTCTCTTGCCGGTTGATAGAAGCCGATGACGAAAGGAGGGTCGCCAAACCCGTGCAAGGTCTTTCGGAACAACAGATACGGGACGTCTCCCGCCGTGAGCTCAAACACCTGCGTATTCTCCGCGGCGGGTATCTTAGAAAATTTCGAAAGAACCGCCTTATCGAGTGCGGCAATGACGTTGTCCCCCAGTCGAGCGACGGAGACCGCCGGACTGCTCCCATCCCGCGGGAAAGATTCGGTAAGCCGTGGATGGGCAATCACATCATCTTCGCCATGCATCACGAATGTCGTGTTACCGAACGTGCCGCCCGATTCCATTGTCAACGTTGACAAGCCTTTTATGGAGACGGCAGCCCCGATCATCCCAAAAAAACGGCCGTTCTTGCGAAGTGGCCGACGGTAGGTGACGAAAGTGGCCTCGTTTTGGGAACTCTGGAATTGATGTCCCCAATAGCCGGCATCCCTCTTCTCCATTTCCGTCAATGCGGCCTTGAACGCTCGGACCTTGCCGAGATTGGGAAAAGTGACTTCGTACTGTCCGTAGTCCGCGCCACGGCGAAGGCGTGCTGCGCGGCCGTCGCTGCCCAGGACCAAGATACTCTCGATCTGGGGCAGACTCGTAGCCGAGCCCATCAACAGATCCGCCAACCGAGGCTTGGTCTCTAAGCTGTAGGACTCGTCTTCTAGAAAGTGAGCTAAGACTTCAACCTGTTTGGTAACTGGCTCCAGGTGACCAGTGATCCCCCGTGCCGCAATTTCGAGATTTCGCAGCGCCACCTGGACCACAAGATCGGACATGACTTTCCGTCCAGTATTCTGCTGGACGAGAAGGACAAGCCCCACAGCCAAGAGAACCAAAATGCTGATACTCAGCGTGAGGGCCGTCGTAATCTTCAATTCAGGCAATTTCATCGGTACACCCCAAATGCAGGTGGGTCGTACCCCTATCCTCTGGCCGAGACCAACGCGCATCAAGCCACAGGCAAATTCCGGAAACGGGGATGGGGAAGGATCCCACACCGGACCGAACGGGCCGAATTCTTGCCGACCCGGGAGTGTCGTCTGGAAAATACTTCAAGCGGGGAATATGGCTCAATTATGTCGATCAAGGGTCTTGGGATCGTGACGGGGCCGGGAGCGGGCAAGGTCTCGAATCCAGCGATCTCTTTTTTGGTATCTATTGGCGGCACGAATGAGGGATGGCGGATCGCAGGCTGGTTCGAAGCCTATTTCCGCATCGGGTGACAAGGAGACATCGAGTTGACGTCCGCTCTTCGTCGGGCGCGGCACCGAGCTTCGCCGATGGCCGGGGGCGGCTATTCGGTGACGTCGAGGAGCAGGCCGTCGAGATCGGCCATGTGGTGGCAGCCCAGCGGACAGGCCTTGCGGAACATTTCCAGTCGGCCTTTGCCTTCTTTCCCCCTTCCGACGACGCTGGCGCTTGGACGGAAGCGGTGGTTTTTTTCGGCGGCCCGATCGATATCGGCCTTCAGTGTGGCGATGCTCTCGACCTTGAAGCCGATATGATCCATGCCCCTCGCGGTGATGCCGGTGCCTTCGAAATCGCTGATCTGCCAGGGGATGATCACCAGGGTCACGTGTCCGTCCGAGAGGTAGAAGTTCCGACTTTCCTTTGGCCCTGCGATGGTCTGGAAGCCGAAGACTTGGGCGTAGAATTCCGCCACCTTTTCGGGGCCGAGGACTCGCAGCGCGAAATGGTCGATGAGCCGGTCTTGCGCCCCGCCCGCTCCCACATACACGTCGCCGCAATCCTTCATTCCGACTTGAGAGACGAAAAACACGTTGCCCGCGGGATCATGGCTCGAGATTGCCGTGATCGAAGCGCCGCCGCTGCGTTGGAGCCATTCGATTTCGGGATAATTCTCGTTCAAGCGAGCGATCACCCGTTCGACATCATCGGTTTCGATGCCGAACTGGTCGAGCTGCGCGGCGTGGCCGGAAAGACGGGGCTTGATGTTCAGGCCGATATGGCCGTCGCCGATGTGCACGTCGTCGGTCGGGCCGTTCGCTCCAGCCGGCCGCATGTGAAAGAAGGCCTCGTAGAAACGCCCAAGGGCGTAATTGTCCTCACTCAGGATGGTCAGATAGTTGACCTTGGCGTTCATCACATGCGTCCTTCAAATGCATTATACTCTTTGGCCGCAGGGGCACACCGAGTCAAGCGCCGCCCCCTGAACCGGACAGTCGGGGCGGACCGGTCGCGGGATCGAATTCGGCGGCATGGGGGCGTCGTCGTCGTGGGGCCCGAATGGAAAGGAACCCGTCCATGGCATCGAAGATCAATCACGTCGCGATCATGAGCGGGAACTACGCGCTCGAATCCAGGTTCTACCAAGCGATGTTCGGCATGCGCGGTTCTCCCAAGGCGCGGCCGGCCCGCGCGGTGTCCATCGGCGACGGTTATGTCGGCATGAACATCAACCCGCGCCGGGCCGGACGACCCGGGCGGCTGGATCACTTCGGCATCCAGGTGGATGACCTGCAGGCGACCACGGCCCGCATCAAGGAGAAGCGCCCCGAGTGCGAGGTTCTGATCCGTCCCAGCACGCGCCCTTTCGTGGCATTCGCGACCCACGATCCGGACGGCAACGTGTTCGATCTGGCCCCGGCGAAGGGCGGTAATCTGAAAGACATCTATACCCATAACGACTGGCAGGCGGACCGGACGATCAGCCACATCGGCATTCGCACCCTGAACGCGGAGGCCTGTGCCGAGTTCTACATTGAAATGTTCGACCTGAAGCCCGCGAACCTGCCCATCGAACGTGCCTATGGTGTCACCGACGGACGGGTGACGCTCATCTTCCTGCCATGGAGCATCAAGGACTACGCCGATACGGCAATCGTCGGGCCGGGCATGGAATATATCGGCTTCAAGGTCGAAGACATGGACAAGTTCAAGGCGGACGTGCTGGCCGTGGGTGACGGCAACCCGTTGCTGACGCCGGCCCCTTTCGGCACCGGACCCGAAGGTGAGGCGCGGCTGGAATTGCTCCGCCGCACCAGCCTCGGTTCCTGGCATATCGCCGATCCGGACGGCGTGCTACTCGATATCGTCGCCTAGCACGACCGCCAAGACAGGCCCGGCACGCGGGGCAAGCACACCGAGGCGCGCCGAAGCCTCGGGCCTACTGCGCCTGCTTGCGCTTCCCCTTGCGCTTCTTGCCGCCTTTCCGGCCCTTGCCCACGGCCTTGGTCCAGTATTTCGCCCAGAGGCTCGACATCTTCTTGTGGATGTCGCTGCCCATCAGCTCGTCATCGCGCACCAGGGCCGGCTTGCCGACGATGGTGTCGGCGAAGGGGATGAATTGCGGCAGTTGCAGCGCCTTGTGGCTCGGGATGGAGTAGGAGTGGACGTACTGCAGGATCTGTCCTTCACGGCTCAGCAGCCAGTTGACGAAGATCTTCGCGCTGTTCTTGTTCTTCGCCTCTTCGAGCATGGCGATCTGCGACAGGGTGAAGGTGGCCGGATTGGGGCAGTGATAGCCGATCGGCGCGCCTTTGTCGGCATAGGACTTGGCCCGCCGTTCCGGCCCCGGAATGTTGGCGTGGAACTCGCCGGCAATGGTCAGTGCCGTGTTCGCGGACATGCCTTCCTTGCGTTGCTGCGGATCGAGCTCGGTAAACAGGCGGCGGGTGAAGTTCTCTCCCCATTTCTCGCCCTTGGCCGCCCAAAGGGCCAGCAGCCAAGCCGTCGGGTGATTGGAGAGACCGATCTTGCCGCCCCGCCAACGCGGATTTGTCAGGAGGTCGTCCCACGTCTTGGGCAGATCGGTTTTCTTGACCAGGTCCTTGTTGTACGCCATGCAGCGGACCGACAGCTTGAAGGCGGCCCAGTTGCCCTCGGCCCCCACACGGTCCTTCGCCAGGTTCTTGAAGCCGGGCAGCTCCCGCAAATCCGCGAGCGCCTTCATCTTCTTGAATTGAGCGTAGACGTCGGCGATGGACGTCGTCACGTCGGCGATGGCCCGGCCTTCCTTCAGCGCGACGATCACCTTCATGCCGCGGGCCCGGGTGCTGGTGCGGTGGTATTGCAGCTTGACCGAGGGATAGCGGTGCTTGAACGCGGCCTCCATGCCGAGAAATTCGCGCTCACGCCAGGTCCCGAGGATGACGGCGCCATCCTCTTTGGCGGCGCCGTCCAGCCAGGCCTGGGGGACATTGAGCTCGGAATCGAGCCCCTTCAAGATTGAAGCATCGAGCTTCAATTTGGCGAGCGCCTTCTCGGTCGCCTTGGGCAGGTCGGCAGCCGAGGCCCCAGAGCCCACGGCCAACGTCAAAACCAAAGTCGTTGCGGCGGAAAAAATCCACTTTAGCATCTTGAAGCCCCCTTCTCTATGCCGGCCGTTATTGTTGTTTCTCGAACGGCCGCTTCGATCGCTATCTAAACGACGGGTGCCGAGCACGACCCTTCGCCCGTCTCCCTTGGCGCACCATAACACGCAAAATCGCTTGCGTCCCAGTGTCGGCTGGCAGTCGGGCCGTCCTCAGCGGACCCTATTGCGGGGAACGCGAGAGCGGTTGCTTCCTGAGCGACCTCAAGATCGATCTGCAAACCAGGAACAGGTGGAACAGCGTCGGCAGCAACGCGGACGCTCCCATCATCACACCGAAATAGAGGTTTCGGAGATTATCCGGTCTCAGCGGCTGGTCCATCAGACTTTCAAGCCGCCACTGGTAGAGATCGCTTCGTTCGGCAACGGTCTCGGGCACCGACAGGACATGACTTACGAGCCAACCGGAAACAATGAAGGCGAACAAGACCCAAAGGCCGGCCAAGACCGCGAGCACCAGATCGACACTCAGATAGGCCAGGAAGGCCTTGTTGCCAGCGGATTGGAGGGCTTTTCGGACGATGAACAGCGTCGCCACCAGCGACAGGCAATCGAAAGCCGCCCCCAGAACCGCGATGGGGAAGCTCATCACGGCGTATTCCGAAGCCTTCGGGCCCCGGAGCAATCCCGGGTAGGTTGTCACCAACGCGCACCAGAAGAATGCGAAATTGATCGCGCAGAAAACCAGGAATGCCTTGACAGGAAAGTACCGCGTACGGGTTCTGAGCCCTTGGAACCAAACGAAAAAATGCCGCAGGGAGCGACGCCAGATGGAGAAGAACGCGGTCATCGCGGGGACGGTTTCCCTAGGAATGGGGACCGCATGCCGCTAGTTCGTGGTCAAGGTCAGCCGGTCTTTTTCGACCCGCCAGCTCTTGAACAACTGCAGGGTGGAGACCCCGAGCAGCGGGCTGCCCAGCGGCACTTCGTTGACCGAGGCGCGCACGTCGCGAAAAGTGACCGGGCCGATGGCGAGTGTGCGTAAACGCACCGGCGCCCCGCGGACCATGCCGTTGGCGGTGCGGAAGCGCTGAGTGAATGCGAGGCCGCTCACATCGATGCCGACGCGGACCGCGTCCCTGGGGCCGAGAACGGTGGTACTCGCCCCGGTGTCGACCAGGAACCGGATGGCGGTGCCGTTGACCTCCGCCCGGATGTAGAAATGTCCGTCATCGGCGCGGCGCACGGTGATATCCCGAGCGCCGGACCGCACCGCCGCATCGGGCACCACCTCGCCTTTGATGCGAAGCCAGGCGTTTTGAAATTCAAACCGGTAGCTGTAACCCAGCACCAGCACGGCACCGATGGCGAGCCAGGCCGATGCCGCGCCGACGGCGCCCTTGAAGCCGACCCGGCGGCCATGGATCAGCCCGGCGGCGATCACCGCGACCAGCACGATCCCCTGGATGAGACGGCTGCCGGTGGCGGGATCGTCGGGGATGCCGCCGCGATCGGCGGCAAGCCATAGCACCACGGCGGTGAGCGTGCCGGCAATCGCCGCCAGCCAGATCCAGTAGGACGGCTTGCGGCCCCAGGGCGAGGGCATGGCGCGGCCCGGTCCCGGATCAGGCGGCGGTGCCGCCGACCGTGAGGGCGGAGATCTTGAGGGTCGGCTGGCCGACGCCGACCGGCACGCCCTGGCCGTCCTTGCCGCAGGTGCCGACCCCGGGGTCGAGCTCCATGTCGTCGCCCACCATGGTGATCCGGGTCAGCGCGTCGGCGCCGTTGCCGATCAGGGTCGCGCCCTTGACCGCGGGGCCGATCTTGCCGTTTTCCACCAGGTAGGCTTCGGAGGCGGAGAACACGAACTTGCCCGAGGTGATATCCACCTGGCCGCCGCCGAAATTGACCGCGTAAAGCCCTTTCTTGACGCTGGCCAGAATCTCGTCCCGGCTCTTGTCGCCGGCCAGCATGTAGGTGTTGGTCATGCGCGGCATGGGCTTGTGGGCGAAGTCCTGGCGCCGGCCGTTGCCGGTGGGCTGGACCCCCATGAGGCGCGCGTTCATGCGGTCCTGCATGAAGCCCACCAGGATCCCGTCCTCGATCAGGGTGGTGGCGGAGCTCGGTGTGCCTTCGTCGTCGACAGTCAACGATCCGCGCCGCCCTTCGAGGGTGCCGTCGTCGATCACGGTGACGCCGGGAGCGGCCACCCGCTCGCCCATGAGGCCGGAAAAGACGGAGGTCTTCTTCCGGTTGAAGTCGCCTTCGAGCCCGTGGCCCACCGCCTCGTGCAGCAGGATCCCGGGCCAGCCCGGGCCCAGCACCACTTCCATCTCGCCCGCCGGGGCCGGGACGGCGTCGAGCTTGATGAGCGCCTGGCGCAGGGCCTCATCGGCGCTGGCCTGCCAAGCCTCGGGATTGATGAATGCCCCATAGCCTTGGCGCCCACCGGACCCGTGCGAACCGGTTTCCTGGGTGTCGCCATCGCCAGCCATCACGGCGATGTTGAGCCGCACCAAGGGGCGGATGTCGGCCACCCGCTCGCCGCCCGGACGGATGATGGTCACGGCCTGCCATTCGCCGGTCAGCGAAGTCATGACCTGGCGCACGCGGTCGTCCTTGTTCCGCAGGTAGGCGTCGATATCGGCGAGCAGCTTGGTCTTGGCCGAAAATTCGACCTCGCTCAGCGGATTGATGTCCTCGTAAAGGATCCGGTTGGTGCCCGGTGGCGCCGCTTGGAAGGTGCCGTCATGGCCTCTTGTCACCGAAGACACCGTATCGGCGGCGCGGTTGAGCGCCGCATCGGACAGTTCCGAGCCATGGGCATAGGCGGTCGCTTCATCGGCAATGGCGCGCAGGCCGAAGCCCTGGCTGGTGTCGGAACTGGCGGACCGCAGGCGGCCGTCGTCGAAGGAGAAGCTTTCGGAGACGGAATATTCGAGGAACAGTTCGCCGTCGTCGGCGCCGCCCAGCGCCCGCTCGAGCGCCGCGCTGCATCCCTCTTCGGTCAGTTCGGTGCGGTCGAAGAACAAGGCGTCCGCTTTGGTCCGGCTGGTCATGAGGAGGTCTCCCAATTGCGCGCGTGAAAGTGTCTTGTAGCACAGCACCGCCGACGGGTCATGACCCGTGCCGCCGCCGCGGCGCCGACGTCGGCCGGGCCGGCGGACGCATGTCTCCATGCGGGAGAAAAGCCTTGCATTTCAACCGTTTCAGGGCGTTTCGTTGGGCTCCGGGAGGGAATTACTTAGGTATCAATGTTTTTCTTGTTAACCACCAGGGGCTGGTGTAACTTGGCTACACCAAAGGGGTAGCCCGCCGTTTTTCGGGGGTCGAACGTGCCACCACCTTGGGGGAAATCAGTGATGCAAATTTTGTGGAAGTTCGTCGCGGCCATCGGTCTTTTGGCGGGATTGGCGGCCGGTTCGGGCTTGGGCGCGCCGGCATCCGCCGCGGCGCCCGAGCCTTGGCAGCTGGGGATGCAGGAAGCGGCCTCGCCGGTCATGGAAGGGATCGTGGCGTTCCACGACATGCTGCTGGTGATCATCATCGCGATCGCCCTGTTCGTGACCTGCCTGCTGGGCTATGTCATGTTCCGCTTTAGCGAGAAGCGCAACCCGACGCCGACGAGAACCACCCACAACACGATCCTGGAGGTGTTCTGGACGGTGGTCCCGATCCTCATCCTGGTGGTGATCGCGGTGCCGTCCTTCCGGTTGCTCTATTACATGGATAAGACCGACAAGCCGGAGATGACCCTGAAAGTGACCGGCAGCCAGTGGTTCTGGTCGTATTCCTATCCCGATCATGGCAATTTCACCTATGACAGCGTGATGATTCCGGATGCCGAGCTGAAACCGGGCCAATTGCGGTTGTTGGAGGTGGACAACCGGGTGGTGGTCCCGATAGATACCAACATCCGCGTGCTTCTGACGGCCAATGCCGTCATCCACGCCTGGGCCGTTCCGGCGCTGGGCATCAAGACCGACACGGTTCCGGGGCGCATCAACGAGACCTGGATGCGCGTCACCAAGCCGGGGCTCTATTACGGGCAATGCTCGGAGCTTTGCGGCATCAACCACGGATTCATGCCGATCGCATTGGAGGCGATGAGCAAGGAAGATTTCGCGAAATGGGTGGCCGAGGCAAAGGTCAAGTTCAAGGCGGAAGCGGCACCGCAGGCTCCGGAATCAGGGGCCGTACTGGCCGCGGCCGGGCTCCCCGCGACAGGCGTCAATAAATAAGGATTGAGAACGTGGCGACGACAGTAGACGAAGCGGCGGCAAGCCACGCTGCCGAGCACAAGCCCCGAGGACTGACCCGCTGGCTGTGCTCGACCAATCACAAAGATATCGGCACCATGTACATCATCTACGCCATCGTGGCGGGGATCGTGGGAGCCCTGATGTCGGTGGTTTTCCGCATGGAGCTGGCGACCCCCGGCACGCAGATCATGCCGTGGCTCAGTTTCCTCGGTGAACCCAATCAGGTGTTTAACGTGCTGATCACCGGTCATGGCGTGATCATGGTGTTTTTCATGGTGATGCCGGCGCTGATCGGCGGCTTCGGCAACTGGTTCATTCCCTTGATGATCGGGGCGCCGGACATGGCGTTCCCGCGCATGAACAACATCAGCTTCTGGCTGTTGATTCCATCGGCCCTGTTGCTGGTCGGTTCCGTGTTCGTCGACGGGGGTCCCGGCGTGGGCTGGACGGTCTATGCGCCTCTGTCGACGGTGGGTGCGCCGGGCGCCGCGGTGGACATGGTGATCCTCTCCCTGCATCTGGCGGGCGCGTCGTCGATCCTGGGGTCCATCAACATGATGACCACGATCTTCAACATGCGCGCGCCGGGCATGACCATGCACAAGATGCCGCTGTTCGCCTGGTCGATCCTGGTTACGGCCTTCCTGTTGCTCTTGACCCTGCCGGTGCTGGCCGGCGCCATCACCATGCTGTTGACCGACCGCAATTTCGGCACCGCCTTCTTCAACGCGGCGGGGGGCGGCGATCCCTTGCTCTATCAGCACCTCTTCTGGTTCTTCGGCCACCCGGAGGTCTATGTCCTGATCCTGCCGGCCTTCGGCATCATCAGCCAGGTGGTCTCGACCTTCTCGCGCAAGCCGGTATTCGGTTATCTCGGCATGGCCTACGCCATGGTGGCGATCGGTTTCGTCGGCTTCATCGTCTGGGCGCACCACATGTATACCTCTGGCCTGGATGTCGACACCCGCGCCTATTTCGTCGCCGGCACCATGGTCATCGCGGTGCCGACAGGCGTAAAGATCTTCAGCTGGATCGCCACCATGTGGGGCGGATCCATCCAGTTCCGCGCGCCCATGGTGTTTGCTTTGGGCATGATTTTCCTGTTCACCATGGGCGGCGTGACCGGGGTGGTGCTGGCCAATGCCGGTGCCGACATCGCCATGCATGACACCTACTACGTGGTGGGGCATTTCCATTACACCATGTCCATGGGCGCCCTGTTCGGCATGTTCACCGGGTTCTATTACTGGTCGC
>Ga0224512_10001785_pt1 | contig 20250 bp, 15 predicted proteins | sample SF_May12_sed_USG_4_FD_169103 | JGI IMG/M metagenome (GOLD analysis project Ga0224512, IMG submission 169103) | Sediment microbial communities from San Francisco Bay, California, United States - SF_May12_sed_USGS_13 | ecosystem: Environmental > Aquatic > Marine > Sediment | place: USA... | reverse complement strand
ATCATGCCGGAGCACCATCGCCTGGTTCTTAGCCAGGACGACAGCCGTGCGCAGGCGGGTAAGGAAGACCGTGGCCGCCTCATTCGCGAGATAAGGCGTCTGTCCCAATCAAACGACGTCGTGTTTATCGATACGCCGGGCGGCGACACGGATATCGGGCGCACCGCGATCCGCTATGCCGACACGCTCGTCACACCGATCAACGACAGCCTGATCGATCTTGATCTGATCGCCCGATTGGAGGGCGACCCGCCTGAACCGGTTGGCCCGAGCCGGTTCAGCGAGAAGGTCTGGGACGCCCGAAAGGAGCGAGCTGCCGAGGCAATGGGTTCGATCGACTGGGTGGTATTGCGGAACCGGGTGAGCACTCTGGCATCGCGCAATCGCCAGGCGATTGAGGCCGCGCTCGATGAGCTCGCTGGTCGGTTCGGTTTTCGGCCAGCGGCGGGGTTTGGCGAGCGCGTTGTGTTCCGTGAGCTGTTCCTGCAGGGCTTGACGGTTCTCGATCTTCGTGAAAGCGGCACCAACGTGCCGCTCAACATGTCGCATATTGCCGCCCGGCGAGAAGTGCGGCGGTTGCTGGATTTCATTGGGCTGGTGGATTTCGGCGACGAGTTTGAACGGGCGGTTTCGTCCTGAGGCTGGACGCGGAGCCCGGAAGTCCCTATCTCAGAAGACCTAAATCAAGCACGACGCTGAGGCAGATGACCAAGCGCAAGGCGGGTCTGCCGGCGCGGTCGAGCGCCGGCCAAGTTGAAGAGTTTCTCCAGAAGGTGGCGGCCACGCCGGTAACCAAACCGGCTGGTCAACGCGGCCGGCTTATGTTCGCCATTGATGCTACGGCGAGCCGTGAGCCGACCTGGGATATGGCCTGCCACCTACAAAGCGAGATGTTCGAGGAAACCGCCAATCTTGGTGGATTGGACGTCCAACTCGTCTACTACCGCGGGTTTGGTGACTGCCGGGCGACGCCATGGGTCAGCAATTCACGTGACCTTGTGGAGCGCATGAACCGGGTTCGGTGTCTGGGCGGCCGTACGCAGATCCGAAAAGTGCTGCATCACGCCAAGAAAGAGACGAAACGCCAGCCGGTCGATGCGTTGGTTTTCGTGGGCGATTGCTGCGAAGAGGATGTCGACAAGCTTTGCCACCAGGCGGGTGAATTGGGACTGCTGGGCGTGCGGGCCTTCATGTTTCACGAAGGAGGCGAGCCCGTTGCCCGCCGCGCCTTCGAGCAGATTGCCCAACTAACCGGCGGGGCATATTGCCCGTTTGATGCGGGAAGTGCGCGTCAGCTGAAGGAACTGTTGTCCGCTGTGGCGGTCTATGCTGCCGGTGGCCGCCCGGCGCTTGAGGATATGGGGGCCGAGCGCGGGGGCGCGGCACTTCTCATTACCCATCAATTGAAATAGGGCGACCGCATGTCCTATTTCCTGCTGGGTCTCGCATTCGTCGCGGCGGTGATCGTATTGTCGCGATGGTTTCAGTCCGCCAATTCTATTCAAATCTCCAGCGCCCTTCGCTGGGCAGGTTTGGTGGCCTGCGGGTTTGCCACTGTGATTTTTTTCCTTACCGGACCGTTGCCGCTCGCCTTCTTCAGTGTGCTGGGTTTTCTCTACCTTCTGACGCGCATGTCCGGGCCGCTTCCGGCAAGCGCCAAGCCTCGTCGCACCAAGAGCAAGCAATCTAGGATTGAGACCACTTATCTCGACATGATCCTCGATCATGACAGTGGCCAAATGGCCGGCCGTGTTCGTACCGGACCGTTTGCAGGCCGCGATTTGAGCGAGATGCGGCCCGAAGAGCTGATGGCGCTGTGGCGCGAATGCGTGGCTCGCGATGAACAATCGGCACGGGTCCTGGAAAGCTTCCTCGATCGTCATTTCGGCGGCTGGCGTGACGCTGCAAAATCGCAGGATGAGGCGCCCCGCCGCGCTGGGGGGATGAGCGTAGATGAGGCCTACAAAGTACTCGGCGTTAGCCCCAAGGCTTCTGAACGGGAGATCAAAGAGGCGCATCGCAAGCTTATGCGCAAACACCATCCCGACAAAGGTGGCTCGGCAGAACTGGCCGCACGGCTCAACGAGGCGCGCGATGTGCTGTTAGGTGGATGACAAGGTTTCGCCCCACATACTAAGCGAGGTAGACCGGGCCGCGGCTTGTGGTGGGCCCGGGACCTGCAATTGCGGAGCCATCGCACGCGTGCTTTGATGCGCTGAGGTGGCGGTTCTTCGGCAATGGACCATGAAATGCGCTTGAGCGAGAGCGGGATCAGATCGGGTCTTTTCAACTTCGCGATGTTGGCGATCGTCGGCGGGCTGACGCTCTATTTCTTGATCGTCGCCAAGAACCTGCTAATCCCTTTCGTGATCGCCGTGGTATTCTGGTACCTCATAGACGTGCTGGCCACGACCTATCAGCAATTGCCAATCTGGCGTTGGCACATGCCGCGATGGCTGAGCGTGACCCTTGCGTTTCTGTCGTTCGCGGCCGGACTGGCGATCCTCGTCAGCTTCGTGAGCGCGAATTTCTCGCCCCAGAATTTGCAGCAGGTCGCGAATGACTTCCAGGCGAACCTCGGTACCGTTCTGGAAAGCTTGATCAAGCTCCTGCCGATCAAGGAAGGTACGCTCACCGTGGATGAGCTGCTCGGCCGCATAAATTTCGGTCGAATTGCCGGCAATCTGGTTTCGGCGGTGACCAGCATTGCCGGGGACATCGGCATTATCGTCGTTTACGTCATATTCCTGCTGCTGGAGCAACTGACCTTCGACCGAAAGATGGTGGCCTTGGTGAAGGACAAGGATCGCCGCGAACGTGCGCGCCGAATGCTGAAGCAGATCGGCCAGGATATCCAGCTCTACATCCGAATTAAGTTCACGCTGGCGTTGATCACCGGGCTCTTATGCTACGCGATCATGCGGTCTGTTGATCTTCGCTTCGCCGAGGTTTGGGGGGTGCTGATCTTCTTCATGGCCTGGATCCCGACGGTCGGGCCGATTATCGGCATCATATTTCCGCTCGTTTTCTCGATCGTTCAGTTCGCCAGCGTCTGGCCGATCCTTGTCGTCGCGATTGGGGTCGGCGTATCCCAGGCTGCGATCGCCAATATCGTCGAGCCCAAGCTGATGGGCAGTTCGCTCAATTTAAGCCCTCTCGTCGTGATCGTTTCGCTGGTGGTCTGGGGAACCATTTGGGGCGTTACGGGAATGTTCCTGTGTGTGCCGATCATGGTCATCCTGATGATCGTGCTGTCGAATTTCCCTCACAGCCGGCCTGTCGCTGTCTTGATGTCGAGCGACGGACGCCTGAAGCATTGAATTCTGGATACGCTCCGATGGGCCTAAGCAGAGGGCGAGACCTGGCCGAAAGCGCTACGCTTGCCTGCATTGTCAGCGCGTGCCAGAACAGCGCCGCCTTGGTTCAAGCCTCGTGTGAACACCTATGCAGCCGGCACCGATCGACGAGACCTTCGATGCAAGCGGGCAGGCTGTGACCAAGCCCGTCCGCAAGGCGGTGTTTCCGGTTGCCGGTCTCGGGACACGTTTCCTGCCGGCGACCAAAGCTGTGCCGAAGGAGATGTTGCCGATCGTCGACAAGCCGCTGATCCAATATGCGCTGGAGGAGGCGCAAGCGGCTGGGATTGAGGAGTTCATCTTCGTCACTGGACGCGGCAAAGCGACTATCGAGGATCATTTCGATCACGCGCCGGAATTGACCGATGCGCTCCAATCTCGCGGCAAAACGGCAGAGCTTGAGGCCATTTCCAAGTGGCTGCCGGCACCTGGTCAGATTAGTTATACGCGCCAGCGCGAAGCGCTTGGCCTCGGTCACGCGGTCTGGTGCGCGCGCGCTTTCGTCCGCGATGAGCCGTTTGCCGTAATCTTGCCCGACGATCTCGTCGCAGCCGACACGCCGTGCTTGAAGCAGCTTGTCGATGCCCATGCGGAAACCGGCGGCAACGTTGTTGCGGTGATGGATGTGCCGCGCGAGCAAACTAACCGATATGGCATCCTCGATGTAGAGAGCGATGACGGCCGTTTGGCGTCGGTGCGGGGTCTGGTCGAGAAACCTGATCCCAAGGATGCGCCCTCAACGCTTTCAATCATCGGGCGCTACGTGCTGCAGCCCCAGGTTTTGGCTGAACTCGATCGGCATTCGACCGGTGCCGGCGGTGAAATCCAGCTGACCGATGCGATTGCAGCGACAATCGGCCGTGTGGCGCTGCACGGTCTACGGTTTGAGGGTACGCGTTATGACTGCGGTGATCGTGCTGGATTCGTTGAGGCCACGATGGCCTTTGCGCTCGCACGGGAAGATCTTGCTGATACGGTCATTCGGGCGATGGGCCGGCTGATCGGCAAGGGCTAGGCGTGCAACAGCCCGCGCGGGACGCCTAAAGGGAGCAAGCATGCGAATAGCAATGATCGGAACGGGCTATGTCGGGCTCGTCTCAGGTGCCTGCTTCTCGGAGTTCGGGCATCGTGTCACTTGCGTTGATGTGGACGCAGACAAGATCGCGCGCATCGAAAAGGGTGATATCCCGATATTCGAGCCCGGCCTCGATGTGCTGGTGGAAAAAAACGTCGCCAATGGTCGGCTGGATTTCACGACCGACCTCCCCAAGGCCGTGTCGAACGCGGACGCGGTCTTCATCGCAGTTGGGACGCCGGCCCGGCGCGGCGACGGCCATGCCGATCTAACCTTTGTCTATGCCGCTGCTGCACAGATCGCTGAAGCGATCGACCACTATACCGTCATTATCACCAAATCGACGGTCCCGGTCGGGACCGGGCGCGAGGTCGAACGCATCATTCGTGAAGCGCGGCCGGAGGCGCAATTTGACGTCGTCTCCAATCCGGAGTTTCTGCGTGAGGGAGCGGCGATCGAAGATTTCATGCGGCCGGATCGAATTGTCATCGGCTCCGAATCGGAAACCGCTAGCGAGGCGATGCGCGAGCTTTACCGCCCGCTGTTTCTCCGCGAAACGCCGATCCTCATAACTTCGCGCGAGACGTCCGAGCTGATCAAGTACGCAGCAAATACCTTTCTTGCCACAAAGATCACCTTCATCAATGAAATCGCCGATCTTTGCGAGCAGTTGGGCGCAAATGTGCAGGACGTCGCCAAAGGCATCGGCATGGACGGGCGGATCGGTGCCAAGTTCCTGCACCCGGGTCCTGGCTATGGTGGATCATGCTTCCCCAAGGACACGCTCGCATTGGTGCGAACCGGCCAGGAGTATGGCGCACCGCTTCGAATCGTCGAGACGGTGGTCGAGACCAACGAGCAAAGAAAAACACAGATGGCTGAGAAGGTTGTGGCTGGCTGCGGTGGCTCGGTCGAGGGCAAAACGATCGCGGTACTCGGTCTGACCTTTAAGCCGAACACCGACGACATGCGCGACAGCGCTAGCCTTGCCATTATTCCGGCTTTGCAGCGGGGCGGGGCGGCAATTCGTGCATACGATCCCGAAGGTATGGCGGAAGCCAAAAAGTCGTTGCACGATATCGTCTGGTGCAATGACGCTTACGAAACCATGGAAGGCGCCGACGCCGTCGTGATTATCACAGAATGGAATGAGTTTCGCGCACTCGACCTGAGCAGGGCCAAAGCGTTGATGCGAGCACCGGTGATGATCGATCTGAGGAATATCTATACGCCCGCGGAAATGGCCGAAGCCGGCTTTGCCTACACGTCCGTCGGACGCCCGGCTGTAAAGCCGGCTCTCGTTACACGCCGGCGCGGTACTGCCTGATGGGGAAAAGCCATCGTTTCGATCCGACGGTTCTGCGCGAGTACGATATCCGCGGGATCGTCGGTGAGACCATCAGCGAAGATGACGCGCGCGCCGTCGGGAAGTCGTTTGCCACGGTCGTGACACGCAACGGCGGCAACAAAGTCGCGGTCGGCTATGACGGCCGGCTGAGCTCGCCGGCGATGGCGGCCGCGCTCGAGGAAGGGCTTCGATCGGCCGGAATGCAGGTGCTGCGGGTCGGCCGTGGTCCGACACCGATGCTCTACTACGGCGTTTACGCGCTTGAAGCCGATGGCGGGATCATGGTCACCGGATCGCACAATCCGCCGAACTACAACGGGTTCAAAATGATGCTCGGCCATGGCGCGTTTTACGGCGAAGCCATCGCCGAGCTGGGAGCGATAGCCAGCAAGGGCGCTTTCGCCGAAGGGCGAGGGTCGGGCTCCGACGCACCAGTCTTTGATGACTATGTGGCACGGCTCCGGCAAGACTACAGTGGTGATCGGGCGCTCAAGGTCGCCTGGGACGGCGGTAATGGTGCGGTCGGCGAAGCGATGGTGAAGCTCGTGGGCGATTTGCCTGGGAGGCACGTCCTGCTCAATGAGGCGATCGACGGCACCTTTCCCAATCATCATCCCGATCCCACCGTCGAAGCCAATCTCGATCAACTCAAGGCGGCTGTGCGGAGCGAAAACTGCGACCTCGGCGTGGCCTTTGACGGCGATGGAGATCGCATCGGCGCGATCGACGGCGAGGGACGCGTGCTGTGGGCCGATCAGTTGATGGTCCTTTTTGCGAGCGAGATCCTGGCAGAGCGACCGGGTGAGACCATAATTGCCGATGTCAAAGCGAGCAGCGTGCTGTTCGATGAAATCGCGCGTATGGGCGGCCAACCGCTGATGTGGCGGACGGGCCATTCCTTGATCAAGGCCAAGATGCGGGAGACCAACGCGCCGCTGGCGGGGGAGATGAGCGGCCACGTATTTTTCGCCGACAAGTATTATGGTTTCGACGACGCGCTCTATGCGGCGGTTCGTCTGATCGGGGTCGTAAGCCGTTCAGGGGAAAGCTTGGCCGCGATCCGCGATCGTCTGCCCGTGGTCGTCAACACGCCTGAAATCCGTTTCGACTGCGATGAGGCACGCAAGTTCGAGATTGTCGAGGAGGTGCGCGCGCGGCTTTCGGCGGCGGGCGCTGAAGTCAACGGGATCGATGGCGTTCGTGTCAGCACGGAGGACGGCTGGTGGTTGCTGCGCGCCTCTAACACACAGGCCGTCCTGGTAGCTCGCTGCGAGGCCAAGGACGATGCCGGCCTCGATCGCCTCAAGATCCAGTTGGCTAGGCAGTTGCAGGAAAGTGGAATCGCGCTGCCGGCTTTCTAGACGTTGATCTTCAAACCGCGGGGGCGTCAGTGTGTTTGATTTCTTCTTCTACGGAACGCTCGTTGACGCCGATATCCGACGATTGGTGCTGGGCCGGGATATTCCGGACGATGCTCTGATCAGTGCAAACCTGTCGGGATATTGCCGATATGCGGTTCAAGGTCGGCCTTATCCTGCCGCGGTCCAGCAGGCGGGAGCGAGCATCGATGGCGTCATCATGCCATGCGTCGGATTGCGCGACGCCGGTATATTGAGCTGCTTTGAAGGTGCTGATTATGAGGCCCAGCTATGCCGCGTGACGGTTCCGGCTGACGACGTATCGGAGCGTGGTGCTTGGGTGTTCGTTGCCAGCAACCGGGTGCCGCGTGCCGAAACCACTTGGTCAATCAACGACTGGCGGGCGAAACATAAGCCCGAGTTTATCCAAATTGCACAATCCTGGCTGGACGCAGTAAGTGCTGACGATCTCAGCGCCGCAGAGCGACTTTGGCGTGAACGGCTGGACCCGCCGGAGCCGCGTTAGATCCGGGTCCTGGCGGATACTCTGAGCTAGCCGCGGCGGCGGGACGGTCCGCGAACGGCGCAACGATTGCCCCGACGCTTCAGCGAACGGCAGGCGACATAGGCCTGTTGCCTTGTGAGGCCGTGCAGGCGGGCGCGATAGCGATATCGTGACCGACCGACCTTGATCACCGACGGTACGGCGCGGCGCAGCGTGCTTGACCGTCGCTTAGCCAGATAGGTCGCCCGACGCGCCCCACGATAGCTGCGGAATGCGCCGACTTGGACGCTCCAGCGTCGGGTGCTGCTGTAGCGCCTGGCGCGCTTGTATTTTCGCGCCGTATAGCTCGCCGCGGTGTAGCTGCGCGCGGAGGCAAAAGCAGAAGCCTTGCGCTGGGTGCGCCTGGTCATGACGTTACGGCCGCGCCGCATCAACGATGCATAACGGGTCTTGCTACCGAACGAGTGGTTCAGCAAAGCGGTCATCTGAATGTCGCGGTGGCGATGTGAGCGGCCGCCCAGAACCACGGCGACGACCCGCGTTCCGGAAGTCTGGCGAGCGGACACGATGAGATTGAAGCCCGAGGCGCGTACATATCCGGTCTTGAGGCCGTCCACGCCCGGATACCGGCCGAGCAGCCGGTTATGATTGCCATGCCGGCGACCGCGAAAATAGAACGCCCGCGTCCCAAAGTAGTGATAGTGGTGCGGGAAGGTCTTGATGATCGTACGGGCCATGATGGCCATGTCGCGTGCCGTCGTCAGCTGACCACGCGCGGGCAGGCCCGAAGCGTTACGGAAGGTCGTGTGGGCCATGCCGATTTGGCGCGCCCGAACCGTCATGATCTGGGCGAAACGCGCTTCGCTGCCGCCGAGAGCTTCGGCTATGACGACCGCGGCATCATTGGCCGACTTCGTGACCAAAGCCAGGATCGCTTGACGGACCGTAATGGTAGTCCCGGCACGCAGCCCAAGGCGGGAAGGCCGGGTGTACTGGGCCTTCCTCGACACGTAAAGGCGTTTGTCGAGAGTTATCCGCTTGGCATCCAGGGCTTCGAAGACGAGGTAGAGCGTCATCACCTTGGTGAGTGAGGCGGGCGCATGCAGCTTATCGGCGCGGTAGGCACTGATGACCCGGCCGGTCTTCCAATCGATAACGATCGAGGCATTGCCCGGTCGGGCCGCCGCCGGATTCGGCGCAGCGAGCACGAAGAACGTCGCGGCGACCGCAGCAATTGCCACTGCAACCGAAACAGAGCGAACCGAATTCCACATATGCGTCATAGCCCCACTGGTCAAAAACGCCTCCAACAAAAGGTTCCCAGAATCAGCCGGTTCGAGCGGTTGATTCTACGCTGCGGCTGAGTCCTTGTCCATCGCCGAGCTTGTGTTGCCAATACTGACCCACAAATAGTTAACAAAAGTTAACTTTTTGACGATTTCCTCCGATTGTCCGACTTTTGGACCCTGAATACTTAGAGTTCGTTGGTCGCGTAATCGGCCCAGACTTAACCATACGGCCCGTTCTACGCGGACGGATTGGGAGGCATCCCCGAGAATTGTGGCCTTTGCGTGTCCAGGGTGGCGCCGATGTCTTTATCATCGGTCTGCGATTTGTGACATGTTTCCAAGGGGTTGCCGCGGCGCGGCCGGGCAGCCTATGTGACTTTCACCACATAACGGCCACGAAAATGAGGCGTTTATTGGCTGTGGGACCGAACACCCATACCGAAGCGCAGAGCCAAATCTGAGATGACCGTGACCAGTGGCGATCCAAGCGAACAGGTAAGAGAAAACGAAACTTGCTGCCGCGAATTCCGACCCGTAGTGACCGCGACGGCGGAAGAGACGGTCGCCGATGCCACACCCATGGAACCATGAGCCGCCTGATGTTGAGTTACTCGCCAGTCCAGTAGGTGATCACGCGGCGGCGTTACGCCGGGTCTGTGACCTCGCAAGGCTCGGTGGGGAGATATTCGACGCTTTGATCCTGGTTGTCGGCTCCAAGTTCAAGACTGAGTGATGTGGACACCAATGCTGCAACGGCGAGACGGGAACCCATCAACGCGCCTATCGGCGGGGCTAGCGGGGAAGTCATGAGCCCAGCCGCGGTATAACCTATTCGCCGGCAAAGCAAATCGGAGCGCCGATCGATTTCTGCGCCGCCGGTCATTTTTATTTTATCGAATCGAGCTTGAATCTGCCGGTCAGAATGGCGAATCTCTTAACAGACAACGTTCACCGAATCTTTCCCATGTTCACGGCACACTCGGGGCAAAACTTGCAAATGGGCGCGTCGCAAGGACTATGAGCGACGACAAAGACAAAAATGATGATGGCTCGAATACGGGCGTGGTCGTCCGGACCAGGCCGAAGACCAAAAAGCCATCGATGTACAAAGTGTTGATGCTGAACGACGACTACACACCCATGGAGTTCGTCGTTCACGTGCTTGAACGTTTTTTCAATAAGAACCGGGAGGAGGCAACCCGTATCATGCTGCATGTCCATCAAAAGGGCGTCGGCGTGTGCGGTGTGTTTACTTACGAGATCGCGGAGACCAAAGTGAACCAGGTTATGGACTTCGCGCGGCGTCATCAGCATCCTCTCCAGTGCACGCTGGAAAAGGAATAGCGCAAACCGGCCAGGAGATCGGACCCCCCGCATGCTGTCATCGAATCTCGAGCAGAGCCTCCACAGAGCACTTGCCTATGCAAACGAGCGACGCCACGACTATGCGACGCTCGAGCACCTTTTGCTGTCGCTGACGGAGGATCAGGACGCAGTCGCGGTGATGCGCGCTTGCGGTGTCGACATCGACCGCATTCGGGCGGAGCTGATCGATTACATCGACAATGAACTTGACGATCTGATCGACGAGTCGGGCGAGGAAGCGAAACCTACGGCTGGCTTTCAGCGCGTCTTGCAAAGGGCGGCGATCCATGTCCAGTCGAGTGGTCGCGAGGAGGTGACCGGCGCCAATGTTCTCGTCGCCATGTTTGCCGAACGCGAGAGCCACGCAGTTTTCTTCCTGCAAGAACAGGACATGACACGCTACGACGCGGTTAACTACATCTCTCATGGCATCGCCAAGGTCCCGGGAAAATCGGAAAGTCGGACCGTCCATGGCTCAGAGGAAGAGGGCGGCGGCGAGAACGTCGTCAAGCAAGGCAAGGAGGCTCTGACCAGCTACTGCGTCGATTTGAACGAGAAGGCAAAGAAAGGCCGCATCGATCCCTTGATCGGCCGCGCCGAGGAGGTCGAGCGCACGATCCAGATCCTGTGTCGACGGCAGAAGAACAATCCACTTTACGTTGGTGAGCCGGGGGTCGGAAAGACCGCGATTGCCGAGGGATTGGCGCGTCGGATCGTTCACGAAGAAGTTCCCGACGTGCTGAAGGACAACACTATTTATGCCCTAGATATGGGTGCGTTGTTGGCCGGAACCCGTTACCGCGGAGACTTTGAGGAACGTTTGAAGGCGGTGTTGTCGGAACTCGATGCGATGCCCGGCGCAATCCTTTTCATCGATGAGATTCACACCGTGATCGGCGCCGGCGCTACCTCCGGCGGCTCGATGGATGCGTCCAACCTTCTAAAGCCGGCGTTGGCCTCGGGCACGCTGCGCTGCATCGGCTCGACGACCTACAAGGAATTCCGAAATTACTTCGAGAAGGACCGGGCGCTCGTTCGCCGCTTTCAGAAGATCGATATCAACGAGCCATCGGTCGAGGACACGGTGAAGATCCTGCGTGGCCTCAAGCCCTATTACGAGGAGCACCACAAGGTCCGCTACACCGCCGAGTCGATCCGTTCGGCGGTCGAGCTTGCCTCGCGTTACATCAACGATCGCAAGCTACCGGACAAGGCGATCGACGTGCTCGACGAAGTGGGAGCTGCGCAGATGCTGCTGCCGCCGAGCAAGCGCAAGAAGACGATTGCCGTCAAGGACGTGGAGGCGATCGTCGCTAAGATTGCGCGGATCCCGCCAAAGAATGTGAGCCGCGACGACCGCCAAACGCTGGAGACGCTCGACCGCGATTTGAAGCGCATGGTCTATGGCCAGGACGAGGCGATTGCCGCACTGGCCTCCGCGATCAAGCTCGCCCGAGCCGGTCTGCGCGAGCCGGAGAAGCCGATCGGCAACTACCTCTTCTCTGGGCCCACCGGTGTTGGCAAGACCGAGGTTGCACGGCAACTCGCCCTGACGCTCGGCGTTGAGCTGATCCGCTTCGATATGTCTGAGTACATGGAGCGGCACTCGATTTCGCGGTTGATCGGGGCGCCTCCGGGCTATGTCGGTTTCGACCAAGGCGGGCTGTTGACCGATGCGATCGACCAGCATCCCTATGCGGTCCTCCTGCTCGACGAGATCGAAAAAGCCCATCCCGATCTCTTCAATGTGCTGCTGCAGGTCATGGATCATGGCAAGCTCACCGACCACAACGGCAAGACGGTCGATTTCCGAAACGTGATATTGATCATGACAACGAATGCCGGGGCGGCCGATCTGGCCAAGCCCACGATCGGCTTCGAGCGGACCGAGCGGATCGGCGATGACACCGAAGCGATCGAGCGTATGTTCACACCCGAATTCCGCAATCGCCTCGACGCCACGATCGGGTTCAAGGCGCTTGGCCCGGCCGTCGTGGAAAGGGTTGTCGACAAGTTCATCATGCAGCTCGAGGAGCAGCTTGCTGATCGCAACGTGACGATCGAGCTCACGCCGGAAGCGCGGAAATGGCTGGCCGAGCGCGGCTACGATCCCAAGTTCGGTGCGCGTCCGTTGGCGCGATTGATCCAGGACAAGGTCAAGAAGCCACTCGCAGAAGAGCTCTTGTTTGGCAAGCTGGAGAAGGGCGGTACGGTTCGGGCCCGTGTGTCCAAGGACAACGAGCTCGCCTTCAGCTACCAGGGTCGCCCGCCGTCAAAGTCGGACCGCAAGAAATCCAAACGCGGGCCGGATGATAAAGGCGGCCCCGAGGACAAGGGCGACCCAGAGGATAAATCGACGGAGCTCGTCGAGCCGCGCTGACCAAAATGGCCTGCCCACGATAACGCGGGCAGGGTAGGGGCAATGCCTGCCGACGACATGCCGGTACCGTTCGAGATTGCGATTTCCGATGTGCAGCTGGCAGATCTCGAAGCACGTCTCGCAAACGTGCGGTGGCCCGAGCCGCCTGCGACAGGTGCCTGGACTTACGGCAGCGATCTCGACTATATGCGCGCGCTTGTCGCGTACTGGCGCGGCGACTACGACTGGCGGGCGGCCGAGCGGCGCCTCAACGGCTTTGCGAATTATCGCGCCGAGATCGGCGGGCTGACACTCCACTTCATCCACCAGAAAGGCAGCGGCGAACAGGCCATGCCTTTGCTGCTCAGTCACGGCTGGCCGGGTTCGGTCGTGGAGTTCCTCGACATCATCGAGCCATTGGCGCATCCCGAACGGTTTGGGGGAGACGAGAGCGACGCGTTCGATGTCGTTGTACCTTCGCTGCCGGGATATGGCTTTTCCGGCCGGCCGAGCGAGCCCATCGGAACCCGCACGATGGCCGGTCTTTTTCATCGGCTGATGGTTCAATCGCTCGGCTATGCGCGCTACGGCACGCAAGGTGGCGACTGGGGCAGCATGATCGCCTCGTGGCAAGGCGCCGATCATCCGAAGGCCGTGACAGGCGTGCATATCAACATGGTGGGATTGCGCCCGCATATCGCCGAGCACGATCCGCCTTTGAACGAGGAGGAGCGGCGTTGGCTCGCTGGTGCCGCGCCGAAGATGCGGTTGGAGCGGGGTTACCGCGAAATCCAGGCAACGCGCCCGCAGACGTTGGGCTACGCGCTTAGCGACTCGCCCGTCGGACTGGCGGCGTGGATTGTCGACAAATTCCGTGCCTGGGGCGATACGGGCGGCGACATCGCTTCCCGCTTCGCGCCTGACCTCCTGCTGACCAACATCATGCTTTACTGGTTGACTGGCACCGCTGACAGCGCGACCTGGGTCTACTACGCGTCACGCGCCGATGGCAGCTTGGCATTGGGCCCCGGCGAACGCGTCACCGTGCCCACCGGCATAGCGGCGTTTCCAATCGATCTGGTGCCGCCGCCGCCGCGCTCCTGGGCCGAGCGCGCCTACAACGTAGTGCATTGGACCGATATGCCGTCGGGAGGGCATTTCGCGGCGTTGGAGGAAGGCGAAAGGTTGGTCGACGACATACGCGCGTTTTTTCGGCCTCTGCGGAAACGATAAACGCCCGCGAGACAATTGCAGCGTCAGTTCGCGCTTCGACGGAACGGCGATAACTCTTCGACATATGTCATGTCCTGCTCGATCGCCGCGCGCTCGCGCCGGCAAAAATCGATGACGGCCTCTCGGAAGTTGTCGTCGCTCAGCCAATGAGCACTCCAGGTTCGGCGTGGCAGGTACCCCCGCTGGATCTTGTGCGGGCCTTGCGTGCCGGCCTCGACGCGGGCGAGACCGTGAGCGATGGCGAACTCGATTGCTTGGTAGTAGCAGGCCTCGAAGTGCAGGAACTTGAAATGCCCGGCGCAGCCCCAGTTGCGCCCGTAGATCGCATCGCCGCCGCAGAGATTGAGCGCGCCTGCGACGATCTCGCCCTCATATTCGGCGACCATCAGGACGACACGGTCGCCAAGGCGCTCGCTTAGGAGTGTGAAGAATTCACGGGTCAGGTAGGGATAGCCCCACTTTCGGTCGTAGGTGGCGATGTAGAACTCATGAAATGCATCCCAGTGGCGCGCCTTTATTTCGTCGCCCACGAGCGGACGCACGGTAATGCCTTCCTCGATGACCTTGCGGCGTTCCTTTCGGATGTTCTTGCGTTTGCGCGAGGTTAGCGCGGCCAGGAAACCATCGAAGCTGGCATAGCCGTCGTTTTGCCAATGGAACTGCTCGCCCATCCGAACTGCAAAACCTCGTTCCGCCAGGGCGTCGATATCGCGATCGGCCGCGAAGGTGATGTGAAGCGATGAGACGCCGCTTTTCTTTGTGACCTCGACTAGACCGCTGATAAGAAACTGCCGATTGCGCGCCGCGTTCTCGCTGGGTCTGACCAGCAGGCGCGGACCGGTGACGGGTGTGAACGGCACTGCGACCTGAAGCTTTGGATAATAGCGGCCGCCAGCACGCTCATAGGCGTCGGCCCAGGCGTGATCGAAAACATACTCGCCCTGGGAGTGCGATTTCACATACATCGGCGCACAGGCCAACAGGGCGCCCGACCCGTCCTCGAGCGCGACGTGTTGCGGCATCCAGCCGGCCCGGTCGGTCGCCGATCCGCTCTCCTCCAATGCATTCAAAAAGGCGTGGCTGACGAATGGATTGTCGTCCGACGCGCCAATCTGCGCGCAGGCATCCCAGCTTGCCGCGTTTATGTCGGCCATCCGGCCGTAGATTTTTATGGTCGCAGTTTCGCCGCCGTCAGGCATGAGCGCACAATACGGCTCCCGGCTTGGACCGCCAAGCGTGAAGGCAAAGCCGCGTAGCAAATCATCGTGAGTTGCGTGCCTTCCGCGCACGGGCAGCCCAGACTTCCGCCTTCTGTGCGTTGGGCTTGAACCCCATTTCGCCGTGAAGGTACGCCTTGGTCATCTGGTCCATCGCGGCGACGTGGCCGGCAGCGGCGGCTTTTTCAACCCAGTATCGGGCCTGGGTCAGGTCCTTCTTAGTGCCCACCCCCGATTCGTAGTGATAGGACGTCATGAACATTGCGACCCGCTCGCCAAGTCGGGCAGCTCTAAGGGCGATCCGAAACACCGTGTCGTCGCGCCGAACATTTCGGAAAATAATCGTCGCGAGCATCAACGATTTCAGATTGTCGGGCTCGATCCGGATTGCCGCTTCGATCGGTGCGACCGCCGAAGGGTAGGCCTGAAGAAAGCCATACACCGACGCAAGATCGAAATGACCCTGCCAATCATTCGGCCAGCGCTGGGTTACCACGCGAAGCGCACTGATTGATTCTGTAAACATATCGGCCTCGAGATACGCAAAGCCGAGGCGGCGGCGAAGCTCCTTTGATCCGGGGTCGGCCTTGATCGCCCTGAGGCATGCCGCAATGGCGGGTCTGGCCTTGAGCGAACCACACAGTTTCGCATCGCTCGCCTTTCCAGCGGCGGCAACCCCAGTGGCCGGCATCAGCAGCAATGCTGCCGTAACAGAAAACGCGATGCGCCACATATCGCGGCCTCCTTCAATGGGCTCTAGTCTTGAGCCCTAATTTGCTCTGGTGGGGGGTAGGTTGCCCTTGATCACTTTGCGCGTTGGCGTAAGGGGCATCGCCTCGACGAACTCCAGGTATTCAGGCCACCGTCGCTTCGGCACGCCTTCCTGCTCAAGAAACTTGCAGAGATCGGCCAAGTTCAAGGCTGTTCCTGGCATGAGTTCAACAAAGCAGCTCAGACGCTCGCCGAGTAGGTCGTCGGGCGCCGCTACGATAGCCGAAACAGCAACGGCCGGATGGCGGTCGATTGCGGCTTCGATGTCGGTAGGGTTGATCTTGACCCCGCCTCGATTGACAACGTCCTTCAACCGGCCGCTGATGGTCACGTTGCCCTTTTCGTCGATCGAACCCAGATCGCCCGTGCGGAACCAGCGGCCATCGGCGAAAGCCGCCCGCGTTGCCTCGGCGTTGTCCAGATAGCTGCCGAGGACAGCGCCGCCGCGCACCTGCAACTCGCCTTCCTCCCCAGGGGAAAGCGGTGCGCCGTCCGGCGAGCGGACACGCAGCTCCTGACCTGGAATGGCACGCCCCACGCCGCCATGCCGGACCCGTTTGGCGTCGCGTGGCCGCGTAACCGCCATGCACATTGCTTCGGTCATGCCGTACATCTGCTGCACCTTGCCGTCTATGACTGCCTCAAATTGCGCCGCGAGCTTGGGCGGACAGATAGCGCCTGAGAAGATCGCCGTGCGGATCGAGGACAGGTCCTTGTTCTCCAGCAGTCCAGCCTGCAAGCAGGCGGCGACATGCGCAGGAGCGGTGAACAGAACGTCGGGTTTGCCCTTTTCCAGAAGTTCGGCATAGCGATCGGGACGGAACTGCGGCAGCAGCAGCAAAGCCCCGCCGCAGGCGAGTGCCCAATGGACGACCATCATGCCGAACATGTGAGTGAAGGAGGCGACCGACATGATGATGTCGTCGCGCTCAAGCCCAAGCAGTGGCTTGGCGGCAATAATCGTGGAAAGCGCTGTCTGGTTGGATGCCAGTACAGCTTTGGGATTGGCCGAGGTGCCGGACGTGAAGGCGAGCAACAACGGATCGGCGGCGACAGGTGGGTCCAAGATCTCGTCGAGCGGCGGTGTGTCAGCGATATCAGACCAGCGAAGTGCGCCGTCCGGTACCTCGGCAGTGGTGATGACGTGCGCCAGCGCCGGGAGTTTCGATCTCAGATCGAGCAGCTCGGGCGTCGGATCGCCGGCCGGCCCGGGCCCGGTGACGATCGCCTTCGCGCGGACATGTGCAAGCAACGGCTTGAGCTCGGCAGGGCCGTAGACAACATGCATCAGCGCGGGAACGATCCCCACAAGCACGAGACCGAAATACGTCAACAAATATTCCGGTGTGTTCGGCAACTGCAGCGCAACAACATCGCCTTTGCGGAGGCCGAGCTTAAGGAAGCCCGCCGCAATCCGCTGTGCGCCATCCAGCGCTTCGGCGTAGGTAACGGTCTTGCCGTCATGGATCATTAGCGGTGCATCGGGATGCGCCTCCGCACCGCCGGCAAGCCAGCCTGCCACCGTATCGCCTGACCAGACGCCCCGCTCAAGAAAGCCGCGCACCTGAACCGGATCGAAGGCGAGCGCCGCTTTTAGCGCCATTGCCTCTTCGCTCGCCTTGTAGCGGTCTTCGGGTGCCAGATAGCGTGCGCCGCGATAGCGCCGCCCACCGCCGAGGGCATACAGCTTTTGGTACTGATTGATGTCGAAGCGCCGGCTTTCCTCAAACATCCGAATGTAGCGCACCTGGTATTCGGTCAACCCGATGCGCCGCGCAATCTCGATGTCCGACATGCCGGTGCCGGGCCGCTGACGTTCGATCTCGGCGTAGTCGAGCCTACGGACCGGATCGCCTCGACGGCGCTGAATGTTGTTCGAAAGATCGAAGACGATATCGCTATAGGTCGCGATCATTTCCTGAGTGATGCCGAAGGACGGGTACTGCATGGGCCGCTATTCCGCCGCCTTCTTCATGGCGCGCCGTTCCGCCCCGCGCCGAACCCCATCAGCCATTGGCGCCTTGGTCGCGATCGGGCAGACGCGCATGCACTCGAAACACTGTCCCAGCAAGCCGCCGGAGCTGACCGAAAGCTTGTAGAAGAGCATCTTGGAGACCTCGCCGAACATGATGTTGCTCCGCTCGTCGGGATCATTGGTCGCCATTGCGCTATGCAGGACGTTCGGGACGATTTCGTACTGCTGGGACATCTCGGCGCATTTGTACATATCGAAGTCCATCGCGGTCTGCCGCCCGTCGGTATCGATCTCGCCGGAAAGGCATTCGACGGGGCAGAACTTCATGCACGGTGTTTGGCCGATCTCGCGGTACATATTCACGCAGGATGGCGCGGGGCAGGGATTGGCGTTGAGCGGCGTGTCGACCGGCAGCGCCAGTTCGGTGAAGACCGAGCCGTAATACATCATGCCGAATTCGGGATGCAGCAGGATATCGCCGGCCAGCGAACGGGCGCCAAGCCCTGCCACTTCGGCGTGGAGTTTCAGGCTCTGAAACGGGATGCGTGCGCCGCCTTCTTGGTCGCTGTCGGGCGGGCAATAGATGGTGGGTGCGCCGAACTCACGCTCAATGAAGTATGCAGTGCCGTAGGCGATCTTGTAGGCCAGACCCTCTGAGGAGCCCATGAAGCCCATTGCCTTGGCGGAGACGCCCCAGGCGCCAAGCGTCGGACCGCCAACGCCAATTGAGATCACCGAGCGGACGCGGGGCATGATGTCCCGCGGACCGAACCCCTCCGGTGCGATTTTCTGTAGCGCCTCGACATCAGCTATGCCGACCGCGAGCGCGCCCTTCCGCTTGCCATAAGCAAGAACGGCGTCCTTTGCCGCCACTTCGTCGACCCCGAAATTGGCTTCGCGCATAGGCTTATTCATGATCGCCGGCTCCGGTCATCGAGGCGCGGTACCCCGATTAGGTGACTTTAGCATGACCGGAAGCACTGTAAATCGGCGGGTAAGCAAGCCTGGCCAACGCCTCAAAGAGAGCGTTTCGACCCAATTTCGGCACGAAATTGCCCCGGCCAGGCCGTGAACTGACCGCGATTGGTCCGTCTTATGAGATGAGGGAGGCTGCCAGGAGATAGACACGATGCGCAGATACAGCCTGATTGCTACCGCGATGCTATTGGCCGCGTTTTTGAACGGTTGTGCTGGCGGAGACGGTGTGGACAAGCATCTGGGCGTTTTTCACAAAGGCTGTACCCCGGTTCCTGCGGGCGTTTCCTGCACTGGTGGATAACTGCCTGTCTGTGCGGCGTCTCTCTTTGAGGAAAAAATTTGGTATAGTTAAAGCAATGATTGAGAGAGCGACAAAAAATCAGCAGCATAAGTCCTTGAATTAGGCTGGTTTTAAAGCAAATAATTTATCGATATTTTTAAATGATTTGATTTATCAAAAATAATAGACAAATATTACTTATATAAATGTTGACATCAATTGAGATATGAGGAAAATGACTGTCAGATTTAGCCGATATTGGTTCCTGAATACTATGGTATCGAATTGGAGTTTTTGATATTTGAGATTGAAGCGCCGCAGGGCGCTTTTTCACTAGCATCCCCCGATGCGGGTAACTTGCCGCCGATCGCAAGATGGGCGGTTTTTTTTTGGACTCGCAGGGTCCGTGTTAGCGGATCTCGAAAATGCCGTCGATCTCAACCGATGTGGCGAATGGAAGCGAAGGCGCCCCCACGGCAAATCTGGCGTGGCGGCCCGCTTCACCAAAGACTTCGACCATCAGATCCGATGCGCCATTGATGACCTTCGGATGGTCGGTGAAATCGGATCCGCAAAGAACGAACCCACCCAGCTTGACCACGCGGACGACACGGTCAAGATCGCCCGCCAACGCATCCATGACCTGCGAAAGGAGGTTGAGGCCTGTAAGGCGCGCAGCGGCAACGGCCGTCTCAACGGAGACATCTGCGCCGACGCTTCCGGTGCATTTGATTTCGCCGTTCTCCACCGGGCCTTGACCGGCGACGTAAAGCAAACTGCCGGCGATGGTCCAGGGAACGTAGTTTGCCGCCGGAGACATGGGATCCGGCAGTACGATGCCTAGCGCTTCCAAGCGTGGATGGGTGATCGATGCCATGTGTATGCGCCGGGTGAGGGTTCAGGCTATTTCGAAGACCGCATCGACTTCGACACTCACGCCGAGCGGCAGGGAAGGGGAGGCCACGGCAAAGCGCGCGTGTTTGCCTTTGTCGCCGAAGACCTCGACCAAGAGATCGGAGGCGCCGTTCGCCACCTTGGGCATATCGGTGAAATCGGAAGTGGCATTCACGAAGGCTCCGAGTTTGACGCAGCGCACGACCTTGTCGAGGTCGCCGCCGCAGGCGCTTTTGACCTGAGCTAT
>Ga0224512_10001784_pt1 | contig 20255 bp, 22 predicted proteins | sample SF_May12_sed_USG_4_FD_169103 | JGI IMG/M metagenome (GOLD analysis project Ga0224512, IMG submission 169103) | Sediment microbial communities from San Francisco Bay, California, United States - SF_May12_sed_USGS_13 | ecosystem: Environmental > Aquatic > Marine > Sediment | place: USA... | reverse complement strand
GCCGAAGCCCGGGCCGATCATTTCGAGCGCCGCCTGGCCGCCGCGCCGCGGGACTTGCCGCCACCGCCGGTGCCGGACGAGGCACCGCGGGTCGAATCCAACTTCACCCGGCCCGACTACGAAAAAGCCATTCAGCGGGTGATCGACTACATCCACGCGGGCGACATCTTTCAGGCCAACCTGGCACAGCGCTTTCGCGCCGCCTTGCCAGCGGGCATTACGCCCTTCGACCTGTACCGCCGTCTCAGGGCGCTCAACCCGGCACCCTTCGCGGCCTATCTCGACTTCGGCGGGACCGTGGTCGCATCCTCCTCGCCGGAGCGCTTTCTCAAGCTGCGCGGCGGCCGGGTCGAAACCCGTCCGATCAAGGGCACCCGCCCGCGCGGCGCGACACCGGCCGAGGACGACGCCTTGGCCTTGGAGCTGCTCGGCAGCGAGAAGGACAAGGCCGAGAACGTCATGATCGTCGACCTGCTGCGCAACGATCTTTCGCGTGTCTGCCGCGACGACAGCGTGCAGGTACCGGAACTCTGCGTCTTGGAGACCTATGCCACGGTATTCCATCTGGTTTCGACCGTGGTCGGCGAGCTCCTGCCGGGTGCAACCGCCATCGACCTCCTGAAGGCGAGTTTTCCCGGCGGCTCGATCACCGGCGCGCCCAAGATCAGGGCCATGGAAATCATCGCCGAACTGGAGCCGACGCAGCGCGGCCCCTACTGTGGTAGCATCGGGTACCTGAGCTTTACCGGAGACATGGACAGCAACATCGTGATCCGCACCTACGCGATCAAGGACGGCACGGTCACCTTCCAGGCCGGCGGCGGCATCGTCGCGGACTCGCGGCCGGACGCGGAATACGAGGAGACCCTGGACAAGGCGCGCGCCCTGATGGCGGCCCTGGCGCCGAACGCGTCACCCGACGGAACCGCGCCATGATCCTGGTGATCGATAACTACGATTCCTTCGTCCACAATCTCGCCCGGCATATTCGCCAGCTGGGCGAGACGACCGAGGTTCACCGCAACGACGCCGTGACCCTGGAGCGGATCGAGGCCCTGGCGCCGAGCCACATCGTCCTGTCGCCGGGTCCCTGCACCCCGGACGAGGCGGGCGTCTCGGTCGAGGTGGTGCGGCGTTTCGGCCCGGAGATTCCCATTTTGGGCGTCTGCCTCGGCCATCAGTGCATCGGCCAAGCCTATGGCGCGCGCATCCTGCGGGCGACCCGACCGATGCACGGCAAGACATCCCGAGTACGCCACAAGGGCGATGGCGTCTTCAAGGATCTGCCGCAGCCGCTCCGCGCAACCCGCTACCACTCGCTGATCGTGAGCAGCCAATCCCTGCCGCCCGACCTGGAAGTCACCGCCTGGAGCGAAGACGGGGAGATCATGGCGCTCAGGCATCGCCGGCATCCGGTCGTGGGCGTGCAGTTCCATCCGGAAGCCGTCCTGACCGACCGTGGCTACGATCTGCTGCGGAACTTTCTGGCCGCGCGCCCGGCCGGCGCAATCGACCGCAAGGCATCGGACCGGAACGCCGCATGATCTTCCTGAACGGCCGGATCCTGCCGCCAGGCGAGGCCTCGCTGGATCCGCGCGACAGGGGCTTTCTGCTGGGCGACGGCCTGTTCGAAACTCTGCCCTGCCTGGCGGGACAAGCCGTGCGGATGGACGAGCATCTGGCACGGCTCGCGGCCGGCGCCGGCGTGCTGGGCATTCCCCTGTCCTGCCCGATCGATGAGGTTCGCCTGGGCACTATGCGAGTCCTCGAGGCGAATGGCCTGGACAAGGCGGATGCGGTGCTGCGCATTACCCTGAGCCGCGGTCCGGGGCCGCGCGGGCTTCTGCCGCCAGAAGACCCCGTACCGACCCTGATGATCACGGCGGCGGCGCTCGAACCACGCGCCCAAGCCCCGGCCGGCGCAATCATCGCCACGACGCGCCGCAACGAGCACTCGCCGCTCGCCAATCTGAAGACGCTGAACTACCTGGACAGCGTCCTGGCGCGGCGCGAGGCGGCCGAGCGGGGCGCCGACGAGGCCTTGCTGCTGAACACCGCCGGGCGCCTGGCCTCGGCCAGCGCCGCGAACCTCTTCCTGGTGCGCGACGGCTGCCTGCTCACGCCGCCGGTCGCAGACGGCATCCTCCCTGGCATCACCCGCGCCCTCGTGCTGGAAATGGCCGGCGGCCTGGGCATCGAAGCGGCCGAGACGCCGCTCGAGCGCGAAGACCTCTGGGACGCGCAAGAGGCCTTCATGACCAACAGTCTGATCGAACTGCGGCCGCTCGTCAGGGTCGATGACAGGGCGATCGGCGCCGGCCACCCGGGACCAACGACCCGGCGGCTCCATCAATCCTACACGGCGGCGCAGCGCTGAAAGCAGCTGGCTAGCTGTCGTACTTCATGTAGGCGAAACGCGGATCCGCCGGCGTGCCCTCCAGCGCGCCGCCCTCGGCGCCGGGCTGCCACTGCACGACCTCCTCGATCTTTTTCGCCAGCTCGAAGTCCTTGTCGGTGATGCCCTTGGCCGCGTGGTTCATCAGGCGTACCTCGACCCAGGCATAGGAAGCCGTGATGTCCGGATGGTGAAACGCGGCCTCGGCCAGATGGCCGACCGTGTTGATCACCATGAGCGTGCCCTTCCAGCCATGGGTCTTGTATTTGCGCCTGATCCAGCCCTTCTCGAGGAACCACTGGGGCAGCTCGCTTTTCAGCCGGGTCTCGACCTCATCGTCCGAATAGGTTCGTTCCTTGGCTCTCTCGCTCATTGATTTCCGTCTTTGAGTTTGACACCGTGGTAAAGGTTGGGAGGAGACTATGGGGCAGGATAGGCATTTGGCCGGGTGCAGGCAACACGGCCGCCGTGACCACTGGGGACGATTTCTGCCATGAGAGCGCCTCGTCTCAGCGGCGTCAGCGTCACGGTTCCGGCGCGTCTTCACCTCGGCTTTGTCGATCTCGAGGGCGGCCTGGGTCGCCGCTTCGGCAGCCTGGGCATCACGCTCGAGGGCCCCTACACCCGGCTCAGCCTCTCTCCCGCCGCCAAGACGGAGGTCCGCGGACCCGACTCGGAGCGGGCGCACCGCAACCTCGAACAGCTGATCGAACATTACGAGTTGGCCGGCGAATTGGAACTGGCCTTAGAGGAGGCGATCCCCGCCCATAGGGGTTTGGGGTCGGGAACTCAGCTCGCCCTGGCCACGGGCATGGCGGTCTGTCAGCTCTATGGTCTTCCCTTGGAGCCGGTCCAGCTCGCGCAGCTCCTGGACCGCGGCACGAGGTCGGGCATCGGGCTGGGCGCCTTTCTGCAGGGCGGGGTTTTGCTCGATGGCGGGCGCGGCGAAAGCGATCTGCCGCCGCCGATCATCAGCCGCTTCGATTTTCCCGAACAGTGGCGGGTCATGCTGATCTACGACACCGCCCTACCCGGTGTTCACGGCGAAGCCGAGATCGAGGCCTTTAAGAACCTGCCCCCATTCCCTGCCGAAAGCGCGGGCCGTCTCTGCAGGCTTACGCTCATGAAGGCCCTGCCGGCGCTCGCCGAAGGCGAGATCGCGGAGTTCGGCGCGGCGATCAGCGAGATCCAGAGCGTTGTCGGCGACTATTTCGCGCCGGCTCAGGGAGGGCGCTTTGCCAGCCCGGCGGTCTCGGAAGTCCTGCAGTGGCTGGCGCAGGAGGGTATCGCCGGGGTCGGGCAAAGCTCCTGGGGGCCAACCGGTTTCGCCATCGTCGCCAGCGCCGCTCGGGGCGAACGTCTCGTAGCGGCCGCGCGGGAGCGCTGGCCCACGGGGTCCGGTTTGAGCTTCGAGCTGCGCGCCGGGCGCAATACGGGAGCCAGCGCCTCGATCAAGAAGGCCGTAGAGAAGGCCTTGTAACGAGCAGACCAAATCCACGAGCGCAGAAACAGGTGAGCGATGGAACGTCCCTTCATTCTCCACATGCTGAGCCCGCTGAAGCACGTCAGCCCGTTCGACGTGAACATGGCGCTCGACGCGGGCTTCAACACGGTGGTGCCCTACACCGCGGTCGAACTCGGCGAGGTCCAGGGCCTGGTCCAGGACGCGATCTTCTCGCGCGGGCCCAAGGGCGTGAAGCGCACGGCGGTCTTCATCGGGGGCAAGAACGCGGGTCTGGCGCTCGACATGCTCCTTGCCGCCAAGAAGGCCATGTTCCCGCCATTCCAGATGTCGGTCTTCGCCGATCCGGCCGGCTCCTTCACGACCGCCGCGGCCATGGTGGCCTGCGTCGAGAAGACACTGAAGCAGAGGTTCGACGCCGGCTGGTCCGGCCGCAAGGTGGTTGTCTTCGGCGCGACCGGCGTGGTCGGCTTCGCCGCGGCGGTGATCGCGGGCGGCGAAGGCGCCAAGGTGACCCTGGTCGGCTACGACGGGCCAGCGCGGGTCAAGAAAGGCGCCGAGGACGCAAAGGCCCGTTTCGAAGTGGAGCTCGACTACGCCGACGGCAGCAGCGAGGCGCTCAAGACCGGACTGGTGACCGAGGCGGAGGTCATCTTCTGCGCCGGGCGCGCCGGACTGCAGGTGCTCTCCGCCGAGCAGGTCGCAGCGGCCAGGCAACTTCAAGTGGCCGCCGACATCAACGCCGTGCCCCCCGCCGGCATCGAAGGCCTGGGCGTGCAGGACGACGGCGCGCCGCTGGCGGGCACACCGGGGCTCGGCATTGGCGCGCTCACCGTCGGCAACGTCAAATACCAGGTCGAGTCAGGCCTGTTCCGGCGCATGACCGAAACCGAGGAGCCCCTGTTCCTGGATTTCCGAGATGCCTTCGCCGTTGCCCGCGAGATCGTCGCCTAACCCCCCGGGGGTTCTGGTCGCCGCCCTGTCGGGCCGCGCCCTGGCCGCGGCGGCCCGCCGCGCCGGCTATAGGCCGCTCGTCGCCGACCTGTTCCAGGACCAAGACACCCGGCGCCTCGCCGCGCGGTCGGCCCGAGTCGCGGGCGGTCTCGCGGAAGGTTTGAGCGAAGTGTCCTTGATCGCCGCGATGAGCAGGTTGGCAGGTCAAGAGACGACACCGCCCGCCGGGTTCGTCTACGGCGCGGGATTCGAGCACCGGCCCGAGCTGCTCGCGAGGATCGGCGCGCGCTGGCCCCTGCTCGGCAATCCACCGGAGGTCGTCGCGCGGATCAAGGACCCGGTGTCGTTCTCGACGCTCTTGGCCACGCTTTCGATTCCCCATCCGGAGATCACGCTCGCACCGCCGGCCAATCCGCGAGGCTGGCTGGCAAAGCGTTCCGCCGCATCGGGCGGGGGCCATATCCGCCCCGCCGGCCGCGACGGCGCTCTCTATGATGGAGTATATTTCCAGCGCCGGGTCCGGGGGCGTCCGGTCTCGGCGCTGTTTCTCGCGAACGGCAGGGATGCCACGATGATTGGCTTCAGCGAGCAATGGGCCTCGTCCGGGGGACCGCGCTCGCCCTTCCGCTTCGGGGGCGCAGTCCAGCCGGCAGGCCTGACCCCCCAACTGGCGGCGACGCTCGGCAATGTGGTGCGCAGGCTCGCCGCCGCGACAAGACTCGTTGGGCTCAATAGCGCCGACTTCATGGTCCGCGATGGCGCGTTCGACCTGCTCGAGGTCAACCCCAGGCCCGGAGCCACCTTGGACATCTTCGACCTTGACCCGGAGGCGCCGCTCTTCGCCCTGCACTGCGCGGCCTGCCGCGGCGGCCTGCCGAAAGCCCGGCAGAGGACCCGGCGCGCCGCCGCCTGCGCCGTGGTCTATGCCCCGCGCAAGATCACCGTGCCGGCCATGGTGAAATGGCCACACTGGGCCGCCGACCGGCCAGACCCGAACAGCCTGATCGGGCGGGGCGAACCCCTTTGCACGGTCCTCGCCCGCGGCGCCAAGCCGTCGGCGGCTCGGCAAGAGGTCGCCGAGCGAGCCCAGCGCATTCTGACCACGGTTGAAAGGCGCCGGCCGCGGCATCGTCCGAGAATTCTTCGCGAAGCGGAGGCGCCATGCTGATGGCATCCTCCGCAGTGAGCGTAAACCGCCTGGCGGCCCCGCTGGTCGAGCGACTGATCGAAGATGCCGCGACGCTCGGCCTTCGCGTCGAGCGGCCTGACCCGGGCTACACCCTGGTCGATGCCGGGATCGACTGCCCCGGCGGGATCGTGGCGGGCCTGCGGATTGCCGAAATCTGCATGGGCGGTCTCGGCCAGATCAGACTGGAAGGCAGCGGTCCCCTGCGCCACTGGCCTTGGCAGCTCAGCGTCAGCGCCGCCAATCCCGTGATCGCCTGCCTCGCCAGCCAATACGCCGGCTGGAGCCTGGCCCAGGGAGACGGCGAGGAGGCCTTCCACGCCCTGGGCTCCGGGCCCGCGCGGGCCTTGGCCGTCAAAGAGCCCCTGTTCGAGGTTCTGGGATACCGGGATCAAGCCGAAGGCGCGGTGCTCGTGCTGGAGGTGGCCAAGCCGCCGCCCCGGCCGGTGATCGACAAGATACTGCGCGACTGTCGGGTGGACGCCGGCAGGCTCACGGTCATCCTGACCCCGACCGAGAGCCTGGCCGGCATGGTCCAAATCGTGGGCCGCGTGCTCGAGGTCGCGCTGCACAAGGTGCACGAACTCGGCTTCCCGCTCGATCGCGTCGTCGACGGCATGGGTAGCGCGCCGCTGCCGCCGCCCGCGCCCAAATTTGTCGATGCCATGGGGCGCAGCAACGACGCCATCATCTACGGTGGCCGAGTGCAGTTGTACGTGACCGGCCCCGACGACGAGGCGCGTGACCTGGCCGAGCACCTGCCGAGCGGAACGTCGCGCGACTATGGCCGGCCCTTCGCCGAGGTGTTCAAGGCCTTCAAGGGCGATTTCTACGCCATCGATCCCTTGCTGTTCAGTCCGGCCCAGGCGACCGTGACGGCTCTCGAAAGCGGCTCTAGCCACCAGGCGGGCCAGATCGACGAGGGCCTGGTCGAGCGGAGCTTCGGCTGATGCCCGAAGGCGACCGCGGTTCGTCGCGCCGGAGCGACCCCTTGCGCATCGCCGTTCTCGTCGACAAGCCCGACTGGCATGCGCGGCGGCTGATCAAAGCCTTCGCCGCGCGGGGCACAGAGGCACTACCCGTGCCGCTGCAGGCCTGCGAATTCACCACGGAGTCCCAGGTGGGGCTCGCCTTGCCGGGCTTCGAGGAGCGACTGCCCGACGGCGTCTTCGTGCGCTGCGTGCCCGGCGGCAGTTTCGAGCAGGTGACGCGCCGGCTCGGCATCCTCCACGCGCTCGACCATCTCGGGGTTCCGCTGTGCAACGACGCCCGCGCCATCGAACGCTGCGTCGACAAGTCCATGACCACCTTCCTGCTCGAGCAGGCCGGCATCCCGACACCCGAGACCTGGACCTGCGAGGGGGAGGACGAGGCGCGCGAGATCCTGCGCCGGGAGACCCAGGCCGGCCACCGCCTGGTCCTCAAGCCCCTGTTCGGGTCCCAGGGCCGCGGGCTGCGACTGCTGGAGGGCCCGGACGACCTGCCGTCGGCCGAGGACATGGCCGGCGTCTTTTACCTGCAGCGGTTCGTCGCCGGGGCCAGCGAGGGGTGGCAGGACTGGCGCATCATGGTCGCGAACGGCCGTCCGGTGGCCGCCATGGCGCGCCGCGGCGTGCAATGGATCACCAACCGCCACCAAGGGGCCGAATGCGCGAAGGCGCCCCTGGAGGAGCCGCTCGCGAGCCTGGCAAGCGGCGCGGCGCGGGCCGTGGGCGCCGCCTATACGGGGGTCGACGTGATCCGCGACCGCGCCGGACAGTATTACGTGCTTGAGGTCAACTCCATGCCGGCCTGGAGCGGCTTGCAGCAAGTGAACGAAGTCGATGTCACGCAGGCGCTGGCTGATGCCCTTCTCGCCCTCCTGCCCACGAAAACGCCGGCGCAACACGAGGCGAGCGGCGCTTGACCTTGAACCCGGCGCTCGTCGGTGAGGCGATACGCGCCGCCTGCATTACGGAACTGCGGGCGCTCAAGCCGGGCAACGTCCACCGCTACGCGCCGGGTCACGGCATGACCGTGGCCGATTTCGAGGCCAGCGCGGAAGCGATCGCCGATATCTTCACCCAACCGAGGCTGGCGGTGGGCGAACGCATCCTACGCTCCATCGAGGAAACCCAACACTCCGTGGGCAGCAACACCAACCTGGGGATCGTGCTGCTTGCCGCACCGCTCGCCCAAGCCGCCCTGCTCGACGCGCCTGGCAGACTGCGCCTGCGGCTCGGCCGCGTCTTGGCCGAGCTCGACATGGCCGACGCGGAACTCGCGTTCCGGGCCATCCGCCTAGCGGACCCGGCCGGGCTGGGCGAATGCGAGCGCCACGATGTCCGGGCGCCGGCCCGGGTCACCTTGCGCGAAGCCATGGCCGAGGCGGCCGACCGGGATACCATTGCCCGGCAGTACGTGACGGATTATCGGGACATCTTCGAGCTTGGCCTCGACTGGCTGCAGGAGGCCGCGTCCCGTTGGCATGACGAGGCCTGGGCGGCGGCGCGCGTCTTCCTCGGCTTTCTTGCCCAAATTCCCGATAGCCACGTGGCGCGCAAGTATGGCGCCGAGCAGGCCGAGGCACTGTGCCGGCGGGCGGAGCCCCTCGCCAAAGGCCTGGCGGAGGCAAAGGATCCACGGTCCATGGAGGCCGCGCTGCTCGAGTTCGATGCCGTCCTGAAGACCGAGGGGCTCAATCCCGGCACCAGCGCGGATCTGACGGTCGCCAGTCTCTTCGCGCAGAAGCTGGAAGAGCTGATCGCCGAAAGCGCCTAAGGCCTTCGGGCGTTTCAGAGCGGCGGCAAGGCCGGCCTCTTGTCGAACCAGGGACGCGCCGCCTCGAGCTGTCCGGCCAGGCTGAAGAGTGTCGCCTCATCGCCGAAGCGGGCAGCGAACTGAACGCCGATCGGCAGTCCCGCGTCGTTCCAGAAGAGCGGCACGGACATGGCCGGCTGTCCGGTCATGTTGAACAGCATGGTGTTTCCAGTCGCCTCGAAGACCTTCCTCGAGACCTCGTCGAGCGCCTTGTCCGCCAGGACCTTCAGCGGCAGGCTGCGCAGAACCGCAAGCTGCAACCGCTCGAGCGGCGTCAGGTCGAAGCTGCCGACCGTGACGGGGGGATAGGCCATGGTTGCGCTGAGCAGGACGTCGTAGGCCTCGAAAAACGCCGCGATCCGCCGCCCAGCCAGACGGGCCGTCTCCAAAGCGGCGGCGTATTCCACGCTGCTGGCCTTGCGGCCGATCAGGGCGAGCGCCCAGGTCTGGGTCTCGAACTGGTCCTTCCGGGGACGCCGCCCCAGGGCCTCGCCGGACCTGGCGATGGCATGCGCAATCTCCACGGCCGTGGCCACGAGGAAGGCCCGGACGAGGAGCGCCCGGTCGAATTTCGGCTGGGCCTCCTCCACCTGATGGCCGAGGGATTGACAGAGCCGCGCCGCGTCTTCGACCGCCGCGCGGCAGTCGGGATGGGTCGCCGTGCCGAACAGGGAAGCGTTCGTAAACGCGATCCGCAACCGGCCGGGATCGCGCTCCACCTCGTCGAGAAAGGGACCGGCAACGGGCGGCGCCTCGTAGGGCGCGCCCAGGTCCGGCCCTTGGGTCGCGTCCAACATGGCCGCCGAATCGCGCACGCTGCGGGTCAGCACATGGTCCTGCATGAAGCCGCCGCCGGTATCGCCCAGGTCGGGGCCGACCGGATTCCGGCCCCGGGTCGGCTTGAGTCCGAACAGCCCGCAGCAGGACGCGGGAATGCGGATCGAGCCGCCGCCGTCGTTGCCGTGCGCGAGCGGCACCATGCCGGCCGCGACGGCCGCCGCCGCCCCGCCGCTCGAGCCGCCCGGCGTGTGATCCGAGTTCCAAGGATTGCGCGCCGCGCCGCGGAACCTGGGCTCGGTGACCGGCATGACGCCGAACTCCGGCGTGTTGGTCTGTCCCAGCACGATCAGGCCCGCCCGCTTGTGGCGCCGCACCAGTTCGCTGTCGTGGTCGGAAATGTTGTCGGCCAGAAAGCGGCTCGAGGAGGTGAGCGGGGCGCCGGCATAGGCGGCGATGAGATCTTTGATCAGGAAGGGCACCCCGGCGAACGGCCCGTCGCTCAAGCCCTTGCAAGAAGCCCTCGCCTCGTCGTAGAGGCGGTTAACCACGGCGTTGAACAGGGGGTTGCGCGCTTCGATGCGCAGGATGGCGCTTTCGACCAGCTCGCCCGGCGTAACCGCGCCGCTGCGAACCAGTTCGGCGAGGCCGAGACCGTCGTGATCTTCATACTCGGCGAAGCCCGGCATCCAAGCCTCCCTCGGACAATTGCAAGATGCCCCTTTACGGGACGAAGAGATACAGACTACCATTTGGACCAGCGGCTCTGCCCGTCAGAGCGGCGCTATCTGGGCGAACCGGCTTGGCGCAGGTCTGTGTCAGGTGCTGCTAACAAAAGATAGCTGCTTCTACTGGGATGGGGCGGCGGATTCGGTGTGCCGGGCCGACGGACGGATGTTCGAACGGCCCGGTGGACGCGAACGATAAGACGTAGCTCGCATAGACGTGGGAGGCAGGTTTATGGCTAAGATTAACAAGGTTCTGGTAGGCGAGTCGCTGGTTGGCGACGGCAACGAGGTCGCGCACATCGATCTGATCATTGGCCCGCGCGGCAGTGCCGCCGAGTCGGCGTTCTGCAATGCGCTCACCAACAACAAGGATGGCTTCACCTCGCTGCTCGCGGTCGTGGCGCCGAACCTGGCGACAAAGCCCAATACCGTCATGTTCAACAAGGTGACCATCAAGGGCGCGACGCAGGCGGTTCAGATGTTCGGCCCCGCCCAGTACGCCGTTGCCAAGGCGGTCGCGGACAGTGTCGCCGACGGCACGATCCCGGCGGAAGAGGCCGACGATCTTTTCGTTTGCGTCGGCGTTTTCATTCACTGGCTGGCCGAGGACGACAAGAAAATCCAGGAGTACAACTACAAGGCCACCAAGGAGTCGATTGAGCGCGCCGTCGCCGGCACGCCGACAGCCGCCGAGGTAGTTGCACAGAAGGACAGCGCATCGCATCCCTTTGCCGCGTCTAGTTGAAAGGAACGCAGCTCAGAGCCGGAACCGCCACCGCCGAAAGCCAAGTCCGGTGGCCTGCTCGGAAAGCTGCTCGACATGATACGTTCCTAAGGGAGAGGGGTGAGCTGCGGCTCACCCCTTTTCGTTTCCCAGGATACACAAGCCCTTGGCCCCTAGCCGGGACGGTTTGGTATCGCGGAAGCTTCGAAGGCGCGGAGCTGGGCCCCCGTAATGCGTCGGTCGTGCAGAGCGCTGGCGACCAGGGCGCCCGCCGCACCGATCCGTGCCAGGCATTCCAGATCTGCCAGGCCGCGCACGCCGCCGGCGGCGAAGACCCTATGGCCGGGCGCGTGCGCCACGAGCGATCGAAGCCGATCGAGGTCGGGACCCCGCTGGCCGCCGACACGCGCCAGGGTCATGGCGATCACCCTGGGCGGCCAATGGTTCGGGTCATTCTGCAAGTCCGGCGGCCCCAGAAAGGTCTCACCCTTGAAATCGAGGGACAGCAGCAATCGGCCGCTTGCGTCGGACAGGGCCCCGAGCAGGCCGGCGTCCTCTTGGCTTTCGCTGCCGATCACCAGATCGCCCAGTCCCCGCGCCAGCCAAGCCCTGCAGTCGACTTCGGAGGAAAGCCCGTTGTCGACCCAAAGGTGCAAATCGGGAAAAGCTGCGCGCAGGGATTCGAGCTGGGCGTCGTGCCCGGACCGACCCTCGATCGCATCGAGATCCGCGACATAGAGGCTGGTGAAGGGATGCAGCCGGAGCAGGGCCTCGACGACGGCGAGCGGCCCACTGTCCGTGGTCAGCGAGGACTCGATGGCCCGGTAGGCGTCCCGCGCGCCGCCGCGGGCGTGGACCACCTGTCCGCCTTTCAGGTCGATGACCGGCACGATCTCCATTGAGGGGCCTTTGCGTATCCTCGTTTGCGAATACGTGACCGGGGGCGGCTTGGCGGGCCGGGAGCTCCCGCGGTCGCTGGCCCGCGAAGGGGACATGATGCTGTCGGCGCTTGTCAAGGATTTGGCCGAGATTGGCGGCACTGAGGTCGTCGTCACGCGCGACCGGCGCTTGCCCCCCTCGAGCGTGAAGGTCGAAACCCATTGGATCGGGCCCGAAGACGACCCCTGGACTTGTTGGCGCGGTCTCTCCAAGGACGCCGACGCCTTCTGGCCCATCGCACCGGAAAGCGAGGGGCTTCTCGAAGATCTTAGCCGGCTCACCGTCGAGACGGGCTGCCGTTTGATCGGCTGCTCGCTCGAGGCGGTAAGATTGGCCGCGTCCAAGGGGGCGACCGCGAAACACCTGGCCGCGGAAGGCATCCCCGTCCTCGCGCCCTGGCCACCCGAGGCCCTCGAGGATCTGCCGAAAGGCTGGGTCGTCAAACCCGATGCCGGTGCCGGCTGCGAGGAGACCAGGGTCTTTCGCGCGCGCGATCGTCTGCAGGCTTGGCTTAACCAAACTCGCGGGCGAGGCGGTTTCATCGTGCAGCCTTATTTGGCCGGCGAAGCCGCCAGCCTCTCCCTGCTGTGTCAAGACGGGGCGGCGCTCTTGCTAGCCTGCAACCGGCAAGACATCGTCGAGCGGGACGGCAGGCTTCGCTACCTCGGCAGTACGGTCGGCGGACTGGAGACGCGCCGCTTTTTTTATCAGCGGCTCGCCGAGCGCGTCGCCCGCGCGATGCCCGGCCTTTGGGGCTATGTGGGAGTCGATCTGGTCGACACGCCTGGCGGAGCGGTGATCCTGGAGGTCAACCCGCGCCTGACCACCTCCTATGTCGGCCTTCGCCGGAGTCTTGGAGTCAACCCCGCGGAGCTGGTGCTCGCATTGCTGGAACGGGGGCTCTCGGAGATCACGCCTCCCCTCGTGCGCCGTCCCACAGAGGTATCCGTGGAGCTGTGTCATGCCTGAACGGCCGGTCGTAGGCTGGGATCTGGGCGGCGCCCATCTCAAGGTCGCCGTGGCCGAGCGCGGCCGCCTCCTCGAGGTCGCTCAGGTTCCCTGCCCGCTCTGGCAAGGGTTGGAACACCTCATCCGGTCGATCGACCAGGTTCGGCCCCTGGTCGAGACGGCGGCGGTTCACGGCATCACCATGACGGGGGAATTGGTCGACCTCTTCGAGAACCGCTCTCAAGGTGTGGCCCGCTTGATCGAAGCGATGACCCAGGCCTTTCCGGGAAGGGAGCTCAGGATCTATGCCGGGCGCTCCGGTTTCCTGACGCCGCGCGAGGCCGGGGCGCGGCCGGACGAGGTCGCCTCGGCCAACTGGCTGGCCAGTGCCAGTTTCGCCGCGGCCCGGCTGGAGGAAGCGCTCTTCATCGACATCGGCAGCACGACGACCGACATTCTGCCGATCGCCGCAGGACAGGTCGAGGCTCATGGCCTGACCGACGCGGCGCGCTTGACCTGCGAAGAGCTGGTCTATACCGGCGTCACCCGCACGCCGGTCATGGCCCTCACCGATGCCGTGCCCTTCGAGGGCGCGCGGCAGCGCATCATGGCCGAGCACTTCGCCACGGCCGCGGACGTCCACCGGCTGACCGGCCAGCTGCCCGAAGACGCGGATCAGCATCCGGCCGCCGACGGCGGCGCGAAGGACGAGACGGGCAGCGCGCGGCGTCTCGCCCGCATGCTCGGCCGGGACCTGGAGAGCGCCAATATGGCGGCCTGGCGGCGCCTCGCCAGCTATTTGGCCGAGCGTCAGCTGCAATCTATCCAGGATGCCGCTGCCTGCGTCCTGTCTCGCAGCCCGATCGGGGACTTGGCGCCGGTCGTGGGCGCCGGCATCGGCCGCTTCCTCGCCGCCGAGCTGGCCGCAAGGTCGAAGCGTCCCTACAGGGACTTTGCGGCGCTGGTCGAGGGGGACGAAATGGTATGTGGGCGGGCCGCCTGTTGCGCCCCCGCAGCCGCCGTGGCCCTCTTGGCGCGTGGCAGCGGATAGAGCTTGGCCGAAGCCGGGATCGCGCCACGCAGCGCCGCAATCGCCGGGGGATCGAGCGAAGCCTCGCGTCCCCCGCCGGTGAGCGCGCCGCGGAATCCCAGATAGTCTGGACCAAGGTGCAGCAAGGCGGGCACATCGCCGAGGGCAAGCGAGCCGGCCAAGCCGGCAAGCAAACCCGCGGCGTTCGCTCGTTGGACAAAGTCGCGCAGCACCGCCTCGTCCAGGTAGCTCAGCAAGCCGCCGCCCCGCTTGCCCGCGGTATCCAGCATGACCCCGGCAAAGCGCCGCTCGGCCAGGCGCTCGATCAAGGTGAAATCCGGTCCCTGGTCGGCGAACATGACGGCGACCAGCGAGAGACCTTGTGCGGCTTGCACCGCCAAGGCGTCGAGGCAGGCCAAGCGGTCGCCGCCCGGGAACAGCCCGACCTTGACGAAGTCGAGCCCCGTTTCGCCGGTCCTGGCTGCCGCCGCGGCGACCCGGTCCGGCTCCATCGGCAGATCGCCGACCGTCGCGCTCACCGGCCGCCGCCCAGCCACGCGGACCAAGGCTTCGCGAACTACATCCAGGGGCAAGGCGCCAAGGGCGCCCCGGCGCGGATCCTTCAGATCGACGATGTCCGCCCCCAAGGCGAGCACGGTCTCCGCTTCGTCCGCCGACATGACGCTGGCCAGCAACCCGGTCACGACAAGCTCCCCTCGCTCTGTTCTTCCCGCTGCGCGGCAATCCTTTCCATGAGCCAGTCCCAGGCCTGTTGCTCGCGCGGACCGGCCGTCTTGCCGATCGCGATCTCCAGGTAGGCGATTTCCCGCTCCACTTTCTCCCACGGCAGCATGTGCAGGCGGCTGACCAGGATCGCCGCCTCGATCACCGCGGCCTGGGCCCGGTTGAAGCCCTTGAAGGGCCCGTGGGTTTCCTCGTGCACCACGCGGCAGTGAAAGCGGGGCCGCTGCTCGTCCTCGGTCACGCGCTCGACGGCCAGCTCGGCGTGGGCCAGGCTCTGTTCCAGGACCGAGCCCGGCACCTTGGCGGCGGGGCGAAGTGGCCAGTCCCGGCGGCCGGTCAGGCAGCCGGCGAAGACCAGGACGTCGTCGGTATAGTTGGCGACGGCATGCGGATTTGTGTGCAGGTTGTCGAGCGTCGCCGAGGGCCTGAAGGGTGCGATGATCCAGCCGTCGCCATCCTGAATGATGCCGATCGGCGCGATGTGAACGCGGCCGTCCTGTGCCATCGTGGTGACGATCGTCTCGCGGATCACGAGGCCTCCCTCCCCTTGCGCTTGCGCTCACGCCGGGCGGCGCGTGTGGCCTTCAAGGTCTCGCCGGCCTCTTTCAACTGCGTCAGGTCCTCGCCGGGCCGATCCATCGCCGCGCCCCAGTCGAGCGGTTGGTCCTGCACATAGCGCTTGCCGAGCCGCCACGCCAGCTCGGCGCGCGCCAGCTCGTAGCCAAGATAGAAGGCATGGCTGCCGTCGGCCTCGACCCCGAGCTGCGGAAAGAGCGCGAAGGGGTCCCCGGTGACACGGTGCCCGTCGCGGTTATAACAGTGGACCCCGTCCTCGGCGACCTCGATGCGGAAATTGGCGTCCCGGATCATGGCCGCGGTCTCGGCGATCTCTTCGGATGTATTGGGAAAGGGCTTGCGACCGCGCAGACAGAGCAGCTCCGCGCTGTAGTCGTTGGGCAGGCTGCCGTCCTCGCGGGCGGCGAACATCAGACGGCGGGCCGCGTCATGCTCGTCCACGGACCGGCGGCAATGGGGGCTGACCTGGACGACCAGCACGTTGGTGATCGCGAGCTCCGAGACGATCCCCATGAGAGCGGCCGTGACCCCGCTGGTGTCGGCGTCGGTCAACTCGGTCAGATTGCCCGTGCCCATGAGGATCTCGGCATCGGGCCGCCGGCGGCGCAGCTCGGCATAGCGCAGCAGCGAGTCGGTGAAACCGAAGTGGATCGGGTCGAGGATCGAGTCCGCGATATAGGGCCGTCCCCTGGCGTCGAGCGTATCCATGGCCCGCAGCAAGGAGTCTAGATCGCCATGCCGGGCTGCAATCAGCACGGGCACCGCCGCGACCTCGTCGGCCAAATCCAGGGTTTGTTCGGTCAAACTAAGCAGGTAGTCCGCGCCCGCCCGGCCCCCGCGGCGCAGCTCTGCGGGATCCGCTGAATCCACGCTGACCTTGAAATCCGCCTGCCTCAGGGCCGCCACGGCCTCTTCCAGATGGGGAAAGGGCGTATCCGGCAGGCAGCCCAGGTCGATGACATCGGCGCCGGCGCGGCGGTAGGCCGCGGCCTGCGCCATGATCCCCTCGAGGTCCAGGGTCGGCGCCTCGACGATCTCGGCGAAGATGCGCACGTCGTGCCGCGTCAAGTCGCGCCGGAACCCCTTGCGGCCGAAGAACTCCGGCAGATCCTTGACGTCATCGGGGCCGCGCTTGAAGGGAACGCCAAAATGCGCGGAGAGCGCGCCGAGATCGCCCCGGAATCGGCCCGGCAGCACGACCCGGTCAGCCTCGAGCGGCGGCCCGAGGCGGCGCCGGATCAGGTCGGCGGTCATCAAGGCCGCGACTTTGACGCCGAGATCGTGGATTCGATAGGTGAACTCCTCGGGCGCCATGGCCTCGAGCACCTTGGCGAGACGCTTCTTGGCCAGCTGGCCGGTCAGGAAGAGGAGGCGTTCAGGCATGCCAGGCGGGCCCGGATCGCAGTGTCGAGGTGTTCCAGGCTCTCGACCACCTCGGTCGTCTCGAAGCTCTTGAGGCGCTCGGTGTTTTCGAGATCGATACGCCGCGGATAGACCTTGACCATGCCGTCCGGCGCCATGGTGTCGAGCTCGGGCGCCGTGTCGCAGGCGAACACGATGGCCGGCACCCGGCACTTGCCGGCCTGGGCAAAGACGTTGGTCGCCAGATTGTCGGAGATGCCATAGACGCACTTGGCGATGGTGTTCGAGGTCGCCGGCGCCAGAACCAGGGTGTGATAGAAGCCGTGGTAGAATAGGCCCACCGGCGCGGCGCTTGCAGTGGTGTCCTTGAAGACCCGCACCTCCTTGGGCAGCTTTTCGAAGTCCTCCTTGTACATGCGGATGACCTCGGCGCCGGCCTTGCTGACGAAGACATCCATGTCCGGCACCTGGCGCATCATCTCCACGCATTCGGTGAAAAAGTGCCCCGATCCCGTCAGTGCCCAGGCCAAACGCGGCTTGCGGACGTTGTCTACCATGAGCGGCGGTGCCTCTCCCCTGCCCTTGCCGGTTCCTTCCTACACCCCGAATTCTAGCACGCGGCGGCGCGCGCCCAATCCCGTTGTTCGGGGCACCCGGCCAACGGTGCGTTCTATCACGCTTCGCGCTCCACCCGGCAGGCGGCCACCGGGGCCGTCATTGGTCGGTCTCGAAGCCAAAGCTGCCCAGTTCCGCCGGATCGCGGAACACCGTCCAGCGGCCTTCGGGAATCTCCCCGAAGGCGGTGCGAAACCGTTCCCGGTCCTGATCTCCCTGCGACGGGTTCCGGATGAATATGTGCTTGACCTGCGTCGGATATCGCCGGGCGATGGCGCCGTAGATCTCTGGGTCCTTTTCCGTCGAGTCTCCGACCAGGAGGAATTTTCGGCCGGGATAGGCGCCCAGCAGCGCCTCGATCATCGCGATCTTGTAGGCTTCCGAAGATGTGAAAAGGTCGAAGAAGGTCCGGTCCTTGAGGCGAAAGGTCTTCAGGTGGACCGTGCCGCGCGGAAAGCCCTTTTCGTCCAGGAAGGACGAGAGCGCCGGGAAAAGCTGCCAGGGCGAGGCCGAAACGTAGTGGAACGCCGCGCCCGCCGCTGCCCAACGGCCGTATTGGCCGGCCATCCCCGGAACGGCACGAAAATCTCTCATGAAGGTGTTGGCCAGGAGCTCCTGCTTGTCGGCGACATTGCTGTCCTTGATCGTATCGTCGATGTCGGAGACGACCGAGACGCCCTCGGGCGGAAGAAAGCGGACCATGCCGGCGAAGCGCCGCCGGTCGCCCGCCCCCATGACCGACTCGACGGGGACCCAGGCACCGCTCGGGTCCTCTTCAAGCTCGTCCCGGCCGATGTGCAGCGTGCCGGTAAAGTGACCGTTGGGCTCGGATGCCGGCAGGGTGAATTCCCGGCCGCCGATGCGAACCTCGAGCCGCTTGCCGCGCTCGTTGTCGACCAGGAACATCGCCGCGCGTTGCCGGAACAGATCCTCGCCGACGGCTTCGCGGCCGAGTTCGAGAGACCGAAGCATCTGCTCGACGACCGCAGTTCGCCAGATCGAATCCTCCTCCGGCTCGAAGATCCAGCCGTGGATCGGCACGGCCCAGGCCGTGGCGCCGTGATCCAGGTAGGCGCTGGTCGGAAAGAACAGGACCGTCTCGTCGTCCTTGATCGAGGAGGCGGAGAGCGCCTCCGGCGTCCCGAGGAGCCAGGCCATGAGCGCCGCGATAATAAGGCCGAGCGATCTTCGTCCCCAAGCCATATTTTGGCTCCCTCTCCCAAGTCGTGGTTCCATGCCGAAGCCTACACGAGCGAACGCCTTCGTGGAGGCAGGGACCGGGTGTTTGTTGGATTTACGGGCACAGCCGTAAGATGTCGCGGGCAATCTTGGTGCCGCCCGGCTCGCGGCCGTCTAGTCCGGCCGCCAGCGAGGCGGCCTGATCCGGCCCCAGATACCAGGCGGCCGCACCGCTCTTGGAGAAAAACCCGGGAAAGGCCGGGTCGACCAGGCCCCGATGCAACAGCTCGGCGGCGGTGACCGGTCCCGGCGGCGGGGCCGCGGACTTCACGAGGACCAAGCGGTCGGCGTTCAGCGCGCCGGCGAGCCAAGCCGCCAGGCTGTCAGAGGTGACCAGCCAGGATTCCGGAATCTCGGGCCGGCCGAGGGCCATCGCCGTCGGCATCCAGACCGGGACTTGCCCAGAGCCTAGAGCTTTGTCGATCTCGTCGCGGCTACTCGCCGGCGCAAGGCCCGGCTGCAACGCAGCAAGAACCCGGCCGAACTGCTCCATGGCCAAGAGCGCCAGGTGGTGGGCGGTTGCGTCATCGAAACCAAGTTCGCGCTGCAGCTTTCGCACCTGATCGGCGAAGGGACCCCCGCCGGGCACTATGACACATCGCCCACCCGCCTGGGCGAGCACCTTCAGCCAGTCGGCCAGCACCGGCGTACCGGCAAGGCTACCGCCCAGCTTGACGACCAGGATGCCCTGTTGCGGCATGGCCCGGGATGTCACTGCGTGCCGCTTTGCCCCGCCCAGTCCGACGCGGCATTAAGCGCTTCACCTGGACAGGTCAGCTTCCACGGGCGGCGGCCGAATCGTGCGAACGCAACTCGCGCATCGGGCTGCTCGGCGATCCAGCGGAGCTGGATATCATAGGCCTGCCGCTCTCGTTCGAGCCAAGCTGCGCAGTCCGCCGCGGCGCGAAAAGCGCCAGCTTCCTGCTGCACGAAATGAACCAACTCGTGGACCAGGATGCTCCTGGCCAGGGTGTCATCGAGCAGGTCGAGACGCTCATCGAGATAGATCGTCCCGCCCGGCGGGAACCAGCCGTAGACCTCGCAGGGACGGCCGCAGACCTGCTTGGCGAGCTCTTGCTGAGGTAGAAACGCGAGCTCCGGAGGCTCGACCGAAGCGCCGACACCAGTGAGGGCCTGGACGGCGAGCAAGAGTTCCGCGACGATCTTGCCGAGCGCTGAGGCCTCCAAGGCGGCGTCCCCTTTCCAGGCGGTTCGAGTCCAAGCAAGTTTAGCAGATTTCGCGCAGCTCTCGGCTAGCTCCTTTTCATTGCGGATTACAGTGAGTATCTAAGGGCTTGATGCAAACGAGCCGAGACGGTCCAGCAGAAGGCCCAGGGAGGATTTTGTGAAGTCTGCCGGATTTGCAACCATTTTCCTGTGCGCGATCCTGATCTACGTGGCGAACAGCGCCAAGGCGCACGAGTACCCTACGCCGGCGCTTGCCGACTATGTCTTCGCCTGCATGGGCAGCAACGGCCAGACCCAGGAGATCCTGGAGCGCTGTTCCTGCAGCATCGACGTGATCGCTTCGATCGTGCCCTACGAGCGCTATGTCCAGGCCGAAACGATCCTGCGCATGCGCCAGGTCAGCGGCGAGAAAAGCGCCATCTTCCGCGATGGCTCCGAATTCAAGGAGATCGTGGACGAACTGCGCGGCGCCCAGGCGGAAGCCGAGATCCGCTGCTTCTGAAACCGCCAACCCGGTTTTACGAGTTGGACGTCAGGACCCAGCGCCCGGGTTGATCTGCCAGCTCCTGCTGAAGACCGCGTCCTCCGT